>Ga0302325_10017977_pt1 | contig 14912 bp, 10 predicted proteins | sample Palsa_T0_2_FD_201948 | JGI IMG/M metagenome (GOLD analysis project Ga0302325, IMG submission 201948) | Peat permafrost microbial communities from Stordalen Mire near Abisko, Sweden - Palsa_T0_2 | ecosystem: Environmental > Terrestrial > Soil > Palsa > Peat permafrost | place: Sweden: Abisko... | reverse complement strand
CCGCCGTCACCAGCGCACTCAAACCACAACAATGGATCAACCTGATCGACACGATCAGCCAAATCCCAGAACCCACCATCCCCACCACCACCCTCAACCACTGACCCTCCAGGTCGCCCACAGGGGTTGTCCGACCCTGGACCAGCTCGTATCATTTGGGAACAGACTGACGTTCGAATCTAAATGGTCATGTGTGGTGATCTTCATGGAACGGCAAGCCGTACATCGCGAGCAGCGCAACCGGGCCCCGGCGCAGGTGCGCCCGCCCGCGGAGCACCTTGATGCACGGGTCCATGCTTTGACCCAGCTTCAGCGGACGATCGGCAATCGTGCTGTCGCCAGGCTGTTGTGTCGCGAGATCACGCCGGTCACCGCGCGCACGATCCAGCGGGCGCACTGGGAATGGAACGGGTCGAAATGGAATGCCGTCGGCACTCCGAGCACTCCCCGGCCCACGTATAACGGAAAGACGGTCGGGCAAAGGGCCGGCGAAGAAGCCGATGCCCCTGTCGCGGCCGAGAACGAGTACGACGCCGAAGAGACGCTGACAGATGGCACGACCATTAACTGGCCGGCCCTCGTCGCGGTCATGACCGGCGTGACCCTTAGAACCGAGGTCAAACCTGCTGTGTGGCGGAAGATGCGTGAGAAATTGAGCGACGCCATCGCCCTCCCAAACAAGAGCCATCCGGCGCACGGAAGCAACTTCAACAAGAATCAGCGACCCGAGCAACAGATTGCCGACTGGGCGAACCCCATGCAGGGCGAGCTCAAGCTGAAGCTGGCCGAATTCTTCAAGGCCAAGTACGAAGTCGACGTCTGAGCATCCGGTTTGGCAACGTCGCCTGGCGGGTCAGATCAGGCCCTGTCGCACCGCCTTGGCCACCGCCTGAGTGCGGGAGCGCGCGTTGAGCTTGGTCACGACATCGTGCAGCACGTTCTTGACCGTGCGCTCGGAGTAGTGCAGGCGCATCGCGACCTCGCGCGTGGCCAGTCCCTCCGCTACGCACGACAGGACCTGCTGCTCGCGCACGGTGAGCAGGGATAGCGAAAGTCCGCGCGGCTCGAGCAGGTCGCGCGAGACGCGGCTCAGGCCCTCCATGAAGTCGCTGAGTAACTCGGGCGCGAGCACTCCGGACCCGCGCGCGGCGGCCATCGCCCCGTGGGCGAGTGCCTCCGGGGTGAGCGTCTCCTTCCACAGGTAGCCGCTCGCTCCCGCCTGGATTATGTCGAGCACCTCGGTGGGGTCGCGGTTGACCGAGCAGACGATTACCCGCCCCGTGGTGGCGTCCACGAGGCGGCGCACGAGTGGTGCCCCGCCGAACGGCCGTGGGTCGACGATGGTGACGTCGGCCTCGGGGAGGGAAGGATGCGCGAATGCCTCGGGGGGCGTCTCGGCCTCGATCACCTCACTCACCTCGTCGACCTCTGAGAGGCACGCCGCGACCCCGCGCCGATACACACCGTGCGGGTCCAACACCATGATGACCATCGCGTTAGGCCTCTCCCTCTGTTCCCTTCCCTGATTCCCCTATATCCTCGCGCTGCGGGCAGTAGGATACACCCCCCAATACACGCCTCTTGCCCTTCCTTCTCACCACCAATGCGGTGATCGAGTGTCCTCACGGAGGCACAGTGACGCTGCTCCCGAAGCAGACGGTGGTGAGCATCGACGGCGGCTTCGTGCTCCGGCTCGGCGACCTCGTAGGCGCGCCAATCGTGGGGTGCGCCCAGATCGGCCCGCTGATCAAGCCCTGCACAACGGTGCTCGCTCCACTCCCTGGCACGTTCGCGCCGACCGTCCTCGTCGGCGGGCTTCCCGTCCATTTGCAGACGTTCACCGCCCTCACTGACGGCGTACCGCCCGGGGCGGTCTTCGTCGTTTCACCCGGACAGGAGCTCGTGCAGGCCTGACGCCGAGCCCGGCTGGCGCGGGAGCTGTCAACCGACGCCGGGCAGGGGCTGCCAGGCCGCGTCACCGACCCCGGTCGCGAGCAGCGACAGCGCGCGCGGATGGGCGGGATCGACGGTGTAGATCGACCCCAGAGTCGCCGAGCAATCGGCCGCGCTAGAGGTCTGCACCAGCACGTCCTGGCTGTCTGCCCGCCACTGCACGCTGCACGCCGGCGACGGCGCGGGGAAGATGTCGGCCTTCGTGAGCATCAGGTCCGAGGGCGCCACGAGCGCGAGCGAGAACGGAGCACCGAGGTCTTCGGCGAGAGCCAGCTGGGCGCCGTTGGGCGAGAACGCCGCCGCCCTGACTCCCGATCCGTCCATAGTGGGGGTCACCAGCCGTCCGGAGCCCCAGTCCTCGGCGCGGGTCGAGAACGGAGTCTGACTCTTGAACTCCAGTAGCCCAAACGTCGTCGGCGAGGCGGACCTGCTCGCGCCGACCAGCAGCTCGGTACCGTTCGGCGACCAGGCGATCTCGTTCCCGAGGTTCCAGTCGGGGACGATCACGCAGCTCGTCCGCGGGTGCGACACCGCGAGCAGGCACAGCTCGTCTGCCACGCCACCTCGCACCCCGACAGCGGCGAGGACATCGGGCGCGGTCGGGGTCGACGGGAAGGTGGGAAGCGCGAGGGTAGCGTCCGAGCCGGTGAGCGCCTTGGGGCCCGCCGGGCCTGCCGCGGCGGTGAGCATGATCCGCCCGCTCGAGACGTAGGCGATGTCGGTTCCCGATGGGGACCACGACGGCTCGCTCGCTGCCGCTGCAAGCGGGCCTGAGACCACGTGGGTGAGGATCTTGCCCGTCACCCCGTTGAGCGTGACGATGCCGTGGCCGTTGTCGGCCACGATCTCGGGGTAGCCCGCCGAGATGACGAGCGTGATCGTCTTGCCCTTGGCCACCTTGCTGCCGGCCTTGGGCACGGTGCTCAGCAACCGCCCGGCGGGCACCGTGGCGCTGATCGCGTACGTCGTGCGCGTCTTGTCGCCCGCCTTGGCGATTGCGGCGGCGGCAGCGGCAGCGGTCGCGCCGGCGACCGAGGGCACGGGCTTGGCGGCCCCAGCCGCCGACTTCTTCTTCTTCTTGGCCTTCGACTTCTTCTTCGGCGGCGCGGCCAGGGTGAATGCGACGTGGGTGCCGAAGGGCTCGACCGTGCCGGCGGCGGGGTTCGCGCGCACGACGACGTCGGCGGCGGAGGGATGGGTGGGGCTGAGCGCGCCCAGTCGCATCCCCTTGGAGTGGAGAAGTCTGCGTGCCTGGAGGAGGTGCTGGCCCTTGACCTTGGGCACGGGGAGGCCGAGCTTGACATCCACCTCGGTGCCCGCCAGAACCGTCTTGTCCGCAATCGGAGCTTGGGTGGCGATGACCGGGGTGGCCTTCACCCAATGCGGTCGCTCTTGGCGGATCGCACCGAGGACAAGGCCGAGCCCCCTGAGCATCTGCTCGGCGGCCGCGGGCCCCTCGCCGACCAGGAGTGGGACGGCCGCGGCCTCCCCGAGCGTGACGTTGACGACCTTGGCCTGGGCCTGCCAGACCCTTCCGACCTTCTTCAGCGGGACGGGCTTGCCCGGCTTGATCGACTGTTCGACGATCACGAGTCCCTTGGGCCACGGATCTGGCTTGACCGTGCCGATCGCAAAGCCGTACTTGCCCAGGAGTCGCTCGGCCGGCTCAGGGGTGAGGCCAAACAGGTCGGGCATCTTCGTGCGATGCGGATTCACCGCGGTCACCAGCAGCACCCTGTGGTTCCGCCAGATCTTGGTCTTAGGCTTCGGCATCTCCTCGAACACGTGGCCCCACTTGTGGTAGCCGTTCGTCGGAACCGCTGCGTGCTCGACGCCGTCGAGATGGGCCTTTGAGACCTCGCTGCGGGCCAGCAGGATGAAATCGCCCTTCACGCTTGGCACCGCCTCCCGGTGGATCCACTGCCAGGCGAAGTACGCGAGAACCACGAGGGCGATGGCAGCCAGTAGCGCAGTCCACCACGGCAGCAATGACCGCTGGCGGTATGTGCAGGTGCAGGAGGGAGTCTTATCCTCGGCTTTGGCCTCCAGCGGTGCCGCGGCCGGCGCGGCCGCGCTCGCGCCCTTGGCGGAGGGCGCGGCGGGCGGCGTGAGGCCGAGCGCTTTCAGCGCCTTGGACGTCCCCTTGGGCGCCTTGGGCACCTTGGGCGCCTGCTTCTTGGCCTGCTTGAGCTCGGCGCCCGCCGCCTTCTTCAAAGGCTTGCTCACGAGGGCGAACAGCTGCTGGTGGAGCGAGAAGGGTCCGGGCTGCGGCGGCACATCGCTGCCGGCCGGCAGTGCCCTCAACGTCAGGACATGGTCAATGGGGCGCCCGACGGGATGCGGCTTCGCCTCGGCGGTCACCTTGGCCTTCTTCGTCCCCCCGGCGGGAACCACCAGCCCGTTGGGTTCGAAGCTGAGTCGGCAGTCTTTGGCCTCGCTGCTACCGGTAAGCAGGACGCTGGTCGTGTCGTTACCGCCGTTGGTCACCGACAGCTCGAATTCGCCGTGCCGGCGCCCGATCGAGACGTGTGGCTCGACGGTGAGCTGCACTTCGGGGTAGGGCAGGACTTTGAGGACGAGCGCGATCTCGGCCGCTACCTTCCCGGTCGCCTTCGAGGTGGCGGTGATGCGAATCGGCCATTCCTTGGCCGTGGCCCGGGAGCTACGAGGCGGCTTCAGCGTCACCGTTGCCTCCTCCTCGTAAGAGGAGCGGCGTCCGACGCCGAAGGGAAGCAGGTAGAGGTCCGGCGGCTGGATATCCCACCACCCGTCATCCAGCCCGACGACGGCGAGGATGAACTCGTCGACGATCTTGCTCTGGTTGCGCACCCGTACGTCAACCTTCACGCTCTCGCCTGCCTGCACCTCGATCGGCTCCTCCGGCCGCTCGTCGTCACGCAGGCTGATCGCGGCCAGCCGCGTCTGGAGCTCGGGTTCGCCGTCGCTGGGCTTCAGGATGCCGCCGTGTTCCTGCCATACGATGGTCGGCTGGTCGGCGAATGCGACCGTGCCGTTTTCATCGTCGGAGCCTCGGGCCAGCTCGCGCGTGGCCTCCTCGTCGACATTCCAGGCCAGGTAGGCGCCACACTTGGGACAGAAGTCTCGCCCGGCCGCGCCTTCGTGCCGGCATTGGGTCGTGCTGCTCATGAGCTCTCCTCCCGGGGGACCGAGAGGTCGCCGGTCCGCACCGTGACGCCCACGTGCACGGGGAGCTGGCGTCTGATGATGCGCTCGAGTTCGGCCTGCCGGGCCCGGTCCAGCGCTTCCCGGCAGCGCACGACCAGTCCGGCGTCGCCGTCGGGCTGATTCGACGGCTGCACGGGTCCCACCCCCCCGCTGTCGTGCAAGCTCAGGTGCAGATCGGGAAAGCAGCAACCCAGCGCAAGCTGCAGCCCGGCCAACGTCCCGCGTAGGCGGGCAAGCTCGCTGGCGTGTCCGAGCATCGCGCGCGCGGCCCCCGCCGGCAGCTCCTCGGGCTCGAGGCCGAGCCAGCGCGCCATCTCGCACACCATGTTCTCCGGGGCGATGTCGCGCTCGATGTAAGAGACCTTCCCGTCGATGACCGCCACGCGCGGGTCGAGCACACGTTCGAGTGCTTCGAGGAAGCGCATCGCGAACGGGTCGGGGGACTCCTGGTAGATCACGGGGAGTCCACGCCGCAGCAGCGCGCGCGCCGACGCAGCCGGAGGGAAGTGACCGAGGGCCGGGGAGCTGAGCAGGGGCGCCGGCGCGACGGCGTCAGGGGGCGCGCCAGACCCGGCCGCTCCGGTCGGCGCGGGCGCGCTCAGGTCCGGCCGCGTCGCGGTCACGGCTGCGCCTCCTCGACCTTGACCCGGTGCTTGCCCGAGACGATCAGCTGATCGTCGGCGAGGACGATGTCACCCTCGTACGGTTTCGGGTCCTCGATCCCGGTGCGCAGATCGGTCTTGTACACGCGCAGCCACGTGATCATCTGCACCCCGTCGATCATCTGCACGAGCGGATAGAGCTCCCCATGGCCGAGCGCTCGCCGAAACTCCCACCCCGAGCCCGACGATCCCCCCACCAGCGGGTTCAGATAGGCGTAAAGCTTGTCCTCGATGTGCTGCTCCAGGGCTGCCACGTCGGTGTAGGGCTCGGCCACAACCCTCACCACAGCCGTCACCCCGAAGTAGTCCGGCGGCCTCAGCTCCACCTTGACCCCGACGAGCCGACGCTGCTCGAGGTAGTCCGACAGCTTCGAGATCAGCCGGGGGTCGAGCGGATCGAGCTCGTGCAGCTCCAGCCTGCGACGCGGCTTGTCGATCCAGGGGACGATCAGGACCTGGACGACCCCGCCGCGGGCACCGGGAAGGCACCACGCCCGCGCCACCAGCTCGGGGGCACCGACGTGGCAGAGCTGCTCGAAGTCCCGCGCGGTGATCGCGCGATTGGCAGTTCGGAGCTCGATCGCCGTGCGTGCTCGCGCGGACGCAAGGCTCTCGGCGTCGACCCCGCCGCTCGCCGGATCGGGATTGGTGACCGACCTTACCCCCGGGATCGGGCGGCGCAGGTGCGTGAGGGTGTCTTCCTTCACGTTCCCGAGGGCTCCTCCACCTTGGCGATAGGCCTTGAAGCGGAGCTCGGCGCCGAGTGGCGGGGTGGCGCCGTAGAAGCGAAAGGACCCGTCTGGCTGGCGCACCGCCGGGCCGAGCTCGACCTCGCCTCCCGACGCGTCGAGCCGGTAGTGGCGGTCCGCGGGCCCGCTGTCGGCGAAGGTCTCCACGTGGGTCCAGGGCACCGGTACCTTCCCGGGCTCGCGCACCTCGAGCCCCTCGCCTTCTCTGAGCGCGAGGAGCGGTGCCCGTTGTAGCTTCAACACCTGACCCGGCGTGCCGTCGCTGCGTCCGAGCACCTCGCCCTCGATGCGCTCTGAGTGCTCGGCGGGGAGCAATGCACCGATCGGACGGGCGCGGACGCGGTAGATGAGCGGGGGCACGTTGTAGCCGTGTTTGCCTGTCGCCGTGACCCGGCAACGCAGCCATTGCCGGCGAATGTGGACGATCGTCTGCTCGGCCACCCGTGCCGGCAGCTGCAGCTCGATCACCCCGCTTCCCTCGTTGAAGCCCTCGGTGGTGTCGCTGAGCTTCTCCACGGGGGCCCAATCGGTGTCGCGCTCGCCGCGCTCACCGGTCGACGCTTCCCACACGAGCGGTGGGTCAGTGGGATCGACACCGACCCCGCGGGCGCGGGCGGACTCGACTTCGAGGCGAACGACGAGCCGCTCCAGCGAGGCGCGGAAGCCAAGCAGGAGCGCATCGTGCTCCAGCGGCGGGCTGCTGAACGGACGCTGCTCGTCGCCGGCGGGCAAGGCTACGCCGTCGCTCACGTTCACCGGGACAACGTCGTTGCCCCGTTTGAGCAGGCACACATCGAGCTCGAAGGGCTTGATGGTGAAGTCCTCGATCGTCTGGAAGACGATCGGATCGTGCCCGGGGACGCGCGTGGTGCAGACCTCGGTGCGCCCGCCGGCGATGGTCAAGTCGCGCTCCGGGGGCTGCTCGAGCCCGAAGCGCACAGCGGCAGTGGCCGCCGTCGGCGGGTAGAGATTAACGTCGAGCAGGGCGAGGAGCGCCACGTGGAGCTTCTCGGGGAGGCGGTTGATGCGGTAGCTGAGCTGATCGGTCATCCACGCGAACAGCTCGATCAGCGTGATGCCCGGGTCCGACACGTTGGCCTCTGTCCATTCCGGGCACAGCTCGTGCAGGCGCGCCCTAGCCTCGTTCACGAGCGGCTGGAAGCGCAGGTCGTCGAGAGCGACGTCGGGAAGCGTCATGGCGTCTCTTCGGCAGGAATCAGGTAAAAGGGATAGACAAGGTTGCGGGTCGTGTTGGTGGCACGCACCCGGTAGCTCAGGCGCACACCGAGCCTTCCTTCGTCGACTCGATCGAGGTCGAAGGTGACCGCCGCGACCTCGACGCGCGGCTCCCAGCGGTCGAGCGCGACGCGTACCGCGTTCTCGACTTGGCCGAGGGTCAGCGCATCGATGGCGGCGAAGACGAGATCGTGGACGCCACAGCCGAACTCTGGGCGCATCACGCGCTCACCGGGGGCGGTGCCGAGGATGATCCGGATCGCCTGCTCGACGTCCTCGTGGTCGCTCGCCATCGCTACGGCTCCATGGTGGTCCAGGGCGATCGGGAACGCCACGCCGGTCCCCAGGTGCAGGCTCATCCCAGCATCACCATGGCTCCCGAGATCTGCACGGTGCCGCCCGCCTGTACCGAGAGGCTCCCCTCGGACTGCACGGTGATCGACGCGCCCTTGATCGTCACGCTCCCGTCCGCCTGAACGGTGATTGTCGCTCCCTTGACCTGAAATTGGCTCTTCGCCTCCGCGGAGACGTTGTGACCCTGCAGGGTCAGATCTTCTGTAGCCGTGACCGTCGCCTTGCCGGTAGCGGTGACGCCGACGTCGTGGTCGCTGGCGAGCGCGAACGATCCGTCTGACTTGACCAGATCGCCCGGCTTCGCTTGCCCGTTCCACACCGCACCGAGCACGTAAGGCCGGCGCGGGTCTCCCTGCTCGAAGGCGAGAACGACCTCGTCGCCGGCGACCGGCATCATCAGCAGGCCGCGGCTGGTTCCGGCCGCCGGAGAGGCGATCCGCGCCCACCATCCCTCTGCGTCATCGCCCAGGGCTGGGTACTGAACCCGCACGCGACCGAGACCGTCGGGATCCTCGGTCTGGGTCACCACGCCGACGACCATGCTCGTGCCCCAGGTCGGCGCCGCCGGGGTAACGTCGACGAGGTCCAACAGGGTCCGAGCCGAGCGCCCGGAGATCGTGAAGTGCGTCTGGTAGCCGTGGCCGCCGATCAGGATGTGCGTTGCCGCGGTGATCGTGTACTTGCCGCCGAAGCGCTCCCCGACGCCGGAGATCTGCACCTGGCAGCCCGCGCTCAGCCGGGGATCGCCGGCAGCGGTGCCCTCCGCCTCGATCCAGGCATTCGCCGTCCTGGCCGCGAGGCTGCTCGCGAGCGCGTCCGCTTCATCCTGGCCGAGCACGGTGCGGTCGCCGACTGTCCAGGTCCCCGTTCCTGCGGCGGAGGCGATGGTCGATCGATCGAGCCCGGGCGTCGAGTCCGCGTCGGGCGGCGACTTGGTGGCAACGATCGCCTGGGCCTTGGCTGGATCCCAGCCCCGCACCTCGACGCTGTCGACCTGCTGCGCGCCGCTGACACGGGGCCGAAAGGATATGAGCTGATCGGGAGCGCGGAGAGGGATCGGCGAGCCGGCGGGCGAGCCGGCGGGGCGGAAGTGCACGCTAGACCCGTCGCCGACCACCTCATAGTCGATCGCTCCCGCGAGCCGCCACAGCAGCTGCCAGTCGGTCTCGTCGTTCTGAAGCAGGAACGGATACACCTCACCGGCGGCCGCCGACGTTTGCACGTCGGCCGTGAGTCCCACTGATTTGATCACCGAGCCGGCGATGTCGCCGGGGGTCATCTCCTGGAAGACCCGGGTGCGACGGTTCTGGTGCAACGCGAACGCCGGCTCGTATGCGGTGGCGGCGATGAACGCGCCCTCCCCCACCAGCTCGAGCTCGATCGATTGGATCTTGCCGTCGAACACGCTCGTCGGCGAGGTCGCGCCTGGCGCGGCGTAAAGCACTTCGAGCGACAGCCCCACGGTGAGCAGCGTCTGGTCGACCTGCTGGAGCAGTGGGTCGGCGAGGCGAACGAACGCCTGGTCGGGCAAGCGCAAGCTGTCGCGCACGCGTACCTGCACGAGCCGCGCCGCGATCTCGGGCGCGAGCTCGTTGCCGTCGATGCGCACGACTGCGTAGGCGAGCAGCGGGAGGGAGCTCATCGATGTCCGATCTCCTGCACGGCCTCAGGAACGGTCAGCGCCTGGCCGCGGCGCAGCCGGAAGGGATCGTCGATCGAGTTGGCCTCGGCGATCTCACGCCAGCGCGTCGGGTCCTTGTAGGCGTTGTAGGCGATCGAGGTGAGCGAGTCGCCCTCCTGGACGACGTGGACGCTGAGCCGACCGCTGGCCCGCGTGGTCGGATTCTGGGCCGCGGCGGCGCCGCTCCCCGAGCGGCTGTCAGCCTTCTCCACCTGCATCAGCGTGAGCGAGACGAAGGCGCGGATCGGAGTGCCGTCGGGACGGAAGAGCGTGTAGCTCACAGCCAGGTTGCGGCATACGGCGGTGAAGGTCACCGTCTGGCCCCAGCTGAACGTCACGGTCGGCGGGCGGGCGGAGTTCGTGTCGCCGGTCGCGGGCTGGGTCACCTCCATCATCAGGAACAAGGTGTCGGTGACCTGGCGCACGTCCGCGGAAGAGCTGTCCGACGCGTCGAACAGGAGCTCGAGCGTGAGCTCGCGGCCCATCCCGCCGCCGAACTGAAGCGACGGGAGGCTCGCTCCGACCACCGGAGTCGCCCGCCACTCGTTGGCCTTCGAGATCGCGTATTGCTGTGGGTTGAACCAGCACGCGAGCGGGCCCTGCCCCTCGATCGCGAGCTGCGCCTTCTGGTAGCTGGTCTGGTCGGCCATTGGTCAGGGACGCACCAGTCCGGTGTGGCCGATCTCGAGGGTCTCGGTCGCCACCTCAGCGGCCTCCTCAGCCAGCGTGGGCCCGGTCCAGCGCACCGGGAAGCCGCAGCTGAAGCCCCACGAGCGCACCGCGTTCATCTGCTCGTCGAGCAGCGAGATGGTGACCGTCGGCCGCTTACCGAGGTCCTGAAAGTCGAACAGCCAGTCCAGCAGGCCCGTCTCGTTCGTCACCCCACGACTGAGGACGAGGTTGGCGTAACGGGTGGCACCGCGAAGCTTATGTACGAACCCATTCTCACCCCCCTCGGCGTACTCGAGGACCTCATATTCGACCTGCAGCCCGGTGCAGCTCGCAAACACGCCGATGGTCACGCTCGGGATTTCGACCTGAAAGCAGCGCGCCGCCCGGATCGGTTGCATCGCCGCCGACGCTGTGCCGTTCGCCACCGCGCTCACCCCCTCACAGCCCGTACAGGTTCCCCATGCGCTCCCGTTCCAGGAGCAACTCGCGGCGCAGGCGCCCGATCAGACCCTCATAGAGCTCCTCGAGTTCGGCCGCCCCAAGCCGCTGGGCCTGGGCCGGGGCCGGCGCCGGCGACGCGGGCGGCCGGGACGTCGAGACGTCCGGCGCCGCAGCCCCCGATGGCGCCGCTGACACACTCCGGGCTAGAGCCGGCGCCGGCATCACCGCCGGAAGGTGGCCGTCGGCCAGAGCTCCGGGCGTTGGGCGAGCGGTGGTCCGTGCCGGCGCGGCGACCTCCCGCCCCGAACTCGGGGACGCTGCGAGCGCGGCGGACCGGGCGACCGCGGCAACAGGCAAGGCGTGGGCGAGGTGGCCGGCTGCCGGGGGACCGGGATTCGCGATCGCCTGCGGGGCGGGTGGCAGGCCCGGCGCTGGGTCCGCCGCCTGCGCAGACGGCCCGGCCGGCGCGGGTGCCAGACGCGCCGCGAGCAATGGGTCCGAAGCAGGGGCAGGACTCGGCACCCGAGCTCGTCGCGCCCCGAGCGCCAGACGCGCCACGGGCGCGGGGGTCGGGACGGCGGCCGGGGCCGGGGCCGGGGCCGGGGCCGGGGATACGGTCGGGCCGGGCGCCAGTGTCGGGCCGGCGGCCCAGGTCGGGACGACGGCCGAGGTCGGGACGCGCGCCGAGGTCGGGCCCGCCGCCGAGGTCGGGCCCGCCGCCGAGGTCGGGCCCGCCGCCGAGGTCGGGCCCGCCGCCGAGGTCGGGCCCGCGGCCGAGGTCGGGACGCGCGCCGGGCTCGGCGGGGGCCCGGGACGCACCGCGAGCACGCGGGTCGCCCCAGGGGCCCGGCTCGGCCCCTCCGCGGCGGTGGGCGCCAGCCGCGTCGCAAGAGGCGGATGCCGGGCCGGATCGACCGCGTGGCCCAACCGCACCGCCGGACTGCGCGCGACCGTCGGAGACGGCGCGACCTCCGGAGTCGGCGCGACCTCGGGATTCTGCGCGGCGACTTCATGCCGCGCGACCTCCGGAGTCAGCGGCGCCGCCGGATCCGGCAACACACGCGGATCCGGAGCGGCCGGGGGCACCACCGCAGCCCGAGCGACCGACGCACCCGGCGGCACCACCGCACCCCGAGCGACCGACGCACCCGGCGGCACCACCGCGACCCGAGCGACGGGCGCGTCCAGCGGCGTCGCCGCGGCCCGACCGACCGGCGGCCGCAGCGCCCCGCGCGAACTCGTAAAGCCGGGCTGCGCCTGTCCGCCCGGCTGACTCGAAGAGACCCTAGTGCCCGATGCCACTGTCGCCGTTCTCACGGCGGCATGACTCGAGGCGGGCCCCGACTCCGAGGCGTCCGCCGAGCTCCGCGCGTGCGCTCGCGCCGGCACGACCGCCTGAGTCCGTCCATCCGCCTCACTCGGCGCCGCGGCCGGCGGCGGCGGCAACGCCTGACTCCGCCCCACGGCCGCCCCGGGCACCTCCGCCGGTGTCCGCGCGACCTGCGATCCCGCGCCCACTGGCGAACTCGCCGCGCCCACCGGCGAACTCGCCGCGCCCACCGGGGAACTCACCTCGCCCACCGAACGTTGCTCGGCCGCCACCGGCCGGGCCGCCAAATCCGAACGCGGCACCTCCGCCGCGCTACGCGCGACCGCCGGCCCAGCCGCAGCCTCCGCGGCCTCCGCAGCCGGCACCTCGGCCTCACTCGGCGTGACTGCCGGCCCGGCCGCAGCCTCCGCAGCCGGCACCTCGGCCACAGTCCTGGCGACTGACGGGGCCGTCGTCGGCGCCCGCACGGCCGCCTCGCCGCGCGCGATCGTGGACGCTGAAGTGGCGCTGTGTGCGATCGCGGGCGCGGACGTCACGGCGGCATCGGGCACCTGGTCCGAACCCAGCAGGTGCGCCCCGGTTTCCCCGGCCGCCTCACTCGATGCCGGGGGCAAGCCTCGCATGACCGCCGGATCTGGCGCTACCCCCGAACCCGGCGGACCCGCCGCTGCTCCCGAACCGCGAGCCGTCGCGGGCGGGCGGGCGGAAAGGCGCTGCAAGCGCGTGGAGCGAGCCGCCGCCGCGTGCGGCGTAGACAGCGACGAAGGCGAAGGAGCGGAGCTCTGATTCTTCGCGAAGCCGGGCGTGCTCCCGCCGCCACCGGCCGCGGAAACCACCGACGTGGGATCGCCGGACGGCGCGACGTCCGACTGCGAACCTGGGGAGCTCGCGAGCACGCGGTCGACTGAACCAGCATCGCCAACGGGCTCGGCAGGCCGCGGTGCCGGCAGGGAGACCTCGGCCGGCTCGGCAGCCACGAGCGGTGCCGTGGCGCGCACGCCGGCCGTTCGGGATCCCCTCTCCGGCTGTTCGAGCTGGCGGTCCGGGCCGACCTGCCCGCCTGAGATGGGGGCGTGGTCAGTTGACCGGAAATACGACGGGTAATCGAGCACAGGCCCCGGAGTTTCGGCCCGTTCGCTGGAGGTACGAGCGAGGGCCACGGCTGACGGCGGGGCGGCGTCCCGGGGGGCGGGGCCGACCGCATGGTGCCGTCTCTGCGTGGAGGGCGATGACGGCGCTGAAGTCGTGGGCCGTGCGGTTTCGCTCATCCCCGACCCTCCGCCACCCTGCGCGGAGTCGACCTCGGGCTCGGACCCGCGAGGGAGTCCGCCCGTTGCGGTCTCCGGAACGGGCGTCTCCGGCGCGGTCTTCATCGGGGGCGCCACCGGCACGGGCGTCACCGCCAGGGGCATGCCCGGTTGCGGCGCCTCTGGCGGCTGAGCCGCACCCGGGTCACGAGATCGCGCGACACTCGCAGCGGAGTCGACGTACGGCTCGGGCCCCCCCGCGATCCCGGCCGTCGCGGACGGCTCGGGCCCCCCCGCGATCCCGGCCGTCGCGGACGGCTCGGGCCCCCCCGCGATCCCGGCCGTCGCGGACGGCTCGGACGCCCGCGCGATCCCGGCCGTCCCGGCCACCGCCGGCGGCCGTGGGCCGCCGGCGCTCCGGCTCTGAGAGGACGAGCCCGACCCCGAAGGCGTGATCTCGCCAGAGGAAGCGCCCGCCTCCTTCGTTCGCGCCGCGCTCGCTCGCGCGCCCGGGGCATCCGTCGGCACCCCCGGTTCGGTCGGAGCGGTGGCCGGAGTCGACGTCGCCGGGACCGCCGGCGCTCGCTCGCTGCCCATCCCGGAGGCAACGGATGGTGGCGCTGTTGTCGCCGCGCTGGCGGCGGCTGTGGGTGGCTGCCCGTTGACCGGGGGCCCGCCTGGGGAGGGATCGTCCGCCGGCCTACCCGCAACCGCCGGACCGGCCGCCGCGGAGGGCTCGCCGCCCAAGCCCAAGCCGCCCGCAGCCACCCGAGGCGAGGACGGGCGGGCGGGCGCGGAGTCCGCGTCCCGCGCCACCGCCGGGCGGGACGGCCACGCAATCACACCCGGACCCGGGCCCGACCGGGCAGGCACAGACTCGGCGGCACGCATGCTGACCCGCGGCGCTTCACCGGTGGATATGGCTCGACGGACGGAGGCCGGCGAGGCGTGGCGAGAAACGGGACTATGTGGCTCGTTTCTCGCCACGGCTCCGTGTCCGCCAAGATCGACTGTGGGCGCTTCAGTGGACCCCGGCGTTGGTGCGGAGGGTGCTGGCGCGACCGCCTCCCGGGATGTCGCCGAGCGACTCAGCCGGGCCGCGGGGTCGGGCGGCGCGGGGTCGGGCGGCGCGGGGTCGGGCGGCGCGAGGTCGGGCGGCGCGAGGTCCGGCGGCGCGAGGTCCGGCGGCGCACCACCAGCTGACGACCCGGGCGGCGCGATCACGGGCCGAGCATCACCGGCCTCCTCACGCCGCTCGATCGGGCCCTCCACCACCCGGCCTCGCCGGGGTGGCCCAGCCGTCTCCATCCTCTGGACCCGAGCGCGCTGACGTTCCTGGGCGCGCACCAGCTCGGCGGGCAGCGCGGGGGAATAGTCGCTACTCGCCGGCGGCGCGTCCCC
>Ga0302325_10017976_pt1 | contig 14912 bp, 6 predicted proteins | sample Palsa_T0_2_FD_201948 | JGI IMG/M metagenome (GOLD analysis project Ga0302325, IMG submission 201948) | Peat permafrost microbial communities from Stordalen Mire near Abisko, Sweden - Palsa_T0_2 | ecosystem: Environmental > Terrestrial > Soil > Palsa > Peat permafrost | place: Sweden: Abisko... | reverse complement strand
CGATCCGGTCCCGAGCCGAAGCCAGCGATGACAGACGGCGCGTACACACTGTCCAGGCGGCTGCCGAACTGGCTCCTGACCGCGGGCGTCACCACGACCACCTGGGCCCCCAGCGGGCTTGTCGTGCCGGCCTGCAGGATCATCAGGCTCGCGGCGGGCACCGCCTGAGCCTCGAGCGCAGCGCACATCAGCGGATCACACGCCACGATCACGTTTCGGGCGACCTGCTGCGCAACCCAGGCGGCGGCCAGCCGGGACGCATTGCTCCCGGGCTGACCCCGGACCGCGCGCGAGGCCGTCACGTAACGGTGGCCGGAGTGCCCGGCGTGCGGCCGGTAGAGGGCCACGGCCACGCCGCCCGCGGTCAGGAGGACCACGATCGCGGCCACCAGGCTGAGGACGCGCCGCCAGCGCCGGGCCGGGCGATCGTGGGACAGCACCGACGGTTCGGCTGCGGGAACCGCACGCGCCTCGGCAACGGAAGCGGCGGGCGGTTCCTCGGTAGGCGGCGCTTCGGTAGGCGGCGCTTCGGCGGGCTGCTCGTCGGCGGGCGGCGCTTCGGCGACGGCGGCCGGCGGCTCGGGTTCAGAGACGTCTTCCGATGTCTCCGGCTCCGGTTCGGGTTCTAAAGTCGGCGCTGGCTCGGGCGACGGATCATCGTCCGTTTCCGAAGCTGTTGCCGCCACCGACGGCCCTTCGTCGACGGTCGCCGCAGCTGGCTCTGGTTCTGGCTCTGGCTGCGGGGTCGGCTCGGGCACCGGATTGTCGGCCGTTTCGGCAGCTGGCGGCACCGGCTCCTCGGCGGCCTGAGCGGCGAGGGGCACCCGTTCCCGTCCGACCAGGGTCTGCTCGAGCGCGATCGCCTCGCTGACCCGGCCCGCCGCCCGGTAGGCGGCCGCCAGGTTGCCGAATGAGTTCAAGGTGCTGGGATGGTCGGCGCCAAGCAGCCCCTCCCGGGCGGCCAGGGTCAGCTTGAACAGCAAGATCGCCTCGGCGGACCGGCCCACGTCCTGGTAGACGGCAGCCAGGTCGTTCTGTGAGGTCAGGGTTTCCGGATGTTTCGGGCCGAGGACCCGTTCCTGGGCGACCAGGATGTGCTCGAACAGCGGGATCGCGTCGGCGGCGCGGTCCGCGGCCTGATAGGCGGTGGCCAGGCTGGTCCGTGCGTCGAGCGTGTCGGGATGATCCGGCCCCAGCACCCGCTCGAGGTCCGCAGTCAACGACTCGCCGATCGCAATGGCGTGCGCCATGTTGTCGCCTAGCTTGATCAGAAGAGACAGCGCGAGGACTCGAAGCCGCATCAGCACGCTGGCTAGGTTCTCGTCGGCGTCATCCGCGTACGCTCTCGCGTTGTCCAGCAGCGCCGTGACCTGGCCGAGCATTTCCCTGACCGCCGCGTGATCCGGCCGCCTCCCGAGTGCCTCGGCGGGCGCTTCCAGGGCTGAGGCGGCCGCCCGGCACGCCGTCGCGAGGCGTCCCCGCCTGGCCAGCCCCTCGCAGACCACTCGTGCTACCAGGCAGTGAACGCTGACCACCCGGCCATCAAGGCTGACACTCAGCAGCGACTGTTCGTTCAACTGCTCCAGTGCCTGGTCCACCAGGGACGCGGCCACCCGACGCCCGCCGCCGAGCAGTGTGCCCGTCTGCCCCGCGGTACGCAGGAGACCGCAGCGGGCTGCGGCCGGCGACAGCGTGGCCATAACCTCCATGACCGCGGTGCTCACGCCGAGCGGGTCGGCCGCCCTGGCGGCTTCCAGGGACAGCAACACCGCCTCCGCCACGCCCGGCGGGTACGGCTGCTCCTCCGCGTCATCCTCGCTGACCAGATAATCCTCGACCGGCAGCGCTCGCAGCTTGGCCAGATAGGCCTCGTACGTTAGGTGCTGCCCGGCGATCACCCCAGCGGCCTGATCCAGCGCCAGCGGCAGATGCTCCAGTTCGGTAGCTACTATCGAGGCGCCGGCTTCATCGGCCAGACCGGTCCGGCCGTCCAGCAAGGCCAGTGCCTCCTCGGCGCTGAACACGTCTACCGGGACACTCGTCCCCAGCTCCGCCACCGGCTCCCGGGGCGCTGTGATCAGTATCTGCGCCGCGCCGGCTTCCGGAACGAACGGCCGCAGCAGAGCAAGGTCCTCCGCGTCATCGAACACCAGCAGGCAACGGCTCCCGTCAGCCTCCAGCCAGGTACGGAGCGTTTGGCCCGCGTCGGCCGCGCCCGGCCGGGAACCACCACCAGATGACGCCGTGGCTTCGGCCACCGCGGCCAACCCGGCCAGCAGGCTCTCGCTGTCCCGGGCATTAATCCACGCGACCAGCCGCCAGCTGCCCGCTAGCCTCGCCCGCGCGTACGCAGCGGCCAGCTGGGTCTTACCCGCTCCGCAGATGCCTGTGACCACTACGGGCTGCCCCTGGCTGGCCCGGTTCAGTCGCGCCAGCAGAGCGGGCCGGGGCTGGAAACCGAGCCGCTGCGCCGGGATATCGCCTACGACGACTTGGTCATTCGCCATCGTCTGGCCAGGCGGTTCCGCGGCCTGCGGCTCCCCGGTGCTAGCCGCAGGTTGATAAATGACCGTCGGATCCACTGTCAGGCCCCCACCACGATTTCAGGCTCTGCACAGCCAACCGCCATGACACCGTTCTTACGAACATCAACATACCCGTCTCAGCGGGGATAAACGGGGCATCTTTTCCGTAATCCTGGCGCATAGGAGACCACTGTCCGTGGCGGTAGAATTTCCTTGGCCCAGCCGTCTTGCCTTGCTCACCCATGGATAGATGTGAGAGGGGGTCGGAAATGCTGGCGGACAGCCTGCTCACACTGGCGACGCTGGCCGGGCGGCTGGTGATAGATACCGCAGCCATCGGCGGGTGGGGGACAGCAGAGCGCGAGTACGCCCAGCTGCTAGGCCGCGGGAACGCCAAGCAGACCCAGCTGGTCGAGCAGTGGCTGGAGGAGACACGCAAACAGCTCGCCGACGGAGCCAGGGCAGATACGGAGTCGATCCGCAACGCTCTGGCGGGGCGATGGGCAGGGCGCTGGGCGGACATGCTGGAGGAGAACCCGGCCGCTGAGGCTGAGCTGCGGGCCCTCGTTCAGGAGATTCAGGCGACGCTGCCTGCCGAACGGCTATCGGTGTCTGATCACGCGATCTCCGCCAACGGTGATGTGAGCACCTATGCAGCAGGTCCCGAGCACCCCGGCGCCCTAGCCACGCGGAGCGAACTCGCCCACTCGGTCGGGCAGGCGGGGGACGCGGCCGCCGCCCGGGACCAGTTCGCCGCGCTGGTGCCGGTAGCCGAGCGCGTCCTCGGACCCGAGCACCCCGACACCCTCGCCGCCCGCGCCAGCCTGGCCTACTGGATGGGACACGCGGGGGACGCGGCCGCCGCCCGGCACCAGCTCGCCGCACTGCTGCCGGTAGCCGAGCGCGTCCTTGGCCCCGAGCACCCCGACACCCTGATCAACCGCCACAACCTGGCCAACTTCGCGGGCTACGCCGGAGACGCGGCCGCCGCCCGGGACCAGTTCGCTGCACTGCTGCGCGTCCGCGAGCGCGTATTCGGCGCGGATTCCCCTGATACCCAGATGGCCAGGTTCAACCTGGCCTACTGGACCGGGCGCGCCGGGGACGCGGCTGCCGCCCGGGACGAGTTCGCCGCACTGCTCCCCGTACGCGAGCGCATATATGGCCCGGACCACCCCGACACCTTGGCCGCGCGGAAGGAACTCGCGTACTGGACAGGGTGCGCCGGGGCGGCGGCCGCTGCTCGGGATCAGTTCGCCGCACTGCTGTCGACCTATGAGCGGGTACTCGGCCCCGAGAACCCCGACACCCTGGCCGTCTGGTATCAGCTCGCCCACTGGACTGCGCTAGCAGGGGAGGAAGCCGCCACGCAGGACTAGCTAGATGTCGGTGACGAGCTTGACTGGCTGGCCGGTGACTGAGGCCACCGTCCGGAAATCGCGGTCGTCGCACAAGGCGATGAGGCCCGCGCGTTCCGCTGTGCTGAGGGTATTGGGCTGTTCTCAGTGAACCGCTGGTAGTCCGCCGCCAGCCGGGCCGTCTCGGCGAGGACGGCTTCCCGCCGATATGCGGTGCCCGCCGCCTTTATGTCCAGAATTGCAATGACACTGTCTGCAACCGCTTCGCAACCTCCGCGGGGGTCGGCTGCCACCGGGGTCGCCCAGAGTAACGGCATGACGATCACCGATCACGGCCAGCTGGCTCCCGCCCGCCGGGAACGCGGTCGACGGGGCCAGGACGGCGTTCCTGATCCGTACCGCCGGTCACGTCGAGATGAACACGAACCTGTCTTTCGTCACACCCGTACCTGGCGAGCACCCAGTGGAGCGGCGACGCGCGGGCCATCACGACCGAGGCCGCCGAGGTGGCCAGGGAAGCCGGGGAGGCGGGCGCCCTGGGATCTCCCTGGATCGCCATGGCAAGCCTTCGAGCCCTTCCAGCAGCATAATCCCGCAGGTCCCACCCGGAGCGGAAGGGAAGGCCTGTCATGATCCCGCAGCGCGGTTCAACGGCGTCGAGATGAGCCCCTCGGACGCCACCTCGTGGGTCGATGTTAAGGGCAACGACTGGACGATTATCGACAATACTGGGATCGGCAGCAATAAAGACGGTTCGTCCGATCATCAGGTCTAACTAAAGCTTTCACAATATCTATAAAAATAGGAGCTAGGAATGGGCAGGGGAAACACACTCCGGATCACCGTTATAGGAATCGGATATCTCGGCCTCACGCATGCCGTATGCATGGCGAGCCTGGGACACCAGGTGCTCGCCGTCGACGTGGACAATGATAAGATCATCAAGGCAGCTCGCGGCGAGGCATCCTTTTTTGAGCCCGGCCTCGAGCCGCAGTTGCGCAAGAACATCGATGCGGGCAGGCTGCGCTTCACCAATTCGTGGGCGGAAATCGGCGAATTCGGCGAGGTTCACTTCCTGTGCGTTGGCACACCCCAGGCTAAGGCGGGCAACGCCGACCTGCGATATGTGCACGCAGCCACCGACGCGCTCGCCGCGCACCTGAACAAGGACTGCCTGATCGTGGGCAAATCCACGGTCCCGGTCGGCACGGCCAGGGAACTGCTGGCCCGGGCGCGCGCGGCAGCACCGGCCGGGGACCGCGTCGACCTCGCCTGGAACCCCGAGTTCCTTCGCGAGGGACACGCCGTGCAGGACAGCCTGACTCCCGACCGCCTCGTTTTCGGCGTAACCTCAGACGCTGCGGTCACGCTGCTTCGCCAGGTATACGCAAAGCCACTGGACTCGGGCATCCCTGCGCTGCAGATGGACCTGGAGACGGCTGAACTGGTCAAGGTGGCGGCAAACTCGTTCCTTGCGACCAAGATCTCGTTCATCAACGTGATGGCGGAGATGTGCGAGGCGGTCGGCGCGGACGTGACCCAACTCGCCGACGCCATCGGCCTGGACGAGCGGATCGGGCGCAAATTCCTATCGGCGGGCCTCGGATTCGGCGGCGGTTGCCTGCCCAAGGACATCCGCGCCTTCCGGGCCACCGCCATGGAAAAGGGCATTGGCTCGCTGGTGGACCTGCTTGGCACCGTGGACGCGATCAACCTCGGTCGTCGCGAGCGGGTGATCACGATGGCCCGCGAGGCAGTCGGCGGGAACCTGACCGGCAAGCGGATCGCGGCACTGGGCATCGCGTTCAAGCCCGACAGCGACGACATCAGGGACTCGCCAAGCCTCGACGTCTGCAGCCGCCTAGCCAGCGAGGGCGCGGTTGTCTCGGTACACGACCCGGTCGCAATGGACAACGCGATGCGGGCCCGCCCTGACCTGCACTACGCGAGTTCCGTCTCCGCGGCCGCCGAGGGCGCGGACCTGGTGCTGCACTTGACCGAATGGTCCGATTACCGCGCCATCGATCCCGTGGCGCTGGCTGACATCGTCGCCCAGCCAGTCCTGATAGATACCCGCTGCGCGCTCAACACGGCACAGTGGAGCCTAGCCGGGTGGTCCGTCTTGGCCCCGGGCAGGCCGTCATGAGGGAAGCCGCCAGCAGCCGGTGCCTACGGGGCTGGCGGGCCGATCAGCTCTAAAGACGCTCGCCGCATTCGTAAGTCGTCCAGCCTTAAGCCGTTGGCGACGGGGATGACGAGGCCGAGGGCGAGGGCGAGGGCGAGGGCGATTTCGAGGGGCTGGACGACGGCGAGGGCGAGGGCGATTTGGAGGGCTTGGGTGATTTGGAGGGCTTGGGCGGCGGTGAACGCGACACCTCTGGCGACGGCGCCGGTTGGACCTGAGACGGCACGTAGGCCGAGGGCTGAGTGACCCTCGGGGACGGCTTCGCAGCGGCGGATGTGGGGGCGGTCACCGGCTGACCGGCCGCAGGACTCCTCGAGGAGATCCCGGCACTTGTCTGGCCTGCCTGGGCATGCGTGGCGCGGGAGCCAGTCGGCTGGGCCTGTGCAGCGTGGGCGCCAGCGAAGGTCAGCAGCGTAGCAGTCACCGCTGCCACGACCCACATCGCGACCGCGGTCGTGGCGATCGCCGGTCCGGGATTGGCCCGGACACTGTCCCAGCCTACCCAGGTGATCGCCTGCGAGAATATTGCGGCCCACGTCGATTTCGCACGCCGCACCACCCGCCGGCGGTAGGCCACCGCATCCTCAGAGGTGGAAGAGCAGCGGCTCAAGACCTTCTCCCGCAGTTCGGCAGGGAGCGGGGCCAGCGGCAGTAGACCGGAAAGAGCCGTCGGGCGCAACCCGCCCCGCGCCTGATTAATGCAGGTCTGGCACTGCTCGATGTGCCACGCGACCAGGTCGCGGGTTTGCTCGCTCAGCTGCCCATCCCAGTCGGCCAGCAACTCCCCCACCACCGGGCAGGCCTGCCGCCCGGCAAGCGCGGTGCGCAGCGTACCGAACGATTGCTCTAGCCGACCACGGGTGCGCGACGCTAGGGCGTGCGCCCGGCTCAATGACATGCCGAGGGCGATGGCAAGATCGTCGTCATGCAGGTCATGCCTGAAGCTCAGCTCGATTACCTCACGCTCTCGAGGCTTCATGTCGGCCAAGATAGAGCGAATCAGCGCGCGCAGTTCGGCTTGCCCTAGGTAACCGTCGTTGATGTCAGCTAGGCCGTTCGCCGCGCCGGCCGGCTGGCTGATCACGCGGAATTGCATCGTCGCATCGGCCAGTCCGCCGACTGCGCGGAATTGCATCGTCGCATCGGTCCGCCCGCGTATCGCATCGGCCGACTCGCGGACCGCCCCGGCCGGCTCGTCGACCAAGCGGAATTGCATCGTCACATCGGCCCGCCCGCGTATCGCATCGGCCGGCTCGCGGACCGGCCCGGCCGCCTCGTCGACCAAGCGGAATTGCATCGTCGCATCGGCCAGATCACCGACTGCGGGGAATTGGATTGTCGCATCGGCGGGCTCGTCGACTACGGGGATTTGCATCGCCGACTCGGCCGGGCGGCCCACCTCATCCGCCCGCTGGCCCCCATCAGCCCGTTGCCTCGCCGCATCGGCCTCATCGTGGGTCGCTGACCTAGGCCGGATTCGGCGCCGACATTCGTTGCGGGCCACCGCAAACAGCCACGGGCGCAGTTTGGCAGGCTCGGACAGCTCGCTCAGCGTAGCGGCGGCCAGGACGAACGTGTCCTGTAGAGACTCGGCTGCGTCAGCCGGATCATGCAGCATCCAACGGCAGTAGCCGTATAGGGCAGCTGCGTACCTGTCGTACGCCTGGGCGAGGCCAGCTGGATCTCCCGCAGTAATCGCCGCGACCACCTCATAGTCGTGCTCGGCGTCTTTGAGAGGCGCATCCTGCGTCCGGCTGCGGGATGAATGGTCGGGCAGCTTGGCCGGCGAGCCTGCGGCGCGGTCAGAACGCAGCCGCCCGGCTGGGTCGGCAGGAGGCCGGCGGAAGCCACCAGGAAGCACCGGTCTGGCCGAATCGGCGGGAGGCCGGCGGAACCTTACCGAAAGCCCTAGGGCGGCGGCATCGGCAGGTGCCTGACTCTCCCGGGCGGCCAAGGTCTGCTCACCTGGCGAGATCGGCTCAGCGACCCGGTCCTCGCCTCGGTAAGCGGTCGCGAGGTCTTTGCGTGAGATCTGGGAGCGGGGATGATCGAAGTGCGGTACCCGGTGCCGACCGACAAAGGTCCGCTCGAGCAGCGGAACCGCCTCGGCAGCCCGGCCGGCGTCTTGGTAGGCCTTAGCGAGGTTTTTCCGTGAGGTCTGGGTATCGGGGTGATCGGGGCCCAGCACTCGTTCCCGGCTGGCCAGGGTCTGCTCGAACAGCGAGATCGCCTCGGGGACCCGGTCCGCGGCCAGATAGGCCGCGGCGAGGTTGCCCTGGGAGTTCAGGGTGCCGGGGTCCTCGACGCCTAGCAGTCGTTCTCGTGCGGCCAGGTTCAGCTCGTATAGCTGGATCGCTTCGGCGACCCGGCCTGCGTCTTGGTAGGCGCTAGCCAGGTTGTTCTGCGAAGTCAAGGTGTCTGGATGATCGGAACCTAGCTGGCTCTGCAGTACGGCCAAAGTCTGTTCGAACAGCAGGATCGCCTCGGCGACCCGATCCGCGGCCAGATAGGCGGCGGCTAGGCTGTTCCGCGCGTTCAAGGTGTCGGGATCGCCAGGACCCAGCAGCCGCTCGAGGTCCGCGGTCAGCGGCTCACCGACCGCGATGGCCTGGGTGCTATCGCCCAGCTCAATCAGGTGATAAAGCGCGATGAACCGTAGCCGCAGCAAAGTCTCGGCCAGCTCCTCGTCGGCCTCCTCCGCGAGCTCGGCCGTGTTATCCAGCAGCGCCGTCACCTGCTGGGGAATGCCCCTGACGCCCGGATGGTCCTGCGACCCCGCAACCGCGATAGCGTGCGCTTCCAGCACAGATGCGGCGACCCAGCACACGGCCCCCAGCCGCTGTCGCCGGGCCAGCCCCTGACGGATGACGTGTGCTACCGGGCGGTGCATCGCGACGGTCTGGCCGTCCAGACTGAATGTCAGCAGCGACCGGTCGCTGAGCCACTCCAGCGCCCGGTCCACCAGGGCCGCCTCTACCCGACGCCCGTCGCCGGCCAGGACGCTCGCCCGCCCGGCGACGTGCAATAGCTCGCGGCGCACCCCAGGCGCCGACAGTACCGCCATGATCTGCAGGACCCGGAGGCACATGCCCGTCCGGTCGGCTTCCCGGATCGCGGCCAGGGACAGCAGCACCGCCCGCACGACGCTGTGCGGGTACCGCTGGCCGTCGTCTCCGGTGAGGGATGCCTCGACCGGGATCGTTTGCATCCGGTCCAGGTAGCGTGCATACCCGTGGCGCTGCCCCCTGATCACCGGCGCGGCCAGAGCCAGCGCCAGCGGCAGATGGCCCAGCACGGCGGCCACCTCAGCCGCGCCCGCCTCATCGTCCAGGCCGGTCCGCCCGGCTAGGAACGCCGACGCCTGAGCAGCGCTGAACACATCGACGGGGACGACGCTTCCTAGGTTCGCTCCCGACTCCCGCGCACTGGTGATCAGGACCCGGGCCATTCCGTGGGCCGGGACAAACGCTGACAGCGCCGCCGGGTCTGACACGTCGTCGAATACGAGCAGGCAGCGGTCCCCGTCGGTCTCTAGCCAGAGTCGCACCGTGGCGGCCGCGTCAGTGATGTCCCGTCCGGGTTGGTCGTCAGCCAGTCCCGTAGCATCGGCGACCGCCGCCAGTCCGGTGAGCAGGCTGCCGGTGTCCGCGCCGTTGACCCAGGCCACCAGCCGCCAACCTGCCTGCAGCTTCGCCCGCGCGTAGGCGGCCGCCACCTGCGTCGAGCCGACGCCTTGCCGCCCGGCCACCGCGTGGATCACCGACACCCGCGCACTAGTCCGGTCCAGCTCGGCGAGCAGGTCAGCCCGGGACCGGAAGCCAGGTGCCTCTACCGGGATATCACCCACCACGATCTGGTGACTCACCACCTGAGGCGGCGGTGAGTCCTGGGTCGCGGTCAACGGTCTCATTCACCCCCGCTCCTGCGCCAAAGGTTTCCAGGTCCTCGTCAGGCAACCGCTGTGGCGCAGCGCCTACGCCCATCAACATACCCGCCCGGTCGACGCGGCGGCGCGGACCAGGGGGAGAACCCGGTAGCGGACCTGGGTGGCGAGGGAGATCAAGGTGGAAGAGCGGACCACGCCCTCGGCGGAGACGATCGCGTCGAGCACGCGCTGCAGGTCGGCGTTGCCTCGGGCGACCACCCGGCAGAGCAGGTCACCGGCACCGGTGATGGTGTGGACCTCGAGCACTTCGGGAATCGCGGCCAGTCGTTCCGCGACCGGATCGTGCCCGCCGGCCTGGCGGATCTCGAGCGTGATGAACGCGGTGACCTCGTAGCCCAGCGCCGCCGGATCCACCTCCGGGCCGTATCCGGTGATCACGCCGCGTTCCCGCATCCGTTCCAGGCGGGCCTGGACCGTGCCGCGAGCAGCGCCGAGCCGCCGGGACGCCTCGAGCACCCCCACCCTCGGCTCGGCGGCCAGCAATTCGATGAGCGCGGCATCCAGCCGGTCGATCGACCCCGGGTTACTGCTAGTCATGGTGTACAGGGATACCACGCTTCGTTCGGTATAAATAGTCAATTTGTCTAGCGAAGCTGTGGTTGGTTGCGCAATTTGAGCCTAATTCCGCATGCTAATGGCATGAGCCCGCCATCGCAGGACAGCTTCCCCATCATCGGCATGGACGCCGTCGTCTTCGCAGTCGGGAACGCGAAGCAGGCGGCGCACTACTACTCCACCGCGTTCGGGATGCGACAGATCGCCTACCGCGGGCCAGAGACCGGTTGCCCAGACGAGGCAACTCACGTCCTGGAATCGGGCACCGCGCGGTTCGTTTTCCGCGGCCCCGTCCGGGCAGGTACGGCGCTGGGCGAGCAGGTCGCCGTCCACGGAGATGGAGTCATCGACCTGGCCCTGCAGGTCAGCTCGGCCGAGGACGCCTACGATTACGCGGTCGCGCACGGGGCCCGCGGGCTGGAGGCGCCCGCCATCGTCGAGGACGATAACGGAAAGGTGGTCGTGGCTTCGATCGCCACCTACGGCGACACGCGGCACACGCTGGTCGAGCGGTCCGGGTACTCCGGTGCCTACCTGCCCGGCTACGTACCCGCGGCACCCGTCGTGGCGCCCGGCGAGCGGGCCTTCTTCGCCGAGATCGACCACTGCGTGGGTAACGTCGAACTGGGCAAGATGGACGAATGGGTGGATTTCTACCACCGGGTCATGGGCTTCACCAACATGAAGGAGTTCGTCGGCGACGACATCGCCACCGAATACTCCGCGCTGATGAGCAAGGTCGTGGCGGACGGGTCCCGGAAGGTGAAGTTCCCGCTCAACGAGCCCGCGGCCGGCAAGCGGAAATCGCAGATCGACGAGTACCTGGAGTTCTACGGCGGCCCCGGCGTGCAGCACATCGCGCTGGCCACCGACGACATCGTGGCCAGCGTGCGGGCCATGGCGGCGGCCGGGGTGGAGTTCCTGGCCACCCCGGGCAGCTACTACGACGAGCTCGGCTCGTGGGTCGGCGAGACCCGCGTGCCGCTCGATGAGCTGCATGAGCTGGGCATCCTGGCCGACCGGGATGAGGACGGCTACCTGCTGCAGATCTTCACCCAGCCGGTGCAGGACCGACCGACGGTGTTCTTCGAGCTGATCGAGCGGCACGGATCGCAGGGGTTCGGCAAGGGGAACTTCAAGGCGCTGTTCGAGGCGATCGAGCGGGAGCAGGCCAGGCGCGGCAACCTGTGAGCGGCCGTCACGACCGTAGCTTGGTCATCGCCCGCCGCAGCCACGCCAGGACGGCCTTCAAGTCACCATCGTCGAGGAAGTACGCGACGATGCCGAAGACGATGATCGCGCCGCCGGCCGCGGGAACCGCGACGGCGACGGCCACCAGTTTGTGATGCAGGGGCACCGCCAGGCTGAGGACCGCGCCCACCGCGGAGCCTGCCGCGCAGGCGACCAGCCCGGCCAGCGCCGCGTGCCGGGTACCTTGCACCGCGCCGGGGCCGCAGATCCTGCGGGTGACGAACACCAGCGGGATGGCCACCACGGTCTGACCGATCGTGATCGCGAGGGCCAGCACCGCGGGCACCAGGCCCGCCGGAACGAGCTGGACCAGGATCACGTCGACCACGATCGTTATCAGCCAGCCGCCGGCCAGGGCCACGGTGGCGACCTTGAGCCGCCCGATGACGAACATGACCCGGGACAGGCTCGCGACCATCGCGGTGCCCGCGATAGCCGGAGCGTACAAGACGAACTCCCAGGTCAGCTGTGAGACCTGATCGGGCTGCTTGGCTAGTACGTGCGCAGCGGGAACGGCGATGGCGGCGATCACCGCCGTGCCGAGCCACGCCAGCAGCAAGGCCGCCCTGGTCGACCCGGCGCTGGTCCGGTCGAAGTCCGCCCCCTCCCGCGCGGACAGCACCGGGAACGCGCTGACCACGACGGACAGGGCCAGGATCGCCGCGATCGAGTTGAACACCTGCGAGCCGTAATTGAACAGGACGACCGCGCCGGTCTTCCCGTGCGCGTTGGCCAGCTCGATGGCCACCAGGTTGGACACGCCGATGGCGATGACCTCGATCACGCCCACCATGGCCAGGCCGCCGGCCCGGCGCGCCACCCCGGGCGGGAACCGCAGCGCCGGCCGGAACCGCAGGTGCAGCCGCCACGTCGGCGGCAGCGCGACCAAGAACAGGACTGCGATGCCCAGCGTGGTCCCCACCGACAGGACGAGCTCGGCCGTGAGGGGGATCTGGGCCAGCGAACGGCCGTGGTTCAAGGGCCCGAAGGCCAGGTAGCAGGCGATCAGGACCAGACTGGAAAAGCCCGGGCCGATGGACGGCGCGGCGAACCGGCGGAACGACTGCAGCAGCCCGTACAGGACGACCGAGAGCCCGTACAGCAGCGCCTGGGGCGCGAATATCCGCAGCATCTCGCCGGTAACGGCCACCATGTCGGCGTGGCCGCAGTGCGCGTTCGGGTTGCTCGGGTTCAGCAGCGAGGCGATCGGCCCGGCGATCGCGATAATGATCAGGACCAGCGGCACCACGATGATGACGGTCCAGGTCAGGAGCGCCGAGGTGATCTGGCCGACCCGCGCCTTCTCCGCCGGGTCCCGGGAGGCCAGGGCGGCCGAGCGGGCCAGCACCGGGACCATCGCGCTGGTCAGCGCGCCGCCCAGGATCAGCTGGTACAGCAGGTCGGGCACCTGGTTGGCGGTGACGTAGGCCGTGCCGAGGCAGCTCGCGCCGACGGTCTGGGAGAACACCAGGGTGCGGACCAGGCCCAGGACCCGGGACAATATGGTCAGGCCGGCCACGACGGCGGCACCACGGGCGATGCCCTCACCAAGCTTGTGGGCCGGGCCCGGGTCGGCCGGCTCTGCGAGGCCAGCGCTTTTATTCTCGTTGGTCCGCACATGCAACTCCCGGATCTGTTTGCACGCGAGGCCTCCGTCCAGTCACTGCGCCGCTGGCCGACAGAACCCGAATTCAGCGGTAGACCGGATCCTTAGGTGGACATGGGCAACCGGCTCCTCCGAACATAGGAGCCCGGAGGAGCCGGGAAAGATACGCGGATCCGGAGCCTGCTCGCAGCCGCGAGTCTCAGGGATCAGCTGAACGCGAGCGTGTAGCCCGCGACGCGCAACGCGTCAATTACTTCACCGCAGTGCTCGGGTCCGCGGGTCTCCACCACCAGGATCACCTCGGCCTCGTCGACGTGCAGTCGCGGGCCGAGCCGTTCGTGCCGGACCTCGAGCACGTTGGCGCCGAGATCCGCGAGATCGACGAGCAGCTTGGCCAGCGACCCCGGATGATCGGGCAGCCGGCAGCGGAAGGCCAGGTAGCGCCCGGCCGCGGTTAGGCCGTGCCGGAGCAGCTTGGACAGCAGCAGCGGGTCGATGTTGCCGCCGGACAGCACGACCACTACCGGGGGGACGAAGTCACGCGGATGCTCGAGCAGGGCGGCGACCCCGGCCGCTCCGGCAGGCTCCACCACCTGCTTGGCGCGTTCCAGGCACAGCAGCAGCCCGCGGGACAGGCTCTCCTCGGAGACCGTGACGACCCGCTCGGCCAGCGCGGACAAGATGGCAAAGGGGAGGCCTCCCGGCCGGCTGACCGCGATGCCGTCGGCCATGGTCGGTTCGGCTTGGACCGATACCGGATGTCCCGCGGCCAGCGAGCCCGGATAGGGCGCCACGGCCTCGGCCTGCACGCCGACCACGCTGATCGCGGGGTCGAGGTCCTTGATCGCCACCGCCACCCCGGCCGCCAGGCCGCCACCGCCGACCGGGACGACCACCGTACGAACCTGCGGGCACTGCTCGACAACCTCGAACCCGACGGTCCCCTGCCCGGCTATGACGTCCGGATGGTCGTAGGGGTGGATGAAGACGGCACCGGTCCGCTCCGCGTAGGCCAGGGCCTCGGCCAGGACGTCTTCGACACAGCTTCCGTGCAGCAGCACCTGCGCTCCGTAGCCGCGCGTGGCCTCGACCTTGGGCAGCGGCGCGCCCTCGGGCATGACCACGGTGGCCGCGCAGCCGAGCAGGCCGGCCGCCAGGGCGACACCCTGGGCGTGGTTGCCCGCGCTGGCCGCGACGACGCCACGGGCCCGCTCGGCGTCGGACAGCCGGGCGATCCTGACGTAGGCGCCGCGCACCTTGAACGACCCGGTCCGCTGCAGGTTCTCGCACTTCAGGTAGACCGGCCCGCCGACCGTCTCGGACAGCACCCGCGAGTGCAACACCGGGGTTTCCGAGATCACGTCGTGGAGCAGCTTGCGCGCGGCGACCACGTCGTCAGGGCCGACCGCGCCAGATGTCATGGCCACGGGCGTAAGTGTGCCACGCGGCGTGCCGTTTCGGCGTCCGTCATGTGACCTGGGACATA
>Ga0302325_10017974_pt1 | contig 14913 bp, 18 predicted proteins | sample Palsa_T0_2_FD_201948 | JGI IMG/M metagenome (GOLD analysis project Ga0302325, IMG submission 201948) | Peat permafrost microbial communities from Stordalen Mire near Abisko, Sweden - Palsa_T0_2 | ecosystem: Environmental > Terrestrial > Soil > Palsa > Peat permafrost | place: Sweden: Abisko... | reverse complement strand
GAAGCTCTGATATCAGGCGGCCGCGGGCTTGGTGTAGTTGCGCCGCATCGGCTTCACGACCAAACCCATGCGAATGGCCTTGGCGCTGACCTTGATGCGGACGATCCGGCCATTCACCAACGCGCGGACCTTCTGAATATTCGGCTTGAATTTGCGCGAAGAGACGCCGGTGATTTTCGTGCCGACACCGCCCAGGTATTTGGCCTTGCCGCGATGGCAGACCTGGTTTCCGAAAGTGGTTTTCTTGCCAGTGAAATAACAGACCCGTGGCATCGCAATCCTCGCTTTTGACCGCCGAAATCGGCGAGCCAGGCAATTTAGCCGACGGCGGCGTGGGTTGCAAGCGACAGCATGGGAAAGCTGTGAACGGCCTCGGCCGGCTGCAGCTCGGCCGCCTGGGCGACCGGCGCGGTGGTCTGCATATCAACCAATGCTCCATTGAGCCAAAGAACCGAAGGTTTGCCGCTTTGATCGCTTTGGAGGATATCCACGATGGCCGCCGCTTTCTGCTTCAGGGATATGTAATACCCCGTGCAAGGCGGCTGATTGCCCGTCCATCCGATACCGGTGACGGAAATCTGGGCGGGCACGCTGATATTGGCCGCCGTGAGGGATGAAAGTGTCTGTTGTGTGTTCTCGACTGAATCGCAAATACAGGCCGTCACGCCATAGTCGATGGAGCAGACGACATCCTGCGGGAAGCCGCTGTCGATCGAAACGCTGTTGCCGAATCGTGAGGCCGCATTGCGAATCGACTCGGCGACGGATGTCTGATTGCGCGGCTCGACAGCGATAAATCGCCGATGGCCCGCGAGAATCAGATTCCTCGCCAGCATCGTCGCGCCCAGTGCCGAATCCAACAGCACCGCGTTGGTGGAATAAGTCCGCGGCAATCGGCCGACCGAGACAAAGGCCACGTTTCGAACCAGAAGATTGCGGATGAAAGTTTCCGGAGTGTCCTGGGCGAGATCGATAACGGCGGCAAATTGATTGAGGAAGCTGGGTCGCAAAGACGCGGTATTGTCCACCACATCGACCTGCGAGTTGTAAGCCTTGAGATCCTCGACGAGCCCGCTGTCGGTGGCTGGATCAGCAAGGATCAGCCAGGGGCCGGCAGCGCCGGTCTCGGCCGGCTCTTGTCCTTTGACAAATGTCCCACGGCCAATACTGCGGTGCAGCAATCCCTCGGCTGCAAGGTCGGTCAGGGCTTTGCTGAGCGTTTTCGCATTCACGTGAAATCGTCGCGCCAGTTCGCGCTCACCGGGCAGTTTGCCGCTCAGTTCGCCGGAGGCGACGGACTGACGAATGCGTTCACGCAAGCGCTGGAATTTGTAACTCATTCCCGCGGCCCGGCGGCGTCGAGCATCATCTCTTACTTCGTCCATCGTGTTGTCCTGCTAACCTTTTGGCCCCCAAAAAAACGGAACACTCCGATTCTGTTGTGCTCCTCACACTCTTTTTCGGTCCTCAGGCACCCTTTATTAGACAATTTTTCCTCAAAATACCAGCGATTTATTCGCCTTTTGTCTCGTTTTGGGGTGAAATGGGCGCATGCCGGCAAAATGACCGAGAGTCAGTCTTGAGGTGATCCATGCGATACCGGGTTGTTGCGGCGGTTCTGGCAGCGATTCTTTGTCCTGTGGCGGCCTGGGGAAGGATGCACTCCGTTTCCATCCCGCTGGATGACGGCAGGCTCTCTTTAGGGGTGATGGCCGATTGTCTTAATCAGGACCTGCCCATTGCCAAGGCGATTCTTCCGCCCAAATCCGACTTATCTATCGACTTCAGTGGATTGCGCGGATGGGTACTTGTCAGGGCTGTCAATGCGGCGGGCGGGGAGAGTTTTCATATCTCTGTTGGAGCCGATGCGATCACAGTTTCATTCGATCCGGAAAAAATCCCAGCCGATTGGAACCAATTCTGCGCGGTGTTGATTCGGTTCACTGAGATCGCCGCCCCGGAGGCGACCGCCCGGCAATATGCGCGGCAAGGATTGCTTCTGCCGGCCGTTATCGATCCGGCCAAACCGCTGATCATTCTCGTTCACGGCATGGATGGGGATGCCGGCAGTTGCACGGCCTTGCGCGATTTGCTCGAAGCTGAGGGCAAGCAAACCGCCATCTTCGCCTATCCCTGCGAGCGGCCGCTGGATGAAATCTCGCAATTCCTCACCGACAACATGGTGCGTTTGCACAGCCGATTTCCCGGACTGCAAATTGATTTCGTCACTCAGAGCATGGGTGGACTGGTGGTGCGCGATTATGTCGAAGGGCCGAGCTACGTCGGCAACGTGCAAAAGCTCATCATGATCGCCCCACCCAACAGCGGCTCGACGTGGGCGCGTCTTGCGATTCTTTCCAAGCTGCTGGTCAATGCGAACAATGCCGTCTCCGATTCGGAGTGGAGTCCGACTTGGATGATCACCGAAGGCCTTTGCCAGGCTGCGAACGATCTCGAACCGAATTCTCGCTTCCTCGAAGAATTGAATTCGCATTCGCGCCGGCTCGGCGTCCAATACACCATCATCGCCGGCGACCGCCCGGTTTTCTTCCGCTGGGAATCCGATGCCCTGAACGGAGTTTCCCGCCTCGTCCCCAATGATTGGTGGGCATTCCGAATGGTTCGCGATGAACTCGAGCAGGATTCACAATCGCTGCTCGGCACCTCCAGCATCGGCGACGGCCCCGTCGATCTGGCCAGCGCCGAACTACCTGGCGTGAATGATTTTGTCGTCCTGCACGCGGATCACGTCGAGTTGTATCAAGGGGTCGATGGCCATGCCCCCGCGGCTTGGAATGCGATTTGGGAAAGATTGCGAGACTAATCGCCCTTCGGATTCAAATGAAAAGAAAACATCACGAGATCATCCTTATATTCCTTGCCTCCAACTGACGAATAGAGCCGCATCGCCGCCACATTCGGCCGATCCGTGAGAACCCACGCCTCGGTGCAACCGAGTTTCCAACCTTCGTCGAACAGCGCTGCTAACAACGCCTTCCCCACTCCACGCCGCTGATGCGTCGGCGCGACTCCAACCTCATTAATCCACAACTCCGGCTGTTTATCCGGATGCAAATAATGCACCGCGGAAGCCATTCCGACGACCAAGTCATTGTCAATTGCGACGGCCAGATGATGCCGCGGGTCGGAGAGGAATTCCTTGGTGATGTCCAGATCGACGGTATTGTCGAAAACCCCCTGGGCGACGTTCAATAGGATGGCTTCGTTGCCGGATCGCAGAAGTTTGATCTGAACGGAGGAAGCCATCTTCGGGGGAGCAGTAAAATATCAAGTGCCAGATTCATGTAATTTTTGTATCACATCCCAAATCTCGACGAGGCCGAGTTGCCGAGCCCAACGATCAATGTACGCTAAATCAATCTGATCCCTGCTTGTCTTGAGGACGCCAGCAATATCTCGAAGGTGCTTCTCTGAACCCCCCTCTCGATAGTACTCCATCTTTTTGATGATCGCGTCCTCCGGAGAAGCGAAGCATGCGTCAAAATCTTCTGCCGCGTGTAGTCGCCTGACTCGCCCAAAGCGAGATTCGTTGAACGGGCTTGGCTCAGGAATAATTACATCAACTTTCAATCCGGAAGTGGGGTGAATGATGTTGAACTGCGTTTTTCGGATCACGGCTTCACGAGCCGCCGATTCACTCACGTAAAACTCGCTTAAAGGAAATCGGCGGCAGAACTCTATGATCTGCCGCTCCGATATGTCCGCAACCACGTCGATGTCATTGGTAAATCGCGGCTCGCCGTAAAAGATCGTCGCGGTGGAACCGGTTACAAAATACCGCAGGCCCATTTCCTCGATATTGCGCGCTACGAATTGCAAAAGTTCAAGCTGCTCCATGCGACAGCCTCCGCGCCGCCTCTTGCACAATCCGCTGCTCATCCCAGTCGCCATGTTCGGCGCGCAGGTGGCTCAGCAACATCTTGCGGGCGCTCGCGTACATTCCGCTGGCGATGCGCAGACGCTCGGCCCCGGTCTTGGCGCGGATGATCCGGGCCATTTCGTCATCGATTTCGTCTCTGTCGACGTGCATACTTGTATTCTACCCAATGTCGATAATCGGTGGCACAAGGACCCACTGAATGCGCTATCCTTAATCCACTTCCCCCATCATCTGCGCTTTGCCCGTTGGGGCGGGCACTCCGCCGGCGGGTTCGTCGGTGATGCACATTTGTAACTTCGCGTTGGGGGGAAGCGCGGGTACCTGGCCCAGCAATGTTGCGGTTCCTCCTGTTGACACATCGAACGTGCCGGCGGGTATTTTCTGATCCCCGGCGATCAGCCACAGTTCGTACGTCTTGCCGGGGTCCTGGGGCTTCATGCCGGACGTGAAGAAATACCATTTGCCGGCCTTGAGATCGATGAACGCGCGACCCTGCGCGCCCGGCTGCAAATCGCCTTGCAGCGAGGCGAACATCATGTGGTCGATACTGGCCTGCAGTTTTTTGATTTGCGCATCCTGCGCGCTGATGATCGCCATTAGTTGTGTATCTGTCGTCGGTTCAGGAGGGGGCTTGGCAAATTTCCAAACCACCAGCAACGTCAGCCCCACCGCCAGGACTGCGGCTATCGAGGAGGGAATGACGAATCGTTCCCAATCGCTGCTCTTACGAGCCACTCGATTCAGCAGCCGATCCCGCGCCTCGGGGCGAGGCGTTTGCGGCGGCACTGACAGGCCCATCAATCCCATCGTCGCGGCGGCTTGGGCCACATATCCCGCACACTCGGCACATCCAGTGGTCAAATGCGCGCGAAGCTCCGCTTGCTCCGCTGGGTCGAGCTGCCCGGCGGCGTCAAACAGGATCAAATCTCGTCGTTCACTGCACTTCAAGCGGTCAATCTCCCATGTGGCCCTATGGATCAGTACGGAATCCATCGCGCAGGCGGATGAGGCCCTGGCGAATATACGTTTTTATCGTGCCCAGCGGTTTATTCAGTCTTTCAGCAATCTGGGTGTGGCTTAAAGCCTCAAAATAGGCCAATTCCACCGCCTCGCGTTGAACCGGATCGAGGCACGACAAAGCCTGACGAACCCGCTGGCGTTGCTCGGCCAAATCCGATTCTTCGGCCGGATCGGGCTCGCCGGACTTTGATGCCGGGTTTTCAATCTCATTGCGAAATCGTTCCTGATACGCGCGCGAACGCCGCCGATCGATCGCCCGGCTGCGCGAGAGGTTGAGGATATACGTCAGCGGCGCCCCGCGGGTTGGATCGTATCGGCCGGCCCGATCCCACATTTCCCAGAACACATCAATGAGCAAATCCTCCGCTTCCTGCCGATCGCGCAGAATCCGCAGGCCGATCGCAAACACCGTTGGAGAGAATTTTTCGTAAAGCTTGGTCAGTGCCCCCGCATCCCCGTCGGCAATGCGGCGCATCAACTCGAAATCATCCGGCGATGGGCTTGGAGAACCTGCGAGCAATCGACGCGTTCCTTTCGGGAATTGTTGCAGGCGGAATTATAAGGGGTTGGCGATTCCCCGTGTAGCCGGCCCGCTTGCGGGCCGAGAGAACGGCGAGCAAGCTCGCCGGCTACACCAAAACCTCACGTCAGCAATTTAAACGCATGCGTCCACTCATTTCGGAGAAATCCGGGAATGCACCAGAGCATCGCCAGCGGCTCGATGGCGCGGGCGCCTTCCACTTTGCCCATGTCGGCAATCTCCCAGCCAAACTGGTCGAGAATCCCGCTGACAATTTTCTTGGCCGATTCATCATTTCCGCAAATGAACATCGTCGGCTTGCCGCCCTTGAGCTTCGGGTTGACCATCAAATCGACACCGACGGAGCTAAAACACTTCACGAATTTTGCATCGGGAAATTCGCGCTGCAATCGCTCCATGAGGGAATCGTTGATATCGGTAAAGAATTTCAATACGCCGTTGACCGGCGGTGCATCGGCACTGGGGTTGCACGCGTCGATGATGGTTTTGCCGGAGAGATTCGCCGCCCCGGCGAGCTTCAGTGCATCCGATGCCGCGCCGCCTTTGACGGCCAGGACGATGACCTCCCCGAACTTCGCCGCCTCGGTCGAACTCCCCACGCGCCCGCCGGGATTGGCTTTGGCCCAATCCGCCAGTTTCTCCGGCTGTCGCGTGGCGATGACAACTTGATGACCATGTTTCAGAAATCCGCTGGCCAGGGTTTGACCGACGTCGCCTGAACCGAGAACGCCGACTTTCATATTGCCTTCCTTTCGACGGCGGAATTCCCGCCATGCGCCTAGCATAGGCGGGCATCGCCGCGATGATCCACGTTAATAATCCGGGAATTCATTTTCGGCTCGGCATCGGCGATATTGCGGAAGACAATTGCTTGGCCAATTCCATCATCTTCGACAATTCAATCTCATCGAAATGCCGGCCCGTGAAATCGAGAATCATTTCATTACCCCGAAGAAGCAAAGCGATATCCGGCGGAAGAATCGTGTCGATGGACGCCGCCGCAAGATTGCGGGCGGCCGTGGAATCGGCTCCGAACACCATGAAATGGAGATTCGAAGCGAGTGATGGAAAACTCGAGAGCGAAAATAAATCGAGCACGCAGACCGACCGCGCCGCCGGTCGCAGGCCCGTGGGGGCCCATTTAGCATCCAGGCGCAGCACGATCAGGTTCCAGATCGGCGAGGATGTTTTAATCAATTTGGGATCATCGGTACAAACCTGCACGATGCACAGCCGATCGCCTCGAACCAATTTCTCAAATCTCGGCTTCATCTCCGCCAGCGCCTCGATGCCGACCTCTTCGCGCGATTCGGACGGATCGATCAATCGCATCCCACGATCGGCCGCCCATCGCGCCAACGCCAGATCGTGCCGGCGACGGGTTTCGCGGTGGACGAGTGTGACGAATACCCAGGTCGAGGCCGCCAGGATCAGCACCATCGTCCCCAGCGCCACCGGCGAGAACGGCGCAATGAACATCGCTCCGGAAAAAAACATCTCTCGCGGCATCGTGAGCCCATTGTAGAACCCGCCTATAATTATTGCAGCCGTTGGTAAGGCAAGAGGGTTGATGAGGGGCTCAGGAATTACGCTCCGGCTGCGCATTCCAAGGATCATTCTCGGCGAAGGCTTCTGCCGATACAGCCCATCGGCGTTACAGAAGCAAGATTCTTCACCGAGGGAGTCGCATGGCGGACATGGGACAAATCGTGCGGGAAGTCAAACGGCAACATGACGTGCGCGTCCGCCGCTGGCGAAAAAGCATGAGCGGCAAGGCCTGGCGCGAATATCACCACGATGGCCGGGTGATCAACTGGATCGAATCCCCCCTGCCGCGCACGCCGATCAGCCTGGCGATTTTTTTGCATGAGGTTGGCCACCACGCGATCGGATTCGACAAATACCGCCGGCGTTGCGAAGAGGAATTTTTCGTCTGGAAATGGGCGCTGCGGGAAATGTCGCGAAATGGCGTCAAGCCGGATGCACGCGTGCATCGGCGGGTGGAGATGTCGATGCGCTATGCGGTGAGCAAAGCGGTGCGGCGGGGAATCAAGGAGATTCCGGCGGCGCTGGTGCGATATCTGCCGGAAGCGGCGTGAGGAAATCGGGGTTCGGGGTTCGGGGTTCGGGTATCGGGTTTCGGGGGAAATCAAACCAAGTTCGATACTCTTCTCTAAAACCCGAAACCCCAAACCCGAACCCCGAAACCCGATCTTCTCTCCCCCCGCGCAAAAAAGAAGCCGGTCCGAACATCGGACCGGCTCCCTATGAGAGCAAGTAGACCTTAATCCGCCGATTCCTTCGTATGGGTGGTCGGCTCGATTTTTTCCGGTTCGGGCACGATGCCGAAGCTGGCGTCGATATTCGCCTTGGCCTCTTCTTCTGTATGCGGATGAATCCGCAGCACGCCGTCTTCCATTACGGTGCGAATCTTGGCCAGGGCCTTGTTCTGAATCTGGCGGACGCGTTCTTTGGTCACGCCGATGATTTTGCCAACTTCTTCCAGTGTCAGCGGCGATTCCTGGGCCTGTTCCCAATTAAATCGACGTTTGATCACGGTCTGTTCAACGCTGGAGAGATCGGCCAGATTCCGCTCGACGATCGCTTTCAATTCATCGATGCAGTCGTCTTCAATCGAATCGCGCCGGCGGTCGGCCCAATCGCTGCGTTCCATTTCCGGCTCAAATTCCACAGGGAATCGAGTCCGATGCCGGGTGGATTTCATGGCCGTTCGGCTGAACGCCTTGAGAATCGCGCGGCAGGCATAGGTGCTGAATTTGAATCCGCGATCAGCGGAGAATTTATCCACCGCCCGCAGCAGGGCCATATTGCCCTCGCTGACGATCTCGGCGAAGTCCACATCTCCCAGCCGGGTGCGCTTGGCCATGGCCAACACGAGTGCCAGGTTGGTCCGCACGAGATATTCGCGGAAGTGTTCAAACTTCCGATGCCATTCGGCAAATTCGGTCGCACTGGCCAAAGTCAGGCCATCGCGGACGATTTGCTTCTTGAGATTCTGCAGCCGCTTCTTGGCATAGTTAAAGCGGAGGAACATCAGGCGTTCCTCGCCCGCCTTCATCAACTGCGGCGGCGTGTTGGGCAGGCCGGCGGCATCATCGCGCGTCGGTTGATACCAACTCGTCAGCGGCAGTTCGCGCTCGGCATCTTCGGTGAACAATTCCTGTTCAACTCGCTTATGCCGAAACGTGGGGCTGTCCATGTACGCATAATTTTCCGCAAGCAGCCGCTCAACCCGCTGGCGCAGCGCGCGTGGGATCGGCGAAGACCGAGGCTTGAGCGTCCGATTGCTCTGACTGGTCCGATTGCTTTCACTCACTTGATTCATTGTCATGGTGGCCATCTGTGGCCTCCCTTCTTTCCTTACGACACTTCCCGGTTTGTTCATTAGGACTTTCACCTATTGATTCACAGCAAAACGCGTTCTATTCCCGTCACAACCCGCACAATTTCCTTGGATCACCGCGAATCTTACGTCTTGTCCGACTATACTGTTCATCTGCTAATTGTTGTAACCACTGATATTTAAAGATTATTCCGCGTGAAAAGTTTCACTGAACTTTTTTGATCCAGATTTTCCGACCTGCGCCGGCCAAAGGCTTGAAATTGGTCTGCCAGCCCACAACGGGGTATTCTCGCCTGCCAAATGCGGCGCGATTCCTTTGGAACCTGCCAATGAAAATATGTTTGGGCGGCAGCTTCAATCCGATCCACCACGGCCATCTCATCTGCGCGCGTGCCGTCGCCGAACACATGGGGGCGGATGGAATCGTGTTGATTCCCACCGCCCAGTCGCCGCACAAGACCGTGGGTGAACTCGCGCCCGTGGCCGACCGCATGCGGATGTGCCTGCTCGCTGTGCAGGGGATCGATATGTTTGAAGTGGACGACCGCGAGATTCGGCGTGGTGAGCGAAGTTATACGATCGACACCGTTCGCGAACTGCGCGCCGCCGGGTGGGATGGTGTCCGCTGGCTCATCGGCGCGGATATGCTCAATATTTTGCCAACCTGGAAAGAACCGATCGCGCTCCTGGCCGAAGCGGAATTCCTGGTGATGGCCCGGCCCGGATGGACATTTGACTGGGCCGGTTTGCCCGCGGAATTTCAATCGTTGCGGAAAAACATTGTGGAAGTTCCCGGAATCGACATCAGTTCGACGGACATTCGCCGACGCTGCGCCGCGGACAAATCCATCGACTTTCTCACCCCCGCTTCCGTGGCAAGATATATTGTGGATCGCAATCTCTACCGCGATGGATCGCGCGCATGATTAATCAGTACGACATTGCCTACGGGCTGGCGGTTGGGGTTTCGTCGCCGCTGTGGCTTAGCCGGGGGAAAACCCGCCGGAAATTTTTGCAGGCGTTTAATCAGCGCATGGGGCGGGTGGCAGGGCGCGATTTGTCCAAACCCGCGGTGATGATTCATGCCGTCAGCCTTGGCGAGATCAATGCCACGCGGTCGCTGATCGACACGCTTCGGCGAATGCGGCCGGGATTGCAATTCATCGTTTCCGTCACAACCGACACCGGATTTGCCCGAGGCACGGAACTTTACGGATTACAACAGGATGTCTCACTCGTCCGTTATCCCCTGGATTTCACTTCCGCCGTGGACCGGCTGCTTACGACCCTTCGGCCCGATGTCGTGGCGCTGATGGAACTGGAGATGTGGCCAAATTTCATTCACCGCTGCGCCAGCTTTGGCGTCCCGGTGCTTTTGATTAATGGCCGGATCACGCCCAAGAGCCACCGCAAATACAAAATGTTCCGCGCGGTACTAGGGTCGATGTTTCGGCAATTGTCGCAGGTCTGCGTGCAGGATGATGTGTATGCGAGGCGATTCGCCGAGGTGGGCGTGCCGGAGAATCGCATCAGCGTGACCGGCACGATGAAATTCGACACCGCTCCGATCACCGAGCGCGTCGATGGGCAGGAGGAATTGGCGGCGGCGGTTGGCCTGACTCCGGGCGCGGGGAAGATTTGGGTGTGTGGGTCCACCGGCCCGGGCGAAGAGAAAATCATTTTGCCGATTTATCGCAATCTTCTGGCGAAATTTCCGGATTTGCAACTGGCGATTATTCCTCGAAAGCCGGAGCGATTTGATGAGGTGGCACAAATTATCGCCGAGGCGGGGTTCGCCGTCGTGCGCCGCTCGCGGCCCCAGATTCCTGCGGGCAAAGAGCCACGAGTCGTGCTGGGCGACACGATGGGCGAATTGCGAAAATTCTATGCACTGGCTGATATTGTCTTCGTCGGCCGTACGCTGGTGGACCTGGGCGACAGCCAGCATGGCAGCGACATGATCGAGCCGGCGGCCCTTGCCCGGCCTGTGATCGTCGGCCCGTTCACCGCCAACTTCGCCGAACCGATGGGAAGATTTCTCGCTGAGCAGGCAATGGAAGTGGTTCCCGATGCGCGCGGGCTGGAATCGGTCGTTTTACAACTGATAGAAGATTCCGCCACAGCTGCCTCGATGGGCGCCCGAGCCCGCCAAGTGGTTCGCGCCCACCAAGGCGCCACGGATCGCCATGCCCGGATCATTCTGGCCGCGCTGGACCAGCGCAAATCTCCGACGCGAGGGAAAACTTCGTGAAATTTCTCGATCGCATCGAACGCATCGTCCGGCCCTATGCGATCACCAATGTGACGCTCTATCTGGTGATCGCGCAGGCCGCGACGTTTCTGCTGACCCTGGCCAGGCCCGAAACCATCGCCGTCATGGTCTTCGACGGCACTCTGTTTTTCCGGGGCGAATGGTGGCGGATGTTCAGTATCATCATCATGCCGGCGTTTACCGGCTTTCCCCTCTTCGCTCTGCTCACCCTCTACTTTTACTATTTCATGGGCACCGCGCTGGAGAATCATTGGGGAACCGCGCGGTACAACATTTATCTTCTGGTCGGATACATCGCCATGCTCGCCGCCGGGCTAATCGTGCCGGGGGTGGTGAGCAATATTTATTGGATGTCCTCGATTTTGCTGGCGTTTGCCACGCTCTATCCGGAATTTCAAATCCTGCTTTTCTTTATCCTGCCGGTGAAAATGAAATGGCTGGGGGTTTTGACAGCGATCTTGTATATCGTGCAACTCGCCAACGGCGACAATTCGGCGCGCGCCCAGGTCTTGGCCGGCTTGGCCAATTATTTGCTCTTCTTCCACACGGACATTCTGGACCTCATCCGGCAAAAGAAACGGCAGATGAAACACCAGATGGTCCAATCGACCCTCCGCGACCCCAGCGAGCCGATGCACACTTGCGCGCTGTGCGGGGTCAACGACAAGACCAATCCCAAAATGGAATTCCGTTACTGCCCGTTATGCAAGGGGACGCCGTGTTATTGCATCGATCACATTCATAATCATGAGCATCACTGAACAGGGGTGCGTTCGCCGGCACAGTGAGCACAATCCGGCTTCACGCACGGTTCCACATGCGCCGTCGCGTTGCCTTCGCCCAGCGCGCACTCGATTTCGTATTCGATCGCGCTGGCCAGCCGATGGCCGCGCTCGATATTCCACCAGCCGGGGACCATCAGGTGAAAATCCACCCAGTGATACCGACCGCTGTGGCGATGTCGCAGCTTGTGATAGCTGCAAATCTTCGGCTCCTTGCCACCGGGACCGATGTGGCTTTCGATAACCTGCCGCAGCAGTCGTTGATCGGAGTCATCCTGTTGATCCATCAGCCCCGCCGCCGAGCGCTTGATCAGCCGCAGGCCGAGCAATGCGATGTAAACGGCGACAAGCATGGCGGCCGCCGGATCGACCCATTTCCAGCCGGTCCAGCGCACGATGATCAACGCCGCCAGCACCACCACGCTGTCGATGGCATCGGTCATCAGATGCGTTCCGCTGGCCTGGAGGGTGATGGAATTGTGCTTTCTCCCCGCCGTCCAGAGATATGTCCCCAGCCCGCCGTTGAGCAGCAGCGCCCCGCCCATCAGCGCCAGGCCGATATCCAGATTTTGAAATGAAGTGTTGGCGCCGCGCAGCAGCCCGACGCCGACTTTGCCGGCAATCATCACCGCCGCCAGCAAAATCATCGCCCCTTCCAGCCCGGAGGAGAAGAATTCGATTTTGCCGTGGCCGTAGGGATGTTCCTGGTCGGCTGGGCGATGGGCGAGGATGACGGAATAGAGCGCGAACGACGCGGCCACGACATTGACGATCGTCTCCAGAGCATCGGAATACACCGCGCTGGAATGTGTCAGGATATACGCAAACGACTTGACCCCCATCAACAGAATGCCGACGCACAGCGAGATCACCCCCGCGCTAAATTCGGCCCGCTTGGCGGCGCGATCGTCTTCAGGTTTTCGGACCGCCGGCGTTGGGGCGAGTTGGGTCATGTCGGCTCTTGGTGGATTGTAATGTCTTGGCGATGAATCTGTTCAACGGCCGGTAAAAGCCGCCCCCACCCGATAGCCGGAATATTCCGAATTCTCCTCCGCCCTCTTTGCGCAATGCAAATAATTGGATATTATGATTTGGCCGACAATGAACGGAGTATGCGGAGGTATTCATGAATAGTCTCGGCATGGACAGCCGGTCGGTCAGCAAAGTCGCAATTCTTCGTCGCTGGGTACACAGCCGTTTGGGCGCCAGCGAACATGAACGCCGCGTGGGGGCCATCGCGGCAACACTTGTCAGGCTGACTTCGGCAATGCACTCCCTTTCGACCCCCGATATCCGCCTCCTGAAAATGGCGGCGATGGTGCATGATGTCGGCCGCAGCGTCAGCAAGAAAAATCACCCTGCCATCGGCGCCAGAATGCTCCGCCGCGGCAAGCATCTGCCTCTCAAGAGCCGCCAACGCCGAGCATTGGCGTATCTCACGCTCTATCATCGCGGACAAGTTCCCGATTGGAATGAAGCGAAAAAAGAAATCCTCCGCCCCGGAGATGATGCCGCCCGATTGCGCCTGATATTGGCATTCCTTCGCGCCGCTGACAGTCTCGACAGCCGCTCGCAACCCCGGCCTTCGCTGACCTTCCAGGTTCGCGGCCGGCGCATCCGCATTATTTGCCGGCTCGCCGAAGACACCGCCAAGGCCCGTAAAATCTTCTCCCGCCGGAAAAAATTCCGTCTGCTGGAAGAATTGCTCGATTGCAGGGTGGAAGTCACGCTGCAATCCAGCCGTCGTTTGCGACTGGTGGCGTGAGCAACTCGAAGATTCGGATTGTCTTGCCGGATTCAAACGGATTGGGCTCTCGAAATTCCGTCAATTCCCAGCCGCGTTCTTTAATCCACGGCACAAACATTTCCCCCGTCTGTCGCCCCGGCTCGCCAAGTAGAATTCGGCCGCCATCCGAAAGATGCTCGCGCCAGAACGACTCGAGAAATTCCCACTGCTTCCGCTCATACAAAATGTCGGCACCAAGAATCAGATCGAACTTTTCCCCCAAATGATCCCACCGCCAATCCAATTGCCGCGCGCGGGCGTTAAAATGCAAACAATTGAGCCGTGCGAACAACAGCGCCGGCGGTTCGAGATCGGCCAGCATCACCTTCGCCCCACACGCCGCCGCCACCGCGCCGCACAATCCCAATCCGCATCCCAAATCCAGCACGCTGGCATCGGTCAAATCCTTTGAAGCAATCCAGTTCGCCAAAGCCCCCGCGCTGTCCCAGAGTTGCGCCCAATACGGCAGATGGGCCGGGTCCTCCGTTCGCACCCCGCTGAGTTTCTCCCGCCGATCCTCTTCCGCACACACTTGATCGAGCACCCGATCCGGATCGGCAATTCGTGTGAAATCCAAAACGATGTCGCCAAATCGCAACGGAAGCGTGACCGTCTGATATCGCCGATGAATCCGATGCAAAAGCGAGTGCGAAATTTCCGGAGTACCAACCATGTTCCCCCTCTAGCGCAGGGACGCCAGGCGCTCCAGCAGCGCTGCCGCCGTCCGCGACCCGTGATAGAGCGCGTCCAAATCGAACTTCTCGTTCGGTGAATGCACGCGATCGTCCGGCAATCCAAAACCAATCAACAGCGTATCAATCCCCAGTGTCGATTTAATCAGCGTGACAACGGGTATACTTCCCCCCTCGCGCATCAACACCGGCTTCACTCCAAAACCAATTTCAATCGCCTCCGCCGCCAATTTCATCGCCGGGCTGTCAATCGGCACGACGATGCCGGGCGTGTGGCTAAAGCAGGTGATATCCAACTTCACACATTGCGGGCACCGCTGCCGAAGGGTTTGAACAAACGCATCGTTGATGGCGATAGGATTCTGATTGGGCACCAGCCGCATGGAAACTTTCGCCGATGCCGTCGATGGAATGACCGTCTTCGCTCCCGCGCCTTGATAGCCGGAGGTAAGGCCGTTGATGTCGCAGGTGGGCCGGGCGTATTTTCGTTCCAGCGTGGAATAACCCGCCTCGCCGGTCAAACTTGTGAGCTTCAAATCCCGGAGAAACGCCTTT
>Ga0302325_10017973_pt1 | contig 14913 bp, 12 predicted proteins | sample Palsa_T0_2_FD_201948 | JGI IMG/M metagenome (GOLD analysis project Ga0302325, IMG submission 201948) | Peat permafrost microbial communities from Stordalen Mire near Abisko, Sweden - Palsa_T0_2 | ecosystem: Environmental > Terrestrial > Soil > Palsa > Peat permafrost | place: Sweden: Abisko... | reverse complement strand
GTGACAGCGCGGATCGATGCGCAAGCCGAGCGTGGTTGCGCGCGGCCCACCCGCGGCGTGTATGCTCGCGCGCGTGCGAGAAAGGCGCGCCGACGCGGGCCTCGTCACGGCGGTCGCAGCGATCGTCCGGCTTGGAGTCGTTGCGTGGGCCAGCACGCGGTTTCCCGCCGTGGAGGATGGACACTATTACGACGTTCTGGCGCGGCGCCTGGCCAGCGGGTTCGGGTACACCTGGCTCTGGCCCGACGGCGCGGTGACTTACGCGGCGCACTATCCGGTGGGGTATCCGGCCATGCTTGCGGTCGCCTACGCCGTCTTCGGGCCCTCGCCGGGCGCGGCGATGACGGTCAACGCGCTGGTCGGCGCGATGGGTGCGTACGGCGCGCATCGGCTCGTCGATGGTCCTGGAGTTGCGAGATGGCGCCCCATCGCGGGTGGGCTCGCTGTCGCCCTGCATCCAGCGCTGGTTCCGTACACGGCGGCCCTCATGACAGAGGGTATCGCCGCTTCGCTCGTGGTAGTCGCGGCCGCCACGGCGGGCGGCGCGCGCGGGCCGGGGCGCGCGTCGCCTTGGGTGATCGGGGCGGGCCTGCTCATGGGGTTGGCGACTCTGGTCCGGCCGCAATCGCTACTCCTTGCCCCCGTGCTCGGCGTGCTGGCCGCGCAACCGGACGTGGGATGGAAATCGCGATGGCGAAGGGCAGCGGCAGTGACCGCCATTGCGCTCGGGTGCGTGGCGCCATGGACCGTTCGCAACTGCGCGCACATGCATCGTTGCGCACTCGTCAGCGTCAACGGAGGATGGAACCTGCTCATCGGCACGGCCACGAGCAGCGGCGGCTGGGAGCCCCTGACGACCCCATCGGAGTGCACCACGGAATGGGACGAGGCTCGGAAGGATGCCTGTTTCGCGAGGGCAGCGCGTGCCGCCATCCTGCGAGCGCCCGGCACATGGCTCGCTCGCGCGCCGGCGAAGGTGGCAACGACCCTCGACTACTTCGGCGCGGCGCCGTGGTACCTGCACGCGAGCGCGCCCGACGCGTTTGGCGACAGAGCGAAGGTCGTCCTGGGCACGATTGAAACGGTGGCGTCGCGTATGTTCCTCATCGGAGCGCTCCTCGTGGCGGCGAGGATGGACGGCAGCCGAGCCAGCGCACGGAAGGTCGTCGCGGCGATCGGAGCGGTGGCCGCGTTCACGGTGCACGGATGGATCGGTTACGCCGCTCTTGCGTCGTGCCTGGTCCTCTCGGGATGGCGCACGGCCGCGCGGGGCCCGTTGATTGCACCGGCGACGGCGGCAGTCGTCATTGCCACGATGGGCGTTCACGCGACCTTCTTCGGTGCAGGTCGCTACGGGCTTTCGATCGTACCGTTCGTGGCGGCGCTGGCGTTCGCAGAGGGCTAGAGCCGTTCGGGATCGCCAGCGCCGACGATCGTCGTGACCGTCCCTTTCACGCTCTTCTTCTGCTTCGACCCCATGGTGTGCCGCGCCGCCCGGGTCGCCTTGGCCTTGGCGGCAGCCGTGACCTGCTGCTCGGGCGTGAGAGGCGTGCGATCCTTGCGTGGCTTCAGCCCGAAGTCGGCGAGCGTGTCGATCGAGCCGGCGAAGATCACCAGCAGCGTCTGCCTCACACCCGAGACGAGCGTGTGGGTCGACGCCCGCTCGTTCGCGCTCGCCTTGACCGCGGCCTGCCAGGTGGCCCTGGTCGACTGAGCGGCGTTGGCGGCCGTGATGCGAGCCTGCAGGGCCGTGATGATGTCCGAGGTCTTGGTCGACGCGCTCCCGACGACGAAGGAGGATAGGGTCTGTTCGTGCTTCGTGAGACCGTCGATCAGACTCTGATCGGCGGCCTGCAGGTGGATGTGACTCAGCTTCTGCTTCGTGCTCATGATGACTGTCTCCTTGTTCCGTTGCATTCCAAGGCGAGTTCCTGCGGGGCACCATGCTTCGCTCTTGCGCGCCTCATCCCTTAACGGACCGCTCCGGCAGGTTTTCGCGAAAGAAAAATGATCTTTCGCATAGGGTCACTCGCGGGCCCCTGACTGGAGGAAAGGACTTGCCAGCGAGGAGGGCAAGCTTCGATCGCAGAAGGCGGAGCTTGCGCGCGAGGAGGGTCCCCCTTCTTGCGACGGGGACGCGCTCCTCCGCGGGAAGGGAGACCCTTCGTTGCACGGGCACGAAGCCCCGTGCGACAGAGACGCTTCCCCGTCCTTGGGGGACGGCTCCTCCTGCGACGGGATCGCTGGCTTCTGCGACGAGGACGACTCCTCCTTCGAAGGGACTCTGTCCCCGAGCGAGCAAGCCTCTTCCTCCCGACTGCCCCTCTATGGCCTCCGCGATCGCGAGACCCCGACGCCGCCGCTGGCCAGTGAATCCTTCAGGAACTCCGCCAGCAGGCTCTCCTCCTCCTTCTGCGCGGCGCCCCTCAGCTGGTCCAGTGCCGCCGAACTCCCCAGCCGCGCGAGCGCCTTGTATTGGACGAAGCGTACGAGAGGGTCGTCGTCGAGCGACACCTTCTCGGCCGCGGGCCAGGGGTCGCCCGGACCTGCCGCCATCGCAGCGACGTTCCATGCAGCGGCCCGCATCATCGCGTCGTGCTCGTTGAGCGCGCGCATGGCGCCCTCTACCGCCGCAGGATTCTCCTGGAGGGCGGCCGCACCGTAGGGCGTGTCGTCAAGGCCCGCTTCGGCATGGAGCTGGCTTTCGTCCGCGAACACGCGAGCACTGGGCTCCCCGAGGAGGGCCAGGGCACGCATCGCGAGATCGCTCGCCATCTCACGCGCGACGTCACTCGTAGCCCGGTCGGCGAGACGCTGCGTGGTGCTCGCGTCGCTCCCGAGGACGTTGGGAGCCGAGGCCGCGGCGCGACCACGAATCTCGCCCCGCCAGACGACGGATCCGTCCTGGATGCGCTTTACGTCGCACGAGAGGTCAGCATAGAGGACGAGCATCTCCTCGCTGCCGAGCATGCTCGTTCGCGCCCGCAGCGCGAACCGATCGAGCGCGCATCGAGCGCGATAGACGCCGCGTTCTCCTCCGTGCGTGCTGCGCCCCTCGAGTTCGGCCTTCATCGAGGACGTGAGAACCGCTGCAGGCCCCGGCGGGGCGATGTCGCCTTGCACCGCTCCCGCCGTGGCCACGATGATGGGCTCGATCTCGACGGAAGTTGGCTCCCGCGCGGTTCCCGGCGCGATGTTCGGAGCATGGAGCGCCACGAGCCCCGTCGAGCAGGCGGCGAGGGTGGCAAGGAGGAGACCACTCGCCAACGCCCGCGCTGCCAACGGGGTCGAGGCCTGAGGTTGTGACGGCCTCATCCTCCCAGTTTGCGCCTATTGCGCGGAGGGCGTCCAAGGTGCAAATTGCACCCCGTCGACGCCGCTCGGGTGATCGCCGGCTTTCGCCTTACGGCGCGAGCGGGAGGAAAGTCCGAGCTCCACAGAGCACGATGCCGGCTAACGCCCGGTGGCGGAAACGCCGAGGAGAGTGCCACAGAGAAGGAGACCGCCGCCCAGCCGCTTCGGCGACTCGGCGGTAAGGGTGAAAAGGCGGGGTAAGAGCCCACCGCGTCCGCGGCAACGCGGGCGGCAAGGCAAACCCCATCGGGAGCAAGGCCGCGTAGGCAGGCACCCGTCGCACCGGTTCCGGTGCTGTCGGCAAAGGGCTGCTCGCCCAAGCCTGCGGGTAGGCCGCTCGAGACGGCGGGTAACCGTCGCCCTAGAGGAATGATCGCCACTGAGCTCGGGGTGACCCGGGCGCAAGACAGAACTCGGCTTACAGAGCGACGTCGACCCACGCGCCCGAGCTCCGGCCCGGGCGCGCGGCTTTTTGTCCGCTGGATGCGGGCGCGGCGGCGACGCGCCTCAGGCGCTGAAAGAGGATCCGCAGCCGCAAGAGCCCTTCGAATTCGGGTTGTTGAACTTGAAGCCCGCGCCGTGCAGGCCCTCCACGTAATCGATCTCCGTGCCCTCGAGGTACTGGTAGCTCATCGGGTCGATGTAGAGCTTGACCCCGTTCGACTCGAACTGTTCATCCATCTCGCCGATGGCGTCCTCGAAGTACAGGTCGTAGCTGAAGCCGGAGCAGCCGCCGCCGACTACGCGCAGCCGCAGGCCCTGGCCGGCAAGGGCCTCCGCTTCGGCGATCTCTCGGACTTTGACAGCTGCCTTCTCGGTGATCTTGATCATCGGTCGTCCTCTGCTGGCTCGGTACGCCGGCCGTGTCGTCACTATAAGTGCTGTGGCCGCGATTCGCCACTCGACGACGCGCCCACGACGGCGAGCACCGCTCCCGATCGACAGGTCGCGACGAACGCCCCTTCGGACAGGGGCGCGATCCCTGCGACTGGCGATGCTCCTTTGGCCCCCGCCACCCCAACGGGTTGCGGGCAAGGGGTAGCCAGCAGCTCGACGGTTCCGTCACCCGCGGTCATTTGGGGCGCAACCCCCAGGCGACCTTCGGCCGTCGCGAATACGAAGGTCCCGCTGGAATCCACGACCCCGGGAGTCGGGGACGCCGGTAGGAACGCTGCCGCGCCAGCGTCGGTCCCGGAGGGCAGGTTACGCACTTCGAGGACGGCGCGCGCGATTTCCCGGCCCGTCGGATCGAGCACGATGCCCAGCTCGCTGGCCGGCGTGACAGCCACCATCGTTGAAAGCGACCCACGAATCGCCGGAGACCCCGACCACAGAGCTCCATGCGACGATGCGCGCGTGGTCACCGCGCCCGAGACGAGGTCGACGGCCGTCAGGTGCGTTCGGCCGCTGGTGACGGCGAGCAGAGTGTGATCGTCGACCAGGGCAGCGCTGCCGTCGACGGCCGACCCGAAGCTGGCCACCCGGACAGGCTCGGGAGCCCCCGGGATCCAGGTCCAGACGACACCTGTGCCCGTGACCGCGACCACCCTGCCAACCGCAGAGATGAGCGGCATCGCGATCATTTCACCCAACGTCGTTCGACTGCGCTCGCGACCCTGGGCGTCGAGAATCGCGAGGTCCCCCCCGGTCGCGACGACGACTCCTCCATCGTCCGTGGCGAGCGGGGAGGGCGGGGCCGCCTCGCCACGTCCGACGTGAGTCCTCCACGTTACCCGCCCGTCGCGCACGCCTACGGCCGAGCCTCCCGCGGACGTGGTTTCGACGAAGACGACGGTGTCGTCCGACAGAAGTGCAGCCGGACTTGGTCGGGATCCGGCCGTCGCGACACGCCATCTCTCGGTACCGTCGCGCGCAAGCATCACGACCTCGCCGCGCGCCCCGACGACATAAATGCCGCCGCGCGAGTCGACGAGTGGCGCCTGTTCCGTCTGGACCCCGAGGGAAGCTTCCCACTCCACGTGCAAACCCGAGGTGGGCAAGGTTGTTCGGGCAAGGCCCGTCCGGGCGCCGTTCACTCTATCCATGCGCGCCCCTCCGCTCGGGGAGCCGACCACGAGGGTACTCGGCTGCTCGACGTCGATCGCTTGGCCAGATGCGGCGGTGGCCGAAGCCGCGACGACGAAGTAGACGGCCCACGCGGCATGCGCTCGTCGCCGCGCGCGCGGCGGACGCGTCACCGTTTGCCTCGGAGGACGAAATCGGCCTCCACTTCAGGGACGGATTGTCCGCTCGGCGTCACGAACGCCCGGGCCACCCTGCCGTAGGCGCGAAGTGTTTCGCCGTGCGCGAGTATCAAGTCGCGCCCGACCACGACACGGGCGAGGCACGGCCCCCTGGCACAGCCGCGTCGGTCGTCGATCAGCACGAGCGTACGATGGCCAGACCCTCGCGCCTCCAACACTTCGCCCTCGACCACGATCGGCTGTCCCGAGCTGCCCGAAAGGTCGAGCATCGCGGTATCGTACCCAAGTGTCTTCTGCGCCTCGAATGCCTTGCCTTCGTCCGCGAGGCTGGCGACGCGCTTGACGGTCACGTGGACCGTGCGCGGGGTCAGCAGCGCAGTACCGCCTCGCACGTCGATGACATGTTCACCGACAGCGCCTATCGCGACAGTCGTCTCGAAGGAGCCATCCGCCCCGACGGGCGCCGCAAGGCCGTCGACGGTCACGTTTGCACCCTTGGCCGCCCTCCCCGCGATCAGCACGTGGTCGCCGTCGACGATGCCTCGCGTTCCGGGCGCGTCCACTCGCAGGGGGGCGACAACGACACGCGCGCTCACCGTGCCAGTTTGCGGTGCTCTCCCCCTCGGGGTGACCACGTACGGCATATCCACCGAGACAACCCGAGATTCATCCGCCGGGCCATCCGCCGTGGCGGTCTGGTCCAATACGTATGCGCCCACCCCGTTCGCATCGAGGGGTACGGGTTTCCCGTCCACGCGCACCTCGCTGCCAGCAAGAGCCTCGACGTGGATCGTGATGCTGGGACGAGGGGCGCTCATGGTCGCGACGTCGGCACGAACGCGGTAAGCCACTGGGACGACCAGCTTGACGACTTCGTCACGTCCGAGCCCGGGGCGCTCGACGTGGAGCGCCAGAGCGTTGTCTCCGACCCGCAGCGGCTGGCCGAGGGTGAGGTCGGTCTCACCGGCTGCGAAGATGGCCTTCACCCCGTTCAGTTCGACAGCCGTCCCGTCCTTGCAGTTGTTCGGATCGCACGTCAGGTGCAGCACGTCATTGCCGTCCGGAGAGGCGTGCGGTTGGGCAGAAATAGGCTGCGAAGCTCGCCAAAGAACGGCAGTGGTCACTCCTCCGATCAAAACGAGCGCGCCCGTGGCCAGCGCGACCGCCGCCAGGGGGACGCCGGCTTTCCTCACCATCCGTGGGGGAGGGGGCGCCGGCATGTCCAGGAGCGGCGCGGGGGCTGCCACGAGCGCCACGGTGGACATCAGGGCGTGCGGGGGATTCGGCCGTGAGCGAGCGGAGGCGGGCGGCGACGCGACGACGGCCGGCACGGGCGGTGTGGCCTCACCTGGCCTGACAGGGGCGATTCCGGGAAGCGCCACGCCCAACATCGTCCGTTGAGCCGCGAGCGGCGGACTCTTGGCGGGAGCCGCGGGTTGTGCTGCAGCAGCGCCAGCGCTCGCCGGCGGCCCCGCTCCGGGCAGCGGAATGCTTGCCACGCCGATCATGGTCTTGTTCATGGCCGCTGCGGGCGGGGTCGCCGGCACGGAGGAAACCGGGGCTTGAGACGCGGGAGGCGAAGGAGCGAACCCCAACATGGTCATGTTTTTCAGATCCCTTGCCGCCGCGGGGGCGGCGGCCGGGACGGGGGCTCGGGTCTTGGGTACCGACGCTTCGAGAATCGTCTGGCCCCCGCTCTTGGCCGACTGTGGGGTGGCAGCCGTGACAGCTCCGCACTGCCCGCAGAATTTCGCATTTTCGGGCAGCGGGTGCCCGCACTGCATGCAAGTCCGCGTCGTCATCGTGCCATCGAGGAAGGAGGGGGTGGGGAGGAAGGAGGGAGTGAGGAATCATATACAGCGCCGCTCGGTCGCGCGCGTTCTCTGCGTCCGGAACGGGTTTTCCTTCGACATGACCTCGGGTGGTGAGCCACGATGGCGGTCGGGTGCGCATCTTCGTCCTTGGAAGCGGATCGAGCGGGAACTGCCTCGTCGTCGAGTCGGAAGGGGAGCGCCTGCTCGTCGACGCGGGACTCAATCCGACGCGCGCTACCGAGAGAATGCGGTCGCTGGGGGCGGACCTCGTGACGTCTCGCTCGCCTCTGGGCCTTTTCGTGACTCACGATCATGGTGATCACGCAGCGCATGCGCTTCCTCTCGCTCGTGCGCTGAGGACCCCTATCTTCGCCCATAGCGGCGCGGCTCTCGATCGCGTGAGACGTGGCGTGGACGTCCGGCTCTACGTACCTGGCCGTCCCACCACGCTCGGACCCTTCCTCATCGAGGCCCTTTCCATACCGCACGACGCACCGCAGGTTGCCTTGCGCATCTCTGCAACCGGCCGGCGCTTCGCCATCGTCACGGATGCCGGACACGTCACGCGCGAACTGCGCGCTTTGGTCGAGGGATGCGATCTGGTCTTCCTCGAGGCAAACCACTGCCGACGCTTGCTCGAGACGGGCCCCTACCCGCCGCACCTCAAGCGTCGCGTCGGCGGACCCCTCGGACATCTCGCGAACGAACAAGCGGCCGAGCTGGCGCAGTCGCTCGAGGATACGCGGGTGTCGCGGCTCGTTCTGGTGCATCTCTCCCGGTCCAACAACACCCCGGATCGAGCCCGGGACGTCGTCACGTCGCGCGTCAAGCGGTTGCCTGTAGAGGCGCTCCCTCACGCCGAGGCGAGGCGCTTCGAGGTCGGGGACAGCACTCGCCGACTCTCGGGGGCCGAGCAGCTCGCGTTGGCGTTCTGACCCCTTCCCTGGCGTTTGCCTCGACGTCCGACTAGAGAAACGCACCATGCCGGAGCGTGTTGTCCATTGCCGTCTCCTCAAGAAGGAGCTCCCAGGCCTCGAGCGTCCGCCGTTCAAGAACGAGCTGGGTCAGCGCATCTTCGAGCAAGTCTCGAAGGAGGGCTGGCAGCAGTGGCTGAAAGATTCGGTCCGTTTCATCAACACGTACCGCGTGGACTTGGCGACATCCGAGGGGCAAAAATTCATGCTCAAACAGTGCGCCGTTTACTTCAGTCTCGAAGAGGGTGAGCTCGCGCAGACGGCTTGGACGGCGCCCGCCGACAAGCCGGTCGGCGGCGACAAAGAATGAGAGCGTGGCTGTTCGCATGACCAATGACGCTGGCGCGCTCCGTGCGCCGAGGGAGACCGTGACGGCCAAGGCGCCGGGGCACACGCCCGTCTTCGGGGAAGAGGGGCCCACCATGCCCCTCGGCATCGAGGGCTTCACGTACGCCGATCTGTACGACCCTGCGAGACTGCGCGATTTGTACGGCCGGTTCGATCGCTGGTTTCTATCCAGGTCTCCCGACTCCCATGCTCGCTTCGAGACGTACCGGGCGAGCAAGGGCGACGGGATGGCGAAGGTCGAGATAAGCGAGGCCTTGCTGGCGGCAGCCCCCTACGTCGGCCAGTTTGTAGGGAAGTTGTTCGGCCTCGAGAAGGAGCTCGAGGCTTTCCGTGAGAGCGTTCGACAGGACGACCCTCTCTGGCGGTTCCGGAAGGATTTCTTGAAGAAGCGCGTCTTGCGTTCCGACGCGGGCAAGGGCTGGTCGCGAGGAAGTGCAGTCGCCGCACGGGTGGCGCGAGCCGCCCTGCAGGCAATGACAGAGGCCCCCATCGGGGGGACGACGGACGAGGAGCTCACGATAGCGACGGCGGCGCTGCCCCTTCTGGAGGTAGACGAGGTCGCTCGACGCGCCGCGAAGGCAGGCGGCGCACAATGGACCGAGCCTCTGCGCGATCGCGCTCGGACCGTCCACCGGGCGCTTCGGCTGCTCGACCCGGAAACGTGCGACGCCGAGGAAGACGACGCTTCGCTCGGCCGTGCTGTCGGAGTTGCCTTGGAGGCGCTCGAGGCGTGGCTCTTTGCCAGGCGCGCGGACGAAGGCGATGCAATCCGTCGCTGGCCCAGCATGCGGGTCCCCAAGACGCTCGACTACGCGCACCTCGTCGAAATGGAGAGACCGGATCCAGCGATTCCCGAGCTCTTCGTCGGTCCTCACGAGGAAAGGCGCCAGCGTCTCGGTTTTTCCCTCACCGACCGGCGCATGGCGGCGCGCGACGTGGAGCAGCAGATTGACTACTGCATGCTTTGCCACGATCGGGACAAGGATTCTTGCAGCAAAGGGCTCCCCGACCCGAAGACGAATACCTTCAAAAAGAACCTGCTCGGCGTGGCTCTCGCCGGTTGTCCGCTCGAGGAGAAGATCAGTGAGATGCACGCGATGCGACAAGTCGGTGAGCTCGTCGCCGCATTGTCGATCATCGCAATCGACAACCCGATGTGTCCTGGGACGGGGCATCGAATCTGCAATGACTGCATGAAAGCCTGCATCTTTCAGAAGCAGGAGCCCGTGAACATCCCCGAGGTCGAGACAAGGGTGCTCACGGAAGTCCTTTCTTTGCCCTGGGGCCTGGAGGTCTACCAGCTTCTTACGCGCTGGAATCCGCTGAACGTGCAAAGGCCGTACATGCTGCCTTACTGCGGCAAGAACGTCCTGGTCGTCGGCCTCGGGCCGGCCGGCTACACGCTCGTGCATCATCTGGCGTGCGAAGGGTTCGGCGTCGTCGCGGTCGATGGGCTCAAGGTCGAGCCGGTCGACCCCTGGCTCCTCGAGACCGAGACAAACGGGCCTGCGCCAATCGAAGCGGCCTCGGCGCTGTTCGGAGACCTCGGCGAGCGAAAGCTTCTGGGCTTTGGTGGCGTCAGCGAATACGGGATTACAGTTCGCTGGGACAAGAACTTCCTTACCGTCGTGCAGCTCACTCTGGCCCGCAACCGGCACGTGAAGTTCTACGGGGGCGTCCGATTCGGGGGGACGATTACTCTCGACGACGCGTGGGCGCTCGGCTTCGACCACGTCGCCATATCTGCGGGGGCGGGTCGTCCGACGATCATCGACATGAAGAGGAATCTGTCGCGGGGGATTCGCAAAGCCAGCGATTTCCTCATGGCACTTCAGCTGACTGGAGCCTACAAGCACACGAGCATCGCGAACTTGCAGGTGAGTCTGCCCGCGGTAGTCATCGGCGGCGGTCTCACGGCGATCGACACGGCGACCGAGCTCCTCGCTTACTACCAAGTCGAAATCGAGAAGGAGCTCGAACGCTACGAGCTGCTCACGGGAAGCGGTTTCTCCGAGGCCGACCTCCGAAGACGCTTCGACGATGAAGAGTGGCAAACTCTTCAGGAGCACCTTTCGCACGGGCGCCAGCTTCGTCTCGAGAAGGCGCGCGCGGCGGCCGACGGGGGCGAGCCTCAGGTGCAGAAGCTGCTCGATTCATGGGGTGGCGTGACCCTCGTCTACAGAAAGGGCTTGGTCGATTCTCCGGCGTACCGCCTGAATCACGAGGAGGTCATCAAGAGCCTCGAGGAGGGGGTGCGGTACATCGAGCACATGTCCCCGCTCGAGGCCCTGCTCGACGACCGCGCGCACGTTAAAGCCATTCGCTTTTCGCGGAGCGACGGCGAGACGATCGACCTGCCGGCACGGACGGTTTGCGTTGCTGCAGGAACCAGCCCCAACGTCATCTACGAGAAGGAATACCCGGGGACATTCGAGCTCGACGACAGGAAGCAATACTTTCGGCCGCATGTCGCGAACGTTGACGATCAGGGTCGAGTGAATCTCGCTCCTGCTCCCGATGGCTTTTTTACGAGCTACCTTGAGAACGGACGTACGGTCTCGTTCTACGGCGACAACCATCCCCATTACGCCGGTAGCGTCGTTCGAGCCATGGCGAGCGCGAAAGACGGTTATCCGCACGTGGTGGCTCTGTTCCCGAAGGCCCGCTCCCTCGACCCCGGGTCGCAACCTGCCCGCGACGCCAAGCTCCGCGCCCTCTTTGCCAAGCTGGACAGAGAGCTTGTCGCGACTGTCCAGGAGGTCAACAGGCTGACGCCGACGATTGTCGAAATCGTCGTGCACGCGCCCATGGCAGCGCGCAAGTTTCTGCCCGGCCAGTTCTACCGTCTTCAGAACTTCGAGACCTTCGCTCCCCTCATTTCGCTCGATCGGGAGGCGCGGGAAGCGGGTGGACCCGACGTGCACGCCGAAGCGCGCCTCGCAATGGAGGGTCTCGCGCTGACGGGCGCTTGGGTCGATGTCGAGAAGGGACTGCTGGGTACCATCGTCCTCGAGATGGGCGGCAGCTCCCGTCTGTGCGCGGCCCTGGCGCCGGGCGAACCCATCGTCTTGATGGGGCCGACGGGACAGCCGACCGAGATCCCGAAGGGAGAGACCGTCTTGCTTTGCGGGGGCGGCCTGGGGAATGCCGTCCTCTTTTCGATTGCGCGTGCGTTCAAGGCTCTCGGCGGAACAGTCCTCTACTTCGCGGGCTACCGTCGTGGCGAGGACTCGTTCAAGCGCGAGGACATCGAGCGCTGGACGGACCAGGTCATCTGGTGCACCGATGCCGGTGAGCCTCTCGAACCTCGACGCCCCCAGGACCGGCACTTTCGCGGAAATGTCGTCGCGGCAATGCAAGCGTACGCGACCGGCTCCCTGGGCGGACCACCGGAGATCCCGCTACGTGGGGTCAAGCGCATCATCGCGATAGGGAGCGATGGAATGATGAACGCCGTTCGCGAGGCGCGGCACGGGGCGCTCGCGCCCTTTCTCGATCCCCGGCACCTGGCGATCGGCAGCATCAATTCGCCGATGCAGTGCATGATGAAGGAAGTCTGCGCTCAGTGCCTCCAAAAGCTTCGCGATCCCCGGACCGGCGAGGAACGAGTCGTCTTTACATGTTTCAACCAGGACCAGGAGCTCGACGCCGTCGATTTCGGCAACTTGCGCGAGCGTCTCCGTGCCAATTCGATGCAGGAAAAACTGAGCTCGGCCTGGCTCGACGAGCTCCTGAGGTCGGCCCCCGACGTGATCCGCGTCTAGGTTCGGCTCAATGGGCGCGCTGTCTCTCGACGGGTGGCTATGGCGTCGGCTGGCTCGCTGGGGTTCTTCGCGCGGCCCCGAGTGGTTCGTCCGGGTCGCTCCGACCGTCGTGGGGGTCGCCGTTTGCGCCCTTTCCCGACGCCGTCGCGCGGCCATCGTACGCAATCTTCGGAAGGTTCGAGGCCATCGAGGGCCGCTTCGAGACAGCGTGGATGTGGCGCGGACCTTCGCAAACTACGCCGCCTGTCTGGCCGAGGTACTGGGAGCCCGGCCCGACGAGACAAGCCGTTCCGAGGCGTTGGTCTCGGGTGCGTCGCACCTGCGCGACGCCCTCGCCGAGGGGCGTGGTGTCTTGGTCGTGACAGCACACGCCGGCGCCTGGGAGTCCGCGGGGGCGCTCCTGTCGAGGAATTTTGGGTTGCCGGTGATGATCGTGGAACAGGCAGAGCGCGACGCGGGCGCGCGGGCGATACAGGACGAGGCAAGACGCCGGAAGGGCCTGCGCGTGGTCCACGTTGGCGAGGACCCCCTCTCGGCCCTTCCGCTCGTACGGCACTTGCGTGAGCGCGGGGTGGTCGCGCTGCAAATGGACCGCGTGCCCGTGGGAGTGCGAGCACGGGACGTGACGATGTTCGGTGAAAACGCGCACGTTCCGGAGGGACCCCTGCGCCTCGCTGCGCTCACAGGAGCTCCCGTCGTGCCCGTTTTCGCCGCGCGTCAAGGACATCGGCGTTACGAGGTGTTCGTCGGACCCAGCATCCGGCTGACGCGCTCATCCGGTGAAGCCGAGCTGGATGCGGCTGCTCAGAAGCTCGCCGACGCCCTCTGCGGCTTCGTCCGTTCACATCCGACGCAGTGGTTTCATTTCAGCGCCGAGTGATGGGTCTGGCGCATTGGCCCCAGGCGTGCAACATGGGGCCCGCCCGCCATGAGCACTCGCTGGCACATTGGCGCAAAAGAGCTGCGGGGGGCCATGGCCGCCTACGCGAAGCGTTTCGACTTACTCGAAGTGCGTGTCCTTGTTCCAGATGCCGGTGCTGCCGAACCCGAGGGACCAACGCCTTCCGTGGCGACTCTCCGGCGCTGGCGCAAATCCGTTCCTCCTCACTTCGACTTTGCGGTCGTGGGCGGCCCCCATCTCTCGCGTGTCAAGGCGGGGGAGGGCGCCGACCGCGAGCTCGAGGCTGCGAAGGCAGCGATCGACGCCCTTCAGGCCCGATGTTTCGTGCTGCGGACGACGTCCGACGTCACACCGACGTCGCTCTGGCGCGATCGAATCGCGAAAATCGTCGGGCGCTTGCCGCGCGATGTGACTCATTTTGTCTGGGAGCCCAGCGGCGTGTGGGAAACGGAAGACGCCGCCGCGCAGGCGCGGGCATGGGAGGTCGTTCTCAGCGTCGACCCCGCGCGTGAGCTAGTGCCCCCCGGGCCGATGGCCTACCTGCGGCTCAGAGCGCTCGGCGAGACCCGAGCCTTCGGCCCCGTGGCTCTCGAGAGGATCGTGAGAGCCGTTGGCGAGAGGCGGGATGTTTTCGCCATCATCGAGACTGACACCGCGCTGGCTGAGGCCAAGCGTCTTCGGAGCCTGGGCCGCGACGTGCGATCCCCAGCGAAGGGCGGAATGGGCAAGCTCGTGCGTCCCCGCGGCGGCATCGTCGTTCGCGACGACGAGCAGGAGTGAAGGTTTGCGACGTCGAGTTGCGCCCGCTGGCACGCCGGGCATCCGCGCCGCAGCGGCTTCGTCGGGGCAGGCAGCTCAGGTTGCGCGCAGCGTTCTGAGCTACGGCAACGCCGTCGATGCGGTGCTCGCAGGCGTACTTGCCGCCGCCGCGGAGTCGCCCACGGTGTTGTTTGGGCCGTTTCAGATGCTCGTGGGCGGGGCCGGGGCGGGGCTGGTCGCCATCGATGGGCGAGTCCGGCAGCCAGGCCTGGGGGTCCCACGGCCGAGGGGATTCACCTCCGATGAGCCAGTTCCGCCTAGCGCCACGGTGGGCGTCCCGGCGCTCCCCGCCGCGGTCACGGCGGCGGCGGCCCTGCTCGGTTCGGTTGCCCTGGCGCGTGCGGCCGGGCCGGCCATCGAACTGGCGAGCGCGAGGTCACCGGAGAGGGCGCGGTTCATCGAGGCAATCGTCCGCCGCGGCGCCCGAGCCTTGGGGGACGATGCAGTGGCGGGCGAGCTCCTCGTTGCGGCTGGTCGGGTCGCACGGGGGCTGCTCACACGCGAGGATCTGTCGTCGGTGCGTCCATCGGTGATTCGGTGCGATGAAAGGCAGACCGAGCCGGATGGAATTCTCATGGTCTCCTGGCGCGGCGAGGTTCGAGGCGACTCGTCGAGCACGCAAGTGGTGGCGGCCAGCGATGGCCAGGGGCTCGTCGCCGTGGCTTGCTACGAGGCACCTATCGATGGTCTGGCAATACCCGCGCTCGGCGTCGTGGTGCCCCCCTTTGCCGCGCC
>Ga0302325_10017972_pt1 | contig 14913 bp, 12 predicted proteins | sample Palsa_T0_2_FD_201948 | JGI IMG/M metagenome (GOLD analysis project Ga0302325, IMG submission 201948) | Peat permafrost microbial communities from Stordalen Mire near Abisko, Sweden - Palsa_T0_2 | ecosystem: Environmental > Terrestrial > Soil > Palsa > Peat permafrost | place: Sweden: Abisko... | reverse complement strand
CTCGACATCAGCTTCGAAGTACGCGGCGGTCTGTTCGTCCGCCAGGTCCACCACTGGGCCGCTCTGCTGTTCGCCGCGTCGATCATGGTGCACCTGGCCCGAGTCTTCTTCACCGGCGCATTCCGCCGGCCTCGCGAAGCCAACTGGGTCATCGGCTCGCTGCTACTGATCCTGGCCATGTTCGAGGGCTACTTCGGCTACTCATTGCCCGACGACCTGCTGTCCGGCATCGGCCTGCGCGCCGCACTGTCGTCAATCACGTTGGGATTCCCGGTGATCGGCACCTGGTTGCACTGGGCGGTGTTCGGCGGAGACTTTCCCGGCACGACGCTGATCCCCCGGCTCTACGGCCTGCACATCTTGGTGCTGCCCGGCATCATCCTGGCGCTGATCGGTGCGCATCTGGCAATGGTGTGGTTTCAGAAGCACACCCAGTTCCCCGGCCCGGGCCGTACCGAACACAACGTCGTCGGTGTGCGGGTGATGCCGGTCTTCGCCGTCAAATCCGGCACCTTCTTCGCTTTGACGGTCGGGATCTTGGGCATCATGGGCGGCCTGCTGCAGATCAACCCCATCTGGAGCCTCGGCCCTTACCGGCCATCTCAGGTGTCGGCGGGATCCCAACCGGACTTCTACATGATGTGGCCGGACGGATTGCAGCGACTGTGGCCGGCGTGGGAGATCTATATCGGCCACCACACGGTGCCCGCGGCGTTCGGTGTCGCGCTGATCATGGGCGTCGTCTTCACGCTGCTGATCATTTATCCGTTCCTGGAGCAGCGGTTCAGCGGCGACTACACGCACCACAACCTGCTGCAACGTCCACGCGACGTGCCGGTGCGCACCTCGATCGGGGCGATGGCCATCGCGTTTTACATGGTGCTCACCCTGAGCACGATGAACGATGTCATTGCCCTGAAGTTTCACATCTCACTGAACGCGACCACTTGGATCGGCCGCATCGGCATGATTGCTCTGCCGCCGATCGTCTACTTCGTCACGTACCGGTGGTGTGTGGGTCTGCAACGCAGTGACCGCGCCGTCCTCGAACACGGCATCGAAACCGGCATCATCAAACGACTCCCGCACGGCGCCTACATCGAACTTCACCAACCACTGGGGTCGTTGCCGCTGGAATACCAAGGCGCCCCGGTACCGACCAAGATGAACAAACTCGGCGCCGGCGGCTCCCCCGGCTCGGGCAGCTTCCTCTACGCCGACCCGGCCTCCGAAGCCACCGCACTATCCGAAGCCGCCCACGCCGCCGAACACCGCGCACTCACCGCACTGCGGCATCGTTAGCGGCGTGACCATTCCTCGGCGAGCAGCTGGTAGGAATGCACCCGGTCGCGGTGGTCGTGGGTGATCGTCGTAATGATCAGTTCGTCTGCTTCGGTGGCATCGCGCAGCCGCTCGAGTTGGTCGGCAACCTGGACTGCGGTTCCGACGAATTGGGTTTCGACTCGATCCGCGACGAGTTCCCGGTCGGAGTCGCTCCAGGTGTACCTGCGCGCTTCGGCTGGCGTGGGGAACGGAATCGCGCCTTCGGCGGTGCGAATGCTGCGTACCCACAGCCCGTAGCCTGTCGCCAGGTCGCGCGCGGTGGCCTCGTCGTCAGCGACGACGACGTCCGCCGAGACTGCGATGTAAGGCCTGTCGAGCTCAGCCGAGGGTGTGAACGCGGCCCGGTAACCGTCGGCCGCGTCCAGGACGGTAGCGGGCGCCACGTGGTAGTTCGCGGCGAATCGCAGACCCCGGTTGCCGGCCACCACCGCGCTCTCTCCGCCGCTGCTGCCCAGAATCCAGACTTGCAGGTCGGCACCAGCGCCGGGCACCACATGAGCCTCGATCCCGTAGGCCGACCGATAAGTGTCTGCGATCAGCGCGAGAACGTCGTCGACTTGCTCGGTGTAGTCCTGCGATTCCGCACCCGGTAGCTGCAGCAGCGCCTTGTGCACACCGAAGCGCGGCGATTTCAACAACGGCCGGAAATCGAACTTCGGCGGGATCAACAACCCGTTGGACGTCCTGCCGTTGACCAATGCCCGCGCTGCAGGCGCCACCGCCGGTACCGGCTCACGTGGCTTACCGCCGGAACGGCCCAGGCCCAGGTCGAATCGGCCGGGGTGTAGCGCATCCAGTAGACCGAACTCCTCGACGGTGGACAGCGCTGTGCGGTGGCCCATTTGCACCGCGCCCGAACCGAGCCGGATGGTCGAGGTTTCAGCGGCGGTCAAGGCCAGCACCACGGCGGGCGAGGTGCCCGCAACCCCGGGATTGAGATGATGTTCGGCGAACCAATAACGGGTGTAGCCAAGGCTTTCCGCCTGCTGCGCGAGATCGATGCTGTTGCGCAAGGCTTGCCGCGCCGTCGAACCCGATGAAATAGGGACGAGGTCGAGCACTCCTAACGTTGTCATGAGGCTCAGGACGCCACCCCGGTAGCGCTGCCCGCGTTCGCGTTTCGGCGGGGCGCAGGCAGCGGGGCGAGGCCGAGGTGGTCGCGCAGTGTGGTTCCCGTGTAGTCGGTGCGGAACACGCCGCGCTCCTGTAACAGCGGCACGACCCGGTCGACAAACGGATCAAGCCCGGCGGGCGTGATGTGCGGGACGAGGATGAAACCGTCACTGGCGTCGGCCTGCACAAGATCGTTGATCGTCGCCGCGATGGTTTCTGCTGAGCCGACGAAGGATTGACGTCCCGTCACCTCGACAATCAGTTCGCGAGAGGTCAGCTTCTCCTTCTCGGCCTTGGCCCGCCACTCGTTGGCTATCGCGATGGAGTCTTTGAACATCCGGACGCTGGCTCGTCCTCGAGAGATGGTGTTCTCCCCTACCACGGGGTCCACCGTGGGCAGCGGACCATCCGGGTCGTGGTCGGAAAGATCGCGGTTCCAGAGTTGCTCGAGGAATTTGATCGCCGTCTGCGGGGACACTTGCGCCAGTCGTACCTCGTGGGCCAACTGGTCGGCCTCGGCGTCGGTGTCGCCGATCACGAACGTCGCGGCCGGCAGGATGAGTAACTCGCCACGACGGCGCCCGTAGCGGGCGAGACGGCCCTTGACGTCTTCGTAGAACGCTTGCCCGGCGTCCAGCGTGCTGTGCCGCGAGAAGATTGCATCGGCTTGGCGAGCAGCGAAGTCACGCCCCTGGTCGGAGTCGCCGGCTTGAAAAATCACCGGCCTGCCCTGCGGGCTTCGTGGAACATTGAACCGGCCGTGGATGTCGAAATGCGGGTCCCGGTGCGCAAATGCGCCCGCGTGTGGAGTGGACAGGAACACGCCGGAGTCCTTGTCCGCCACGATCTCATCGCCACGCCAGGAGTCGAAGAGCTCTTGGGCCGTCTGCAAGAAGGTCTGCGCCCGCTCGTAACGTTGGTCTTCAGCCAGGAAGCCGCCGCGGCGGAAGTTCTCTCCAGTGAACGCATCCCAGGAGGTCACGACATTCCACGCCGCCCGACCACCGGAGAGATGGTCGAGCGAAGCAAACTGCCGGGCCACCTCATAGGGCTCGTTGAACGTCGAGTTGATCGTGCCGGTCAGTCCCAGCCGTTCGGTGACCGCGGCGAGTGCGGCCAGGACAGTGAAAGTGTCTGGACGCCCGACCACGTCGAGGTCGTAGATCTGGCCGTTCTGTTCGCGGAGCCGCAACCCTTCGGCAAGGAAAAGAAAGTCGAACTTGCCGCGTTCGGCTGTCTGCGCGAATTGCGCGAACGAGCTGAACTCGATGTGGCTGCCGGCCGCGGGATCGCTCCACACCGTGGTGTTGTTGACGCCGGGAAAATGCGCCGCCAGATGAATCTGCTTGATCGGCTTGCTCATTGGAGATGTTCCTTGTTGTAGATGGGTCAGGCGGTTGCGTAGCGGTTCGCGGGACGCGGCAATCCCAGTAGGCCGCGGAGTGTCGAGGCCTCGTAGCCGGTACGGAAGATCCCTCGGCGTCGCAACTCGGGCACCAGGCCCTCGGCGATCTGGGTGAGGTCGTGGGGCAGCGCGGCCGGCCGTAGCCGGAACCCGGACAACCCGGCGGCATGCCACTCCTGCAGCAGGTCGGCCAACTCCCCGGGCGTACCCACGAAAATTCGCGCGTCACTGTGGTATTCGGCCCCGGCCAGATCGTCAAGCCGACGCCGTCGGGCCTGTGCCGCCTTCGGCTCGTCGTCGAGGAACACCACCAGGTCACCAAAGATGTGCACCGCGTCCTCGCGGCGACCGACTTGCTGTTGCAACGCGTCGATTTCGGCGACAATGTCTGCGGCCTGCGTGGCGTCGTGCGGCGTAACGAATCCCACGTCGGCGCTGGAGGCGATGAGCCGGTAGGAGGCACCGCCGTGGCCCAGCGCCGCGACGATCGGCTGGCCCTGCGGTGGGCGTGGCGTAATCGAGGGCCCTTTGACCGAGAACCAATGTCCCTCGAATTCGCTGTAGTGCAACCGATCTCGGTCGATAAACCGCCCAGTTGCGACGTCCCGAATCTCCGCGTCATCCTCCCAGCTATCCCACAGCCGGCGCAGCACCTCCACGTAGTCGGTGGCTTCGGCGAAATACTCAGCGACTTGCTGCCGCACAGCGGGATCGTCGATGGCGCCCGCCGACAGCCGGGGCAGCGGGCGGCGCCCGAAGTGGTCCGCCACGTCGTGGCGCGCCGAGATCTGAACGCGAACACCTGCCCGGCCCGTGCTGACGTAGTCGAGAGTGGCGATCGACTTCGACACGTGAAACGGCTCGGTCTGGGTGACGGTTGCAGTGGGTACGAACCCAATTCCTCTGGTGCGCGGTGCGATCCGCGCAGCGATGAGCACGGCATCCAACCTGCCCCGGACCTGATCCACCCGATCGTCCGGCTCGAACGGATCGTCAGATTGCAGGCCCAGCGAGTCTTCTATGGTCACGAAGTCCACCAAGCCGAGTTCGGCTTCGGCAACCAGGTCAGCCCAGTAACCCGCGTTGAACAACTCCACCGGCCGAGCATCGGCTTCGCGCCATGCAGCCGGATGCCATCCGGCGCCGTCCAATGCCACGGCGAGGTGGAGGTGCTTTGACGAATTAGCCATCGGACCTGCTTTCCTGACAAATACCCAGGGGACTGACGCGTCGGCGTCAGATGTGCGCGACTAGAACCAACGCGCAGAATCGGCGAGCGATTCCAGCCTGCGCTCCAGGCATGTGATCGAAAGTCTAGCGACGGGCCCGAGATCGCGCCGATGCCGAGTACGTCGCCCAGCCGGGCCTAACGCCCGACGAGCGATGGAAGCATTCAAATCAACCGGATTGAAAATCCTTCTCGCCCAGTAGTGGCAGCACGCCCTCGGCGAACCAGTACGCCTCCTCCAGGTGCGGATAGCCCGAGAGAATGAACTCGTCGAAACCCAACGAATGGTATTCGCCGATCAGGTCCGCGACCTCTTTGTGGCTGCCCACCAGCGCGGTACCGGCGCCGCCGCGGACCAGACCTACTCCGGCCCACAGGTTGGGATAGATCTCGAGCTTGTCGACGCGGCCGCCGTGCAGCGCGGTCATCCGCCGTTGGCCCTCGGATTCCGACTTGGCATGCAGCGCCGTAGCTTTGGCGATCTGCTCGTCAGTCAGGTCGGTGAGCATCTCGTTGGCAACGGCCCAGGCCGCTTCGGAGGTGTCACGACTGATGGTGTGTAGCCGGATGCCGAACCGGACCGTCCTGCCCCGCGCGGCAGCGTGCGCGCGTACGTTCGCGATCTTGGCGGCCGCCGACTGTGGCGGCTCGCCCCAGGTGAGGTAGACGTCGGCGAAGTCGGCGGCAATCGGCAGAGCAGCCGGCGAGGAACCGCCGAAGTAGATCTCCGGCAATGGATTTGGTGGTGACGAAACGCGGGCATCGGCCACCGTGTAGTACTTGCCGGTGAAATCCACCGACTCCTGCGTCCACACCGATGTGACGATGTGTAGAAACTCTGCGGTGCGCGCATAACGTTCGTCGTGGCTGAGATAGTCACCGAATCGTCGTTGTTCAGCGTCGTCACTGCCGCTGACGACATTGAGCAGCACTCTGCCTTCGGAGAAGCGCTGCAGCGTGGCGGTCTGCTGCGCGGCGAGGGTGGGCGGAGTCAGTCCGGGACGGAATGCGACCAGGAACTTCAACTTTTCGGTCTCGGCCAGCAGCGCGGCCGAGGTCAGCCATGCGTCTTCGCACCAGGTTCCCGTCGGGGTCAGCACGCCCTCGTAACCAAGCCGGTCCGCGGCGCGTGCCACTTCGGCGAGATAACGGCGGGACGGCGGGCGAAATCCGTTCGGGACATCTCGATTCGTCGATGCATGAGACCCGCCGACGATCGACCGGCTATCACCGGTGGTAGGCAGAAACCAAAAGAATCGAGGAGACATCAGGCGATGACGCTAGGGGCTGTCCGAGCTGAGGACAAGTTGGATTCTGGGCGGATTTAACCCGCGCGATCGACCACACCTCGGAGTATTTTCGCCTGGCGTGCCGCGCGAACTTCACCTGTTAGCCTTCGGGAACACCCGATCCGCTGGGCCTTGGCGTCATCCCGGTATCGACAACAGTCCTGCCGGCGTTCGACAGCGGCTCATCGCCCGGGCCCAGACCGCGGAGGCGGGCGGCTTCGATGCGGTATTTTTCGCCGACGGGCTGAACTACGGGCCGCCTGCTACGTGGGCGTACAAGACCACCGAAGATTTCGAGCCGCTGACTTTGACGGCGGCGCTGTCGACGGTCACCGAGGCGATCGGCCTCGTCGTCACCGGTTCGGCAACCCTGGTTCCTCCGTACCAATTGGCGCGTCAGCTGCTCTCACTGGATCACCTCAGCGGTGGACGTGCCGGCTGGAACCTGGTGACCAGCTTCGCCCACGCTGCGGCCGACAACTTCAGCGAACGCGGCGTCGTCGACCACGACGAGCGCTACCTCATTGCCGAGGAGGCGCTGGAAGTGGTCACCAAGTTGTGGGACGGCTGGGCCGAGGACACCGTCGTCGAGGACCGGGATGCCGGTGTCTTCAACGACGTCAACAAGATTCAGGTAGCCGATCATCACGGCAAGTATTTTCACGTGCGTGGGCCCATCGGGTCGGCGCGCTCCCCGCAAGGCCGGCCGGTTCTCTTCCAGGCCGGCTCGTCGCCGACCGGGCGGCAATTCGCCGCCCGCCACGCGGAGGTGATCTTCACCGGTCAGGGCACCCAGGCTCGCGCGCAGGAGTTTTACCGGCAGATCCACGACGAAGCCGGCCGCCAGGCGCGCAACACACCGCCGCTGATCACCCCGTCGCTGCGTTTCGTCGTCGGATCGACCGAGGAAGAAGTGCGGCGCAACGAGCGCAGCGCATACGAGTACTTCAGCCCCGAGTACCAGGCCGGCTGGCTGCTCGAGGTCGACGTCGACGTCACCGGCGCGGATCTCGACGGTCCGGTGCCCGACTCGGCGTTCCCTGCCAGCACCCAGACCCATCAGACCGCTCTGGCCGGGTATCGCGCGCTGGCAAGGGACGGCAACCCCACGGTGCGAGAGTTCCTCTACCGCACGGTGAATGGCTGGGGCGCCAGTATCTCGGGTACACCAGAGCAGATCGCCGACACGATCGAGGAATGGTTCATCACGCGGGCGTCGGACGGCTTCGTGCTCGGCGACTCGGGGCTGCCGGGGCAGTTCGATGATTTCGTCGACCAGGTGGTGCCGTTGCTGCGTAAACGCGGGCTGTTCCGCCACGAGTACTCCGGCGCGACGCTACGTAGCCACTTGGGGCTGGAGCCGCCGGCCAGCTGGTATGAGGCGCAATGACCGCTAACAGAACCTATCTGAGGCAAGCCACCGCGGACACCGACGATTTGCAAGCACGGTTCCGACCACTCTTCGAGCGTGTTGCCTGGGGCAATCTGGAACGCGAACGCTCCCGGGTCTTCCCGCACGACCAGGTGCGCTGGCTCAATGACGCCGGGTTGGGCACTGTGCGAATTCCCGAAGAGCACGGCGGGCTCGGCGCATCACTGGAGCAGACCTTCGTGCTGCTGTCAGATCTCGGTGAAGCCGACCCCAACGTATCGCATATCTGGCGCAATCACCTTGCCTTCGTTGAGGATCGGCTCAACGCACCGGTGTCGGATAGCAACGACCGATGGATCAAACGGTTTCTCGCCGGAGCGTTCGTCGGGGGTGGCTGGACGGAGGCTCACAAGGGACGCTGGCCAATATTTCCACCACCGTGTCCGCCGAGGATGACCACTGGGTGGTGTCCGGGGCCAAGTTCTACGCCACCGGGAGCCTGTACGCGGACTGGCTCGATGTGATCGGCCGCGGGGATGACGGCGACCTGTGGACGGCACTCGTGCGTGCCGACGATCCGGGTGTCACCCTCGTCGACGACTGGAAAGGATTCGGGCAGCGCACAACCGCCAGTGGTTCGGCGCGCTATGACCGGGTACCCGCCGAACGCGGCGACGTGTTTGCGGTGGCCGAGCGATTCGGGTATCAGCCGCAGTTCTATCAAATCGCCATGCTGGCGGTGTTGACCGGGATTGCCCGGGCCACCTTGCGCGACGGCAGCGCTGCGCTCAAGCGCCGGGGGCGCAACTATCCTCAGGGGCTCACCGAGACGCCATCCGAGGACGCGCAGTTGCTGCAGGTCATCGGTGAGGTGTCGGCCCAGGTGTTCGCGGCCCAGGCCGCGCTGGAGAAGGCCGCTCGCAGCCTCGACCATGTCGCGGCGGGCCGAATCCGCGGGGATAGCGGCCGCCAGCCTCTGATCGACGCAGACGTGGCGGTCACTCAGGCGCAGTTGGTGATCGTCTCGGCCGCGTTGGAGGCCACCACCACCGTCTTCGACGCGCTGGGCGCATCCGGGGTATCCGAAGAGGTGGCGTTGGACCGACACTGGCGCAACGCCCGGACACTAGCGTCGCACAACCCGCGGGTCTACAAGGCGCGGATTCTCGGCGACTGGCTGATCAACGGCAAAGATCCGCTGCCCGACTTCGCCAAGTTCGGCCGAGGTGGGCAGGGCAACTGACCCTGCCCGGGCGGGCACGAGACATGATGTCGAGATGACCACCGAGATCCGGGTGCTCGACAACGAGGACGAGCTTGTCGCCGCGGCTAACGTGTTTCGCACCGCGATGATCGGGTTCCCTCCCCTGTCTAACCTCGCGCCCGGCCAGATCACCACGCTGCTCGAGCCCGGCCGTACCATCGGGGCATTCGTCGAAGGACAACTCGTCGGCACCGCCGACGCCGTGACCAGCGGACTCACCCTTCCCGGCGGAGCGGTCGTCGGCCACGCGGCGGTGACACACATCGGTGTGCTGCCGTCGTTCACCCGGCAGGGCATCGCCACCGATCTCGTACGTCACCAATTGCACGACATCACCGGACGGGGTGAGGTGGTCGCCACGCTGCGGGCCTCGGAGGCGACGATCTACGGGCGATACGGCTATGGCGTGGCGAGTTCATCACAGACCGTCGAGGTGCAGACGGCACGGGCGGCACTGCGTCCCGGCGTCGGGGCAGGCGGGCCGGCGCGACTGTTGGACGCCGCGTACGTCTGGGATGTGTTGCCGCGTATCTATGCGCACAATCGCCCGGCCCGCCCGGGAACCATCGACCGGCCTGACGTGTGGTGGAAAGGCGTGCGGCTGCGTACCGAATCATCCTCGGGTCCTTGGTATGTCGCGGTGCACGGTGCGCCGGGATCAGAGACGGGCTTTATCCGCTACCGTCCTGTTGATACCGAGAAGTGGTTTGTCAGCGACCAGCGCACCGTCGTGGTCGAAGATTTCTTCGCTCCCACCACCGAGGCCTATCTTGGTCTGCTCCGTTTCCTATTGGATCTCGATCTTATTGACCGCGTGGTGTTTTGGATGCTGCCGGTCGACGATCCGCTGCCCTGGCTACTCCTCGATCGCCGCGCCTCGAAGGTCACCGCGGTGCACGACGAAACATGGCTTCGCATTGTCGATGTCGAAAAGGCACTGGCAGCGCGGCAATACGAGGGAGGCGGCACCGTGACCATCGCCGTCGATGACCCGCTGTTGCCGGGCAATTCGATCAGCGTGAGCATCGCCGGCGATGGCGCCGCGGTGACGGAGCAGCGCCCCCAACTCCGCGTCGGCGTCGACGGTCTTGGCTCGGTTCTACTCGGTGGCGTCACCTGGCGCAGTCTGGCCGCCGCCGGGTTGGCCCGAGCCGATGACACTGCGGTCGTCGACACGGCCGACCGCTTGTTCGGAGTGCACGATCAGCCCTACGCAGGGTTCTTCTTCTAGCACGAACCGGGCGAAACCTAGACTGGTCGGGTGCGAATCGCCCTGTGCTCTGACGAGCCCTACCCGGTACACGGCACTGTGCACAGATGGCTTGAGGAACACGGTCACCAGGTCGTGCCCTTCGGTTCGGTCGCTGCGGGCTCAGAGGTGCCGTGGGCACTGGCCGCAGAGTCGGCCGCCGAATCGGTGGCGCGCGGAGATTGCGATCAAGGGGTGTTCTTCTGTTGGACCGGCACGGGCATAAGCATTGCGGCCAACAAGATCTCCGGCATCCGGGCCGCCCTGTGCTCCGACCCTGGGCAGGCAGAGGGCGCCCGAGTGTGGAACCACGCCAACGTGTTATGCCTGTCCAACCGCACGCTCGCAGACGATCTCGCCAAAGAGATTCTCACCGCATGGTTCGGCGCCGCGCTGGACGGCCGCGGCGATGCGGGCGTCGATGACCTCAACGCTGTTGAGGCGCGCCACCGTTCAGGCTGATCGCCCGGCGGCGGCGTATTGCGTATGCGGCGGCGCCGACGAGAAGGACGGCAGTGCCCAGCAACACGGAGTTGAGCGGCAACGCAAAAGCGAACACGAGGCAGCCGATGAATCCGGCCGTCGGGACGACCCTGCCGCCTAGCGTCCACGCCGAGGCATTGGCGATCGCGTAGTACACCAAGACGGCAAACGACGAAAACCCGATGGCGCTGTGGACTTCGGTGGTCCCAGCTAATACGGCCACCACGACGCCGACCGCGACTTCGGCGCGGTGAGGCGTCTTGAATCTGGGATGCACAGCCGAAAGCTGCGGCGGTAGATAGTGATCACGCGCCATCGCGAACGTGGTGCGAGAGACGCCCAGGATCAACGACAGCAGTGAGCCAAGCGCTGCCATTACGGCGACGATTCGCACGACGGGCTCGAAGCCGGCTGATCCGGCGACCCGCACCACATCGGCAAGCGGAGCTGCGGAATGCGCCAGACGCTGGCTGCCAAGAACCGCCAATGCCGCAACCGCGACGACCGCGTACACGGTCAGTGCGATCGCCAACGCCAACGAAATGGCGCGGGGAATGGTCCGCGCCGGGTCGCGCACCTCCTCACCCAGGGTCGCGATCCTGGCATAGCCCGCGAACGCGAAAAAGAGCAATCCCGCCCCCTGTAACACCCCGTATGGGCTCCCACCGGCGCCAATGCGGAGGTGGCCGAAGTCGATGCTCGGAGCCGTCAACGCGACGACCGCAACCGCGGTCAGTGCCGTCAGCACCACGGCAACGATGATCCGGGTCGCCAGCGCTGACTTCTGAATGCCGGTGTAGTTGATTGCGGTCAGCGCAAGGACCGTCGCCACCGCAATCACGTGGGCCTGAGCCGGCCAGGCGTACAAGCCGACGATCAATGCGGTCGCTGCACACGAGGCCGTCTTGCCAACGACAAACCCCCAACCGGCGAGATATCCCCAGAACTCGCCGAGCTGCTTGCGCCCGTACACATAGGTACCCCCAGACTCGGGGTAGCGAGCGGCACAGCGCGACGACGACGTCGCGTTGAAGTACGCCACGACCGCTGCGGCCGCCAGGCTGATCAGCAAACTGGTCCCAGCGGCCGCGGCGGCCGGCGCAAGTACGGCGAAGATGCCGGCGCCGATCATCGAACCCAGGCCCAGCACGACCGCGTCGGTGATGCCGAGTCGGCGCTCCAAGCGGGGGTGGAATTCGTCGGGGCGGTTGGACCCCTCAGTCATGCGTTTGCCGCGTCACGTTGGTTCCGGTCGGGGAGTTCGGCTAATTGATAGCGGCGCCGAAGAGGTGGCCGACGCCGTAGGTGAATGTCAGGCCTGCGGCGCCGCCAATGACCACCCGCAACACCGCACGACGTACCTTGCCTCCGCCAATGTATGCGCTCAACGCGCCGGCAAGGCTCAGTGCGATGAGTACGGCGAGAAAGGTGACCGGGACGCGCCACACAGTCGGTGCGAGCAGGACGGCCAACATCGGAAGCAGGGCGCCGACGGCGAATGACGCCGCCGAGGCCGCAGCGGCTTGCCACGGGTTTGCCAGGTCTTTGGGATCGATGTTGAGCTCGGCGTCGGCGTGCGCGGCAAGCGCGTCGTAGGCGGTCAGTTCCCTGGCGACTTGGGCGGCGGTCTGCGCTGACACGCCCTTTGCTTCATAGATGGCGGCCAGTTCGGCCAGTTCGGCGTCGGGCATGTGGCGCAGCTCGCGCCGTTCTTTAGCAACCAGAGCGGTCTCGCTATCGCGTTGGCTGGACACCGAGATGTATTCACCCATTGCCATAGAAACTGCGCCTGCCGTCAGACCCGCCAGCCCGGCGGTGACGATCGGCGTGCGCGCGGAGGTAGCACCTGCGACACCGATCACGATGCCGGCGACCGAGATGATGCCATCGTTGGCACCTAGCACTGCGGCACGTAGCGCGTTCAATCGTCTCGACGCACCCGCGCTGTGCGGCTCGGCGATATGTGTTGGATTGCCTTCCGTCTGATCGGGAGTCGGCCCGGAAGCCTCGTTGTGGCGGTGGCGATCATCAACCATCCGTCCACCCAATCGCATCGTCACAGTGCTCGCCAGCAAGCCAAGGCTCACCAATCCTCCTGCCGACCAAAACCCCCTGGTGCCGATGCGGAAGCGATCAGTCCTGCCTATTGGCCATCGCAGCGATACCGAGCAATTCAGCCAATTGTGTCGCTGAGTAGCCGCTTGGCCCCTGCGCATTGCGCACCGCATTACGCGCAACGCGTGCCAGGGCGGTGTTGACGGGCGCACCGATTCCGTGCCGGTTGGCGATCCGGACGATCTCGCCGTTGAAGAAGTCGGTCTCCACATTGCCGGTGTTGCGGCTCAGCGACTGCCAGGTTGAGTTACTCGCGCCGGTGTCGCGCCCTGGAACCGCCCGCGGTGTCGGACCGTCGGCCCGAGCCGCGTTGGATCTTTCGAACGAGATGAATTCGATTCCAGCGGAACGTAATACCTGCTCGCCTTCGGCACGTAATGCCGCCATAAGCTCACTGACGTCAGCGCCCTCCGCCAACAGCGCACCTACGGCATTGCCGAGATTGCTCAGGAGCTTGTTGTACTTCCAGGGAGCGACATCGTCGACGGCGTGCACGCGGATCCCCGCGGCGCTCCACGCCCGGCCCAAGCTCTGTAGAAGTTCGGCGTCGGCGTCGGTGCGCAACGACGCCGGCCACCGTCCGATATGAAACTGCCCGGCCACCGGCCACGACCGCACGATCACTTCGCCGGGTTCGAGATGCACGGCCGGCAACCAGACACAGATGCCGAACACCTGCCGGAAGTAGCGCAGCGCCTTCTCTTCAGCGGCAACACCGTTCAGCGCGGTCATCGCAGGCAACAGCTCGCCCGCGGTGCCGACAACCCCGTCGGGGCCATGCACCGGCTGATCCACCCATTCCTGCAACGCCGCGTCGACTTGCTGGGTCTTGGTCGTGAAAATCAAGACGTCGTGCCGCGTCAGCCGCACATCCTCGGGCCGAGCTGCGGCGCTCACCGGCGTGTGGAAAGTCCCGTCGGGCGTTGTCAGCGTCAGGCCGTCTCTCGAGAGGATCTCGGCATGGCGACCCCGGGCAACCAGCACCGTGGGGATCCCGGCCCGCGCCAGCACGCCGCCCACCGTGCCACCGATAGCGCCCGCACCGACGATTACGTAGCGGCGGTCCCCTTCGCCCCGGGGCCGCGCCTTTTCCAATGCCATTGGGCGAGAATACGTCTGCCGACCACGCAGCGATCAGACGAGGTAGTAATAGTGCTTGGCGTCTCCGTTGACGCCCGCGGCCGCCGCTGTGACCGGCTCACCGGCTTCGTCGAACCCGCGCAGGGCGTGGGCGTAACGGACCGCTTTGAGCGTCGCGGAGAATTCCTCGTCCTCCTCGGGGAAGACGCGCTCGGACGGGAACCACTTGTCGAACCCGACGTTCGTCAGCAGCTTCCACAGGTCCGGCTGAACACCCGCGAGCAGGACGGTCACGCCGCGGTCGGTTTCTTCCCGAACGAATTTCTCGATCCGCTGGATCACGACGGCATCCGGGTGCCGCACCCGCTTGACCCGCAAGATGAGGTACTTGATGTCGTCGTCGTTGATTCGCTGGCCCAGCGTTTCCAGATACTGCTCGAGGTCGGGTGCGGCGCCGAAGAACAGCTCACCCTCGAAGTCATAGATGAGCGTCGACGGATCGGACGGGTCACCCGGTACCCGCTCGCGGACCACCCGTTCGGGGGCGACCACCAATTCCCTGGCCTTGAGCTTGGCCGCCCGCGGCACGAACAGCAGGATCGACAGCGCAACGCCGAGCAGCACCGCGGTGTCCAGGTCGACGAATACGCCGACGAGCGCGGTGATGATCACCAGCCCCGCGTCGTAGCGTGACGCCTTGATCGCATAGCTCAACCGTTTGATGTCGATCAGCCGCGCGGCTGTGATCAGCAGCAGGCCCGCCAGCGCGGCCCGGGGCATGTAGTGCAGGAGCGGCGCGAACAACAGCACGATGATCGCGACGCCGATAGAGGCGATCACGCCGGAGAACCGGGTCTTCGCGCCGGCCTGGAAGTTGATCGGCGAGCGCGTCACCGAACCCGAGCCCGGCACGGCCTGGAAGAAGCCACCGGTGAGGTTCGCCAGGCCTTCGGCGATGATCTGCCGGTTGT
>Ga0302325_10017971_pt1 | contig 14913 bp, 13 predicted proteins | sample Palsa_T0_2_FD_201948 | JGI IMG/M metagenome (GOLD analysis project Ga0302325, IMG submission 201948) | Peat permafrost microbial communities from Stordalen Mire near Abisko, Sweden - Palsa_T0_2 | ecosystem: Environmental > Terrestrial > Soil > Palsa > Peat permafrost | place: Sweden: Abisko... | reverse complement strand
GCCTTCCACATCTCCAACCAGCACGTCGACCTCGAGCCCGAAGTCGCGCTGCTCGCCAAGGCCGCAGGCCTGCAAGCCATGCGCGTCTCCACCCCAGCCAACGACAGCCTGGGCGAGTTCTCCGCCACCTGGATGCTGCTGACCAACAGCCCAACCTTTTTCAACCAACCAGAAGTCTTCAACCACGCCAGCAAACCCACACTTGACCCCAAAGTCCGCGTCTGGACCGACGATTACTCCAGCCTGCTGCCCATCCTTCACTGGTAAGCGTCCCGAACTTCGCGAACCAAAACGCCTCCCGTTGCGTCCAGTAACAGCAGTCACTCAAATCTCCGCTCTCAGGTCGAACAATCATGCGCTCTTTCCTCGTCAATGCAGTGCTCCTGGCCCTTTGCGTCTCTCCACTCGCCGCGCAGGTGCATCCTCCGCGCCACTCGCGCTATCCCAACTCGCCCTCCAACGATCCGCAGTTGCAGATTCCCCAGGACCAGGCGCAATCCTGCTTCACGCCCGCAACCAGCGGCAGCGCCTACGAACAGTTCGAGCAATTCGATTCCTATCCTCAGCCGGCCAGCAAAGGCTACCTCTGCATCAACATTCCCGCCGGCAGGACCTTCGTCATCGACCATCTCTTCGCAGAGGCCGACTACGACCAGGCGCTGCCCGCCGAGCCCGAGTGGTATCTCGATTCGGCCGTAGGCGAGTATGAGCTGATGACCGGCTTCGCCGCGCAGCGCGCCGGGTCCATCACCGCCAACCCGCACTACATGCTCTCGCAATCCACGCGCATTGCTGTCGCCGGAGGAACCAGGGTCACGCTGATCATGCACAACTTCTTTGTGAGTGCCAGCAACTCCATCGGCGAAACCCCAGGCTCCGCCAGCCTCACCCTGATCGGCCATTGGGAGTAGTGCATCCCACCTTTACTGGGCAGACAGGAACCGATATTGTCGGAAGGCAGACTGGCAATCCATGCAAACCGTGCGGCAAATCCTCGGAGTAGCGCTGCTTCTTGCAACAGGAATCGGGGATTCCAGGATCGACGCTCAATCTGCAGCCGGTTCCAATTCTCCCCAGATACTTTCATCCGATGCCAGCCAGGCATATATCTTTTCAGACATAATCCCCCCTAAGAATGTTCTTGGCTCGCGCCACGCGCAGCAAATCGGCAAGCCTCTCGGCTTCCGAGGCCGCCAGTTTACGCCCTGCTCCGGTCAACCGGTAGTACCGGCGCCGCTCCTGGCCCAGCTTCGCGTCGAGTTTCGGGTCCGGGCGCGTGCCGACTTCTTCAATCACCTTCTCTTCCAGCAGCGATTGGATCGAGCTGTAGAGCGTCCCCGGCCCCAGCCGCATCCGGTCGCCAGTCTGCTCGGCAACCTGCCGCATAATCCCGTGCCGTGCAAATCCTCATCCGCCAGCGAAAGGAGGATTTGAAAAGCAGCCGAAGGCAATGGATCGAGTTTTCGTTTTGGCATAGATGCTCGATGCTCGATATATCGATGAATGACTTAGACTCCGTTTCGAATCTGGTTGCAATAGTTTTTTGAGAATTTTTTCGTAAATCTGTCTCGCCATGGTTGCGTGGAATTACGCTTGACTGGCGCATACTGTAGATAAAGGGAGAAGACCGGGCCGCATGGCATCATGGATTAGCCTGAATGAGTGCGCAAATGCAGCGCGAACCCCGGCTAATCGCGTCCCCGCGATACCGAAAAGTCCAGTGAGCCGCTCACTGAGTTGAGAAAAGGCAGAAATAAATACCCCACCCCCCCGGTGTCCTACTCCGTTTGTTCGCTTTTTCGCAAGAGAACCGCATTTTTAGCTCATGCGATTGCCCTCTGGAGGGCCATGAATCGAATTGCCTCAGATCCGAATCCAAGGTAAACTGAGTAAATTGCAGGAAAGGTATCTTCAAGTCATGGCAAAGCCCGGAATTCACCCCACATACGGACCCGTCCAGGTCCACTGCTCGTGCGGAAACACCTTCGAGACCCGCTCGACCCACAAAGGCAGGATCAGCCTGGAAATCTGCTCCAACTGCCATCCGTTCTTCACCGGCAAGCAGCGCCTGGTAGACACCGCGGGCCGCGTCGAGCGCTTCCGCCGCAAGTACGCCGAAAAGGCCACGCCGGCCGCGAAGTAAGCGCCAGCAGATGGCTTCATTCGAAGGCCTCCGCTGCGGCGGGGGCCTCGCTGTTTGCAAACCTCTCCGAAGAATTGTCATCCTGAACGAAGTGAAGGACCTGCTTCTCTCACACTAGCCACAAAAGGACCTCATGGCCGGTAAAGGCTTCACCGTGAAGAAGGACTGGGACAACCCGATCGCCCACGCCATGCCCGCCGAAGCGCGCGTGCCCGCGGAGTTGCGCATCGGGCCTGAATCCAATGGGGTCCAGGTCGCTCCGGCTACGGTGCTCGCGCCGATGGTCGGCGTCACCGACACGGTTTTTCGCCGCTTCATCCGCAATGCAAGCCTTTTTTCGGCCAACTCCCCGGAAGACTCGAGCGTTGAGGAGGAGGTCACCAATCGGCAATCCGGCTGCGGCCTGCTGATGACCGAGTTCACCTCCGCAGACGGCCTCGCGCGCATGCGCGAATCGAAGCGCAAGCGCTACCTCACTTTCTACGACGACGAACATCCCATCGGCGCCCAACTCTTCGGATCGAATTCTGAAACACTTGCCGACGCGGCAAGAATCGTCGAAGACACCGGTTTCGACACCGTAGATCTCAACCTCGGCTGCCCGGCCAAGCGCGTCGTCGGCTGTAACGGAGGCTCGGGCCTGCTGCGCGACCTGCCCAAGATCGGCGAAATCTTCCGCCAGGTGCGCAAAGCCGTCAGCATCCCCTTCACGGTAAAGTTCCGCCTCGGCTGGAATGACAGCCAGATCGTCTGCGTTGAACTAGCCAAAATGGCCGAGCAGGAAGGCCTCTGCGCGGTCGCCCTCCACGCACGCACCCGCGAGCAGGGCTACACCGGCCAGGCGCGCTGGGAGTGGATCGCCGCGGTCAAACAGGCCGTCCACATCCCGGTTATCGGCAACGGCGATATTCGCACTCCGGAAGACGCGGCGGCCATGGTCGCCCAGACCGGCTGCGACGCGGTCATGATCGGCCGCGCCGCCCCGTCGAATCCGTGGATCTTCCGCCAGATCGCCGAATACACGGCCACCGGCAGCTATACCCGACCGACCGAAGCCGACAGATACCGCATGATCCGCACCTACTTCCAGATGCTGCTCGACGAAGCCGAAGCCAGCCAGAACTTGCCTCGCGACGCCCGCCACGGCGAAACCGCAGGCAAGATGAAGCAATTCGCGTCATGGTTCACCCATGGCGTAGCCGGCGGCAGCAAACTGCGCCAGCAAATCTTCATGTCCAAAACTGGCTCAGCCGTGCTGGAAGCAGTAGATCAATTCTTCGATGCTCGCCTCAACGACGCAAACATCGGCGAAACTCCGTCAGAATTAGAGCTAACTTCCGTTGGAGCTTTCCCTGAAGAAGCACTCAGCTGCGGCGACTAGCTCAGCTCGCCCTATCGCACCAACTCCGAAACCACCGCAACATCCATATGCCGCGTGCTTCCTGGCATATCCAGCGACCCCAGCACCAGCGGCTTGCCCGGCTCCAGCGTCGATGTAGCATCCAGCGTGCTCTGCCGTATCACCGGGTCCTGCACGCCTATGCCGGATTTCTCATCCGCAAGGCCCGACTGCTCAACCTTCGAATGCAGGCGCACGCCATCCGGATAGCCATCCAAAGACGCTTCGATATTCAGCCCCACATCCACATAAGTCACCTGCGAGTCCTGCTTGGAGCTTCCAGCATCGCCGGATCCGCCAACATACCCGGTAACGATAGGCAAACGGTTGCCCTGCTTGAGCCATGTCTTTCCGCCGGAGACCACAAGCAGAGCGAAATGCTGCTCGCCAACGCGCTTGCCTTCTTCGGTCTGGGTGATCGTATAGATAAGGCGATAAGTCTTCTTGGTGCGATCGAGATCGGCGACAATCTTCTGCGCCAGCTGCATATCTTCATCGTTGGCGCGTATCGAGAGCGCTCCCTGCGACGGCAGGTAATAGATCTTGGCTCGCGGGATCATATTGCGCAGTGCGGTCTGAATTTCATTCGCGTCGTTCTGCTGCGTAATATTGGTGAGATACACGGTTCGATAACTCTCCGGCTTTACGTCGGCAGCTTTCAGATCGGCGACTTTTACATCGGCGGACGGCGTCTGCGCGCCCGCGCATTGAGCAAAGAGTGTTAGAGCCAGGCCACATCCAGCCAGTAGCTGGGCACGGTTCATCCTCAGTCTTCCATTCGCGTCGAACTTCATAGTTAGCCTCCCAAAGTCGTTCGTTACAAGGACGCCGGCCGTATCTTTTTGGCCGGCGCAAGGCCCATCTATCCACACAGACGCTCAACCTGGGCAACCGCTCGACAACTTTTTCAATCGACCTTTTCAACCGTAAGATATCTCGAATGCAGAATGAGATCACCTTCACCTGCCAGAAGATCGAATGGACATGGACAGACGGCGGAATTACGGCGTCGGGCGACTGGGAAACTCCCGCGATCTGAAGATCCTTGAGCGTCAGACATCCTGTACCGCGTCGTTACCGCTTTGGTCATGCCTGCCGGTCAGCGCTCCTATTGACATTCTTTATGAGCGCCCTCTAGGCTCCTATCGTCATTCAATAGGAGGAGGGCCTTGGATGGAAATCAGGCAAATCTTCCGCGCCCGAGGAGGGCTAGTCGAATGTGGTCGCAAGTCAGATCCGCGCTCCGTAATTTGCTGCGCAAGCAACAGATCGAGTCCGACCTCGACGCCGAAATCCGCGGCTATGTGGATGCCGTAACCGACGAGAAGATCGCCGGCGGTTTATCTCTCGACGAAGCCCGCCGCCGCGCGCTGGCCGAAAGCGGCGGAATGGAGCAGGTAAAGCAGGCGGTCAGGAATCATCGCGCCGGCATGCTCGCGGAGTCCCTTGGGCAGGATATTCGCTATGGGCTTCACCAGATGCGGCACAATCCCGCGTTTACCTGGACCGCTGTCATCACCCTCGGATTGGGAATCGGAGCAACCACCGCGATCTTTTCGGCGGTGTACGCACTGCTGATCCGCGCGCTTCCGTATCCGGGTTCAAGCCGCCTGATGGAAATCTCGCAGGGATGGCCAAAAAACAACGACTACGGCGGGGGGCTCCTCTCGCAGGATTTCGTTGCCGCGCAGTCGAGCCTCAAGTCGTTCAGCTCGATTGCTGGATATCTATACGACAGCGGGACTCCCTGGAATTTGAGCGGCGACCAGAATCTGACAGGTACGGGAGACCCTATCCGTGTAAAAGTCGTTCGGATTACCGCGAACTTCCTTCCTGTGCTGGGTGTCGCTCCGGTGCAAGGGCGAAACTTCCTGAGCAATGAAGATCGCGAGAGCGGCCCCTCCGTCGCCATTCTGAGCCATCGCCTCTGGGAAAACGAGTATGGCGGCGACTCCAAGATTGTCGGCGGCTCAATCATGCTCGGAGGAAAGGCGTGGACCGTCGTCGGCGTACTCCCCGCTCACTTCATCTTCCCCCAAGCCGCAATTGAGCCTGATGTCTATATCCCCGCGGATTTGCTCGCCAGCACGAGTCTCGCGAGTACCAATGTCACCGTTGAGCCGGTAGGGATGATTGGGCGGCTGCGCGGCGATGTGAATATTCAGCAGGCACAAGCGGAACTCAATCTATTCGCCGAAAACCGCGTCAAAGGCTATGCGTCGCTCTTTGTCGAGTGGGCGGATGGGCGGCAGATGACCGTCGAATCTCTACAGCATTATCTGGCTGGTGATAATCGTGAGCCGCTGATGATTCTGCTGGCCTGTGTGGGAGCTGTGCTGCTGATTGCCTGCGCCAACGTGGCCAACCTGCAGCTGGCTCGCGCTGTAGCCCGGGAGCATGAGATGGCGCTGCGCGGCGCGCTTGGGGCGGGACGGTTGCGGCTGATACGCCAGTTTCTAGTCGAAAGCCTGACGCTGGCCACCATGGCTGCCTTGCTGGGACTGGGAATCGCTGGAGCTGTGACCTGGCTGATTCGACGGGGCGGAATGCCGGGCTCGGGCCTGACAGGCTCATTCACGGCAGACCTGCTTGAGGCGCCTTTCGGCAAATTGAGCGCGGCTGTCCAAGTGAATGGTTGGGTGCTGGCATTCACGGCAGGGCTAACCTTACTGACGACAGTTTTATTCGGTCTTGCTCCGGCGATCGGCGCATCGCGGGCCGATTTGCGAACGGCGCTTCAGGGATCGGCGCGGAGCGTTTCCTCCGGCCGCCAGCAGCGGCGCTTACGCAGCGTTCTGCTGATGGCGGAGATAGGACTGGCCGTGGTGTTGCTCACAGGCGCGGGACTGCTTATCAAGAGCTTTGTGAACGTGCTGCGCAACGACTCCGGCTTTGACGCACGGCAGAGTCTCACCGCGCAGATACAACGCAACCGCTCGGAGGCGCCGGAAAAGCTGAGTAGCTTTGTGCAACAACTGTTGCCTCATTTGCGAGCTCTCCCCGGTGTGCAGGCGGCGGCAATCGCAAGCGCTCTTCCGCTCCAACACTGCCCGAGACCGCGACGTCTCAAGTTCGGAGACGGACCTCAGCCTTCCTACATGGCGCAGCCCCGCGCATGTTCCATCGGCGTTAGCCCAGCATACTTCCGGGCCGCGGGCACGGGTGTGCTTCAGGGCCGCGCATTCAGCGATGAGGACAACGCAGGTACGGCTGCGGTTGTCATCGTAAACCAGGCATTTGCGCGCCGGTATTTCAATGGCGGCGCACTTGGCCGGCAATTCGGAGCGATCGAAGGCCCGAATCAATTCACTCGCCTGACGATCGTCGGCATCGTGCAGGACGTACGCTACGACGGCCTGACAGGAACCGTCGCGCCTGCGATCTATCTGCCGCTTGACCAGGTGCCGACCCAGGGAGAATTGGACATTTTATTGCGCACTACCGTCGAACCTGGTTCGCTTGCCTCCGGCCTGCGCAAGGCGGTGAACGAGGTTGATCGCGACCAGCCGCTCTTTGATGTGGAGACGATGGACGAGCGTATGTCGCAGTCCGTCGCTCAACAGCGGCTCATAATGCTGTTGATTGCCTCATTTGCCGTGCTGGCCATGATTCTGGCTGGGGTAGGCATCTACGGAGTATTTGCCTATTGGGTCAATCAGCGCAGACAGGAGATGGGCATCCGGCTGGCCCTTGGGGCGTCCCGCGCGCGGGTGGTGCGGCTTGTGTCCTTGCAGGCATTGCGGCTGATCCTGGCAGGCGGCGTTCTGGGGATTGGGACGGCTTTCCTTTTGAGCAAATGGCTCTCGAACATGCTGGTGGGCATCACTGGCCACGATCCCGTCTCATTTTCCGCAGCCTGGGCCCTGATGACGGTCATCGCACTTCTGGCGTGCATGATCCCGGCGGCGCAGGCGGCACGAACCGATCTGATTTCGGTGCTTCATTCGGAATAAGGAGCCTGTCACGAGCTCCTCAGCCTCAAGCTTCGCGCGACTCTGTTTTGCGTATTCTGTGATAAGCTCCGATTTCAAAGGCCCCGTTCTGTCTGCCGAGCTGACCCCAAGGAGCACCTAAACCCATGCGGCCCATCCACCTCGGATTTCGTCTCCTGGCGCTCTCGCTCGCCTGCGCCGGAATCGCGTCCGCCGCAACGCATCCGTCAGCCGGCGCTCCGGCGGACGCAAAGACCGCGACAGCCGCCCAGAGCTGGGACAAAACCGCAGCGGCGAAATACCTGGACGAACGCCAGGCCTGGTGGCAGGATTGGCCCCACGCGCAAAAGGATCACGGCACGGTCTGCGTCTCCTGCCACACCCAGGTTCCGTATGCTCTGGCAAGACCGGCGTTGCGCGGAGCCCTCGGCGAAAGCAAAATCTCCGACCCCGAACGCGCCATGCTCGACAGCATCGTCAAGCGCGTCAACCTCGGCAGCGAAGCAGCGGCCTTCTACTCAGACGCGGAACACGGTCCGGGCAAAACCAAGGAAGCCCGCAACGCCGAAGGGGTCAACAACGCGCTGATTCTGGCCAGCTACGACGCACACGCAGGCCATCTGCAACCCGTGACCCGCAAGGCCTTCGACGCCATGTGGGCCACGCAGGAACAGACCGGCCCCAAAGCCGGGGCGTGGTTCTGGCAGAACTTCCACTTTTCCCCCTGGGAAGCGCCCGAAAGCGAATACTACGGCGCGGCCATGGCCGCCGTAGCTATCGGTATCGCGCCGGACAACTACCGCGGCGACCCCAAAATCCAAGGCAATCTGACGCTGCTGCGCGGCTATCTTCACCGCGAAGTGCCCAATCGGCCTTTGATCAACCGCGTTGCCCTCCTGTGGGCCTCTTCGAAGCTCCCCGGCCTGATGACCGGCCAGGAGCGCGAAGCCCTGGCCAAGGAACTCCAGGCCAAGCAGCACCCCGACGGTGGCTGGAGCCTGACCGATCTGGGCCAAGGCACCTGGAAGCGCCACGACGACACACCCTTCGATTTGCGTAGCGATGGCTACGCAACCGGGCTCATCGTGCTCGCCCTCGAAGAGAACGGCTTGGGCAAAACTCCTGAATCCCAAAAAGGCTTGGCCTGGATTCTTGCCAACCAGAACAAGACCGAAGGCCTCTGGCCGGCGTGGTCGGTCAACGTCAAGCGCGACCCCAACTCCGACGTCGGCAAATTCATGAGCGACGCCGCTACAGGTTTCTCCGTGCTGGCCCTCGAAAGCAGCCGCTAATCTGCATTGGAAATACGAGCTCAGCCTCGGCGCTTGCGAAAAACCACCTTCAGCTCGCGCCGCCAGTGCTCGCCGACCGCGATCAATTCCCACTCCACCTGCGGGGCAAGGTAGCGCAGCACGATCTCATTCGAAGGATGAATGCGCAGCGCCGGGGCGATCAGCAGCAGCTTCGGAGGGCGCGCCGCGATCTCCGCGCCAGCGAAATAAGCCTGCCGCTCGAAAGCCCCAACCTCCTTGTTCCCAACCACGTGCCGGTCGGCATTCAGCGCCCGCACGCGAATCCAGTAGTCCAGCCCTTGGAGCGGCAAGTGCATATCCTCGCCGGCTTTCACCTCCAGCACCACCAGCCGCCCATCACGATCGACAGTCAGCAGATCCAACATACCGCGCTCGCCGCTGGAAATTGCCGGCACCTGCGAATAGAGAAATTCCCCTCGCAATCCAGGCAAAAGCTCCTCCAGATTGGTTCGCAGCCGGGACTCCAGCCACCGCTCCGGCTGCAGGCGAAAGAGCGGATCGGCGTGCTCGCCATCGGGCTGGCGGCTGAGGAAGAGGCGCGCAAGCAGTTCACGGCACAGCGGTTCCGTTTCATCATTCAGTTTGGTCTCGTTGGCTCCGGCGCCGAAGGTGATCTCTTCTTCGCGTTCGAAGGAATGTGCGGAAGCTTCATTGCGCACCCTGGCGAACTCCAGTCCATGCAGCAGCAGGCCAACCGCAGCCGCCGACCGCGCCCGCACTTCGACGCGTCCGCGCGCTGCTGCCGGAACCAGGGCCAGCACGCGGGCTGTACCGGTCCGCGCACGTTCCAGAGCCGCCGAAACATCGAAAGCATGCGTGAGCCGGGATTCCACATTGCCGGCATCGCGGAAATCGACCTCAGTCAGTTCCTCCGACCGCTCATCCAACGTAAAAAGCTGAAAGGCAGCCGCGCCGTGATTGAGCCAGACCATCCGCTCGGCTGTGGTCTGCGCCGCACCAAGCGGAACAATGACCTTGAGCCCGCCGTAATGCCGGCTGCCGCGCTTGTTGAGCGAGTGCTCCCGGCAATAATCCAGCCACAGCAGCCCCAGCGTAAGCACGCCGTCCACCATTGCCGAAGATTCCTCGCCGCCTATACCGATGACGGCTTCGGCAACCGTTCCCCGCAGCAGATGGCCGCGAGCATAGGCGGGACCGAAGCTGTGTTCGAGATCGGTCGCCGCGCGCAGGCCGTCGAGCTTCCAATCCGGAAAAGCCCGCTGCAGCACCCGCTCGATGCGGCGCAGATATTGGCGGCGGCCGGCCTCGCGCGCAGTGGGCGTGCGGCGATCCGAGGTCGGAACGAGTTCCAGCGCCGATGGTTTAGCTGCTCCCATGCGGCGGGTCATCAGCCTCAGGCTGCCGGTGCGATGCTGCACCGCAACCACGGTGCGCACAAGGTTGCGTTCTTCGCTCCAGAGTTGAAGCACGCAGCGGCCGTGCGATTCAGCCACCGAGTAGCGAGCCGAGCGCATATCGAATAGCACGCGTCCATCTTCCAGAACCGCAGCCGCCGGATGCTCGGCCACATAGGTCTCTACCATGGCGGCAAGAGCTGCGGGAATCGCCCCGTCGCTCCCGGCGATATTGGAGGGCATGGAAAGCTTTACCAGCCCATCCGCTGGCGCAGGCCGGTGATGTGGGCGGTGTGATGGCGCGAGTGCCAGTCGTACAGGGCGAGTACCTGGGCTAACGTCTGACGGCCCCCAGCTTCCGGATGCTCATATCCCTTGTGGAAGTCCTCGTCGCCCATCGCTTCCAGCACCGAGACCCAGCGGCCGTGCAATGCAGCAATCCATTCCAACGAGATGTTGACAGGCAGCGAGCGAGCATCCGAGAGCTCGGCCCAGGCTGCTTCGTCGTACGGTTTGACGGTCGGCCAGTCTTCCGTGAGAGCAAGCTTGAAGCGGATATACGCATTGGCGTGGCTGTCGGCGACGTGATGCACAACCTGCCGGACGGTCCAGCCGCCGTCGCGGTAAGGCGTATCCAATTGATGGTCATCCAGACCTGCCACCGCCGTCTTGAGGTGCTCCGGGAGTAGCTGCAACGTCTTAATATGAGCGGCGCGGATGCCGGCCATGCTGCTCGCCGGGCGGCTGAACTGGCCAATCGGAAAACGGAGATCGTTCAGATCTGTCATAGCGTAAACGTTGAAGATTCAGTGTACAGTCAGCGCTGCGAGAAGGGGATTCGACAGGCGTTTCCGATCTCCGGGGTCGAGTCCAATTTGGGAAGGGTGGTTGGTCGCTTTCCTGATGACTCGTGCGATCAGCCGTTGGGGAAGTTGGCTACACAAAGGAAACGCGGGTAATCCAGAAGTCGCCTCTTCGCGGATGCGATGCGAGTGCCACGAAGGGCAGATATGGAAGATGGCATGGAATCGGCATAGCCTCTCTCTGAGAAGAGAGCGGGGAGGAAGAGTGTCCCGAAAACGTGCTAACCCGCGCAGCTCCCGGTTCCGGCGGGCATTGGCCCTCGGAACCGGGGCTGGTTTAGGCGTGATGGTGGTGATGGTGGTGGTGATGGTGGTGCCTTCCGGCCGCGAACGCCGGGCCTGCACAGACCAGCACCAAAAGCGTGACAAGGATGATCTTCTTCATGCCATGAAGATAGCACGAACTCGAACTGCCGTTATGCCACGAAAGATGCAAGAATCAAGTCCGCCACGGGTTCCTCGGAAACTGCCGTTTTCAGGCATGCTTCGTTCTGGCCAAACTCCTCGCTTAACTCCCCGTACATTGGTAATTTCTATTCCGGATCGCTCCGCTTTCGGATAGGCAACGGAGAGAATCACTCCTGATTTCCGAGCCTGCCAGGAAGATTCAGACCGGTCGGCGTACACTAGTTAGTACGATGAGTGCCGCACAAGTCCTGCCGATGTCCCGCCCAGTCTTCCACCCGACAGGCAGCCACAAACGCTATTTCTTCGAGAGGTTCGGCATCACCGAGCGCCTGCTTGAGCGCTGCCTGGGCGAGGCTCTCTCTGCGGGCGGCGACTACGCCGACCTTTATTTTGAGTCGGTTACGGCCACCGCACTGGGCGTTGACGAGCAAATCGTCAAATCCGCCAGCCAGGGAACCAGCGCCGGCTGCGGTATCCGAGTGCTCTCGGGCGAGCGAACCGGCTACGCTTATACCGACAATCTGAGCCCCGAACGGCTGATTCACACCGCCAAGACGGCGGCGCTGATCGCCTCCGGACCTGCCAAGCAGCCGATTCATGGATTTCTCGACTCGAATATTGACAAGCAGCTGCCCGATCTTTACCCCGTCCCTCTGGGCGGCTTCGACCTCGATCTGGCCGCGCGCATTGAGTTGCTGCAGCGCGCCGATCGAGCGGCACGCGCCTTCAGCCCTCATGTGATCCAGGTGCGCGCCAGCTACAGCGAGGAGCTGCGCCGCATCCTCGTTGCCGCGTCCGACGGAGCCTTTGCCTCGGATACGCAGCCCCTCTGCAGACTGAATGTCTTCGTAATCGCCAAGGACGACCAGAACACCACCCGCGGCACGGCGGGATGCGGCGGACGCAGCGGCCTGGAGATCTTTACCGGCTCCAAGAGCCCGGAGAGCCTGGCTCGCGAAGCTGCCCGCGGAGCGATCTTGCAGCTAGGCGCGGTTCATGCTCCGGCCGGTGAGATGGAGGTTGTCCTTGGCCCCGGCTGGCCGGGCATCCTGCTCCACGAGGCCGTTGGACACGGGCTCGAAGCCGACTTCAACCGCAAGAAAACCTCTGCATTTGCCGGGCTGATCGGCCGGCCGGTGGCCAGTTCCAAGGTCTCGGTGGTCGACAACGGCACCATGACCGGGCGGCGCGGCTCGCTGAACGTGGATGATGAAGGCTCGCCGACGCAGGAGACCGTGCTGATCGAAAATGGCATTCTCAAGGGTTATTTGACCGACAAGCTTTCGTCCAGGTTGACGGGCGCAGCCAACACCGGCTCGGGACGCCGCGAGAGCTATCAGTGCATTCCCATGCCGCGCATGACCAACACCTACATGCTGGCCGGAGACGACTCGCCCGAAGATATCATCCGCAGCGTGAAGCGCGGCCTCTACGCGGTCAATTTCGGCGGCGGCCAGGTGGATATCACCAACGGGAAATTCGTTTTTTCGGCATCGGAAGCCTACCTGATCGAGGACGGCAAGATCACCGCGCCGGTCAAGGACGCGACTCTGATTGGCAACGGTCCGGAAGCCCTGAAATACGTCTCCATGGTGGGCCACGACCTGAAGCTCGACGAAGGCATCGGCACATGCGGCAAGGCCGGGCAAAGCGTGCCGGTAGGCGTGGGCATGCCCACCATCAAATTGGACAAGATGACCGTAGGCGGAACAGGAAGATAATCGTTAGGGAGTGAAGTATGGACCAGATCAGCGATGTGGAAGTGAAGAGATGGCACGGCACGGCGACGAATCGCGTTTTCGGATGGCAGCTCATGCCGGTGAAAGAAGCGCTGCAACTGCAGGATGAAACCTTTCGCTGTCCGGAGTGCCTGGGACGAGTGCGCTTGCGGCAGGCCTCTGCCGAGAAGGATACGACGGCGCACGGCGAGCACTACAGCAAGAATCCTGGGTGCAGCCTGGGCGACTCCTTTGCCGGCGAAAAGAAGCCGCATCCCAAGCCCGTGAATTGAGCCTGCGCCCGCAAGCCGCTATAATCGGCGGCCATGTTCCCTTACGACTCGCAACTGCTGGCTATTCTCGAGACTTCGCCCGCATCCATCGCCGATGTTCTAGCGAACATGCGGGCCATTGACGCGCTCACTGTCGACGGCGATGGGCTGAAGTGGTTCAACTGGCTCTACTTTCAGGTCACGCAGGCAGTCGAAACACGGGTGGCTTCGGGTGGATTCAGCGACGCCGCGTTTCTATCGGAGCTGGACGTGCAGTTCGCGCAACTCTATTTCAACGCGCTCAGGAACTTCCTGTCGAAGGCCGCGCTTCCCGATTGCTGGCAGGCTCTCTTCACCCAGCGCAATCAGACCGCGCTCACTCGCATCCAGTTCGCGCTGGCGGGGATCAACGCGCATATCAATCACGATCTGCCTATCGCGCTTGTCTCGACCTGCCAGCTCCAGGCTCTCAGTCCCCAGCACGGCACAACGCAATACACGGACTACACTTCACTGAACACAACCCTCGACAGCCTGGTCGAAGAAGCCAAGCAGACCCTCAACGTGCGCCTGTTGGGCGATGCGCTGCCCGATCTCTCCCAACTGGAAAACACCATCGCCGCCTGGAGTGTGAGCGCTGCCCGCGAAGCTGCGTGGAACAATGCCGAGTTGCTTTGGCATTTGCGCCCGGAGGCCGGGTTGACCGCTGCCTTTCTCGGCACCCTGGATGGCCTCACCAGCGTGGTCGGCAAGGCGTTGCTCGTTCCGATTCGGTAGAACACAAACAGACTCACTCGACTCAGGAATCGGAATCCATCGAACGCCGGTGGTAGGCTTGGGCACTGCCCGCAGCTCTCAGATTTGATACTGTGAAGCCATGACTGAAGTCGCCGCAGCGCCGCAAATTGGAACCGATCTCGACCTGAAATCCCTAGCCGCCGATGTGGTGGCGCGCGCCGTGAAGGCCGGCGCCACCGACGCGGAAGTAGTGGTCAGCGAGGGCGATGAGTTTTCAGTTTCGGTTCGCATGGGCGAGGTCGAGACGCTGCAGGAATCCGGATCGCGAGGGCTCGGGCTGCGGGTCTTCGTGGGCAAAGGCTCGGCCTCCGCATCCACCAGCGACCTTACGCCGGACGGCATCGTCCAACTGGTCTCGGGAGCCTTGGCGCTGGCCCGCGTGACCGAGGAAGACGCATTCGCCGGATTGCCCGACGACGCCGATTTCGGAAAGCTGGATGGCGATCTGCACCTCTACTTCGAGGATGTCTATTCGCTACCGGCGGTTGAGCGCATCGATCAGGCCCGGCGCGCTGAGGCTGCGGCCCTCGCCGCAGACAGCCGCATCACCAACTCCCAGGGCGGACACTTCGACGCCGCTACCGGATACCGCGTTCTAGCCAACTCTCGTGGTTTTCTGGGCGACTATCGGACCAGTTACTGCGGAATTTCAGCCGCGCCTCTGGCGATGGACCCCGACGGGCGGATGCAGCGCGATTTCTGGTCGTCGAGC
>Ga0302325_10017970_pt1 | contig 14914 bp, 5 predicted proteins | sample Palsa_T0_2_FD_201948 | JGI IMG/M metagenome (GOLD analysis project Ga0302325, IMG submission 201948) | Peat permafrost microbial communities from Stordalen Mire near Abisko, Sweden - Palsa_T0_2 | ecosystem: Environmental > Terrestrial > Soil > Palsa > Peat permafrost | place: Sweden: Abisko... | reverse complement strand
CGAGTCGCTGTCCGAGAGAAGCCATCGATTCGCGTAACAGGAAAGAACGACCATTCACGTGGAGTTCAACATAGTTGCCGGCAGACCCAACCCACTCGATATCCTCTGCAACGACGATTTGAATACGGGATCCCGTCTGGACAGCAAACCGGGACGCATATTGATCCGCCTCGCCGTCCAGCATTCTCATAACCCGCCGTGTCATGTCGTTCTTTAATTTGGAATCGACCAAATCACGAGCTCGACTGACCGCCACCGCGAAGCGGGTGTCGTCTACCGGCTTCAACAGGTAATGCAGTGCGTGAAAATCGAATGCCTGCAAAACGTGTTGATCATACCCCGTAAGAAAAATGACTGCCGGCATGCTTTCTATGGGTAACGCACGCAGAACGTCGAAACCGTCCATGCCCGGCATTTGGATGTCGAGGAATACAACGTCGGGAGATCGTTCCAGAATCCTATTCACAGCGGATCGCCCATCTCCGCATTCTCCAACGATATCGATATCCTTGAATCGGCGCAGCATGAGAATCACGCCACGGCGCGCCAACGGCTCGTCATCGACGACCAGAGCTCGCACAGTGAAGCCTCCTGAAGGTTCGGAGCCCTGCGTAACGGCAACTCCGGTGCGACTTCGCAGCCGCCCGCTTCGGGCCACGCAAGTGAGAATTCAAAATCCGTTCCGTAGAGTGTTTGCAGCGCTCCTCGGTTTTTCCGAGACCGATTCCATTTCGGTTCATTGCGCGAGTGCATTCATCTCGACGTCCGAAGTTCCCTGTGACAATTGGCGATCTGTCGGCTAACAGCGGCCGGTGTACTGTTGCGATCCGCTCTCAACATCGATTCCAGTAGAGACCCGGTGAAGGCGGTACACAACGCTATACCCGCTACGTGCCAGCTCAACGGGAGGTTACAAGCGGATTTTGGTTTTGCTTTTCATTGACTTGCGGTTTCCTTGAATTCTGGCACGCATAACAATCCGGCAAGGAAAAAGGGGAGGTTAACTGCCGTTACATGGGCAGTTAGGTGCACCACATACACCGTTAAAGCAGCCTGGCAACAAATAACTCCACTTAGATGACATTCGGTTCGAACAATGAATGCCGTGGATCCCCAGCCGAAAGAGCCGAATGATAACGGTAGAAACACTGGAATCGGCCGATCTGGAATCGCAGCGAGCGGAGTTGCAGGCGCGGCTTCGGGATGATTTGGATCTTCCAAACGGATCGCAGACTCAGGGCATCGGATCGATTCATGAAGGGCGTTCGAGCCCGGCTGAGGAATGACATTTCACGGCCCATAACGCAAAACCCTCGGCTCGACTCATTGGTCCTTCGTCCAGCGTAATTGCCCAAACGTTCGCAACCTGCATTGGTCTAAATCTCTGAAAACGGTTCGCAACCCGGTTTAAATCGGCGCGAAGGCAAAAGGCAACGCCGCACCTGCACGAGATCCTGAACGAACTTGATGAGCCAAGAACGTGCAGATTGCAAGTAGCGCATGTGGCTCGCTGCACCTTGAGGGTGGAACCGAAGTCCCAAAAGAAAAGAGTTGTGGCAGATGGAGACAGATTCCATCTCGATATCCATATACGTTGATACCAACGTATATGGATATACGGAGAGCCGTAAGCACATTTGACCAGGAGGCCAGGACTTTGTTGAAGACAGCGAGCGTGCTCAACCAGGCCAACCTCCCGGCACCTGCACCTTGGAGCGCCTTGAATGACTATGTAAATCCCGGGGATCCAACTTCAACAACTTCTGCCACAGCCAAGTCAACGGAGCGAGTCTCGTCGGGACTGGAACAGCGCTTCGAAAACTGCTGCTCGTTCGCAGCATTCTGCTTTAAATGCCACTCAATTCTTAAGCAGGAAGAGACTTTTCCCGTTCCTGCTCAACTTCGGATGGTACGCAATCCAGACCATTTTTGGAGGTTTTATGAGGCCATTCAGGTTCGACTCTCTGCTATCTCGTGTGGCTGTCGTTTCAGGTCAGCCGTGGAATCGATTTGAGTCACAAACATTGATTGTGTTAGTGGCCATTGCCGCCTTGTTCGTCTGCGGTTTTGTGGCCTCTGCACAGGTGGAAACCGGGCAGATCGCCGGCACCGTGATGGATCAAACCGGCGCCGCAGTGCCCGACGCAGCCGTTGCCATCAAGAATCTAAGCACCAATACAGTGCGTAACACGGTTTCTTCACCGTCCGGCGCGTACCTGATAGTCGGCCTTGAGCCGGGCATTTATCAGGTAACCGTGAATTCCAACAGCTTCAAAGCCTTTATCGGCAAGGTCGAAGTAACCGTTGGCGGCCATGTGACCCTCAACGCCAAGCTCTCTGTTAGCGATGCCACCGCGGAGGTGCAAGTGATTGGCGAGGGCGGCGCGCAAGTCAACACCGAGAACCAGGAGATGTCGCAGGTCGTCGATAACCAGCAACTGACCCAACTTCCGAGTCTCACCCGCAATCCCTATGATTTCGTTGCCCTCGCCGGAAACGTCTCCGGGGGCGACAACAGCACGAACAGCGGCGCCACCGCCATCGATCAATTGGGCAGCGGTCAGAACCAGGAGAATCGTGGCGTCGGTTATTCCATCAACGGCCAACGCGAATCCGGCACCGAAATCCTGCTCGACGGCGTGGAGAATGTGTCCATATTCAGCCAGGCCATAGGCGAAGACGTTCCCCTGGACGCCACTCAGGAATACAGCATTATCAGCAGCAACTATTCGGCAGAATACGGGCGCGCATCGGGCGGCGTCATTAACGTGACGACGAAGGCCGGCACCAACAGCTACCACGGATCCGCCTGGGAGTACAACCGCCTCTCTGCTTACACGGCAAATACCTACGGCAATGACTGGGCCAATGCGGCGTTTCTCGCGAGCGGCCGCCCAGGCTCCCTGCCCGACCCGAAAGGCGTGTATACCCGCAACCAGTTCGGATACGCAGCCGGTGGCCCAATCAAGAAGGACAAGATTTTTATCTTTGAGAGCACGGAATGGACACGTGTGCGCAGCGCCGCCAGTGAAAGCGAAGAAATCTTCGATCCCGCCTTCATCGCTTTGATGCCGTCGAACATCCAGGCATATTACAAAGCCTACGGCCAAACGACACTTGAGTCGGCAGGAGTGGCCTCGACGGTCGGCCAGATTGCGGGCAAAGGCATAAACGTCGGCTCGGTCAACGGTACAACGCCGATTCCCGCATCGACGCCAATGTTCGACACCGTCAACTTCACGGCCCCATTCGACGCCGGTGGAGGCATTCCTCAAAATACCTACGATCTCGACGGCCGCGTGGACTATAACCCCACTGACAAAACTCAAATGTTTTTTCGCGGAGGCCGCGAAGCTTCAAACCAGCTCCTCGGATCGAACAGTTACAGCGCTTATCCCCAGTACGACACGGGCACCACGTTCCTGAACCAGAGCTATCTCTACAGCATCTCCCACATCTTCACGCCCGGCCTATTCCTTTCAATGAAGGCCAGCTTCACGCGGTTTAACGAAAACAACTCTTACGATCCGTCGCTCCTTGAAACCCCCAACCTGATGTTTGTCTCGCCCACTGATCCGAATACCGGCGCGCTCATTCAGATGCCGGGCCTGGAAAATTACAGCGAGCCGGGCTTTGGCGGTCTCCCGGCCGGCGGTCCGCAGAATACCGTCCAGATCGAGCCCGATCTCTCCTGGACCAAAGGCAAACATTCAATGCACTTTGGATTCCTCGATACATACATTCAATTGAACTACGCTTCCGGCGCTTATCTTCAGGCGATCGAACAACTCGGCTCTACATTCCAGACCAGCCTGAGCGACATGATGAATACCGCCGGGAATCCCAACGGCGCAACGCTGGTCGAGTTCGAGACGCGGGTCGACCCCCAGGGCAAGCTTCCGTGCGCGTTCGATCAGTCGTACACAGACGGCAACTTTGGCACCCTGACTCCTGCCCAGGAGAGTCCCTCCTGCGAAATTCAGACACCTGCCAGCCCCGCCGCCGATGCGCGCAGCTATCGCTATAAGGATTGGTCCGGGTATGGAGAGGACAGCTACAAGCTGACGCCGCGGCTGACCATCAACGCCGGTCTCCGCTACGAGCACTACGGGGTGCAGCACAACAATCACCCAGGTCTCGACTCGAACTTTTACTTCGGCTCGGGCAGCAGCCTCGAAGCGCAGGTCCGGAGCGGGCAAGTCCAGATTGCCGATCAGAGCGCGGCGCACGGCTTCTGGAAGTCCCGCTGGGGAACGTTTGCGCCTCGCGTCGGCTTTGCTTACGACATCTTCGGCAATGGCCGCGACAGCATCCGCGGTGGCTACGGCATCAGCTACGAGCGCAACTTCGGCAACATAACTTATAACGCCAGCTTCAATCCTCCGGCCAGCGCCGTGCCCAGCATTGCCTGTGCCGCAGAGAGCGCAAGCTGCGTCGCCACTGTATCCAATGACGATCTCGGCCCCCTGGGCGAATCCATCGGGCCACAATACCTGCCTCCGGTGGAGCTTCGCCACCTTGATCAAAACATCGAAGTCGCGCAAACCCAGTTCTGGAGCGTTGCCGTTGAACACCAGTTGGCCCCCGGAACATTAGTTGAGATTGCTTACGTCGGCGCGAAGGGAGACCATCTTTACGATCTTGCTAATGTGAACGAGCAGGGCGCCGGCCAGGTTTATCTCGGCGATCCAAACGCTATCGGCCCAAGCTGTGCTGGTTCCGGCCTTTACAACATCAACATCCAAAACTCGCTGCTTGCCGCGGGGGAATCCAGCGCCGAAGCCGGTTTGAACGCCTCGGAGTGCCTCACCCGCCCTAATCCGCAATATTCCAACATGAACATGCGCGGCAGCGCGGCAGCCAGCTTCTACAGTGGTCTCAACCTCAGGGTGCAGATGCAGGACCTGCATCACACAGGTCTGAGTCTGACAGGAAATTACACCTGGTCACACGCTCTCGACGAGCTCAGTTCCACCTTTGGTGACAGCCTGCAGGGCGGTTCCGGTTATATCGGTTCGCTCGGTTATACCTCTCTGCTCGATCCACATCTTGATTGGGGCAGCGCCGATTACGATGTTCGCCAGCGATTGACGGTAGCCCCCATTTGGCAGACACCGTGGTTTAAGCAGGAAACCGGACTTAAGCATCAGGCGCTGGGCGGATGGACGCTTTCAGGCATTTACACTGCGCGCGGCGGAGTTCCGTTCTCAGTCTTCGACGCCAGTGAGGACGAAACCCTTTACACTCTTCCCCGCCTGGAGCCCGCAACGCCCTTCTATTCCGAGGTGGTCAGCAAACATCCGAGGGCAACTGGGAATCCCAATAACTTCGATGGATTGGATATTCCGCTTCCCAAGAACTTCACTCCCCTCAGCAGCACTCTTGGTATCTCCGACTACGGGCCATTCCCAAGCGACATGATGCACCGCAACTCGATCCGCGGTCCGGGCGCATGGAACGTCGACACATCGCTCCACAAGACCTTCCGAGTCACCGAGCGCGTGGGATTGGAGTTCGCCGCTGACGGCATCGATGTCCTGAATCACCACAATTTCTACGTGAACACTTCAACCCTGGAGTACGGCGGCGTCACAACTACGCCGCTCTATGTTCAAGAGCTAAAAGGTGGACTCGGCACCTTGGCCACCGGCGGCAACCACGACGAACGCCGTTTCGGTCAATTCTCGCTTCGCGCAAACTTCTAGCGATTTGGCACGCGTCCCAAACCGGGGCCGTGGAGGGAAACTAGCGACACCGTTCTGGAAGAAGACAAAAGGAGCCGCCGACGCAGCGGCACACGGGCAAGGGGTCCCCGATTACGAAATCAAATTCCAGGCGCCGGTTCTCGGAAGTCTGTGAGTGCGTGCCGGTGTCCGGAGTTAGAACAGAACCAAAATTCAGGAGGCAATACATGCTTTCACCAAACAAATGCTCAGGCCGGATACCATGGCTGCTCATACCAGTCATGCTTCTGTCCCTTTCTGTCGCCAAGGCGCAGGTCATCACCGCTACCTTGACAGGTATCGCCGCGGATGAGACGGATGCCCGCATTCCGGGCGCTAAGATCTTGATCAAAAACGAGGCCTCGGGCGATGTGCGCGACACCAAGTCCGACGCCCAGGGCTTTTGGTCAATCACCGCATTGATCCCCGGAAGCTATTCGGTCACCATCACGGCCAAGGGATTCTCTCCCTGGGAAGAGACCGGCGTCCTCCTCAACCAGGGCGATAGCCGTACGCTCGCAAATATCCACCTCAAGGTCGGCGCTGAAAACGCAGCCGTCACCGTGATCTCGGGCGCTGACGCTGAAGTTCCCGTAGATACCGCCGAAATCAGCCAGACGTTGAACAACGAGCTGGTAGACAGTGCAATCCTTACCGGCCGCGACGCTGGCGAACTCGTCAAGCTGATGCCTGGCGTTACCTTCAACAACGCCGGCAGCGCTGGCGGTAACTGGAATAGCGGCAACGGTATCTCCACCGGCACCAACAATGGGCCGGCCGGATCATTCTCGGCCAACGGCACACAGCCCTATGGCTCAACGGCTCTCATGCTCGACGGCGCCATGCTGGTCGATCCGGGCAATGCCGGTTCGCAGATTGCCAACATCAACCAGGACATGACCGACAGCGTCAAGTTCATGTCGGCCTCCTACGGCGCTGAGTACGCAAAGGGACCGGCGGTCCTGCAGGCGTTCTCAAAGAGCGGCGGTCAGAAGTTCCACGGCGAAGGCTATTTATACGCCCGCAATAGCGACGTCGGTTTTGCCAATGACTGGTTTGCGAATGACACCGGACAACCGCTCTTTCCGTCCTACTACTACTATGTGGGCGGAAATGTTGGCGGACCGATCTACTTCCCGCACTTCAACAAGAACAAGGACAAGCTGTTCTTCTGGGTAGGCTACGAAAAGATGATCCAGCACCCCTACGTCCCGACTGTGGACATGAATGTTCCCACCTCCGGCGTATTCGGTGAGAGCAGCCAGGTGGCCGGGGACTTCTCCAATACCGGCATCAACCCCAACGTCATCAGCACCTATGGGGATGCCTATCGCTTGCCTTGCAACCCGAGCTATAACACGCCCGCCAGCGCTGGCCCTCCCGCCACTGCTGAGGTTTATTACAACGGCTGCAACCCCAACGTCTCTCCCTGGGCTGGAACTTACACCGGCCTGAACAAGTACTTTGACCCGAACGGCATTATCGTCTCCGGCCTGAACCCGACCGAAAACCAACAGCCAACCAGCGAAAACGGCTGGAATAACTTCGGCTATGTCCCGAACACTCCCCAGGACCGCTGGGAAGTCACGGGCAAGATCAACTATTCGCTTAACGACAACAACAAAATCTGGGGCTCCTACACCACCCAGATCGAAACCGACAACCACCCGATAGCCATCTGGTGGGCGCCTTCGGGCACCATTCCATATCCCGGCGACCCGGTGGGTACCGAAACTGCCCACGTCTACCTGGCCAACTACACCCATGTCTTCAGCGCCAGCACCACCAATGAGTTCGTCTTCGCTTATGCTGAGTTCATCAACGACATCGCCCTGACGAACCCGAAGGGGGTAAGCCGCACGGCTCTCGGCTTCCCCCAGGAGAGCCTCTTCGGCTCTTCGCATGAAGTCGACAGTATCCCTGACTTCGAGGGCGGCTGGGAAGACGGCGTCTCCTGGATTGGTGACAACGGCCAGAACCAGTACGACGGCGGACTCTATGGCCCCAACAGCTTCGGCAAGACGGCCAAGGCTCCGAACATCAGCGATACCTTCACCAAGATTGTCGGCACCCACTCGATCAAGGCAGGTATGTACTGGGACCAGTCGTATAACGTTGAGTCCTCCGGCGCTCCCGTCAACGGCCTCTTCACAGCCGGCGGGTCCGCCTCCACCAACAACCTGGCCCTTGATCGCCTCATAGGCCGCAATTCTAACTATCAGGAGCAGACCACCGTGCCCAATCTAGCGCCTCAGTTTCATCAGTGGTCGCTCTGGGCACAGGACTCCTGGAAGCTCAACCGCAAGCTGACCCTCAACTACGGCCTCCGCGCCGATCACATGGGGCAGTGGTACACCTCAACCGGTTCGCAGGTCTTTGATCCCGCAACCTACAGCAATGCTGCAAATGCTCCCGCAAACACGGGCATCGAGTGGCACTCGATACTCTCGAGTGTGCCGTTGTCCGGATGGGGTAGCAAGGTCTTCACCTACAACCCGCGCCTCGGCGCTGCGTATGACATCTTCGGCACTGGTAAGACGGTTGTTCGCGGCGGCTTCGGTATCTACCAGTACCAGGTTTCAACAAACGACGGAGCCAGCGGCAACGTTATAGGTGGCCCTGTCGGCTCCTTCGAATTCGGCGTCGGCAACGCCGGCGTAGGTGGGTTCCTTGGCTACAACATCAACAACGGCCTGATCCAGGAATTCAACGGCGATAACGGAGGCCCGGGAACCGGCTTTGTGGCAACCCAGGTCAAGGTCCCCGCCGGCACTGCGGAAAACGGCACCACCATCACGGTTAACAAGCTGGGCGACAACAAGGTCCCCTATGCGGATACATGGAGCTTCGGCGTGGCACAGGCTCTGCCTGCACACACCGTTGCCGAAGTTTCGTATGTGGGCAGCGCAAGCCGCAACCAGCTTGAGAATGGCACCAACGGCCACATCAGCGACGCCAACCCGGTTCCGCTCGGCGCGTTCTTCGCACCCGATCCGAGAACCGGTCTGCTCGCGACTGCGGACCCGGGAAATGGCGGCCCCAACGTGAACGACTATCGTGCGCTCGTGAACTACGACGACATTTATGTGCTCACACACGGCGGCTTCGCCAACTACAACTCGCTGCAGGTATCCGCGCAAAAGCAGTCCGGGAACCTGTACCTGTTCACCAACTTCACCTTCGGCAAAGTCCTCGGTACCCGCGACGGTTCCACCTCAGACGGAAACGGCAACGGCCCGGCGATCAATCCATTCAATCTCGGTTCCAACTACGGCCCGCTTGAGTATGACCACACCAAGGTCTTGAATGTGTCGTTCAGCTATAAGCTGCCTAAGCCGATCCACAATAACATGCTGGCAGGCGGAGTCATCAACGGGTGGCAGCTTTCCGGCTATACCACTTATGAAGATGGCGCACCCTATCAACCGACAACCAACGGCAACATGAACGCGTCCTATAACCCGCTCTGCAACGCGCCGAACGCTCCTTCAAACTGCCAAAATCAAGTGTTCACCACTCCCGGCGGCTGGACGTCAACGCATTTCGACACCAACACCTGGGAAGGTACCAACCAACCCGAGAACGGCAACCAGCCGGTTCTCGTGTGCGACCCCCGCCGGGGCACCAGGAGCGGCCAGTACTTCAACCCGGGCTGCTTCACTTCGCCGATGGGCCCAACCGCTACCACGTACGGACAGATGGGACAGATCATCTGGCCCTATATCCGTACTCCGCACTATGTGGGCAGCGACTTGGCGGTCTTCAAGGCGTTCCGCATCAATGACGCGCAGCGCGTTGAAATTCGCGTCTCGGCAACCAACTGGATGAATCACCCGAACGGCGTATTCGGTCAGAACGGCAACTCCGACAACCAGTTGACCTTCTACGGCGCAAGCACCGGCTCCGCACTAAGCTACAACCAAAACGCAAGCACCACCGGTGTCCCATCCACTAAGTCGGGCTACCGCTGGATGCAGTTCGCAGCCAAGTACTACTTCTAACCAACAAGTAGTCGAACTAACTGATGGGGTGGCTTAGTGCCACCCCTTCAGTTTTGAGTTTGATGCGACTGTCCGAAGCTGGCTTGTGAATCGATATGCACCGAATAGCTCCTAATTTCCCGGGATCATGCAGGAAGTTTGAATTCTCTGTATTAGTCGATGATCAGAGAGACTTTATGGCGGAGAGCGAGGGATTCGAACCCCCGATACCCTTTCGGGTACGTCGGTTTTCAAGACCGATGCCATCAACCACTCGGCCAGCTCTCCGCGGCGGGGATGCCGATGACTGGATTCAGTTTACCGTAAATTCGGTCGGGGGACACTGCGGGTGTAATCTCCCAAGCTAGCTTTGTTCCACGCCTTTCGCAGCCGGATCAACTGTTTGATGTAATCGAGCGAGCGGGCGCCGGTAGCTTTGCTTTTGCCGCGTTCTCGTTCGCGCATGTGGTATGGCAGCTCGGTGATGGTGCGGACTCTGCCGCGAACCATGATTTCGATGAGGCTCTTGTAGCCGAGGGGATTCAGCTCCACGTTGGCGATCGTTTTGCGGCGAAACATGTAACAGCCGCTGAGCGGGTCGGTAACGCGGTTATAGACCTGAGGAAGAATGATCTGGCCCATCAGGGTGGCGCCGCGGGAGAGGATTCTCCGGGTGATGGACCAGTTGCCTACGCCACCACCCTTGCAATAGCGGCTGGCGACGACGAGGTCGTTGGTCTGGAGCAGCTGCCATAGCCCGGCGATGAGCGCGGGCGGGTGCTGAAAGTCCGCATTGATCGTAGAGAGGACCTGGCCGCGTGCAAGCTGCCAGCCACGGATTACGGCAGTGGCGAGCTCGCGCTTGTTCACGCGCTTGACCAGACGGATTTGGGGGCGGGACGCGGCAAATGCGGCGGCGGCATCGAGCGTGCCGTCGGGGCTGTCGTCATCCATCACGATGATCTCGTAAGCACCGGGGAGAACCGGGTCGAGCGAATCGCACAGGGCTTCGAGGAAGAGAGCGATGTTCTCCGACTCTTTGAAGGTGGGCACGACGACGGAGAGTGCGAGCGCGTCGTCGGAAGGAGGGATGATCAGTGGGCCGTCAGGCGCGATGGTTATCCTGGCACCGCTCACACATGGGCTCCCATGAGTCCCGTTGCAAAGACCAAAGAGCTGGACAGGTCGATGATGGGAAGGCCGCTGGCGCGAATCCGATCCATCGTGTCAGGCGACGCCGCTTGCGTCAGTGCGATGCCATCAATGCTGCCGAGCCACGCTTCGAGGCTGGGCGAAAGGCGATTTTGAACGTCCTCGGCAACCGTGATGTTGGGAGAGTTCTCCTGAACGTCAAGGACAGTGGGATCGAAGAGGTGAACTTCCATGCCGCGATGGTCGAGCTCTCTCACGAGAGTGAGCGCAGGGCTTTGGCGGAAGTCGTCGGTGCCGCCCTTGAAGGAAATGCCATAGACTCCGATGCGCTCGAGACCAAGGTCGGCGACCGCTTCAATGGCGCGGTTGAGATGAAGATCGTTGCTGGGCAGAATGGAGGCGAGCAGCGGAAGGTCGAGGCCGAGGTCCGTGGCGCAGACGTGGAGCGCGCGTGTGTCCTTGGGCAGGCAATAGCCCCCGAATGCGAAGCCAGGGCGGAGATAGGCGGCGGAGGCATTCAATTTGGTGTCACTGCGCAGGACCTCCATTACGCGCTGGCCGTCGATATGGAGTGCGCTGCAGAGATCGCCCAACTCGTTGGCGAAGGAGATCTTGAGCGCGTGAAAGACGTTGCAGGCGTATTTGATGATCTCGGCTTCACCCAGGCCAACGATGGTCACGCCGCAGTCCATCGACGAGTAGAGAGCGGCGACGGGTTCGATGTGCTCAGGTTTTTCCCCTCCAACGACAATGATGGACGGTTCCATGAAGTCCTTGACGGAGGAGCCTTCGCGCAGGAACTCGGGGTTGGAGGCAAGGCCGAGCTTTGTCGAGCGGAGCATGGGCAGGAGCAGCTGATCGCAAGTGCCGGGAGGAACGGTGCTCCGCATCACGATCGTGCCATTAAAGATGCCGTCGCGATGGGCCTGAATGATGTCGTTTACAAGGTTGACGAGGGGTCGGAGGCCAGGATCGCTGATAGAGGGCGCTTCCGTATTGATGCAGATCATCGCGATGGAAGAATGGGAGAGCGCTAGGCGCAGATCACCGGTGGTAGTGAGCGTTCCTGCCATCACGGCGCGCTCGATGATCGGCTGCAGAAGGTTTTCGTGGAAAGGGGTTTGACCGGCGGCAACGGAGGCTACGCGGTCGGCGTTGGAGTCGACACCCCAAACGCGGTGACCTGTTTCAGCGAAGCAACCTGCAGTTACACAACCGATGCGCCCCAAACCAATGACAGTGATGCAGTCTTGCACAGTCTCGTTTGAATTCATTTGGACTCTTTCGTGAAATCCGTGCTTCAAATGGAGCGCCTAACCTATCCAGTTTACCAAGGCAGGCTAAATTTCGCTTTCGGGAGCAGGTTGAACCGAGATTCAGTCCAAACGGAACCGGATCCCGCATCTATTCAAGGGATTCAGGGAGCGAACCCCGGAACCTCATGCCTGAGAGTTGGTCAGGATCAATACCATCAGAATATCAGAATTGACATTGAGGCGCGCGTCTGAATCGGGCGTTCAGAGCAACCGGCATAACCTACAAAGTCAACGAAATAGAGGCAGATCCTGGCAGAAGAGTGTTACAACATTGGACAATGACCAAACGAGGAAATCAGGGCGCTGAACCACAACCCGGGCAGCCGATCAGCCTGCGGACGTTGGGAGAGTATCTAAACCTATCTCCGGCGACGATCTCGCTGGTGCTGAACAACGCGCCCGGAGTGCGGTCGATTCCGCAGGATACGCGGGACCGGGTGAAGGACGCGGCGGCGAAGTTCGGCTACCGTCCCAGCTTTTATGCGCGCTCGCTGCGCAAACGACAGAGCTTCTCGGTGGGCGTGCTGGTGCCGGATCTGAACGATCAGTACGCGACGCAGGTGTTGAGCGGCGTGGAGGAGTTGCTGATTGAGGAGGGGTACTTCTACCTGACGGCCAGCCACCGGCGCAAGCCGGACTTGATTGAAGAGTATCCGCGCCTGCTGCTGGACCGGGCTGTAGAGGGGTTCATCCTGGTGGACACGGTGCTGGAGCACAGCATGAGCGTTCCGGTGGTGGCGGTGGCGGGTCACAGGCAGATTGAAGGCGTGACCAACGTGGTGTTGGACCAGCGCCGAGCCGCGGAACTTCTGCTTCGTCACCTTGTGCAGCTCGGGCACCGGAAGGTTGCTTTCATGCGCGGGGGTAGCCACAGTTCCGACGCCGACGAGCGGTGGGCATGCGTGATGGCAGTCGCCAAAGAGCTGAAGCTGGAAGTCCCGCAGTCGTTGATGGCGGCTATTGAAACACGCGAGTCCTCTCCGGTGATGGGTGTGGGACCGGTGACGGAGTTAGTAAACCGCGGTGCCGATTTCACCGCATTGGTCTGCTACAACGATATGTCGGCCTTCGGCGCGATCCGGGCGCTGAAGGATCACGGCTTAACCGTTCCGGATGATGTATCGGTGGTGGGGTTCGACGACATTCAGGGCGCGGCGTATCACAACCCAAGCCTGACGACCATTCGCCAGCCCCTGCAGCATATGGGCAAGGTGGCGGCGCGGATTCTGTTGCAGAGGATTCGCGGCCAGGCGACGTTTCCCGACTCGGTGCCGATTTTGCCGGAGCTGGTAATTCGCGAGTCGACCTGCCCGCCGCGACAGAGACGCCCCAAACGATCTTGAGCGAGAGCAGAACCATACACAATGGGAGCACAAGGCAAGCAAGAGGGGAGCCATTGCGGCTCCCTTCTTCTGTTTGGGCCTTTGCCTTTGAGCTTCTATTTTCCCTGTATTTCGTCGGCAAGAGCGTTCGCGCCGTAGATCTTGCGCAGCGCTTCGATCATTGCGGAGGAGTGGACGGCGACGGTGCGATTCTTTGTGCCGTCGTACTCAAAGTCACCGGCCAGGGACTCGATGTTCCCATCGAAGACGAGGCCGACGAGCTCGCCGTCGCGGTTGACCACTGGTGAACCTGAATTGCCGCCGATGATGTCGCCGGTGGTGACAAAGTCGAGCGGAGTGGACAGGTCAATCTTGTCGCGAGCGGCTTCTTCCTTCGGCGTCAGGTCCCAGGGTGATTTGTCACTGAAGCTGTAGGCACGGTCAAAGAGGCCGTAGAAGGTTGTAAATGGCGGGGCGAATGTGCCGTTGTAGGGGTAACCCTCGACGGCGCCATAGCTGAGGCGCAGAGTGAAGGTGGCATCGGGATAGTGATCTTTGCCGTAGACCAGGAAACGTGCCTTGCCGAGCTTCTCCTCCGCCGGGGTGATGACGCTGGAGAAAGTGTCGTGGATGTGATGGTAGTTTTCCCGCACGATTGGATCTACGCGCCGGGCGGCCACAATCATAGGATCCGTTGACGCAGCCACAGCAGCCTCTCCGCCATCGAGTAGCGATTTGCGGAAGGCAGGATCGGCGAGCTTGGTGCTGTCGACGAGGGCATCCACGGTGGAATCGACCGGTTTGCCCTCCAGTAAGGCTTGCACGTAAGGGTCGTTCTTGCCGAGCTTCTCCTGTGCCAGTTTGAGAGCGGCTTTCATGTAAAGCTTCTCGGTTGAGACGTAGATTGGGGCAGGAGACTTGAGCCTGAAGAGGAGAGACTCGAGTTCCGCGTCGTAGTACTCCGGCAGTCGCTCCGAGTCTGGCTTCTTGATCTCGGCGACGTACTGAACAATTTCGAGCGCGAAGGTGAACAGCTGGCTGTCAGTGCGGCGATAGAGCTGGCCCTTGATCTCGGGCTTTACCTGCTCTTCGACGCGGGCGATGGTGTCCCATGCATCGCCGTACTCTTTCTTCCACTCCGGGTTCGCATCGACTTTTCTGCGGAAGTCTTCCTCCTCCGCCTGCTTCTTGGCAAGAATGGCCTTGTCGGCGAGGGCTTCGCGGCGGCCGTAGTAGACCTTCAGGCTATTTTGGAGACCGAAGATCGTGCTGCCGACAAGACGAGCATTTTCCTCGCTTTGCGCGGCGAAGGCCTGGGCGGTCGCAACGCGACGCTCGAGGTAGTCGGTGATGGCTGGCCCGATGACATCGCGCTGCATCAGCAGCTGCGCGACAGTATCGTCGCGTTCGGTGGAACCCGG
>Ga0302325_10017969_pt1 | contig 14914 bp, 7 predicted proteins | sample Palsa_T0_2_FD_201948 | JGI IMG/M metagenome (GOLD analysis project Ga0302325, IMG submission 201948) | Peat permafrost microbial communities from Stordalen Mire near Abisko, Sweden - Palsa_T0_2 | ecosystem: Environmental > Terrestrial > Soil > Palsa > Peat permafrost | place: Sweden: Abisko... | reverse complement strand
GGTACGGTTGTGATTGAGGATATGGTGGGTAGACGATGTCTTCTGGAGCGGGGTATTGGTGGTATGCGAAAAGAGGTGGTGTTCTTGATCCGTCGCGCTCAAAACCGTTGGAAAACATCAAATCGTACTCCATGGGTGGGGTGTACTGGTTCTGCAAAAGCCTTGGAGATGCTTGTCTGTGAGCGACTTCTGGGCTCTTCTTGTACTGCTGGGTATTTTCCCGCTCTTGTTGCTGAATATCTGCGTGCATCTGAGGTGGAGATGCTGAAGAAGATCCTGCTCTTCTCTCGAGATCTTCAAGACGTCTCTTGAGCTTCTTGCCTAGTGGGGTTCAGCTGCGAACTTTGGCGGGGGTAGGAGAGTACTCACGGTAGTTGCGTTGGGCAATGCGGTTTTGTATCCGTCTGCGCTCAGCCAAGTCCGAGATCTTGGTCCAATCCTCATCTGGGTTGGCAGAGCTGCTGAAAGCACTGCTGGTCCCGTGTCCAGTAACATGTCTCGGCGCCGTGGCAGCCGAGTAGGAATAACTGTGTCTCGACATGATGGACGGTTGTTGGTAAAGAGCCGTCATATGTGTGACAATACGAAGTACTTGTGAAAGTGTTTGATGTTGATGAGGCTTGAAAGAAGAAACTGTTTTCTGTCAAGCTGTTGCTGGAGAGCCTGGTGTTGGGGGTCGCGAGGGAGATATATATGTGCCTGCGGGTCGACACAACCTTCGCAGGTAGTCGGACTTTACCAGCACTGCGATATCCTATGCACCCTTGCACGAGCTCAGCTCCAAACCACGACCCTGCCATGATTGACATGGCAGTTTACCCATGTCTTGCTCGCTGGTCCCCTGCTGGTCCGACCCTCGTCCTTCTCCCACTCCCTCGGCCGTAGCCTGCAGGTCGGGTTGCAAGCTCAAGCCATGAAAGATGCTGGGGGAGCTGGCTTGCGGCCTTTTCAAGTTTTATGCCCGAAGCGTATTAGCGGGCAGCCCACCTGCATGCAGCCGGGAAAGGGCTCAGGACGCCGTGTTGGTTTCGTAACTTGCAGTTCCTCGCAGAGTTGCAGCCTTGACTCCTAGCGACCCTGCAGCGCGCTAAAGGACACAAAGATGGCTAATTAGTTGCAATTAATAGCACACGCACACGCACCCGCCTTAGACGCACTCTCGTACAGACTGGCCACTCACGACGCGCCTCCACCACCCCCCTCACACTTGCGCCTGTGCCTACGAATAGAAATAGATCAGGGATCCCGCGCTAGGGGCGGCTGGCTGGCGAATTCCTGCTCGCATTTGCAGCCCTATGAGATGCGGCAGAACATAACAGAATCAAGAAAATGTACATTTGTAAGCATGGTGACGAATCTATGTTCTTTTTCAGAGCACTGCGCCAGAGCAGTGCCTTTCGCGGCGCTTCTGCACGTCTACTTGCTTTTCGAACCCCGAGCGATAGGCGATTCACAGGACAAGCGCCTCCTCCTCTTTTCCAGTCTAAACGTGGAAGAGCGGAAATGGCTTTCATCTCGACAGGTGCGTCGGGAACGGCGCCGCCAGTCATCACTCACGTCGATCGCCGTTTCCCAAGGGTCGGTAATAGAAGGCAAGGCACTTCGATTTTACGAGGAGGACATCCTGACCATTGTGCATTTTAGGCTAAGCCTGAGCAGAGCGTAAACACTTTCTAGAACGGACCTCAAATCAAACACGATTCCCGTCGCATTTGGGCCCAATCAGCACACGCTCCAATTGACGAGCTTGGACGCATTCGTTGTCTGGAGATCCTGGGATCCCACATTGGGGTTTTAGGATTTAGGAATCCGGCTATGGCACCGCAGAGGCTCATGCTGCCCTCAGTCTGAGTCTGATTCCGCCCCGCGGGACAGCCAAATTGACCTTATTTCGCGGTTGGGTCAACATCCGTACGCCTTTTGGGCCAACGCCCCCCCTATTTTGGCTGCGGCCGCCAACCACCCGCAGCCCCCGCGTCTAAAATAGGCACCTTGTTGGTTGTTGGTTAACCCAAATAGAACCACCAGCGAGGAGACGAGAGACGAGAGAGCGTTGTCGGAACCTGGGAGCTTAGGAATCAGAACCAAGTCTCAACCAATGGAAGCACCATCATGCCACCATGGGGTACTGAAGAGGATAGAAGGGTTCACCTGTCCAGGTGGTCGATTACTCATAGATCGTCAACAGCGAAACACCGTATATTCGTAGCAGCGCGTCGCATCTCGCATTCTACATCCAATCTATGCAAATGATAGTGCCTTGGCCCGCCGTATCTGGGGGCAGCAGCTCGTAGTCGCCGTGTCGCGCCCTTGGCCCCCAGAGCATGTTCGGCGAGCAATTTAGCCAGGCGGCGAGTGCGTGCTCGTGGCCTTCTGGAAAGAGAGGAGTGGGAAAACGGGGACGAGCGCACGTGTGTTTGTCATCAGTTTATTTTTGCAGCGTCGATGACCAAGCAGTCCTCATGCGGAACGATTGGACGACGGCCGCCCATGTTGCGAGATCATCTGGGAGGGGTACGTCAAACCTCTTAGAGGCCTCACCGTGCCGCACCGCTTCTTCAGAGTGCATTTCGACGCCAGCAGGGGTTGTGGCCCAATCACAGCTCCTCTATCGTATTCTGGCGACCATTCTGCGCGGTGGAGGACGGTGAGCAGTCCCGGAGTCACGGTGTGAACGACACGCCTCTCCAACATCTCCACCTCCACCACAACCACCACAACCACCACAGCAATTGCCATGCCACCGCATGAAGGACCGATTGCTACGTCCGCCAGACTGCCCAGGTATGCCAAATAACCTCAGCCCTACCCGACCAGCGGCGGTCGTTGCTGTCCTGAGGCCTCCGAGCTCCAAGTCCCAAGCAGCCAAGCAGCCTCTTCCTAGCTGTTCGTGAGCAGTGCCCGCTTTTTCCTTCTCACAGGGCGGAGATGAGCCGCCAAGAAGCATAGTCGCAGAACCCTTCCTTCCATGATACACCGACTTTACAGCGGCATTGGCCCTCATGGAAGGTCGATGGAAGCTGAGCCACACCGAATGTCTGGCGGCAAGCTGCTTCCGCAAGATGGGAATTGCGCCAAATAATTGTTCTGGCACAAAACACTCCCTTGCCGTTAATCAAAATCGTCGTCGATCCCGGGTAACGTTCCAGTGCCTTTCAGCTCGATTTGCTCAACAGAGAGCTTGCTTGGATGGGGTCACTTGGCTGTAGCCTGTCCTTCGTCTGCATCTTTTCGTCCGAATCAGGCAACCTGCCAGTCTTCTCCCCCTCGGTGATACGTTATCAACCCCGTTCAGATCTCCATGACTATCAATTTAACTCCGGGGTCTTTCGGCCGCTGCTAGTTAGCCACTTTGGAATCCTCCCCTTGTGGTCAACCTGCTACAATTTGTCACCTCCCTTGATGTTCCTTGATTTGATACATCACGGCTCTGTTGTTCCTTCTAATTTCTGTACAATTGTCTGGCTGTCACCAAAACCTAAGGTTATTGCGTGGTCAATTTAGAGCCAAGGGTTTAGTGCGGGACTGAGGGATCCGGAGGCAGTGTTCCTACCGCTCTTCATCTCGTTGAAGCATTCTCGTGTCAATGGATCCTCATGCGTGCCCGGATTTTGGGCGTATGCTCTCGTGGTGATTGACAAGCACTAACAGGACCTATCAAGCATCAGGGACATGGGAAGCATGTGGCAGTCCTCCCCATGAGACATAAGGCTTTCCCCCTGAATCTCAGCCATCACCGCCATCCACGCAATCGCAACGCTCCCCACCAATCGAGAGCTTCATTCGAGCTAATGCTTTCCTGCCAGGGATGCTATATCTTCAGCGCTGGTACTGTTTGTGAATCGGCGCCAGCTTGGACTGCTGAGAAGTTTCAGTGTATTTTGGGTGTTGCTACCGCAAGCCCCCAGGGATAGCAGTAAATCCTTGGGGCGTACAACAACAATGCTCTTGATACAGGCTCATTTATTATTATTCCATGTATGAGTAAGACCAACAAGCCACGAGCGGGATCCCGGGTAATGTCCAAACTCCTGGGGCAAGCCACGGACGTGGCAGCGGGCGTTATCATCTCATCGGTTGTCGTATCTTCTGGCCACTACCATCTCACCACCCACCACGAAGATGGACTAAATTCTCTCCCGCATCTACAATTCAGGCACACTTTGACAGGGAGGTATCCACTGATGTGGACTGGAGGTTGTGAACTCTGGGCGTGTCGCTCTAGAATGATCCCGAGCTGGAATCGGATGCGTATTTCCAATCTCGAGTATCAACAGAGTCTCTCATCTCTTCACTCTCACTTAAATGGTTGTCTTGATTGGAGTCGTGTTTCATTTCTCGTTCCCCTTTCATCTGCTTCGTCCTTCCGTTCCGGTCATAGCTCCTCCTACATTTCAGGGGAGGCATTTAAGTTCTTACGCACCCCCCGCTCTCTCGCAGGACGGTGCCAAGTGTGTTCCAAGAACATTGAGGCGGGTGGAAGGGCTGAGCACTGAAGTGGGCTGCGCTTACTGTGGCTCAACTGGTGTGTAGCCTGGCAATCCAGTGATGTCGCGTTACCCGCAAGCGCAGTGCCGGGGAGGATTAAGGATCTGACCTGATCACGTATTTTGGTCCGCCAATGCAACAAAGGCTTGTCTTGTGGGATTGACCTTCCGAACCCAATAGTGCCAGTTCTCAACAGAAACAGACTGAAGGGAAGCGCGCCGATGGGCCGATGTCCAAGAGCGGTACAGAGCTTTGAAACATCCACACCTGTCTTGCATTCCTTCTATTTCGAGGAGGACTTCTGACTGTTTCGGGAGCTGTTGCTCAGATAATGTGGTCAGGACTCCCTGAACATGTCGCCTACCAGCGGGGTGATGTCGAAGGAGACTCAATCTTCACCACAAAAACTTCACATGCAATTAAAATGTGGATTGTTTGAAGGGTCGGGCTCCCGAACCATTCGAACCCCTATACATGGTTGGTCGTTGGTCGTTAGGAGGAATAGCCGAAGCACCTCATAAGGTTCCAGGGGCAAGCCCCGTGTACTTCCTAATTACGATTGGGTTGTCATTACGAGTACGATGTACGCTCCGCAAGTGGACAATTGCCGACCACCGTTTGGGGGCCGGGCCTCCTGACTCTCGAATCGAGGCAATCGAGATCAAACTGAGTAGTTGCGACTTGCGAGGGCCAAGTGGTGCCAGCAAACTGTCACTGCACTAGACAACACCATAAGGCTCTGATTCCATGTCAAAATACCTCACAACTGATTCGTCACTTTGTGCGAGAAGATCTGCACTGTGCCGCAGGATTTTTCAGGAATTATAGCCTATCGAAGGTCGGAAATGAAGGGGCTGGAACGGATAGCACAGCGATCCAATCCTCAGCCTTAGCTGTGACTTGTGTGTGCTTGGGAGGAGCGGAGTAGAGTGGTCTCTGTGGTTATGCCCATATTGCCTTGATGCCTCAGTACCTAGGACCTGCCATACGCAGGACTTCTTCAGCCATGCGTCATTTGCAAGAATACATCGCAGAGAGCAGATTCAACTACCGAGTCACCGCCGAGCAGATTCCACATGCCAGCCTGGCGGCGAACTTTGCTTCAGGCGGAAGTGGCAGCCTCGGGCAGGTCGGGGCCTCCGCAAAGGAGGTGAGGCACGAGGCTGAAAGAAAGATCCCTGGAAACGCTGCGTCAATCCACGCCGAGGGCAGCAAGGCGAGCAGCCCATTGGCCGGGCCTGCGGTCCCCAAATGATCTTGAACCTTCTTAGAGCGGGGCGCGCAGAAAGTCGGCGTCTCTGAGAATGCGGGTGCGACTTCAGACGCGAAGGCCTCACCGCTGTCGATCATTAGGCGACGCTCGACCCGTAGCGGTATGGGCAACGATTGGCTGGCGGGTACAGGCCTCCAAGCGCCGACATGGGGTCACAGCCTTTCCCAAAATGGAACTATTAGCAACCATTTCTGCCTCCCCCTGTCGCCGCCCCGTCCCAGCGCCAGCCCTACCAGTACCACCGGTGGTGGTCGGCCGCCTCTCCCCCAGTCCAGTCCGGTGTGACGAAGCCACAGGGGACCCGTCGACCCGTCCTGTATCATATCACAAACCGCACATCCTTAATGCGATCCAAGCTCTCGTCGTATATTCTCACCAATGATCTTCGACGCCTCGACCATGCCCTGTACACTTTTGGCCCCCAAAGACCTATAGTGGCCTAGCACCATACTCTAATCCCCTGCCTCCACCTCGAAACTTCCCGCTCTCGCGTCTAAAAGTCCGATTGAGAAGTCTTGTACGAGCTGCTCCAGTCGAAGGCCTGCTTTTCCAGCCCAAACGCTCCCTGATCTTCGAACAGATCAACACAGGCAGGAAACTACTTCCACATCGTCAAGTCTTGCCAGCAACCTCTTCAGCCACTCTCGCATTACCAGAGACGGAAACGCGCTGCTCGTACTCCAGGACCAATGATAAACACCCATCATTAACGGCCGTTAAAGAAACGACCGAACTCCGCACAACTCGGATAGAGGAGCTATCTGGTGGAGTTCGCATCTTCCCCCTCAAAGCATACATCGGGATTGGATGAGCTCCGCTTTGCATGATACAACCGGCAGGACGATCTATCATCGTCATCGAAGCAAGCAAATCCAATCGTTGGTCAGTGGATTCATTGTACTGCAATAGTCAGGTGCCTTTGGAATTGTTTCTTATCCTACCCCACGATGAGTATTTGGAATCAGCTATACGCCTCAAAGCCCCGTCGTCAAAGGAACGGGATCACGGCTGCGCGCTACTGGCTCTTGCAATTAATTGGTATCACAGCCGCCTAGTCCTACCACATGGTTTCAAGTTACATCGCAGGATCTGTTTCTCCATCACAATGTCTCTCTATCTGCATCCGGCCCTGATGTGTCCAAATGCTGTTGGGCAGCCCCGCGCCGGAAAAGTTGTCGTACTAGTCCTCACGGGTCACCTAGATCTTGCCCCTAGCACGCAGTTACAGTTCGATTCAATGTGGAAACAAGCATAAACGATATGTTCGCGAAGATTGGATGAAAGAGTTACGAGTACGTGGCTGCACAATCAGCACCTGCAGCCTTGAAGCAGGAGCTCGAGCTCGCCAACCCCTTGCCAAAAGAGAAACGGCCCCCAAACCGACGCTGCATGCACGAAAATTGGGCCTGAACTTCGGGGTTGCAGAAAAAGCCCGGTCCGGGTCCCGCTTCCAACGCGTATATTGCCTTTTGGGAAATCTCGCGAGTTTTACCTATCTGGCTGGCGACGACTGACTGAGTAAAGTTGAGGGGTTGATGTTACACAAACACAACGCAATACGACGTCGCCAATAAAAGCACCGAGAACGTGGCTGCATAGTGCTTCCTGGCCCCTTCCAAACCCCGTCTAGAAGCTAGAAACATAGGTTGAGTGATGACCACGGACCAGCCCTACAGTCTGGCAATGCAACCCTACTATACCAAACCGTAAACGAGCCGAGCTGGTACCCGTACAGTACAGTAATAATGCGGGGGTCAGACCGTAGTTCTTTCTGTCCGTGCCCCCGGAACCCCGTTGGCGCACCCGTTCAAGTGCCTATCTTGGAGCTACAGGACATGGGCATAGGGCTTAAGAGACAGGGTAAAATCCGGGCACCACCTATTATTCTGGCTCGTGGGGCAGCTTGGGGCCTGGGGCTCAGGCTCAGCCCCCGCACTAATCGAGGATGGTGACTGAGCCTCTCAATTACATACCTTACCTCCTGCTAGTGAGCTTTGTGTACTGTACATGGTTACATGGTTACATTTATCCCCTCGTTCACTCAAATCGTATTTCATATCTGGAGATATTAGTTGTAAGTGATAATCTTGGCGCAGCGAGACGCGGAGGATATTGGTACATGCAGTGGGATTAAGTGATAGTTGTGCGTACTCGTATTGCGTATTTGCGGACGACGTGGATGTTTCGGCCACCACCCTTTTTTATTTTTATAATGGGATCTCGTGAAGATGGCAGGTAACCTGGAGATTCAGCTATACCTTATCTCGTAAATTCGAAAAAGGGGAACAGAGGAAGAGGAAGAGGAAGTAAACAATAGCTATAAAATTTAGCGCATCTTAAGGTTATCTTGCTGCCGGCAGTGCAACATTCCTTCTACCACTGCCACTTCCTCACGCCGTAACCAAATCCTGCCAAATCTCTAAACACATTTCCGGAAAAGTTACTTGTCAGGTACAGTACCGAAACAAACGCAATTAGGTTACACACGATTGTCGCAGATCCTGCAGCTCATTCGATTCATCTATTGCGCGTTCGTAACTTCGCACTATTTCAATTTCAATTCCTACTCCTATTCTGTATTCTGTTTTCTGTTTTTCTGTTCCTGTTATTGTTCCTAATTCTTTTTTTCGTTTTCTGATTGGACAGTTCGTCTAAACGCAACCCCAAACCATCACTTGCCCCTTTACTTGTACCATTGTTTCAACTTTCACATGATCGCCAGCATGGACTACGACCACATTATTGTGCACAATTACAGGGAAACAGGACCAGAAGCGGCATAACTTCCACATTCGGAATTTCGGGACAGCGGGAAGGGCTTGGGTAGGCGAAGGGACGGGCACACGGTGTGCGAATTTCTCCGAGAGCGCGAGTTCGTCCGGAAGGGGTGCGCAATCGTTCGTAAGAGTCGGAGGGGGTTTATTGAAGAGGCCGAGAGGGGGGCGGGGATTTGAGTTAGGCCGGGTGGGGGAGGTATCAGGACTTTGATTGCAGGCTTGGGGATTGGTAAGGAAAGGAGAGAGGAGCAGGAATCTGCAGTCGTGGTCCTGGTTAGGTCTTTTGAGGGGTTTTGCGAGAGGAGAATACTGCGTAGGAGCAGTGATTTCCTCCGTGAAAGAGAGAGAGAAAATGAGAGAGAGATCTTCTAGCCTATGCTAGGTAACCCTCCTCTCGGTACCGGAATGCCTAAGTAGGTATGCAGCTACAGCTCACGATCTTACTCGCGGCTCTTGGAACGCATCCCTGCCCAGCTCTCTCGAGATATTGGTCTACAACTCGTTATTCTTCTTTTAACCTTATCTCAGAAGGTGAAAGAAGCAAAAATTGGAAATAAAAATCAGATTTTTAACTCTTGGTCTTTTGACTTTGGAGCTTGATCTTCACACAAGAACTCACCGAGAAGAAGTCGGCTTTAGCAATGAGGCAGGATCTACCATCTCGGAACGTAATTCTGCCCTGCATTGTCTCCATATTGAGCTGCGGTTAATCCTTCCTCGTCTCATCTTTTCAAATAAAATAAAACAAAAAATATAAATATAAATGTAAAAATTGATGTTTCATATTTGATCTTGCATCCTGATCTTCACGTTTCCCAATTCACCGAGAAAACTCGGCTTTAGCAATAAGAGTACTCGTATGATCTACTGTCCCGGCCCTCAGATCACTGTCGGATCTAAACCCTCCCCCTTCTACCCTGTTCATGCTATGTGGTCCCGCAGTTGGAAAGGTGTTTCATGTTCCCAGCAGCGCACTCACCAAAGCATGCGGCCTCCTTCATGTCGATTCTCGAGTGAGGGAAATAGAAGTGTAAATGGAAACACCGGTTGGGCTTCTAGAGAGAAGGCGGCAAGAGAGAAGGCTTGGCATGGTGGCGGGCGTGTTTCAGGTTGAGGGCCGTTAGTGAGGGGCACACTTTGTTTTTAACGGAGCGAGGAATCGAAGGTGGCGGTTCGTATGTGGTGGTTGTTTCGTAGTTTTGGGTGGGCTGCGATGTGCAATTTGGCAGGTACCTATCTCATTGGGAAGTCAAAAGGGGTTCGTCTGTCTGAAGCAAGGTTGAGATTTTGTTTTTGGGTAGGCCCGATGGATAGAGGTGTTTTATGTTACGAGTTCAGTATAGGGGTTGGCGACGGTCGAAACATTTAGTTGATCTAGGTGTTTGTTTCGAGATGGATTGAGGGTTGTTAATTGTGGAGTTACGAGGGAGCGGAGGCAACACCGGGTGGAGGGGCTGGTGGTATCAGATCTTGGAATTGCCGTCCGGCAGTTGCGTTTCGGGACTTGACTGTATGTGTGGGGGAAGGAGCGGAGAAGCAGGGATAAGGTGGTGAGCGAGGCGGCAGGGAAGAGTCCCTGTCTGTGCGGTGAGGTTGTTAATGAGGTAAGAAACTTGGGATGAGATGAGGCTCTCGATTGGGGATGAGTGCTTGATGGGGTGGAGAGGTGCAGAGGAGACTATGCGTTCCTCGTCATGGGATGTGTGGAGAGTTGTGAAGCGATGGGAAATGAGGTGAGTGAGTCCCGTTGATATAGGCGGACATGTTGTGTTTCTTCTAGAGGTGTCAAATTCTCCAGATGTTTTGATTACTAGTGAGGATGAAGTGAGAAATTCCAATATTGGAAAGTTGCCAGTAGGGAGGCGGTTCAGCTACACTTGATTGAGGTTGTAGTGAAGAACCATCATTGCAAAGAAACGGAAGACACGCAATGGAAACTCTTCCTTGCTACATTTCTGCTTCGTGTTCAACTTTTGAGTTTATTCTAGTTCCTTCGCCTTTGACTTGATGCTTTTTGGAAAGCTGTGGAACGTTCATGGTCTTAGAAAGCACATGGCCATGGACACAACAGTGCGGATTGTTAGCTTCTTGAAGATTGGCAGTAGAAGCTCAGTCTCTGAGATCTCCATACTGCACCAGAGAGCAGGAAACATCTAGCATGAGACATGCACTAAGAATTCACAACTAAGAGAGCACTCTAAACTTATGACGGGCATAGTGTTTGTTCCTTCCCTACGAAGACGTTGAAACAAAGGTTACGTCCACAGCTAGCTTTGAGTTATAAAAGCGGCGGTCCTTGGGTTTGGAACTTGTCATAACGAAGACAGTTACCAAAGTAAAGCCTGAGAGTGGGAGATAGGCTATCGGACAAAGCTCATCTGGAACTGGAAAAAACCTTCTGCACATCATGCTCAGACAGCCTGGCGGTAAATACAAGCCTTGCATAATGTCCTCTGTCTTGATACTATCTTTGTTGTCTATCGAAGCTATTCATTTGTTGACAACAAGAAGGGATCTGACAGCAAATATGGTCTGGTCTCCGTCAAAGTACAATTTCAGATGATCTGCTCGATTCTCATAGCAACTCTCACCTCAATTGTCAATTCCAAGAAACTCTTTGTTAGTGCTTTTCAAGAAGATGTTGTATTGTTGCAATTCGGAGTAAAGTGCCAGAATGAGATACCAGATGGCCTTGCGAGTGAATGGGGAAGCTATCTCCATCCTCGGGATTGATGGTTAAACTGAACGATATGATAAGTGAATCTCTGCTGAAAAAGTTGAGTTTATATATCTTACTCAATGTACGTAATGACTTCAGTACAATGAGCTGAAGAAGGTTGCATTTTTAAACCAGGGAACCATCCACCTCCTCCATGCAGGCTTTCAAAAAGTGACACCTTTCCTTTAAAAATAGCAAATATAGCATAAATTGAACCTTGTTTCTAGAACAATGAGAGTGATATTTCTCAAAACTTCTCATCTAACAATGAGCTTGACCTTGATCCCTTACTCGGACCTCAAGAAAAACGCAATTCCTTAAGTTTGTATTTTAGACTCCCCAGCCACTGTTGCACATTCTTGATATGAAAAGCGAAAGTGAATTTTGACACCTGGTCTCAAATCTTTGTTGCACATCGCAAGTCTCATAATGAGTTCAAACCCATCTCAAGCTCATCTTGAGCTCAACTCAAACACATCAAGAACTCATGAAAACTCATCGAACGCTCGTCCGTTTGAGGCATATCTATTCTCCTGGCCTCGGACTCTCATCCAGGTAGGTTAAGGAACCCTGCCGTTTACAAAATTCTCATTAATCTCATGATACTGGAGAAATTGAGGCAAAACTGTCATTATGAGTTTTGCGATGTGCAACAAAATTTGAAGGTCCAAACCACATTTCACTCTTAACTTTCATACTTCACTCTCAGCTATTATACTTCCGTCTCAAAAAATGGGTGGAAGGAAAAAGGGTATCATCTTCATGAGCTGTAAAGTTAATATTGTAACCCCAATTAAAATCCAAGTATCCTGAAGCTATTCCCAACTTTATGAGTTTTGCGATGTGCAACAAAAACGCGTCTCCTGTTTCTTGGACTCCAGATGAAAACGAGTACACGCGAAGGGTTTACATTTTTCTGTGATCAACTTCCATCCGAACTTTGGCTGGGAAGCCGACGTGTTTTGTTGCGCATCGGCATCAATGCTTCAAGCGTTCCTGGTGCAATGAGATCAATTCATGGATTCCGATGTGGAGATTAATATTCGAGCAGATACTTGGTTTGAACAGGTTGTTTATCACCGGTCTATTCAATGTTCCACTGCACACTGGTACATTGAGTGTTCGTAAATTCTGAAAGAAAGTCAATCTCACACTACCCCAGAGGACTTGCCACAACGACAGATGCTTTAACTTTGGTCACATTAATGAAATCAAATATAATTCAATGTTGAAATCATAAATAATTTAGCTAACTATCAAAGGACTTGAGAAATTAACGACCAAGACGCCTGAAGTAGACCGCTTAAATCAGACGCACTGTACTTTTTTCTAGCGGCTCTACAGTGAAATTAAATACCCGCCGAGCGATTTTAATGGCTCAAGGTTTTATTGCTTGAAGAAAGAAAGACGGTACTTTCACTTTTGTGGTTGATAACCTCCCCTCTTCAGCAGTGAAGCACTTACAAGCGCTCACCCTTCTCTGCCTTTGCTTCACCGTATTTCTTCAAGCGGATAGCTGGAGACAAGTTAATGCTGATCAAGAACGGAAGTATTTAAGGAATGAGAGCCTGACCTTGAACGGCGATGAAGCCAGTGGTAGCCTCAGGGCTGAAAGCACCAATCTCATCCATAGAGCTCTCACTAGCATCATACAACTTCTCGGTCTCCGAGCTTCGTCCAAGCACAATGAAGCTTCCCTTGTAAACTCGGCATCGGACCTGTCCGTTGACATTCTTCTGACTGGCAACGATAGACTCCTCCAAGAACTCACGCTCGGGTGAGAAGTACAGACCATTGTAAAGGATCTTGGCGTAGTTGAACGTGACGAACTGATCACGAAGAGCTCGGACCTCACGATCGAGGACAAGACCCTCGAGATCGATGTGTGCGGAGCGGAGGCAGGTCAAGCCTGGAGTTTCGTAGCAGCCACGGGATTTGAGACCAATGAAGCGGTTCTCAACGATGTCGATACGTCCCACACCATGTCGGCGAGCAATGGCATTGGCTTCCAAGAAAAGCTCAACAGAATCTGTGATAGTCTTGCCCTTGCTGGTGATCAGCTTCTTTGGCAGACCCTTCTCGAACACTAATGTGAAGTCCTCAGGGGTATCTGGGGCCTTCAATGGATCGACTGTCAACTTCCACATGTCGGATGGAGCAGTGACATCTGGGTCCTCCAAGATACCAGCCTCGTAACTGCAGTGAGCCAGATTCTCGTCCATGCTCCATGGCTTACTCTTTGTGCTGCTGACGGGGATTCCTGCCTTCTCGGCGTAATCGAGAAGATCGTTGCGGCCAGCAAATCGCTCGTAGAATTCGGGGAGACGCCATGGGGCAATGACCTTGATGGTGGGCTGGAGGGCGTAGAATGCGAGTTCGAAGCGGACCTGATCGTTTCCCTTTCCAGTACAGCCGTGGGAGACAGCAACGCATCCTTCCTTTTGTGCAACTTTAATTTGGGATCTGGCGATGACGGGGCGGGCGAGGGATGTTCCTGTTGGACGCCAATTAGGTGTGTTCCAGAATTGAAAAGTGTGTAATTTACCAAGAAGATAAACATTCTCATAGATGGCGTTGCATTGAACAGCTGGGAAGCACAGCTCTTCAATGAACTCTCGTCGGAGATTTTCAACATAGCACGCGACAGCCCCAATCTTCAACGCCTTTGCCTTTGCAGCCTCGAAGTCCTCTGTGCACTAACCATCAGTTACATTCTCAATATGCCCTTCAAAGTATGGTAATCGTACCTTCCTGGCCAACGTCTGCCATGAAGCAAACAACCTGCATTGTCAGCCAATGTACCAAAATACCTGTGAGTCATGAGGCCTACATCATATCCCTTCTCAATCAACCAAGCCACTATTCGCAATATCAGTCCTCAATTCTTATGGTCCCATTGTAGATTATACATACAGATACAGCTGGTATCGAGACCGCCAGAGTACGCAAGGCAGACCTGTTGAGGAGATCAGCTCAACCCTCTCCTGCTTCACCGCCGCGGGGATTTTGAGCTCAAAACATACCTTTTCCTTTGCCATTTTGACGATTGGGGTTGGTTCTGGTTGTGAAGTGAAGTATCAGAGTATTCTGACCAGATAATGGACTCTAGTAATTGCGTAGGAAGCTTGTTGTTTCTCAATGGCAAATAATAAGAGTCAGAGATTGTTTACCTTGGAAATTTTTATTTGACCCCGCCAAAGTCAGCCACCCCTTATCCGTTAGCGGCCGGCCAGACCCTGGCGAACCGCTACAACGGTTCAAGGGTCTAAAAATTCAAATCACAAGGTGTTGAAGAAAAAGAAAAATTCCTTCTTGGTGCAGCACCAAAACATCAAACATGTGAGTCTGGATCTCATGAGGTCGGAGATGTGGGGACTGTCTGTTTCACTGCATGCTGCACGTTATGTGGACTCATTAGTCTTGTATTTCTACCTGTTCAGCGCTATCAACCACTTCATTGCATCACGAGGTATCTCCACTCATTCTTCGTAAAAGCACCATGGCTATAAGAACAACAAATGAAAAACTACAGCAACCCATCAGGAATTATGAACCTTGCGCACGAAAAGCTCCGGCATGATAATGACACCACGCCGTCCAATGGTGTTGCAAAGTAGGGACATTTATTCCTCTTGCTCCAATGGTGCCTCTTCTTCG
>Ga0302325_10017968_pt1 | contig 14914 bp, 12 predicted proteins | sample Palsa_T0_2_FD_201948 | JGI IMG/M metagenome (GOLD analysis project Ga0302325, IMG submission 201948) | Peat permafrost microbial communities from Stordalen Mire near Abisko, Sweden - Palsa_T0_2 | ecosystem: Environmental > Terrestrial > Soil > Palsa > Peat permafrost | place: Sweden: Abisko... | reverse complement strand
CCTGCCCGGCGGTCAGATCGAGGAAGCCCAGCACCAGCGCGCCCGACAACCCGTACATCGAGGCGGAGAATGCGGTGCCCATGCCGGCCAGCGGCAAAGCGAGGCCGGATTTCAACTGCTCGAACATCACGTTGACGTCGCCACCGCCGACATGCATGGCGCCGATCACATCGGAGACCGAGCCGATCGTCTTGAGCAGGCCCCAGAACGTGCCAAGCAGGCCCAGGAAGATCATCAGCCCGGTCATGTAGCGCGACAGCTCGCGGCTTTCGTCGAGCCTTGAGGCAATGCCGTCCAGCAGGCTGCGCATCGCGCTGGCCGACAGGGTGAACCGGCCGGTTCCTTCACGGCCGCCGCCTTCGCGGCCACCGCCATCGCGCCCGCCGCCGTCGCGGCCGCCGCCGTCGCGGCCGCCACCTTCGCGTTTGCCTTCATTGCGCGCGGCCAGCATGCTCGCCATCGGTGCCAGCAGCCGGGGTGGCCGCAGTGCCGCCAGCCGTGGCCGCGCCTTCTGAAAGGTCTCGACCCAGATGACCTCCGGGTTCAGGCGGATCACCTGGCGCAGGTTCCACCCGATGCCCAGCGCAAGGACCAGTAGGATCAGGCTGTTGATGCCGAGGTTGTTGCGGAAGGCGGTGATCAGCACCGGCGACAGCAATCCCGCGACCACCGCCACGGCCGCCAGGAACACGCCCATGCGCAGCAGGAAAACGCCCGGCCGCGTCATGGCTTGGCGCTGCCCCCAGGCGTTGACCCACCAGGCGTTGACCCACCAGGCGTTGATCCAGCTGGCGCCGAGCCCTTGGGAGCGGTGACGGCACCGGTGATGCCCAGGACCGTCAGGTCGACGCGGTCCGCCGGGCCGTCACCGGCGTTGGAGCCCAGTGCGCGCACGTAGATATGAGTGGAGGGTACCCCATCGGCGATCAGCGCGGTACGGACCGACAGTCCGCGTGCCAGCGATGTCCGCCGCGCCGCGGACGGGTCGTCCGCCACGCCCTGGGCGTAGGCGATGACGTTGAAAGTGACAGTGCTTCCGATTGGCGTTGCCTTCACAAGCGCGCCGATCGCGTCGGTCGCGGATGGGCTGAGGTCCGACTCGGCGGATTTGAAGACCAGGCTCAGGCCGGTATTTTCCAGTGTCGCCGTGGTGCCGGACGTCGCGGAGACCGGCGCCGGCGTGGGTGGCGCTGCGGTGAGTGGTGCTACGGCCGGCGGGATTGGTGCCAACAGGGCAACCGGGGGCGCCGCGGTCGGCAGGGTCGCCAGCGGAGGTGCGGGGGTGGCGGGGACGATCGGCGGCACGGGCGACGTCGGTTTTGCCACCAGCGGTGTGGGGACTGTGGGTTTGGCCGGCGTGGGCGTGGCCAATGCGGGAGCCGCCGCCGTGGTGGAGGCCATGGTCTGGCCTGCCGCCTCGTGTTTCGGCACGGTGGCAGGTGGGGCCGTCGGCGCAGACAGGACAGAGGCCGTGGCTGGGTTTACCGGCACCACGCGCAGTACTGGCCTAGGCGCACGGTAAAATGTCGGCGGCGTGGGCGGGGGTGCCTGCGGCAGTGCCTCGAGCGCGCGCAGGTCTATCGTGACCTGCGCATGAGCGGCAGCCGGCGTCAGTAGTAGCAGTCCGGTAAGGAGAACGGGATGGCGCATTGATACCATCAACCTAGCCTGTGAAGGCGCGCCGCTCAATGAAGCCGAGGCAACAAACCACGGGAATCGCATCGGGAGCATGGCCGATACCGGCGCATCGCGCTTCCTCAGTCGACAGGACCGGACAAACCTGCCGGTCGGGCACTCCGAAGCGCTCCCTTTGAGCCGCCCCTTGGGCTCCCCGGGATTGCGCGATCACGCGGTATCGAGGCGCGGGGGCTTGACCCGGCGGGGCGGAATCCGCATTTTCCGCCCCCTTACGAGGATCGCAGTTATGGCCAAATCCAACGTGGTTCAGATCAAGCTCGTGTCGAGTGCCGACACCGGCTTCTTCTACGTGACGAAGAAGAACGCGCGCGCGCAGACCGGCAAGCTCGAGCTGAAGAAGTACGACCCGGTGGCGCGCAAGCACGTGCTGTTCAAGGAAGCCAAGATCAAGTAGCGCGGGCCTTCGCGCCGCGCGTCGCCGCGCGCCGGCTGCCGGGGGGATGCCATGCTGATTACCGACGCACAAGTGCATATCTGGGCCGCGGACCGGCCAGATCGGCCCTGGCCGAAGGCTGGGCGCTCGACGCCGCATCGCCCGGAGCCGCTGGGGTCCGAGGATCTGCTGCCGCAGATGGGCCAGGCCGGCGTCGACCGGGTGGTGATCGTACCGCCGTCGTGGGAGGGCGATCGCAACGACCTCGCGATCGCGGCCTGCCGCGCCCATCCGGACCGTTTTGCAATCATGGGACGGCTCGACCTGCTGCCGGTCGACCCGGCGGTCCTGGCGGGGTGGCGGGCGCAGCCGGGGATGCTCGGTCTGCGGTTCACGGTGCGCCCGGAGCACACCTGGCTGAGCGATGGCAGCGCCGACTGGGTGTGGGAGGGGGCAGCGCGCCACGGGCTGCCGGTGATGATCTCCTGCGTCGGCGCCCTGCCGATCGTCGACGTGCTGGCCGCGCGGCATCCGAACCTGAAGCTGGTGATCGACCACCTCGCGCTGATCCGCACGAAGGACGCTGCGGCGTTCGCCGACCTGCCGAAGCTGCTGACCCTGGCGCGGCATCTGAATGTCGCCGCGAAGGCCTCGGCGCTGCCGTGCTTCTCGTCGGAGGCCTATCCGTATCGGAATATTCACGGCTACATCCGCCAGGTGTTCGACGCGTTCGGGCCGAGGCGGATGTTCTGGGGCACCGATCTGACGCGCCTGCCATGCAGCTACCGCCAGGCGGTCACGATGTTCACGCAGGAACTGCACTGGCTGGGCGGCACCGATCTGGAATGGGTGATGGGGCGCGGCGTGTGCGAATGGCTCGGCTGGGCGTTGCCCGGGGCATCGCAAGGGGCGATACCGGTGTGACGCCGCCGTTTTCGGGCTGGCCGGCGGATCGCCCATTGGCGGTGTCGGTGAGTGTGATGCTGGAGGGCTGGGCCGAGGGCAGCGCGCCCGGAATCGGCCCGATGGGCAATCCGTTGAAGCCCGGGGTGCGCGATCTGCAGGCGCTGTCCTGGGCGGAGTACGGGCCAAAGGTGGGCGCATGGCGGCTGCTCGATCTGTTGGATCGGGCAGGGCGGAAGGCAGTGTTCTACACCTCAGGCGTGGTGGCGGAGCGCTATCCGGCGCTGCCGGCGGCGATCGCCGAGCGCGGGCACGTGGTCGCGGCGCATGCCTGGTACCAGGGGACGCTGCCGCCGTATCTCAGCCCGGAGGCGGAATGGGCTGACATTGTGCGGTGTCGCGATGTGTTGGCGGCGACGGCCGGGCCGACGCCGCTGGGGTGGCTCAGCCCGCGCTGCACGCCGAGCGGGGAGACCTCGCGCTTGCTGGCGCGGGCGGGGTTTCGTTGGCACGCCGACATGTTCGACAGCGACCTGCCATATCGGATCGAGACGGGCGAGGGGGCGTTGGTCGGGATGGTGTTCACCATGGAGGTGAACGACATGCCGCTTTATGTCCGCTACGGGAACGAGCCGGAAGCGTTTCCGCGCACGCTGGCGCATATCATCGAGGGGTGGGAGCGGCTGGGTAGCCCGTTCGCGTGCATCGACATCACCGTGCACGCGCATATCTTTGGGCGGCCGTACGGGGCCATCGCGTTCCTCGACGCGCTGGAATTGGCGGCGCGAAGTTCCCAGTGCTGGTTGACCAATCACGCTGAGCTGGCCGCCGGCATGGCGTAGCAAGGGTGGATTGCGGTAAGGCGGATGAGCACAACGCGATCCGCTGTGCCACAACAGTGGAATGCGCCGCGCGCTGCCGCCCCGGGCTTGGTTCCGGATCGGTATCTATCTTACGTCGGAAACTCGATCAACTGCCGCACCGGGGCGCCCGACTTCAACTTCGCAAACCCCTCGTTGATCTCGGCCAGCTTGATCCGGCCCGAGATCAAATGATCCAGCTTCAACCGTCCCTGCCGCCATAGCTCCAGCAGCCGCGGCATATCCACGCGGAAATGATTGCCGCCCATCGAGGTGCCCTGGATCTTGCGGTCGCGCAGAAAATCCGCACCGTGGAGCTCGATCTTCACGCCGAACGGGATCATGCCGATGATCGTCGCCACGCCGCCCGGGCGCAGCATGGCGAAGGATTGCTCGGCGGTCTTTTTGGTGCCGATCGCCTCGAACGAATACGGCACGCCGCCGCCGGTCATCTCCTTCACCATCTCCACCGGATCGGCATTGGACGCATTGATCGTATCGGTGGCGCCCATCTGCTTCGCCAGTTCCAGCTTGGACGCGATGGTATCGATGGCAATGATGCGCTCGGCCCCGGCCAGCGCCGCGCCGTTCACCGCCGACAAGCCGATGCCGCCACAGCCGATCACCACGACGGTGGAGCCCGGCTCGACCTTGGCCGCGTGGAATACCGCGCCGACGCCGGTCATCACGCCGCAGCCGACCAGGGCGGCGCGGTCCAACGGGATATCGTTGCGGATTTTCACGATGGCGTGCTCGTGCACCAGCATGTGTTCGGCGAAGGCTGACAGATTGAACGCCTGATTGAGCACTTTGCCGTTGAGTTTCAGCCGGCGTGCCGCGCCGGGCAGCAGCTTCACCTCGGTGTTTTCGCACAGATTGGTGTGGCCGGTAACGCATTGCGCGCACTCGCCGCAGAACACCGACAGGCAGGTGATGACGTGATCGCCGGGCTTCACATAGGTGACGTCGGCGCCGACTTCCTCGACCACCGCCGCGGCCTCATGGCCGAGCACGACAGGCAGGGGAAACGGATACAGCCCCTCCATGAAATGCAGGTCGCTGTGGCACAGCCCGGCGAAGGCGGTGCGCAGCAGTACCTCGCGGCGCTTCGGCTTGGCGTGCTGCACCTCCTCGATGGCGAGCGGCTGGTTCACTTCATGGAGCACGGCGGCTTTCATCGTGTGGTTTCCTCCCCGGCGCGGATCATTTCCAGTGTTTCTGGTAGTACGGTTCCTTGTCGGCACCTTCCAGCATGATGGCGTGATCGGTCGCGAAATAATCGGCGTAGTGTAGCACATAGGCCTCGAAGTTACGGCCATGGAACGGTGAGTTGCCGGCATGCGTCGCGACCGTGCTGACCACGGTGTGCGGCAGGCCCAACTCCTTCAGCAGCATGGCGCCGACCACGCCGTGCTGCAGTTCGCGCGACAGCTGCGAGTAGCCGACCTTGTCGGGGCTCTCGCGCACATACATCAGCGGCTTGTCGACATCGTGCAGGATCAGGATCGGCAGCAGGATGTCGGCCTCGTAGCTCTTGCCCCAATCGGCCGCGGCACGGCGGGCCAGGTCCACGCCGGCGCGGGTCACGTCGTTAACGTGGTCCTGCAGCCGATAGTGGGGCGCGCCCGGCGAGTAGGGCATCTCAGCCAGCTCCTCATAGGGACTGGAGGACCAGGTGCTGACCCAGGCGGTAACGATCTTCTCCCGCACGCCCGCGGAGACCAGGTCGAGGCCGAACAGCCATTCCTCCACCGCGCGGCGGCGAGAGTTACTGGCGCGGTGGATGACGTAGGGGTCCATGCGATCCTCCCATGTTGCACGCATGTTGCCCGCTTCCGGGGTAAGAGGGCAAAAGTGTGGGCAGCCCTCATTTTTCCTCGGCTGAATCTGTGGGTGATTGAGGGGGCCTATTCGAGGGCCTGCATGTCGGCGGTGTTGTGCACCGGGGCAAGGGGTCCGGTGACAGCGTCGCACCGGTCGGCACGCCGAATTGTGCCTCGTCCACGCGGATCGCCGTCAAGCCCTGCGCCTTGCGGCGCATCGCTGCGCGGCTACGGGGCTTGACGGCGAGCCGCGTGGACGAGGCGATCTGCATTGGTGCCGTCATTGGCGCAGTCGGTTCGTCGTTGGTTGAGCATTTCGCGCCTGGCCGCGGTTGAATTCCGGGTCTGCCAGGAACCGAAACAACTTTCGGCATGTGGTGTCGAAGGAACCTTGCTCGGCTTCGGACTGACCATGGGAGAGCAGCGGTCCGCCGTCGTCGCTGATGAGGTTGCGAACGACCTGTTCGATCGGCCGCCGCCGAAGGTCGCTGTCCATCTGCAAAACGCGGATGACCTCACCGCCCAGAGGCGGCACCGTAACCCGTTTGGCTCAACCCGGCCACGGGCGGCCCGGCGGCCCGGCAACGATACCGAGCATGGAACGATCCGGCTATCCCGCGGCAACCCCTAGGCGCCGGTCGCAAGCCCCAGCATCACCGGCTGAAACGCCACCTCGTCCGGCGGGCCGGCAGCGAATAGCCAATCCGGCACCGCACCAGCTTGCAGCGTCACCAGCGACGAGCACACCGTGCCGAACCCACCACGCGGCACAACATTAAGCTGCTCCCCGGCCACGCCCGAACAGTCCGCAATGATCGCCCGCCAGGCCGCCCACCCATCGGTATCAGGCGCCGGCGCGGCCCGCAGGCGCGGCAGGTGACGACGAACCCGCGGGCTGTCGAGATCGTTCGGATCATGCGAGGTAACCATGTGCAGGCCGGGCGGCAGCGTCTCCGCCTCCGGCTGGCCGCGCCCCAGTCCGCGCACGAAGATCGCGCCACGAACATCCGCCAACATCATATTGAAACTGCGCCAGGCCCCCGCATCCAGCCGCGAGATCGCCTGCGCCGCCGCCTCGGCTGAGGCATGCCGCAGCGCCAGCAGCGGTAGCTCGCCCCGGCTGCGCTTGCCTGGCGCCGGCCCCAGGCTGCCCGGCCGGTTGAGCACCGCCGCAATCACACCGGCGCGGTTGACGCCCATCCAGGTACCGCCGCCGGAACGGTCGCGCCCGGCGATGACGTCGGGCTGCTCGGGCCAGTAGGCCGCCGGCAGATCCCATGCGCGGGCCAGCATCTCATCGCGATTGGCGGCGAGATGCAGCGGATAGGCATGGCCGGGGCGGGCGAGAATCACAACGGTACACATGCCGGCCTATGCTGGCGCGCCGTGGCGCGTAATGCCACGCGCAGTTCGCGCTTCGGCCGCAGTGCAGCCATGCGCGGGATCGGGTCAGACGCGCCGCAAGACGCCTCAGCGGCTCGCGACCTGCCCTTGCTCCGGACGCAGGACGACGCAGGATGTCCGCGTCCGCTTAAGTGCCGCACACGCACCCTGGGCGCGCGCCGCGGTCAGACCGGTCACCCGCGCGCGCCACAACTGCGTACCATGCGCGGTCACATGCTCGATCCGAACCCCGCCACCGTCAGCGGCGTGCGCCGCCGCCTGCGCGGCCGCCTGCGCGGCCCGCTCGGTCGAGTAGGTCCCCGCCTGAACGCTCCACCCGGCTACCTCCGCGGAGGTCCGCGTCAACGCCGGGCGCACCTCGTTCACCGACGCGGCATGCGCGGACGAGATCAGGCTGGGGGCACGGCTCGCGACCAGTGTCGCCTTCGGGCTGACCGTGACGCCCATCTCGTCGAAGCCCTGATTGAGCAGGACCGCCATCTGAACGTCCCTTGCGGCATTGCTGCCGGCACCAAGCTCCACGCCGATCAGCCGCACGCCGTCACGCACCGCGCTGGTCACCAGGTTGTGCCCGGAGGCCTCGGTGTAGCCGGTCTTCATCCCGTCCGCGCCCGGGTAGGACCGCAGCATGTTGTCGTGGTTGAAAATCGTCTGCCGCCCGAACTGGAAGCTGGGGGTGGAGAAGTAGCGGTAGTCGTCCGGGAAGTCCGTCACCAACCGGCGCCCCAGCATCGCGAGGTCGCGCGCCGTGGACACCTGCCGTTCATCCGGCAGGCCCGAGGCATTCATGAACGTCGTATGCGCCATGCCCATCGCGCGGGCGCGCAAGGTCATCATCTCGGCGAAGCGGTCTTCGCTGCCGCCCAGCATCTCACCGAGGGCCGCCGCGGCATCGTTCGCGGATTTCGTGACCAGCCCCAGGATCGCCTGCTGGACGGTGATCTTCGTGTTGGGGGTCAGTCCAAGCTTGGTCGGCTCCATCTCGGCCGAATGTACGGACACCGGCACCAGCTCATTGAGGCTGATCCGCCGGTCGCGCAGGGCCTCGAACACCAGATAGAGGGTCATCAGCTTCGCGAGGCTGGCCGGGTGGCGCGGCGCATCCGCGCTGTCCTGCTCCAGCACCGCACCGCTGGCCACGTCGACGACGATCGAACTGTAGCGGTCGGAGCCGACCTGCGCCCTTGCGGCCACGGGCAGGACCACCTGGGGCAGGACCGCCAGCAATGCCACAGCGGCCAACCCGCGCCGCGACATGCCCAAATCCCACGCCCGGCGGCGCCGAACAGCATCCATCCGCGTCCATCTCCCTCTCGGCTGACAAAGTTGTAAGGGGCACAGCGCGATCATGTCCAGCCGAAAGATACCGATTCACGAAAAAATTGAAGGGGTTACCCGCCGATTCTTGCGCCCTGCAGAGCCGCCCACGAACCCGCGGCGAGGTTTTTTGTGCACTGCACAATATTCCCCTTGATCGCAAATTCCGATGGGCCTATATCCGCTTTGCGCTGCGGTGCAGCAAAGTGATTTCGGAATTTCATCGGACCACTTGGTGCTGCCGCCGACAAGATGCGGGCGGCGCCGGGTCGTTCCAACCAGGAGAAGCGCGAATGACAACCAAAACCAAGATAGCCGAAACGGTCGCTGTAGCAAACGAAACAGCGGCGGCTGCGGGCCAGAAGGGCTTCGAGCAGACTGTCACTGGCCTGAAGGACGGCATGGCCCAGGCGGCCGCCGGCTTCGAGAAGACCCAAGCGAAAATGAAGGAAGGCGTGGAGAAAGCTATGAAGACCGCAGAAGAGTTCGTCGCATTCGGCCAAGGCAACATGGAAGCCTTTACGAAATCGGGCCAGATTTGGGCCGCCGGCATACAGGACCTGCAGAAGCAGTTCGCCGCCACCGCGCAGGCCTCGTTCGAGGAAGCTGTGGCCACCTTCAAGGCAATGACCTCGGCGAAGTCGCTGAAGGATGCGTTCGACCTGCAGACCAACCTGGCCCGTGGCGCGATCGAGAAGACGCTGGCCGAGTCCGGCAAGATCACCGACGCCTCGCTCAAGCTGACCGAGCAGACCCTGGCGCCGATCACCGCCCGGGTGACCCTGGCGGTGGAGAAGTTCGCCAAGGCCGCCTGACCGACCTGGCAGACCACTGTCGACGGTTTCATGGTGCCACCGCACCCTCCCCCCGGTTGGTGGTACTGTGACGAAGAGGCCCGGGTTATTCGCCCGGGCCTTTTCTTTGCCGTCGTCATCCCGCCCGATTTTTCCACGGCGCGCGAAAGAGCGTGATGACTGCGGTCGGCATCGTCGTAGGTCCGAATCACGCGATCAAACAAAGCGCTAGGGCGGATGGGCGCGTCTATCCGCGCTCATCCCGCCCTGGCGTAGTCGAACAGACCAGCCGAATGCGCAGGATGATGCGCGACGCAATGTCCGGCCCGATGTTCGGCCTAATGAGCGGGACAATCCCCATGGGCGACCGTCAAAGCCCGCCCCGACGAACCCCGGTAGCGAATCGCCGGAGCCGCGACCTGCAGCCGAAGACCCGGCCATATGACGTTGGCCCTTTCATCCGGCGCCGGCCTTCCGATATGCTTCACTTCTTGAGGACGGCACGCGGCAGATTGCTCGCGCACGCCGACAACCGCGGCGGAGGCTGATGGGTGCGGACGGCAGATGAGCGATAACGACAGGCGGGGCGGCGACGGACCGAATACCGGCGTGGTGGTCAAAACGCGTCCGAAGACGCGCAAGCCCGCCATGTACAAGGTTCTGATGCTGAACGACGACTACACGCCAATGGAATTCGTCGTTCACGTCTTGGAACGCTTCTTCCAGAAATCGCGGGAGGAAGCGACACGGATCATGTTGCACGTGCATCGCCGCGGCGTCGGCGTGTGCGGGGTCTATACATATGAGGTCGCCGAGACCAAGGTAACGCAGGTCATGGACCTCGCTAGGCAGAATCAACACCCGCTTCAATGCACCATCGAGAAGGAGTGATGGCGCTTGCCATCGCCCAGAGGGCCATCGCCTAGACGAATTGCCGTAAGTAGCCCCTATCCGGGACGGGTCGTTTTGATGTCTCGGGCCAGAGCGTGCGGGAGTGCGCGCAGGAGCGTCGGATATTATGTTGTCACGTAACCTCGAACAGACGCTGCACCGTTCGCTGTCCCTGGCCAGCGAGCGCCGGCATGAATACGCCACGCTGGAGCACCTCCTGCTCGGCCTGTGCGACGATACCGATGCCGCGACGGTATTGCGCGCCTGCGGGGTCGATCTCGACAAGCTGCGGACCGATCTGTCCGAGTTCCTCGACAAGGACCTGGCCGGTCTGGCCACCGACCGTGCCGGCGATCCCAAGCCGACCGCCGGCTTCCAGCGCGTCGTGCAGCGCGCGGCGATCCATGTGCAGTCCTCGGGCCGCGACGAAGTCAGCGGAGCCAACGTGCTGGTCGCGCTGTTCTCGGAACGCGAAAGCCACGCGGTCTACTTCCTGCAACTGCAGGACATGACACGGCTGGACGCAGTCAACTTCATCGCCCACGGCATCGCCAAGGCGCCGGGCCGCGCCGCGCAGCGCCCGGTGCAGGGCTCCGGGCCGCAGGCCGAACACCCGCCGGAGCAGGAGCGGGAAGAAAAACCCAGCCGCCGCAACCAGGATGCACTGTCGAACTACTGCGTGAACCTCAACAAGAAGGCGCTCGCCGGCAAGATCGACCCGCTGATCGGCCGCGACCTGGAGATCGAGCGTACCATCCAGATCCTGTGCCGGCGCACGAAGAACAACCCGCTGTATGTCGGCGATCCCGGCGTCGGCAAGACCGCAATCGCCGAGGGCCTCGCCAAGCGCATCGTCGAGGGCGACGTGCCGGAAGTCCTGGCGAAGTCTACCATCTACGCGCTGGACATGGGCGCACTGCTCGCCGGCACGCGCTATCGCGGCGACTTCGAGGAACGGCTGAAGGCGGTCGTCAACGAGCTCGAGTCGCAGCAGGCCGCCATCCTGTTCATCGACGAGATCCACACGGTGATCGGCGCCGGCGCGACCTCGGGTGGCGCGATGGATGCGTCGAACCTGCTGAAGCCCGCGCTGGCGTCAGGCAACCTGCGCTGCATCGGCTCCACGACGTACAAGGAGTTCCGCAACTACTTCGAGAAGGACCGCGCGCTGGTCCGCCGCTTCCAGAAGATCGACGTCAACGAACCGTCGATCGAGGACGCCATCAAGATCATGCGCGGCCTGAAATCGAACTACGAGAAGCACCACCGGGTACGCTACACCGATGAGGCGATCCGCGCCTCGGTCGAGCTCTCGGCCAAGTACATCCACGACCGCAAGCTGCCCGACAAGGCGATCGACGTGATCGACGAGGTCGGTGCCAGCCGCATGCTGCTGCCCGAGCACAAGCGCCGCAAGACGGTGACGCTGCGCGATGTCGAGGAGATCGTCGCCAAGATCGCGCGCATTCCGCCGAAGAGCGTGTCAGCCGACGACAAGGAGACGCTGCGCAACCTCGAACGCGACCTGAAGTCCATGGTGTTCGGCCAGGACAAGGCGATCGAGGCGCTGGCCGCCGCCATCAAGCTGGCCCGCGCCGGCCTGCGCGAGCCGGAAAAGCCGATCGGCAACTACCTGTTCAGCGGACCCACCGGCGTCGGCAAGACCGAGGTCGCGCGCCAGCTTGCCTCCACCATGGGCATCGAGCTGATCCGCTTCGACATGTCCGAATACATGGAGCGCCACAGCATCAGCCGGCTGATCGGCGCGCCGCCGGGCTATGTCGGGTTCGACCAGGGCGGCCTGCTGACCGACTCGATCGACCAGCATCCGCATGCGGTGCTGCTGCTGGACGAAATCGAGAAGGCGCACCCCGACCTGTTCAACATCCTGCTGCAGGTGATGGATCACGGGAAGCTGACCGACCACAACGGCAAGACAGTGGACTTCCGCAACGTCATCCTGATCATGACGACCAACGCCGGCGCTTCCGACATGGCGAAGGAGGTGATCGGCTTCGGCCGCGAGATCCGCACCGGCGAGGACGACGACGCCATCAAGCGGCTGTTCACCCCAGAGTTCCGCAACCGGTTGGACGCCACCATCGGCTTCGCGGGCCTCACGCCCGAGATCGTCGCCCGCGTGGTGGAAAAATTCGTCATGCAGCTCGAGGCGCAGCTCGCCGACCGCAACGTGACGATCGAGCTGTCGTCGGCCGCGAAGGAATGGCTGGCGGAGCGTGGCTACGACCGGTTGTACGGCGCGCGTCCGTTGGCCAGGGTGATCCAGGAGCACATCAAGAAGCCGCTGGCCGAGGAGCTGCTGTTCGGCAAGCTGGTTGGTGGCGGCGCCGTGAAGGTCACCATGAAGGACGGCAAGCTCGACTTCGAGGTCGTCGAAGCTGCCTTGCCGGCGTTGCCGAAGCCGGACGAGGACGGCGATGGCGGCTCGGACCGCGAGCAGGAGTCAGTGGAGTAGTCCCATCGGCAACAACGGGCCGGCGCCACACGGGCATCACGCACCAGGTCAGCGGCGCCGGCCGGCCAATCGCCGATAATGGTCGGAATCCGCTCCTCTGGGCGGGGGCTGGGGCGTGAACGCTGACAGCGCCCGTCGAGCAGCGACAGCTCGTGGTTCCAGCATGCGCCCGGTGAGCCGTTGCGCATGGGAACAGCCGTTAATCGGTTGGTAATCCGCGTTGGGCGATGCTCATGCGCATGGCAAATAGCGATCCAGCGAGCTTGTCGAAGACGCGCACAGTTTTGCCGGAACCATTGGAACGTTCGGGTTCCTGAACCTCGCCGACGTTGCACGCCGGTTCGAGCGCGCGGCCGGGTCAGGCACGACGGAGAGAGGCGACTCTTGCCGCCCATCTCGCCGTCGCCGCCGAAGCGATAGCAACCGGCACCGATCGCGGGGACCAAGACCAGCGCAACGCAGACCAGCGCGGACACCCAGCGTGGACACCAGCTCGCCGGGCAACCTCCGTCCGGCTTCTGGTTTGCTCCGCATTCGCCTGAACGCGGCAATCCGCGACGGAGGTAACACGCCGCCATGCTCACACGTAGACAGCACGAACTGCTCCTATTCATCGACCATCACCTGCAGGCGACCGGCTTCTCCCCCAGCTTCGACGAGATGAAGGACGCGCTTCACCTCAATTCCAAGTCCGGCGTCCATCGAATGATTGTCGCGCTGGAAGAGCGCGGCTGCCTGAGGCGCCGCCGCAATCGCTCGCGCTCGCTGGAGGTGCTTCGCCTGCCGAATGAATTCCGCCCGCGCCTCGACGCAATCGCGAATGCCGGCGCCGAGGCGACTGGGAGTATCGCGCCAACCGGCGTCTCTCCCTTGGGCGTTGTCCCTGCGGACGCCATACGCAAACCATCCGGCGTCATCGTCGCGGATGACGATCCCGTCATCCGCGCCATACTGCGAACGAAGTTGGCCGCGATCAACCAGACTGTGGTGCTCGCGAGCAACGGACAGGACGCCGTGATGCTTGCTTCGGGGATGCAGGCCTCGCTTGTCATCCTGGATGTCAGGATGCCCACGCTTGATGGCTTGCACGCCTGCGCGCAACTACGTCGATTGCCCGACTACGCGGAAACGCCCATCGTCATGCTGACTTCCGACGATTCCGAACTGTCCCAAACCGCGGCATCGCATGCCGGCGCGACGATGTTCCTCGTCAAGCCGTTCGCGCCGGCTTCACTGATGCTGATGTTGTCCAGATTTCTGCCGATCGACAACGCGACGCTGCATTCGATCCACGACGCCGCCGTTCGCGCCGCCGGGGGTAGAACGTTCACGAAGCTGCGTTCCTGACCGCGGTTGCAAGCGCCAGGGCGGGATGACCGCGGGCAGAGGCGCCGGTCGATGTTCCGACGGACAACCTCGACCGCCATCGCCATGGGCGTTCGCGGGCCGAACGCGGCTGGCGCTGGAGTACAAGGTCGGGGCTGCCGCCGTGTGCTACCGCGCTGGCCAAACATGCTGACCCCGGACCTTGACGCCACGTCACCCGGCGCAATCAACCTGCACAGTCACAACTTATCGACACCCTGCGGGCAGACTTCCCGCACGCGAACGGGTAGCTCCACAATGCGCTCACGACAATCCGCCGCCGCCTTGCCGTGGCTGATCGGCGTTAGCGTCGCAGCGAGCCTCTTCTGCCTGGCATTGGCTCAGTATTTCGGCCTTTCCATCACCTCGGGCGGGTGATGCTGGCTGTCCGGTGCATCTCTGCTGGTGCTCATCCCCAGCCTCTGCGTCCGCGGCCTGAGTGTCGCGGTCATACGACAACGCATCTCGGCCAACGACGTCCGGCACCGCGGCGACCGGACCGAATCAGCCGTGCGCGCCGCCAACGACGAATGCATGCGCCTGCTCGCCAACATGAGCCAGGAGTTACGCACGCCGCTGACCTGCATCCTAAGCCAGCGTCGAGTTGATGACCGAAGAGGAGGGTCTGAACAGCACGCAGATGACCAGGCTGGCCCGGTTGACCGAGGCGGGGAGGCGGATGTGCAACACCGTAAATCGCGTGATGGACATCGCCCGTGTCGACGATCGTGTCGAACTGCTCGACTTCGAGCCATGCGATGTGGGCCCGCTGATCTCGAGCTGCCTGGGTATGGTCGAGGCGGAAGCCCGGCGGAAGGGATTGCGGCTGATCAATACCATTGATCCAGCGACGCCGGCTCAGGTGGCGCTGGCGAGCGATCTGGTGCAGCAGGTCCTGGTAAACTTGCTGATGAATGCGGTGAAATTCACTGACCAGGGATCGGTCGAGCTGCGCGTTGTCGGGGATGCCACGCAGTTGTGGTTCGAGGTCGTCGACACCGGACAAGGAA
>Ga0302325_10017966_pt1 | contig 14915 bp, 13 predicted proteins | sample Palsa_T0_2_FD_201948 | JGI IMG/M metagenome (GOLD analysis project Ga0302325, IMG submission 201948) | Peat permafrost microbial communities from Stordalen Mire near Abisko, Sweden - Palsa_T0_2 | ecosystem: Environmental > Terrestrial > Soil > Palsa > Peat permafrost | place: Sweden: Abisko... | reverse complement strand
TAGCCAAGGGGGCGTCGGCACGGGCGCGGTGCCAATGACGCGGGCGACCCTGTCCCTCGTTGTCCCACGTTGTCTCCTCGCTCCGCGGTGCGCATGACGGTCACGGTACCGGCGGACCTATCCACGCTTCCGCCGATGCACTCAACCGTGGTGCGGGGGCCGCTCATGCCGTTGCTGCTCCATCCAGCAGCGGTCGCAGTCCTCGCACGTCCGGGCCCCACCCGAGCCGGGACGGTCGGTTGGCCCGTGGACGCCGGGGTGCCCGCAGACGGGACAGTTGCCGGTGGCCTGCACGGCATAATTCAACCACACGCCCCGACCGTCCGGCCTCCACCGGTCAGCGGTTACCATCCGGCCATGGCCACGTGGATCATTGTCGGGGGGTGCCTCGTGCTGGGCCTGATCCTCGGGGCTGCCGTGCTCTTGGTGTTGCTGTTCACCCGGGGCGAGAACGACGACGACGTCAGCCTCCCCCTGTTGAAACGCTTCACCAGCCGCGGCTCCGACGGTCCGCCGGGCCCGGCCGACAGCGGCTGAGGTTCCCGACCCGGACCTCCGGGCGCCCCCCTGCTAGGGCACCACTCCCGCCGAAGGTGGTGCCGTCACCAGGGAGTCCAGACGGGCCAGCGTCAGCTCCATGTCCCGTCGGGTCTTTCCCGACCAGATGTCCCCCAGTTTCAGCAGCCCGCGTTGATGGTCGGTGGTGATGTCCCAACTCTCCCTGACCAGCGTGCCGCGGTCACGCGGTTCGAGCTCGTAGCGCCAGATCCGCCCGGCCACGAAGCGCTCCATCGTGCCCTTGGGTCCAGTCTGCCAGGCGATTCGTCGGTTCTCCTCGAACTCCACAACCGTACTGACCGTCGAGTAGCGGACCCCCATCTTCATCGACATGCCGAAGGTCGATCCGAGGGCCAGCCGCGAGGCGCCCTCCGTGGCCCCTTGGAGCATGGCCGAGCCGTCGATGAGCGTGTGCTTCGATGGATCGGCCAGAACATCGAAGATGGTGTCCGGGGTGGCCCAGATGTGCCGCTCGACGGTCAGTACCAATCCATCCATCGTGCAACTCCCCAATCGTCGTCGGCGTACGGTGTGACCGGACCCGCCGGCCGTTGTCACCCGGACCGCTCCCCGGGGGCGCCGGCACCCACCTACGGGGGGCGCCAACCACTCCGGCGACCCACGAAGCGCTCCGGGGGAGAGACTCGAACTCTCAACCTAGCGGTTAACAGCCGCTCGCTCTGCCGATTGAGCTACCCCGGAAGGAGCAACGGCCGAGGCGTCCGGCGCCTCGGCGTGCCTGAGGAGATTAGCCGGTGCCGGCCGCCCCGACGGGCAAAGGTGCGCCGCCCGACCACGCCGGGCACAATGGGTCGGTGAAGCTACGAGTCGGAACCGCCATCGCCTTCGGGGTCGGCTACGTCCTCGGTACCCGTGCAGGTCGCGAACGGTACCTCCAGATCGCCCGGGCCGCCCGTCAGCTGGGCAGCTCGGCCCCGGTCACCGGCACCACCACGCTGGTCGCCGAGAAGTCCAAGGCGGTGGCCGCTCTCGGGGTCGAGCGGATCAAGGACACCATCGGCGTGCGGTTGGGCTGGCGGAACGGCGATCAGGCTGCCGACGCCATCGCCCTCGACCTGGCCGAGGACCTGGCCACCGCGCTCAACAGCCGGCGGCGACTGCCCGAGCGCCGGCCGGCCACCGAACGGCTGCACCACTCGGACGTCTGACCCCCGTGCCGGCTCCCGGCGTCGGTCAGGCCTCGTCGAGGTAGTCGCGCAGCAGCTGGGCCGACTCGGGTCGGCGCAGCTTGGCCAGGGTCTTGGCCTCGATCTGGCGAATGCGCTCCCGGGTGACCCCGAACGCCTTGCCCACCTCCTCGAGCGTCCGGATCTTCCCGTCCTCCAGTCCGAACCGGAGGCGGACCACGTCCTGCTCGCGCGGGGACAGATGGCCGAGGGCCTCTCGCACGGCGTCGTCCAGCATCATCCGGGCCGCAGCATCGTCGGGGACCACCGCCTCGCGGTCCTCGATCAGGTCGGACAGGCTGAAATCGTCCTCGTCTCCCATGGGCTGCTCGAGCGAGACGGTGTCCTGGTTGATCCGCTGGATCTCCCGGACCCGCTCGATGGAGAAGTCGACCCGCCCGGCCACCTCCTCGGCACTGGGCTCACGCCCGAGCTCTTGGAGGAGCTGGCGCTGGGCCCACACCACCTTGTTGATGGTCTCCACCATGTGGACGGGGATCCTGATGGTCCGGGCCTGGTCGGCAATGGCCCGGGTGATGGCCTGGCGGATCCACCAGGTGGCATAGGTCGAGAACTTGAACCCCTTGGTGTGGTCGAACTTCTCGACCGCCCGCATGAGGCCCAGATTCCCCTCCTGGATGAGGTCGAGGAAGGCCAGCCCCCGGTTGCGGTACCGCTTGGCGATCGACACCACCAGGCGCAGGTTGGCCTCGATCAGAGCCTCCTTGGCCAGCTGGCCCCGGCGCATCATCACCCGGTCGGCCGACCGGCCGCCATAGGCCGCGCCGCTGGTCTCGTGCTCGGCCAGGCGCTCGGCGGCCTCGTTTCCGGCCACGATCCGCTCGGCCAGCTCCACCTCGAGGGCGGCGTCGAGCAGCTTGACCTTGCCGATCTCCTTCAGGTACATGTGCACCGGGTCGGCCGCCGAGCCCCGGAACCCGTCGGCGTCCGAGTATCCGTCCTTGGCCGCCGGTCGGCGGGAGGCCCGTTCCTTCTTGGCCGGGGCGGCCGCCGGAGGATCCGCCGGACCCGCTTCGTCCGTTGTCACCGGGGCGGCGACGGCGTGGCCGTTGTGCCGGCGGGGATCACGGCTGGGCTCGAGGGCCACGATACGGGCGGGAAGCGGACCCTCGCCGTGTGCACCGTCGCCGGCGCCGTTCGGGTGGGCGGCCAGGTCGGCGCGCAGCCGGCCCGACAGGTCGTCGGCCACCGCACCGGTCATCGGCACCACCGTGGTCTCCCCGGTGTCGTAGGTGAACTCGATCCCGGCCTGCCGGATCCGGCTCACCACGTCGGAGATCAGCTCGGCGCTGAGTTCGACCGAGCGGAGGACGGTCATCACGTCGTCCTGGGTCAGGCCGCCCCGGGCCCGACCCATCCGGATGAGGGCGTCGAACTGCTCGGCCGGGAGCACGTCCAGCACTCCTCCGCCCGGAGGTGGCGACAGAGCGGGAGGCGCCTCGAGGGGCCCTGACGTGGTGGTCCCGGCGGGGGACGCCACCTGCCTGGCGATCACGATCCGTTCCCCGGACTAGTCGACTGTGCCCTCACCACCAGCCAGGCTACCAACCTCGCCGTGGCCGTGGCCGAGGTGGCGGGATCGTCCAGCTCCTGGACCCAGGAGGCCACGCGGGCCGCCTCGGCTGCCGCCTCCGGCGATGTCCGGGCCTCGCCGGTGATCACCACGAGCTGACCCCGGGCCGCGTCCCTGACCAGCTGCAGGACCACCTCGTCGGCCCGGCTCCGGGGCTCCTCCACCGTGAGCCGGACCAGCAGGGCCCGCACCCCCGGAGGGGCCTGCTCGATGACCTCGTGGAGGGGCTCGTCGCCCGCGCCGGCCAGGACCTCGAAGGCGGCCCGCTGGAGGTCGTCCCGGAAGAGGGCGGCCTCCAGCCGGTCGGCAACGTCCTCGGGCTGGTGGATGGCCAGTCGGAGCGCCTCGAGGCCGGGGCGGAACTCGGGGGCGGCCCCGGCGCCGGGTCGGCGTCCGCTGTGTGAGCGGCCCGAGCCGTTCGACTCCGGCCAGCTCCCTCCCCCGTCGAATCCGTCGGCGTCCCACTCCCCGTCGGCCTCGGGCTCCCGCACCCAGGGGTCCTCGGCGCCTGCCGGACCTGCGGGGGCCGCCGGGCGGCGACCGCTCCCGCCGTTGGCGCCCGGGCCCGCCGATCGACGACCGCGGGAGGCCGGCTCGTCGGGCCGGGGTCCCTCCCGTCGGAGCTCCTCCAGCCGCTCCCGCAGCAGTGGGGGCTCCAACCGGCAGCGCTCGGCCACCACCATGAGGTACTGGTCCCGAACCAGGTTGTCGGGATGCTCGGCCACCGCGGCCAGGGCGGCGTCGGCGGCCCGGGCCCGACCTTCGGGAGTCCCGAAGTCGGCCGCATCGAGGATCCGGTCCACCCGGAACTGTAGGAACGGCTTGGCCCCCTCGATGGCCGTCCGCAGCCCCTCGGGATCGCTCCGGGCCAGCTCACCGGGGTCGGTTCCGGTCGGCAGGGCGGCCACGGCCACGTCGATGCCCAGCTTGCGCTGCCACTCGTAGAAGCGCCCGGCGGCGGCCTGGCCGGCGCCGTCGGCGTCGAAGGCCAGCACCACCCGGGAGGCGAAGCCCCGCAGCAGCTTCACGTGCTCCTCGGCCAGGGCCGTCCCGCAGGTGGCCACCGCCCGTTGCACCCCGGCGCCGAACAGGCCGATCACGTCGGTGTACCCCTCGCACACCACTACCTCGTCGGTGGAGATGATCTCCTGCTTGGCCCAGTTGAGGGCGTAGAGCGTCTTGCGCTTGGAGTAGACGGGCGTCTCGGCGGAGTTCTTGTACTTGGCCGGGTCGGTGCTCCCGGGCAGCACCCGCCCCCCGAGGGCCACCGGATGGCCCGAGGGATCGCAGATGGGGAAGAGGACACGGGCCCGGAACGCGTCCTGGAGCCGCTGGCGGCGGTTGACGAACCCGAGGCCGGCTCCGACGGCCACCTCCTCGCTCAGCTTCAACCCCTGGCACAGCGCGTCCCAGTCGTCGGGGGCCCATCCCAGCCGGAAGCGGCGTACCACCTCGCCGTCGTACCCCCGGCTGCGCAGGTAGTCCCGGGCCTGGCCGGCGTCGGCCGAGGTCAACAGCCGCTGGTGGTACCACTCGGCGGCCTGCTCCATGGCGTCGAGGAACACCTTGCGGCGCTGACTGTCCCGACCGGACGAGGCGTCCTCGCGGATGGTGATGCCGGCCTTGTCGGCCAACCGGCGGACGGCGTCGACGAAGTCGAGGTGCTCGATGGCCCGCACGAAACTGATGGCGTCGCCCTTGGCCTGGCAGCCGAAGCAGTAGTAGAAGCCGTCCTCGGCGTTGACGCTGAACGAAGGGGTCTTCTCCCCGTGGAACGGGCACAGGCCCTGCCACCGGCGGCCCACCTTCTTGAGTGCGGCGTGCTCTCCGATCAGGGCGACGATGTCGGTCTCGGCCCGGACCCGCGCCACGTCCTCGTCGGGGATGCCCATGGGAGTCGACGGTACCGCGTCGTCGACCGGCACCGTCCGCAGGTCGTCGTCCGTGGCCGTCGGCCGACGCCGGCGGGCCGAGGACCGGTCCTGCGATCCGCGGCCCGCCCCTGGGGTGGCGACGAGGCGGCGCTGCCTCAAGTTCCCCCCCCGGTCGGTCGATGAACTGCTGATGGGCAGCGGCCGAGCCGAGGAGGAAGGCCATGGCACAGCCCGGTAGCCTGGGCACCGTCTCCCCCGACGGCCGTTCCACGGCGGATGCCGCCGACCCGGCGGGCTCGGGAACCGGCGACGGTGCCCCCTGCTGGTCGCACGTCACCCAGGCGCTCTGCACTGACGGGAGCGCCATCAACAACGTCATCCGGGAGCTGACCCGGGAGGCGGCTCGGCGCGGGATTCACTCGGCGGTGGCCGCCTCCGACAACCGGGGGAACGTCTTTCCCGACGCCGAACTCCTGCCGGTGGACTTCCTCACCTACCTGTCCCGGGAGTACCTCACCAAGCGGGAGGTCCGCGAGGACGTCCTGGTCGGCCACCTCGGCCTGCGTCGACGCAATGTCAGGCGCCTCTTCCGGCCGGTGGCCGAGGCCCTCGACGCCACGGAGGGCCCGATCGTGGTGCACGACGGGCTCCTGGGCGCCGCCGGCCTGGCGACCATCAAGGCCCGCCATCCCCGGCGCCCGCTCTACCTCTACGTCCACAACTCGCTGTCGCGGGGCTACTCCCGCCGTGAGCTCCGCCGTTTCGTCTCACTGACCGATGCCGTCATCTGTGTCAGCGGGGCCACCCGGGATGCGGTGGCGGCGCGACTCGGCCACCATCCCGCCGAGGCCAAGCTGGCCGTGGTGCACAACGGCGTGGACAGCGTCCGGTTCCACCCTCCGGAGACCAGGTCCGGTGGGGTGCCGTCCGTCCTGTTCGTGGGCATGATGACCGAGTTCAAGGGGCCCCATGTGCTGATGGCGGCGCTCGGCCGGCTGCGGGACCGCGGGGTGGCGTGCACCGCCACGTTCCTCGGTAGCGCCACCCACGCCGAGGGGCTGGCGCTCTCCCCCTACGAAGAGGCCCTCCGCGGCGATCAGCACTCCCTCGGTGAGGGCGTCACCTTCCGACCGTTCGTGCCCAACACCGAGGTGCCTGCGCTCTACCGCCAGCACGACATTCTGGTCGTGCCGTCCCAGTTCGACGATCCCTGCCCCCTGGTGCTGTTCGAGGGGATGGCGTCCGGCCTGGCCACCGTGGCCACCCGGAGAGGCGGCATTCCCGAGATCGGGGCGCAGAGCATCGACTATTTCGACGACGTCGACGGTCTGGTCGCGGCCCTCGAGGCCCTGCTCACCGACCCGTCACGGCGGGAGCGCCAGGCCGTGCTGGCCCGCCGGCGGGCCCTCCAGTTGAGCTGGGCCTCAGCCTTCGACCAGCTCGGCGCCATCGTGGGCCAGACCGAGGACGCCCGCCGGTGAGTGGTGTGTCCCGGGGAACGGCCCGGGTCCGGCCTACCCCTTGGCCTTGGCCTTGGCCCTGCCCGGCGCCTTGGGTGCGGTCTTGCCCTTCGTGGCCTTGGCTCCCGGCCCGGCGTCGGTGAGGCCGGCCAGCACGGCCTGGGCGGCGGCCAGACGGGCGATGGGCACCCGGAAGGGCGAGCAGCTCACGTAGTCCAGTCCGGCGGCGGCGAAGGTGGCGATGGACTCGGGATCGCCGCCGTGCTCGCCGCAGACCCCGATCTTGAGGCCGGGACGTGTGGCCCGGCCCCGCTGCACGCCGAGTCGCACCAGCTCGCCCACCCCATCGGGGTCGACCACCTCGAACGGGTTGCGCTTCAACAGGCCCAACTCCAGGTAGGTCGTCATCATCCGGCCCTCGACGTCGTCCCGGCTGAACCCGAAGGTCATCTGGGTCAGGTCGTTGGTCCCGAAGGAGAAGAAGTCGGCCTCCTCGGCGATCTCGCCGGCCCGCAGGGCGGCCCGCGGGGTCTCGATCATGGTGCCGATGAGCACCTCCATCTTCCCCGACCCGGCACCGGTGTCACCGGCGGCGGCCAGGGCCTCGGCGATGGCCGCCTCCACCCACGAACGGGCCAGGGCCAACTCTTCGCGGGACACGGTCAGCGGGATCATGATCTCCACGACGGGATGGCCGCCGACCGCCACCCGGTCGAGGGCCGCCTCCATCAGGGCCCGCACCTGCATGGCGTAGAGGCCGGGCTTGATGACCCCGAGGCGGACGCCCCGGGTGCCCAGCATGGGGTTGAACTCGTGCCATGCCTTGGCCGCCTCGTACAGGCGGGACTCCTCGTCGGTCAGCCCGACGGTGGCCTCCTTGATGGCCAGCTCCTGGGTGTCGGGCAGGAATTCGTGCAGGGGTGGATCGAGCAGCCGGACGGTCACGGGCAGGGCGTCCATGGCCTCGAGGATCTCCTCGAAGTCGGAGCGCTGGGCCACCCGGAGCGCCTCCAGGGCCGCCTCCTCCTCTACGGGCGTGGCGGCCAGGATCATCCGGCGCACGATGGGAAGCCGGTCGTCGGCCAGGAACATGTGCTCGGTCCGGCACAGGCCGATCCCCTCGGCACCGTGCCGGCGGGCGTTGGCCGCGTCGGGCCCGGTGTCGGCGTTGGCCCGGACCCCGAGGTGGCCGGCCCGGACCCGGTCGGCCCAGCCCAGGATGGTCTCGAACTCCGGGGGCGTCTCCCCGGCGGTCACCGGGACCTGGCCCAGCATGACCGTCCCGTGGGTGCCGTCCACCGAGATCCAGTCACCCTCGTTGACCACGACGTCCCCCACGGCGAACGACGAGCCCGAGATGCGCAACGTCTCGGCACCGACCACGGCCGGCTTACCCCACCCGCGTGCGACCACCGCGGCGTGGCTCACCAGTCCCCCCCGGGCCGTGAGGATGCCCTCGGCGGCGAGCATCCCGTGCACGTCCTCGGGCGAGGTCTCGCTTCGGACCAGCACCACCCTCTCGCCCCGTCCGGCCGCCTCCTGCGCGTCATCGGCGGTCAGGTAGACCCGGCCCACGGCCGCACCCGGCGATGCCCCGAGCCCTCTGGCCAGCACGCGGTGGCCACTCCCGGAGAACTGCGGGTGGAGGACCTGCTCGAGGTGCTCGCCGGTGATCCGGTCCAGCGCCTCCTCCTTGGTCAGCTTGATGGCCTTCTCCCCCACCATGTCCACGGCCATCTTGAGGGCGGCCCGGCCGGTGCGCTTGCCCACCCGGGTCTGGAGCATCCACAGCTTGCCCTGCTCGATGGTGAACTCGGTGTCGCACATGTCCCGGTAGTGGGCTTCCAGCCGGGCGAAGATGGCCAGCAGCTCGGCGTGGATGGCCGGGAACTCGTCCTTCAGGGCCGAGAGGGGCTCGGTGTTCCGGATCCCGGCCACCACGTCCTCGCCCTGGGCATTGACCAGGAAGTCGCCGTACTCGCCGGTGGCCCCGGTGGCCGGGTCGCGGGTGAAGCCCACTCCGGTCCCCGAGGTGTCGTCGCGGTTGCCGAACACCATGGCCTGCACGTTGACCGCGGTGCCCAGGTCGTGGGCGATGCGCTCCCGCACCCGGTAGGCCACCGCCCGGGGTCCCTCCCACGAGGCGAAGACCGCCTCGATGGCCCCCCGCAGCTGCTCCTCGGGATCCTGGGGGAACGGCGAGCCGGTGTGGCGCTCCACGATCTGCTGGTAGGCGTCGACCAGGTAGCGGAGCAGCTCGACCGGCACCCCGGCATCCGAAGCGGTGCCGGCCAGCTCCTTTGCCGCGTCGAGCAGGGTGTCGAACTCGTCGCCGGGAATGTCGAGCACGATCCGGCCGTACATGGCGATGAACCGGCGGTAGGAGTCGAACGCGAACCGCTCGTCGTCGGTCTGCTTGGCCAGGCCCTCGACCGACTGGTCGTTGAGGCCCAGGTTGAGCACGGTGTCCATCATCCCGGGCATGGAGAACTTGGCCCCGGAGCGCACCGACACCAGCAGCGGGTCGCTCGGGTCGCCGATCCGCTTCCCCATCGTCTTCTCCAGCCGGGCCCGGGCCTTGGCCACCTCGCCGGTCAACCCCTCGGGCCAGCCCCCCTCCATGTAGGCGCGACAGGCGGTGGCGCCGATGGTGAAGCCGGGAGGGACGGGCAGCCCGAGCACCGAGGTCATTTCGGCCAGGTTGGCTCCCTTGCCCCCGAGGAGGTCCTTCATCTCCATGGGTGGCTTCCGGTGGGCGTGGTCGAAGTCGAAGACAAAGGGCATCGGTACGGGGGCTCCTGGACTGGATTCGGAGTGCGGCACGGACCGGCGGTGTCGTGCCGGCCACGGGCACCCAGCCTACCTGGGCATCAGGTCCGGATCAGGCCCGGTCCATCCTCGAGCGCAGCTCGGCCACCAGCCCGTCCACCGGCACCCGCACCTGCTCGGTGGAGTCCCGGTCCCGTACCGTCACCGCGTGGTCGTCCAGGGAGTCGAAGTCGACGGTGACGCACCACGGGGTACCCACCTCATCCTGGCGGCGGTACCGCTTCCCGATGGACTGGGTCAGGTCGTAGTCGCACATGAAGTGGGGCTGGAGCGAGGCCAGCACCGACCGGGACAACGGCGCCAGGGTCTCCTTCTTGGACAGGGGCAGCACCCCCACCTGGTAGGGGGCCAGCTTCGGGTGCAGTCGGAGCACGGTCCGGGCCTCGCCCCCCACCTCGTCCTCGTGGTAGGCGGCCAGCAGGAAGGCCATCATGGTGCGGGTGGCCCCGGCCGCCGGCTCGATCACGTAGGGGACGTACCGCTCGTTGGTGGACGGGTCGAAGTACTCGAGCCGCTCGCCCGACGCCGCGGCGTGGGCCTTGAGGTCGAAGTCGGTGCGATTGGCGATGCCCTCGAGCTCGTCCCACCCCCAGGGGAACCGGAACTCCACGTCGGCCGTGCCGGCCGAGTAGTGGGAGAGTTCGTCGGCCGCATGGTGGCGGAGGTGGAGCTGGTCGGCGGGGATGCCCAGGCCGGTGTACCACCGCATCCGCTCCTCCAGCCAGTACTCGAACCAGTGCTGGGCCTCGGCCGGCGGGACGAAGTACTCCATCTCCATCTGCTCGAACTCGCGGGTACGGAAGACGAAGTTCTGGGGGGTGATCTCGTTGCGGAACGACTTGCCCACCTGGGCGATGCCGAAGGGCGGCTTCTTGCGGGTGGTCTGGAGCACGTTGGCGAAGTTGATGAACATACCCTGGGCCGTCTCGGGACGCAGGTAGGCCACCGCCCCCTCGTTCTCCAGCGGACCGGCGTGGGTCTTGAACATCAGGTTGAACGCCCGGGCCGCGGTGAACTCGGTGGAGCCGCAGTTGGGACATACCCCGTCGATCTTGTCCTGACGCCAGCGCTGATGGCACTGGAGGCAGTCGACCAGGGGGTCGGTGAAGTTGGACAGGTGGCCCGAGGCCTCCCACACCGCCGGCGGGGAGAGGATGGCGGCGTCCAGGCCGACCACGTCGTCCCGCCGCTGGACCATCGCCTCCCACCAGGCGTTCTTGACGTTGCGCAGCAGGTTGACGCCGAGGGGCCCGTAGTCGTAGGTGGAGCGGAAGCCGCCGTAGATCTCGGCCGACTGGAAGATGAAGCCGCGTCGCTTGCACAGCGAGATGACCTTCTCCATGAGGTCGTCAGGCGCGTCGGGAGGAGCGTCCGGGTCAGGCATGGGGAGCAATCGTACCGGCTGCCCCGGTCACCGCGACCACGAGCCCGGCGGCACCGTCACCGGTGGCGGCGACCGGGTCGTCGCTGATCAGCCGGGCGCTGACGGCGTTGGCCAGCAGCCGTCCCCGCACGGTGAGCACGGCGCGTCCGGTCGAGCGGTCGACCAGGCCCACGAGATCGGGACGGTCGGGCAGGCACGCCAGGGGAACGCCCGCCGGAGTGCGGAGGGCCAGGGCCAGGGCCTCGAACCGCCGCTGTTCGTCGGTGAGCACCTCCTCGCCGGAGAGCACAGGGTGTCCGGCCTCGATGGCGGCCACGTACCGGTCGGGGGTCCGGACGTTCCACCACCGCCGTCCCCGGGCGTGGGAGTGGGCGGCCGACCCGATGCCCCGGTAGTCGCCCTGGTCCCAGTAGAGCCCGTTGTGCCGGCACCGGTGGCCGGGCTTCGCCCAGTTGGAGATCTCCTCCCACCGGTAGCCGTGGTCGACCAGGACGCGGTCGGCTTCCTCGTACCGGCCGGCCTGGACGTCGTCGTCGGGGTGGCGGTCCGGGGCGGCGGCCAGTGGCGTGCCCGGCTCCACGGTGAGGGAGTAGGCGCTCAGGTGCGGCGGGGGCGACTCGAGCCCGAGGACGTCGCCGAGGCTCCGGGACCAGTCGGCGTCGGTCTCGCCCGAGCCCCCGATGATGAGGTCCATGTTCCACGACTCGAAGCCGGCCTCGGCCACCGCCCGGGCCGCCTCGACGGCGCGGGCGGTGCCGTGACGACGGCCCAGTCCGGCCAGCACGTGGGGCACCGTCGACTGCACCCCCAGGGAGATGCGGGTCACTCCGGCGGCCCGGTAGGCGGCCAGAAGGGCCGGGTGGGCGTCCTCGGGGTTGCACTCCACGGTGACCTCGGCCCCGGGGCGGCGGGGCACGGCGTCGAGGATGGCCACCAGCAGGTCGGGCGGCAGCCGGGACGGTGTCCCGCCCCCGAAGAAGACCGAGGTGGCCGGGGGCAGCGCCTCCTCGGCCCGGGCCCGGGTGAGCTCGACCACGCAGGCGGCGGCGTAGGCCTCCATCAGGTGGTCCCGGTCGGTGAAGGTGGCGAAGGCGCAGTAGTCGCACCGGGCCCGGCAGAACGGGATGTGCACGTAGACGCCGAAGGGCCGGTCGGCGCTCACCGGATCCCCCGCCCGGCGACCGGGGCGAGCCGGTGGGCCGACCCCTCCGGGCACGTCAGGAGACCTGGCTCGAGCGCACCGAACGGAGCCGGCGGTCGAGATGGGCCTCCATGGCCTCGGTGGCCAGGGAGGTGATCTCGTCGGTCACCGGTGAGCGGGGCTCGGCCAGGACACCGGCCAGCCCTCCACCCAGGGTGCGCCGCAGGAGCGCGAGGCCGTCCGACGAGAGCGGGCGGCCCCGACGGCAGCCGCGGCACAGGACGCCGCCCTCCACCAGGTCGAAGGCCACCAGCTGGTCGGGGTCCTCCTCACCGCACGACACGCAGCCGTCCAGCACCGGGGCCGATCCCTCGAGAGCCAGGACCTTGAGGAAGAAGGCCGGCGCCACCATGGGGGAGCTCTGCTGGGCCAGGGCGGCGACGGCCCCGACGAGCATCTCGTACAGGTGGGGGTTGGCGTGCCGCTCCTGGCCGATCTGATCGACCACCTCCAGCATGGACATGGCCGCGGCCATCCGGTCGAGGTCCTCGCGGACGGCCCGGTTGGTGTCGATCACCTCGACCTGGTTGACGGTGTCCAGGTCGCCGCGACCCTGCCAGCCGAGCAGGGCGACGTGGCTGAGCGGCTCCAGACGCGACCCGAACTTGGAGGTGGTGCGCCGGACCCCTTTGGCCACCGCCCTGACCTTGCCGTGCTCTTCGGTCATCAGGGTCACGATCCGGTCGGCCTCGCCCAGGCGGATGGTCCGCAGCACCATGCCCCGGTCCCGGAACAGGGTCATCAGGGCTCGCCGTGCTCGTCGGCGGATCGCACCGGCTCCCCCGGTCGCCGGAGTTCGGGCGCACGGGGCGACCGCGGGGCAGGGCTCCCGGCGGACGGCGGCATCGCCGAGCGCCCGTAGCTCCGGCCCCCACCGATCAGGCTGTTGCCGGCGACGAGGGCGAGCAGCACCGGGGGGATGACCACCAGGGGCGTCACCGGGGTGAATCCGGCCACCAGCATGATGACCATGCCGGCGTAGACGATGACGCCCATGACGATACCGGTCACGATCCATACGCCGCCGGCGTCATCGGAGGTGCGAGGCGGCGGCGGGCCCCTCCGGGGGGAGCTCACTGCACACCCCCGTAGCGGCGCTGGCGGGTCTGGAAGTCGCGCACCGCCTCGAACAGGTGACCCCGACGGAAGTCGGGCCACAACACGTCGTCGAAGACCAGCTCGCTGTAGGCCAGCTGCCACAGGAGGAAGTTGGAGATGCGGTGCTCGCCCGAGGTCCGGATGACCAGGTCGGGGTCGGGCTGGTCCGGAAAGTAGAGCCGGGACCGGATGGCCTTCTCGTTGACCTTGTCGGCGGCCACCCCGTCGGCCACCAGGCGCTGGACGGCGTCGACGATCTCCGCCCGTCCGCCGTAGTTGAACGCCATGGTCAGCGTGCAGCGCCGATTGGACTTGGTCAGGTCGATGGACTCGTCCATCCGCTTCAGCACGCGCCTGGGTACCCGCCAGTCGCGTCGGCCGGCGAAGCGGATCCGGACCCCCTTCTCGTGCAGCTCGTCGCGTCGTCGCATCAGCAGGCTCTCGTTGAAGCCCATCAGGTACCGCACCTCATCGGCCGGCCGCCGCCAGTTCTCGGTGGAGAAGGCGTACATGGTGATCCAGGGGATGCCGAGGTCGAGGGCGCCCTCCACCGCGTCGAGCAGGGCGGCCTCCCCGGCGGCATGGCCCTCGGTGCGGGGCAGGTCACGGCGGGCCGCCCACCGTCCGTTACCGTCCATCACGCAGGCCACGTGGGTGGGGATGGGCCCTCCGGCCAGTTCGGCGGCCGTCACCGTGGGCCGACGCGGCGCAGAGGCCTCCTCAGGCCCTGACTGGTCCGGTTGCACCCTGCGAACCTATCGCCTCCACACCGGCACCCGTGCCTGGGGATCCCGGGCACACCCCGGCCCGGGTCGGGTCGCGGACGGATGTTGAGCACCCGCGCTGGGGGAGCTAGACCCTCTCCATGTCACCGCAGGACGCCCTGGCCATCTTCGCCGCCGGACTGGCGGCCGGGACGGTCAACGTCATCGTGGGTTCGGGATCGCTGATCACGTTCCCCACCCTGCTGGCCCTGGGCTACCCCCCGGTGCTGGCCAACGTGTCCAACACGGTGGGCCTGGTCCCGGGGAGCGTGAGCGCGGTGGTGGCCTACCGACGGGAGCTGGTCGGCCAGCGGCCACGGGTGCTCCAGCTCGGCTCGGCCTCGCTCCTGGGTGGTCTGGCCGGGGCCATCCTGCTCCTCTCGCTCCCGAGCGGCGTGTTCAAGGCCGCGGTTCCGGTGCTCATCGCCGTCGCCGCCCTGCTGATGGCGGCCCAGCCCCGCATCAGCGCCGGCCTCGAACGCGGCGGCAACCGACGGACCCATGGCGGGGCCGGCCTGCTGGCCGGGGTCTTCCTGACCGGCGTCTACGGCGGCTACTTCGGCGCCGCCCAGGGGGTCATCCTCATCGCCCTCCTGGCCATCTTCATCGACGACGACCTGCAGCGGCTCAACGGGACGAAGAACGCTCTGGCCCTGTTGGTGAACGCGGTGTCCGGGCTGTTCTTCATCGCCACCACGCACATCGCCTGGTCGGTGGCCGGCCTGATCGCCGCCGGCTCCATCATCGGCGGCCAGGTCGGGGGACGGTACGGTCGGCGCCTCCCGGCCCCGCTGCTCCGCGGGGTCGTCGTGATCGTGGGGCTGGGCGTGGCCGTCGGCCTGGCCGTCGAGTGGCACTGACCGGGCGACGGCACGCCGGTAGGGTCATCGCATGCCCGAGGACGTGACCGGCACGCTGGCCGCGGTGGCGTCCGGGCTCGCCGGTGGCGGTGAGTCACGCCAGGGC
>Ga0302325_10017965_pt1 | contig 14915 bp, 11 predicted proteins | sample Palsa_T0_2_FD_201948 | JGI IMG/M metagenome (GOLD analysis project Ga0302325, IMG submission 201948) | Peat permafrost microbial communities from Stordalen Mire near Abisko, Sweden - Palsa_T0_2 | ecosystem: Environmental > Terrestrial > Soil > Palsa > Peat permafrost | place: Sweden: Abisko... | reverse complement strand
GCGCCAGCCTCTCGAGGATCACACCGTCACCATCGCGCGCGCCTCCATGTCGCTCACGTTTCCAGCGCGCTTCATGCTTGCCGCCGCGATGAATCCATGTCCGTGCGGTTACTTCAATGACAAATCCCGCGAATGCATGTGCACTCCACCGATGATCCAGCGCTACATCGCCAAAATCTCCGGCCCGCTGCTCGACCGCATCGACATCCACATTGAAGTGCCGGCCGTTAAATATAAGGAGCTGCGCGGTTCAGCCGCCATCGAGGGTTCAGCCGAGATTCGCGTCCGTGTACTCGCCGCGCGCGAACGCCAGCGCCTGCGCTTCCACAAGGCCGGCGAAAAGATCTATTCCAACGCGCAGATGACCACCCGGCAGATCCGCTCGTACTGCGAGCTGGGCCCCGACGCCGAACACCTGCTCGAACGAGCCATGCAGCAACAAGGGCTCACTGCCCGCGCCCATGACCGCATCCTCAAAGTAGCCCGCACCATCGCCGATCTTGAAAGCGCCGAAAGCCTCACCGTCGCCCACCTGGCCGAGGCTATCCAATATAGGACGCTCGATCGCAGCTATTGGGCCCGCTGAGTATTCAGCGCAACTCCAAGCTCCGACACGATTCCCCGCCCCTTGGCGGGATTTCCACACGTTTCGGCTAGCGACCGGTTGGTAACCACCGTGATTCCCCCACACGGTGTGACCGAAATCACTTCTTTTTCGGTCCTTCGTGCATCCGGTAACACCCTGCTATGCATCTCAAAATAGGGAGGTTACATTCGGGTCATTTCGATTTGGTCCGGCAGACCAAAGTCCACAGCAAAGTTCAAAAAAAATGTTGACCCGCTTTTGCACCCGGTATACATTCAGGAGTGCCATCCTTAAGGATAGATTGCACAGCGCGAGTGCGCGTCTTTCTGTCAATCCCAGCATCGATTATTGGGCTCCGGCTCGTCACTTGATGCGTCCGAAGTGTGCGGTTTGCGCACCCTACGGAACTGGGAAAGATGAGAGATTCGAGCTGTTCCGATGCGGCAATCTTGATCTCTGAAAAGGCACAAGCCTCTTCCTGGCTTGACGATTTTGCATCAAAGATTTAGAACTCCACGCTGATTTGGTGCGTCTAAATGCAAGGAAGCTAGGCTGCGGGGGCAGTCGGGCATCTATTCAGCTGTTCACTGCACCATCGGTGCCAGGTAGTACCGGCGGGCAGGAGTCTGTAAGAAGGAGAATTTTTATCATGCGTTCTGATTTGGTTTTTGGGGCACTCTCTCATGTGTCCAATCGCTACCAACTGTGTCAATTGGCGAGCAAGGCTACCCGGAAGCTGCACAAGCCCACCACTCGGATGCAGGACACCACGAAAGAAGTTCTCGTTCGTTTCCATTTCACCAATCCTGGCACGGCGGCTCCGGTTGCTGTGGCCAAAGATCAACCGGTCGAGACGCGCCGCCGCGCAGCTTGACCGCATCCCAGCATTCGCATTGAAGTCCACGTCGGTTGAGGGGTGGCTGCCGGTTCGGTCAGCCGCCTTCTGCTGATTCCTCAATCATAGGCTCCAACTTGAAATTTGATTCTCGCGCTGACCGCGCTGACCTCTCGTACGAATCCCGCCTCGTTCTCTCCGGAGCACAACCTCCTCTCGGAATTCCCTCCACTCCATCCCGCCTTACTGCAGGTGAACATGACCATCGCTGAACTGAAAGAAAAGAACATCACAGAACTGAGCCGCATCGCGCGCACCTTGGAAATTCCTGGCGCCAGCGGCCTCCGCAAGCAAGACCTGATCTTCAAGATCCTTCAGGCCCAGAGCGAAAAAGAAGGCCACATCTTCGCCGAAGGCGTCCTTGAGATCCTGCCCGATGGTTACGGCTTCCTGCGCTCGCCCGATTACAACTATCTTCCGGGCCCCGACGACATCTATGTTTCTCCCTCCCAGATTCGCAAATTCGATCTCAAAACCGGCGACTCCATCAGCGGCAATGTCCGCCCGCCCCACGAAGGCGAGAAATACTTCGCGCTGGTCAAGATCGAGGCCATCAATTTCGAATCGCCCGAAGAAACGCGCAATAAGATCCTCTTCGACAACCTCACGCCGCTCTATCCGCAGGAACGCATCAAGCTCGAGACCGTACGCGAAGCCGTCAGCGGTCGAGTCATGGACCTGCTCACCCCCGTAGGCAAGGGCCAGCGTGGCCTCATCGTCGCTCCGCCGCGTACCGGCAAGACGATGCTGTTGCAATCGCTCGCCAATTCCATCACCGCCAATCAGCCTGAAGTTGTGCTGATCGTTTTGCTCATCGACGAGCGCCCAGAAGAAGTCACTGACATGCAGCGCTCCGTCAAGGGCGAAGTCATCAGCTCCACCTTCGACGAACCCGCAGCGCGCCACGTGCAAGTGGCTGAGATGGTCATCGAGAAAGCCAAGCGCCTCGTCGAACACAAACGCGACGTCGTGATCCTCCTCGACTCCATCACACGCCTCGCTCGCGCCTACAACACCATCGTTCCGCCCTCGGGCAAGGTCCTTTCAGGGGGCGTCGATTCGAACGCCCTGCAGCGGCCCAAGCGCTTCTTCGGCGCAGCCCGCAACATTGAAGAAGGCGGCTCACTGACAATCATTGCCACAGCCCTCGTCGACACCGGCTCCCGCATGGACGAAGTGATCTTCGAAGAATTCAAAGGTACCGGCAACATGGAAATCATTCTCGATCGCAAGCTAGTCGACAAGCGCGTCTTTCCGGCGATCGACATTCAACGCTCCGGCACGAGAAAAGAAGAATTGCTCATTCCTAAGGAAGACCTGCAGCGCATCTGGGTCCTCCGCAAGGTGCTCAATCCACTGTCGCCCGTTGAAGCCATGGAACTGCTCATCAGCCGCTTAGAAAAGGTCCGCAACAACGCCGAGTTCCTGCAAAACATGAATCAGCTCTAGCGTCGGCGACGCCAACATTGCAGTTGGCCGCACCGCAGGTGCTCCCAGCGCTGGGCGGTCTAGGTGGTCTAGTTCTCCAGATGTCTGGCAACAAAGGCCGGGGCATCGCCTCGGCCTTGCTGTTTTAAGAGTGTTCCCTTGCTATTTCGTCCCAACTCTCAGCCACACGGTCTCTATCTCCTCTAAGGAATGCCCTTTTGTCTCCGGCACGACCCGCCACATGAACAAAGCGGCGAAGATGCTCATCGCGCCGTAAATCCAGTAAGCAAATCCATGCTTGAAGTGACTCACCAGATAGGGACTCTTATCGAGGATGGGGAATGTCCAACTGACGAGATAGTTGGCAATCCACTGCGCTGCTACCGCCACCGCCATGGCCTTGCCCCGAATCTGGTTGGGAAAAATCTCGCTCAACAGCACCCAGGTGACGGGCCCCCAGGAAACGGCGAATCCAGCGGTATAGACCAGCATCGAGGCGACCGCTACCGTGCCTGTGCCGCCAAGCCAAAAATTGGTGCCCAGGGAAATCATGCTCACCGCCATTACCAGAGCTCCAATGATCTGCAGCGGTCTGCGGCCAAACTTATCCACTGCCAGAATCGCAACCATGGTGAAAGTAAGGTTGACCGCACCGACAATGATGGTCTGGAAAAGGGAGGCGTTGGTGCTCAGGCCCATGCCCTTAAAAATATCCGTCGCATAATAGAGGACCACGTTGATGCCGACGAATTGCTGGAAGACCGACAGCGTGACGCCGATCAGGATGAGCCCCACGCCGAATGAAAACAATTTGCCAGAGTGATGCACCTGGAGAGACCTGCGGATTTCGGCGAATTCCTTTTCGGCTTCTTCCGGCGTCACTAGTTTTGCCAGAACCGCGCGTGCACCCGCCTCGTTTCCCTTCAACATCAGGTAACGCGGAGTTTCAGGCACAAAGAAAAGAAGCAGCAGAAACAGACCCGCTGGAATGGCGCCGGAGAGGAACATGTAGCGCCAGCCGATGCTGTTGAGCCATGCATCGCCGCTGCCTGTTTTGGAAATTCCGAAGTTGACGAAGTAGATCACCAACATGCCGAAGATGATGGCGAACTGGTTCCACGCCACGAGATTTCCCCTGATCTTGGGCGGCGCGATCTCCGCGATATACATGGGCGACAACATGGAAGCCAATCCCACACCGATGCCGCCAAGTATCCGGTACATAACGAAATTCGCCATATATCCCGCTCCGCCGTGGCCGATGGGAGCAAAAGGGAATTCCGGCGCCGCAGCGCCCAAGGCCGAAAGCAAAAAGAGCACCGCGGCGACGACCAATCCGCGCTTGCGGCCGAGGCGGCTGCTGACCCACCCCCCCGTGAGCCCGCCAATGATGCACCCGATTAGGGCACTGGATACTAAGAATCCAAGCAACGAATTCGCGGCGTTGGCCTGGGCTGAGTTGGCTAGATCGGTAAATCGCGGATCGATGAAATATACTTTCAGACTGTCCACTGCGCCGTTGATTACGGCTGTGTCATATCCAAAAAGCAATCCGCCCAAAGTGGCGATGAGAGTCAGCAAAACTACGTACGGGTTTAATCGCGACATATCGTCCTTAAGAACCGCGTGATACCGAGGGCTAATATTGCAGATCGTAGCTGCGCGACTGCGAAGGAATAAGCGCCCTTCTCGCGCAGAGGCAGAATGGTCAGACTGGTTTTCCTTCACCCTTTAGGATGACGGAGGTTCGGAGACCTTGCTTCCGAGGACGAATCATCGACTTCCGGACCGTGTTGCGACCCGAACTGGTCACAATCCCCCTTTCCAACAGCTCGAAGACGAATCGCTGAAATCATAATCGATTCGACAGATGGTTGGACGGACCGCCAAATCCACGTGAAGGGCAAGGTTTCGTTTCCTACCCAAAATAGCCTCGTGCGGGCAAGACCTTTCCCGGAACATCGAGCGCTGCTAAGATAGATAAGTCGTGGGGCTGTAGCTCAGCTGGGAGAGCGCCTCGTTCGCAACGAGGAGGCCAGCGGTTCGATCCCGCTCAGCTCCACCAATTCCCTCTCACAATTTCTAACCAATTTGGCGACTCGGCTTCACTTCCGCAAGAGGCTGTTGCGCCTTCTTGCCAACTCTTCCCGATATCATGAAATGTGGCCTCTTCACGCTTTCATTCTACTTTTCCTCTCACCCGTCGACGCTTCCTCACAGCAGGCCTCGCCAGTGCCGCAGGTCTGGCGCTCTATTCCGGCGAAATTGCTCGCCACGTCATTGAAATCTCCCACCCCGAAATTCGGCTGCGCAATCTTCCCGAGGCCTTCGACGGCTTCCATATCGTCCAGCTCAGTGACATTCATCTCAACGAGTTCACCGAGCCATTCTTTCTCCGGGAAGCCGTCGACCACATCAACCGCCTGCGCCCCGATGCGGTTTTTCTCACCGGCGATTTCGTGACCCACGAACTGTTGCCGCGTAAATGGTCCATACCCAACGCATGGAAATGCGCGGGCATCCTCGAAGGCCTCCAGTGCCCCCAGAGCTACGCAGTCCTCGGCAACCACGATGTCATCGTCAGCCCGCATGCAGTAACCGAAGCGCTCACCGCCAGCGGCATCACCGTTCTCAGAAATGCATGCGTCGCTCTTGAGCGTGAATCCGCTCGACTTTGGTTGTCTGGTCTTGACGATCCGGTGGAAGGCCATCCCGATATCGATCGTGCCATTCCAGAATCCATTCGGAATCGAGCCGGCGAGCCGATCCTACTCATGTGCCATGCACCGGATTTCGCCGACCCTCTACTCGATCACCCAGCAGGATCGGCGGTTCAGCTCATGCTGAGCGGCCACACGCATGGAGGCCAGGTGCGCCTCCCTTTTGTCGGCCCCACGGGTCTTCCCGTGTGGGGAAAGAAATACGTCGAAGGAATCTTTCATCTTCAAGGTCTGCAGCTCTATGTCAACCGTGGCATCGGCACCGTCGGGCTGCCCTTCCGACTTAATTGCCCACCGGAAATCACATCCATGACTCTACGGCGCGGCTGACCAAACCGAGCAGAGTTCGATTCTCTTCCAACGCAAAAACAAAGCGCCCAGAGTGACGGTCCTCTTTGGGCGCTCATCGCAAAATTCAAAATCAATGAAGACTTGTTTTTCTGTTCCTGTTTCCTGTTTCCTGTTTCCTGTTTTTTGTTCCCTGCCTTTAGCTAAACAAATCCTTCATTTTCTCGATCAACCCCGGCGACGCCGGCTTGTTCTCTACCGTCAGCGACTCTGCCAGTTGCGCCACCATCTCCCGCTGCGCACGCGTCAGCTTCTTCGGAATCTGCACTAGCACCTTCACAACCAGGTCGCCGCGCCCTTTTTCGTTCAGATAGGGAACACCGCGCGCGCGCACATGCAGCTCTTTTCCGCTCTGCGTGCCCTCGGGGACTTTCAACGTCACAGCGCCGTCGATCGCCGGAATTTCGATCTCCGCACCCAGCGCCGCCTGCGGAAAGCTGATCGGGATCACGCAATGCAGGTCATACCCGTCGCGCTGAAAGAAGTCATGCGCCCTTATCGATAGCACCACGTACAAATCGCCGCTCGGGCCACCCGACCTGCCCGTATCGCCTTCGCCGCTGTAGCGAATGCGCGTTCCCTCTTCCACGCCCGGCGGCACCTTCACGTTGAGCTTCACTTCTTTAGCAATGCGCGTCTCGCCATGGCACGTCGCGCAGGGATCGCTCACAATCGCGCCCGCGCCTCCACACGCGCTGCACGTGCGAGCCACCGAAAAGAATCCTTGCTGATAGCGAATCTGCCCACGCCCCTGGCATTGCGGGCAAGTACTCGGTCCGCGGCCAGACGTGCTGCCGCTCCCGTGGCACGTCACGCACGCCTCAAGACGCCGAATGCGAATCTCGGTTTCCTTGCCGAAAACCGCGTCCTGAAAATCGATGGACAGATCGAAGCGCAGATCGTCGCCGCGGCGCTGCCTGGTCTGGCGCTGCTGCCCGCCGGCAACATTGAACATCTCGCCAAACAAATCGCCAAAGATGTCGCCCAGGTCGACGCTGCCCGAGAAGCCGCTGAATCCGCTGCCTCCCGCGCCATTCACGCCAGCGTGCCCATAACGGTCGTAGGCTGCTCGCTTATCGGCGTCGCTCAGCACCTGGTACGCCTCGCTCGCCTCCTTGAACTTCTCTTCCGCACTGTGATCGCCGGGATTGCGGTCAGGATGATACTTCATCGCCTGTTTGCGATAGGCGCTCTTCAATTCCTGGTCGCTCACGTCGCGCGAAACTCCCAGGACCTCGTAGTAGTCTGCTTTGCTCACTCGTGTATTCAAACCTGTCCTAATTATCCTTGTTTATTCTGTTCGACCGGCAAGTCTATCCTGTCTGCCGGAAATAGAAACAATTTAGCCTCGCGCGCTCAGAGCGACCGCGGGCGAATCGCTCCACAATCATTCGCTTGTCTGCTTCGGATTTGAAGCTACGCGCACCAGTGCCGGCCGCAGCAGCCGTTCCCGCAGCTTATAGCCACGGCGAACCTCTTCCGCCACGTGCTGATCCGGTAAGTCGTCGCGCTCGATCGTGCCCAGTGCTTCATGCTGGCGCGGGTCAAACTGCACGCCAACGGTCGGCACCGGCTGCACCTGGAGCTGACGCAGAATCTCTTCCATCTGCTTCACAATCAGTTCCACGCCCGACCGCAATTGCTCCGCCGATCCGGTCGCTTTCAGCGCCAACTCGAAGTTATCGATCACCGGCAGAAACTGCTCCACGACGTTGCCCACAGCGTAATCGCGAAATTCCAGCCGCTCGCGTTCCGCGCGTTTGCGCGCATTTTCAAACTCGGCCTGCATCCGCGCCAGCCGGTCCACTAACTGGTCCCGCTCTGTCTTCAGCTTCTCAAGCTCCGCGAGGCTCCCAGTTGCCTCTTCTTGCTCTCCCGGCAAACCTGCACCGGCCTCGGTCGCCGTAGCGCCTTCCGGAGCCACATCTTCCGCAGCTTCGAGCGTCCTCAACTCTGTGTCCTGTCCTGGCATACTTCTACGCAATCTCCACAATACGTTTTCAATCTTGTTCTTCAATGATAAATTCCGCAGCGCAATTGCGCCGTCTCCATTGCCCTATCTAGATCACTTTGGTCTCCACCCACACTCTGTTCGTACCACAAAGGCGGATGGCCCGCCACTGCGAACAGAAACTCCCGGCCGCTCAGCCCGAACTCATTCAGCTGGAACCTCGCCTGCTACTCAGCCGGAACCTCAAGAATGCGCTCGGACAGCCGCGCCACGTAACGAACAGCCTGAATCATCTCTTGATATTGAATCCGCGTCGGCGCAATCACTGCCACAGTACCCAAATTACCGCCGCCGAGTCGCGCCTGGGCCCCAATCAGAACCAGGTCCTGCATCGCAGGCGAAGCATGGTCCAGTCCCACAACGACACGCACTTCCTGTTGCCGTCCATCCACATACGCAGTCAGCAATTCCACCAGCCGCTGTTTGGCCTCCAGGGCCAGCAGCATCTGCCGCAGCCGTTCTCGATCCACTTCTGCGGCAATCAAATTCGCCATGCCGTCCACAAACAGCGCGGGCACTGTCTCACCCGAGGTCAGCGCGCCTCTGCGGCAAAGCTCTTCCACCGAGGCCAGCATCTGGTTATATGCCTCGCGTTCTGCTTCGATGCGCCGCGTCACTTCCGTGCGGATGCGCTCAATCGGCCATCCGTGGAAGTTCTCGTTCAGGTAGCGCGCTGCGGTTTCCAGTTCCCGGTGAGTCAGTTCGCGGTCCAGCGTAAGTACACGATCCAGCACCGCGCCCGCTCGCGTCACCAGCACGGCCAACACGCGCCCCGTCGATAGCCGCGAAAAATGAATGTGCTCCAGCACCTGCGCTACCGTGGAACTGGCCAACGCCACGCCGAGTCCGCTCGAAATCAGCGCCAGCACGTGCGATGTCCGTTCCAGGTATTCCGTGCTGCTGGTCACGCCGGCAAATTCATCTTCAATTTGTCCGCGCCGCTGCTCACTTAGGGGCGAAACCTGGGCCGCGCCATCCAAGCCTGCCATTCCCATGCGGTTCAAAAGCGGATCGACCCGCGTAATCTGTTCTACGTAGTAGCGAAACGCAGCCGGCGTCGGCACTCGCCCCGCCGCTGCATGAGGCTGTTCCAGCAAACCGGCCTCGGCCAGCGTTACCATCACATTCCGAATCGTCGCCGAGCTCAATCCGTCGCGATCGGCGAACTCGCGCGCGACCGCCTGCGAAGCCACAGGTTCGCCAGTAGCAATGTAGAGCTCAATGATCGCAGTAAGCACCAGCCGCTCCCGCGGGCTGACGCGCATTTCAGCCATCTCTGCGGCTCCCCCTGAGCCGTTGTTCCATCGCCGTTCCGATGAACCTACCGGATCGAAATCCGATAACCCCTATCTCATCAGATGCATACGGCGGAAAAAGGATGGAGGAATCCTGTTTAATTCTATGGATTTGTAAGCAGCAAAGTCAAGACAGAAAGGTCAGCCGGCTCTCGTCATGCAACCGAAAGTGCGACCCCGCACCCGCAAAGTCTTCTTACTGAAGACCCGGGTTCTCCCACGCCACGATGCGCGAACTGGAACGAAACATATGGTAATCGTCAAAGGTGGCATCGTTGACCATTGTCTCGAACGGCCCATAAACACCGAAGCTTTCGTTCCATTCATGCAAGAACGGGCTCCCATCGCGCTCATTCCTCACTCCCTTCAGAAAATATTCGTAGGAAACTTGGCGCTCTGGATAGGCCCGGGCAGTCACACTCGATAGCACAATCCGTGCTTCCCTTAATCGTGTAGAAAGTTCGACCACCTCATCGAACGTGTACTCGCCGCCAGACTTCACCGGCCATCCCGGCCCGATCCAAAGTAGCAATTTCCGCCCCGGCCTTCTTCTCTCCTCAATCGCGATAGAGCCAAGACCCGTGAGCGAGAATGCGTTGCGTTTCCGCGCATAGTCGTCCGGCAAAGATGCCTCAATGCGACGCGCATCTTGTTGCCACACGATGCGCGGTTCGTTCCCGCGTGCGACCTCATTGGCCAATCCGTTCCCGTCGAGAGTCGGTTCGACCGAACTCGAGAGACCGGATGTAGAAAGCCTATAGATGACCACGGGCTGCGCAAGATGTCTCTCATGCGCACGCAGAAACTTCCCTAGCTCGCGCTCGGCGGTCGTGACCTGCTGAGGCCACAGGTTCATCGCATCGATCACTAGGATCACCTCTGTCAGCGGGTCAGGCTTTGCGACCGTCGCGTCGAACCCGTGAAACGAGACAAGCTTTGTTGGCCGCCCGTTGTCCAGCAAGTTGAAGTCCTCGGCCTTGAGGCCCGTCACTGGCTTACCCGACTTATCCGTCGCCGCGACATCGAGATGAATGATCCCTTCAGGTTCGATCGCGCTCGCCATCTGCGCAGCCGGTTGGAGCTCCGCAACTCCAGCCGGATCCCCTTGCTGCGCAAATGCCGGCACGGAGAGACAAATCAAAACGGCAGCAATAGCTGGACCCCGCAGCTTCATCCAATTCAGCCCTACAATATCTCTCGCCGACTGGCCGCAGGAAGTCTAATCTCTCGCACGCGCACAGGCATAATAAAAAGAGGCATTCGTGCGGCTCTGTCTTTTCAACGGGCCAAGCTCGAAACAATAGAAAGAACCCCATGTTCCCAACCATCGAAGACGTTCGCATTCAAAGAACGACGGTCGTTCTTCCTCCCGTCTTTCTCGAGGAAGAGCGCCCCACCAGCGACGCCGCCACGGCCACCATCTTCAATACCCGCCTCGATATTGCGCGCATCCTCTCCCAGCGCGACCCGCGCTTGCTCGTCCTCGTCGGACCCTGTTCCATTCACGACACCAAAGCCGCACGCGAATACGCGGCCATTCTGGAATCCGCGATCGCTGAATTCGCCCAGGATTTGCGCATCGTCATGCGCGTCTATTTCGAGAAGCCCCGCACCACCGTGGGATGGAAGGGACTTATCAACGACCCGCACCTCGACGGCTCTTACAAGATCAACGACGGTCTGCGCATCGCGCGCCATCTTCTGCTCGATCTCGCCGAGAGGGGCGTGCCCACGGGAACTGAATTCCTCGACATGATCTCGCCGCAGTACATTGCCGGCCTCGTAAGCTGGGGCGCCATCGGCGCGCGCACCACCGAGAGCCAGGTGCATCGCCAGCTCGTCTCTGGCGTTTCCTGCCCCGTGGGCTTCAAAAACGCCACCTCGGGCGACGTGCAGGTGGCTATCGAGGCCGTGCTCTCCGCCTCGCACTCGCACACGTTCCTGGGCCACACCAAACACGGCCAGTCTGCCATCTTTGTCACCACGGGCAATCCGGACTGCCACATCATCCTGCGCGGCGGCCGCAAATCAGTCAACTACACCGCCGATTGTGTCGCCGAAACAGCCGACCAAATGGTAAAGGCGGGGATCGCGCCACGCATCATGATTGACTGCAGCCACGCCAACAGCCTCAAGGATTACACCCGGCAGGCCAACGTCTGTCGCGATGTCGCCAGCCAAATCGCCGCAGGCAATCGCAACATCATCGGCGTCATGATCGAAAGCAATCTCGTCGCCGGCGCGCAGAAGCTCGTCCCCGGCCAATCGCGGGACAAGCTTGTCTACGGCCAGAGCATCACTGACGCCTGCATCGACTGGCCGGAAACTTACAAGCTGCTTTCGGAATTAGCCGCTTCGGTCCGCGCTCGCCGCAGGGTGCTCGAAACCGTCAGCGCCTGACAACCGCTCGTCAGGCATGTCCCATGACAATGGTGTGCGGGCTCATCGGAATCGGATGTGCGCGCACTCCGCCAAATCCGGCATCCGTATACATCGTGCTCAATTCTTTGAAGGTATAGGCATCACCTGCCGCCGTCGTGGTCAACATCGTTAGACTGAACGCCGCGGGCATCGGCGGCGACACACGATCGTCGTTCGGCACAAACTCCAGCGTCGCCGCTCGTCCACCGGGCTTTAGCGATCTCCGCACCTTCTCGAGCAATCCCACGCAGGTCGGCTTGTCGAAGTGGTGTAGAAAATTCGTCAGCAGCGCGGCGTCATACGGCCCGCCGAATTCCACTTCGAATGCGCTCCCCGGCAGCATGTCATAGCGATCGTGCACGCCCGCCTTCTCTGCGTTTTTCAGCGCCACGCGCAACACCGGCGCCCAATCGAGGCCTGTCACATGCGCCTCCTTGTTCTGCTTCGCAATCTCGATGCCGAACAATCCATGCCCTGCCGCGATATCCAGCACCCGCATCGGCCCTTCATGACCCTCCAGGACCACCGCACCGAGCGGCCCAGCCATCGGTCCCATCATCGGCGCCATCTTTTCCGCAAACTCCACCCACACCGGATTCTCGGGTTCCACGGTCCCTTCACCGGCCAGACTTGTACGTCCAGCCCGCACCACATCCGCCAGCTTTGCCAGCGGTTCGGTCACTTCAGGCCTCGACAGGAAATGTGCCACCGACGCCATGCAAGCCGGCGAACGCGGATCGAGAAACACCGCACTCGAAGGCGTGTGTGTATAGCGGCCATCGCTCTTGCTCAGTACGCCGTTGATTACTAGGAAATCGCAAAGGATGCGAGTACCGCGCTCTGACGCGCCGCAATGCCGCGCAATCGATGCCACATCGCCGGGACCTTCGCCGACAGCTCTGAACACGTCCAATTCGATAGCAGCCTTCAACGCTGCTGTGCGCTGGTGCGCCTGCACCATCTCAAACACAAGTCCCGGGTTCGGCGGGGCTCCCGCATGGTTCTCCATCATCGACCTCCAAGTCGCACCTTGCTTTTGGGCCATCAATGGGGAATTCGCGATCTTCGTCCCGTGGCAGGTGCGCCGAGTGTATCACTCGCCCGCAAACATCAGCGATCCAATTCCGCGACGCTGATTCTGCGACTCATACTCACAAATTGATCAGATTGATGACTAGACCGAAGGCAATGAAGCTTCCGCGTTAATAAGCCAGCACAACGAACTCAATTGCCGTGAATTCGCCGCTTCATTTTAGCTATCGCCCGCGCTCGTCCCCTGCCCTGTTCGCCGCGCCCGCACGCCGCCTCTGCGTCAGCACCCGATGCGCTGCGCCGGCCGATGGATCCTCGCCCGCCTCAAAGAAAATCGGCATCCCGTTTTCATCTCGATAGCGCGACATAAATGTCATCGTCGCATCTCTCTTCCGCGCCGACGCCCTCGCCGCGCGCCGCATGTCGAGCGCCATGACCCCAAGCAGCGGCACTGCAACCACGACAAACCCGAAAGCCGCGAGGCGATGGGTCGGAGCGGCCAAGAGAAAACTCGCCAGCAGGTCAGATCGAATTCATCGGCAGAATCGGAAGACGATTAAGCCCGAATGCGCCGCCCGCCCTACAACGAAAGTGTGCCCCGGCACACGGTGACGGCCCCAAACCCCGGCGCATAATTCCAGCCGAATCACGGAATCGCACCCGTATATTTCTTCTTACTGCGCGATGCGTCCGTGAAACGAGGCACGCCATGGCACGATCTTTGGTCTTCATTCTTCTGCTTGCACTTGCAACTCCCGCCTTCGCCAAACCCTATCCGATCCCCTGCAGCGATCTTTGGAGCGCAGTGACCGACACTCTCGGTAACCAGGGCAACTACAAAATCGTCGCGACCGACTATGAAGAGATGAAGTCTTCTTTCATCGTCGTCGGCGCACTGTATCCGGGAGTCAACGCCCTCTTCCTGAAACCTCAGGGAAACGGCTGTGGGCTGCAAGTCAAAAGGGGCTTCACGGGCAACGATGACGAAAGCGCCCTCAGGGGCCGGGTCAATCGCGCGCTTGCCAAACGAAAGGCGGCAATTCCATCCGCCCCCGCCAAACCAGCTGGAAATCTTTAGCCTCCGCGCAGAGCTGCGCACCTGCGCAGGCTGGGCTTCGAGATCCCCCTTCTCTAATCCCCCTCTGCACGGAAGCATTCTTATGTTGTCGCCTTTTTCTCTTCGCAGCGCAATGCGGCTTTCGTTCACTGCATCTGCCGCACCCGTAATGCGAGCCGGTAACTCCGGGGTAAACCGAAGCTGACTTGCTCAACGGCTCGCGCGCTGTGGCCGCGGCCTTGGCATGGGAGATCCGCCAATCCGCACCCACGTGAACTCCCGCAACGCCGCCGGACGCTTACCCGCTATCATGGTTCCCAGCGCCTCGCGAGCCGGCGCGTCGATGTCCGATCCCAATCCCATCTTCATCTCCGCCGGCGAGGCCAGCGGCGAAGCCTACGGTGCGCTGCTTATCTCCGCGTTGAAAATACGCCTCAAGGCGCAAGGGCTCGATGCCGCCTTCATCGGCATGGGTGGCCAGCGCATGGTCGATGCCGGCCTCGAGCGCGTGGTCCGCGCTGAAGACATGGCGGTCATGGGCATCACCGAAGTCGTCAGCCACCTGCCCCGCATCTACCAAGAATTCCGCCGTCTCAAGCGCTCCATCCGCGAGCGCCGTCCCTCCCTCGCCATCCTCATCGACTTCCCCGACATCCACTTCAAGCTAGCCGAAGAACTGCACCGCCTCGGCATCCCCGTCCTCTTCTTTGTCAGCCCGCAGCTCTGGGCCTGGAAGAAACACCGTATCAAACTGGTGCAGAAGTACGTCGACCGCATGCTCGTCATCTTCCCCTTCGAAGAGCGGTTCTATCGCGAACGCGGCGTCCAGGCTGAATTCGTCGGGCATCCGCTCGCTGACCTGCCTCTGCCGACCATTTCGCGCGAGCAGTTCGCCACCGAGAGCGACCTCGATCCGCAAAAAACCTGGATCGCCCTGCTCCCAGGCAGCCGTGCCAAAGAGATCCGCGACAACCTACCAGAGATGATCAAGGCAGCAATTCTCTTACTCCACGACTACCATTTGGAGCAAAACCATCCAGAGCCACAGTTTGTGATTCCGCTCGCTCCAACCCTTACGGCTCTGCAGCGCAGCGAGGTAGAGAGCCTGGTCAGCAAGCTCCG
>Ga0302325_10017964_pt1 | contig 14915 bp, 10 predicted proteins | sample Palsa_T0_2_FD_201948 | JGI IMG/M metagenome (GOLD analysis project Ga0302325, IMG submission 201948) | Peat permafrost microbial communities from Stordalen Mire near Abisko, Sweden - Palsa_T0_2 | ecosystem: Environmental > Terrestrial > Soil > Palsa > Peat permafrost | place: Sweden: Abisko... | reverse complement strand
GAGAGAGACAAATTCTTCCGCGGCAAATTCCACTCCTGGCGATTCGAGGAGAAAATCGATCATTTCTCGTCCCCAAAGGAACTTGTCCAATTCCGTGCGCACCTCCGAGCTGATCAATTCTTTCAGGTACTGGTCAGCGGCGTCCTGTTCGGCCATGGCGTTTAAAAATTCGCGATGCGGCGCGCGAATTTGATACTCCCGCAGAAGGGCGAGCCGGATCGGCATTTTTTCGCCGTCGGGGCTACTGACTTCCTCTTCGCCGTCAAACTTCAAAGCCTTCAACATTTCGTCGACAAGCTCCGGTGAATTCGTCGGAATGATCCCCAGAGCGTCCCCAACGTCGTAGGTTAGCCCAGAGCCTCTCAGGCTAATCTCATAGTGCCGGGTGTCTTTTTCGGAGCCTTCCGCTGTGAGTTTGCGGCTCATGAGCAGCCGTGCAGAAAACGGATTTTTGCGCGAGTAACCGGTGGGCTTCTCCTCTGCCAGCGCTCGTTCGAGTACTGGTGCGCTACCATTACCCGAACCGTTCGAGCCCGGCCCGCCGCCGGTCAGATCAATCTTTTTTAACGCTTCGAAAACGCCGGTCTGCCAGCGCGCAGCGCCTTCCTCGAAATCAACGTTGCAATCGACCCGGTCAAAAATCCGTTTCGCTCCCAGCGCTTCGAGGCGGCTATCGAGGCTTTTACCAAAACCACAAAAGTGCTGATAATTGGTGTCGCCCAAAGCGAGGACGGAATAGTTTAGACCGCCGAGTTTGAGATCGTTTTCAGCGGTCAGCTGCTCCCAGAACGAGACTGCGTTATCCGGCGGATCTCCCTCACCCCACGTACTCGTTACAATCAGCGCGCAACTCTCCTTTGCCAGCGCCGCAGGACTAGCCTTTTCAAGAGCCGCGATCGTTGCGTCGTAACCCTGTTTTTTCGCTTCCTTCACCAAACGTTTGGCAATCGATTCTGCATTTCCGCTCTGCGAACCAAACAAGACGTTCAGCTTCAATTTGGCGGGAGCGACAGGCTGTGCCGCGCCGGCAGGCGCGGTTGTCTGGCAATAGATGCCAGCAAGGAAGCCGTTCAGCCATGCGCGCTGTGAAGGCGTGAATGGCGCATCGTCGGGGATAAACGGGATCACTTGTTGCTGGGTCATTTTACGAACTGGCTTCTCCCAACCTGCGAGACGCAGATTGGAATCGTTGTAGTCGCCGTGTGTCGATGTCGCATTTTCGCTTATCCGGAAAACAAATCCTGGAGTTCCTTGACGCTATGCCGACGGGTGAAATCGACGAAGCTTTCGCCGCTGTTACGCTTCGCGAGATAGATCTCGAGCACCTGCTCAAGCAATGCGGGCAATTCGGTAAATGCGACACCTCGAAATACTTCACGTGCGACCGCTTGTTTATCTCCGAAACCACCACCGAGAACCACATGGTAACCTTCGACCGTAGCGCCGCCTTGATTCACCTTTGCCCCAAGCAACCCGATGTCGCCCATGTAATGCTGGGCGCATGAATTCGGGCAACTGGTCAGATGAATGTTAATCGGCTGATCGAGCTTTAGTTTGTTCTCTAGATGGCGCGCGAGAAGAACCGCATGACTCTTCGTGTTCGTTGATGCCCATTGGCATCCGGTGTTTCCCGTACAGGCAATGAGCCCGCCGGAGATCGCTGTCGCCGAGTGGTGGAAACCCATGCCTACTAGATTCTCTTTCACCCTCTCAACGAATTGGTCCGGCACATTGGGAATGATCAGATTCTGCCAAACGGTCAGGCGAACCTCCCCTGAGCCGTAATTCTGTGCGAGGTCGGCGATGCGGCGCATCTGTTCGGGCGTCATCCGCCCGACAGTGATGACCGCACCGATATAATTACGACCAGGTTGAACTTGTTTAAACTCTCCGATGTGGCCGTGCTGAATCGGAACCGGTCGCGGCTCGCATTGGTCGAGCGGAAAACGCAGCACCGGGAATGCGAGCTTCTTTTCAACTTCCTCGATGAATTTCGGGATACCCCACTTATCGATGACGTATTTGAGTCTCGCCCTTTTCCGATTCGTTCGATCGCCGTTCTCGACAAACACTCGAATGATCGCGGCAGCGACCGCGAGGCATTCGTCCGGTTTTACCAGAACACCTGAATCCTTCGCGAACTGCTGGTGGCCGGTGATCCCGGCTAGCTCGACCCGAAAATAAATTCCTTGCGCAATACCTTTTCCTTCCGGAACTCGCACCGCGATGAAACCGATGTCGTTCGTATCAGCGACGGTTGTGATTGCGCCGCCGCCATCAAACGCAACGTTGAATTTGCGGGGCAGGTCATACATGTCGCGATTGTTGAGAATGTAGTAGTGAAGCGCTTTCGCGAACGGCCGGGTATCGATCAATTCGACCGGGTCGATCCCGGCGGTTGGCGTCGCGGTAATGTTCCGCACGTTGTCCACACCGGACCCGCGCGCCGTCAGGCCAATCTCCTGGAGTTTGATGAGGCATTTGACCATGTTCCGCGGCGCGATTTCTCGAACCTGGAAGTTTGCCCGCGTTGTGATGTCCGCGTACCCGCCTCCCCACTCCTCCGCGAGATCCGCCAGACCTCGCAGCTGCATCGAGTTCATTTCACCAGCCGGGATCCGGCAGCGGAGCATGAACGAATTCTGCGCCGGCGCGACATAAAACAGCCCGTGATAACGAAACCGGAATGTTTCCTTTTTATCGGGAAATTTGTCCTCGCTCGCGTGCGCGATGAGTTTATCCCAAACGTCGAGGCCATGCTGTTCGAGCTTCCAGAGTTCCTGCTCGCAGAGATCCGAAACTGGCGTGCCGTAAACCGTCTCTTCCTCGAGCGCTTCAGGCTCTGCCGCACCGTTTACGAGGCCCCGCGCCGGCACATTCGTGATCCGGCCGTCTGGTAAATGGCCCACGAACGGGATTATTCCGCTGCAGGCCAGTCCCGTGAAATACCCTTGCAGATACTCCTTCTGCTCCCGGCTAAATCCGATATCAGGAAGAACAGTTTCGGTGCTCATTTTGATTCGCTGTGAACTGGGAGATGCCGTTAAGGACCTATTTCAGGTCAGATCCGGGCGCCTGCCAATGCGCCCCAGGTGCTGCGCCATCGCGTTTTCACAAGGCTCAGACCGAAGACCGCCAGAAAACAGAGCGCGGCGAATAGAAGCAGCCCGAACTGGTAAGAGCCTGTGATTCCTTTTGAAAATCCAAGCGAACTCGCGAGATAAAATCCGCCAATTCCACCCCCTGCGCCCACTAAGCCGGTCATTATGCCGACCTCCCTTCGGAAGCGCTGAGGAAGCAGTTGAAATACCGCGCCGTTCGCCATTCCGAGCGATCCAGAGGCCACCACGAAGAGTCCGAGATTCGCCGCCAGATTGTGCACTAGCGCCGCAGCGATCAGTGCGAACCCTGCCACGAGATAGAATCGATAGAGCGAACGGATACCGCCGATCTGGTCCGCAGTGGCCCCGCCGACGGGGCGAAGCATCGCTCCCACAAACGTGCAAAGCGCTGCGAAATCCCCACCGTGAACCGGGGGGAGATTGAACTCGCCTTTAAAATAAAGGACATAGGAACTCGCAAGCCCGACAAATCCTCCAAAGCTGATTGTGTAATAAAAGCAAAACCAGTGTGCATCCGGGTCTTTGAGTAGTGTCCAATAGTCGGAAAGCTTTCTCTGTTTCACCTCCCCTGGCGCCTCTTTGGAGACCACCGCGTAAAAAATCAAGACCAGGAGAGCCGGGACCAGCGCAAAACCGAATACACTCTTCCAGCCAAATGCTTCAGCGAGTCTTGGGGCGAGCAGGCTATCCAGCACCACGCCGATATTTCCAGCTCCTGCGAGACCCATCACCACACCTTGCATGTTGGGTGGATACCAGCGTCCGGCTTGCGGCAAGGCAACCGCGAAACTCGCGCCGGCAAAGCCAAGCACAAGACCCATCAGTAGTGTTGCCTCGTAGCTTGGAAGTCCAAAAATCCAGGCAAGCGCCAGCCCCGATATTACCACGAGCTGTGCCATGATTCCGGCGTTCTTCGCGCCGACACGATCGACCAGCAGCCCAAGTAAAATCCGCAGGATCGCGCCAGCCAGTATCGGCAACGCGACCATGAGACCCTTTTGTTGCGGTGAAAGGTTCAGCGTTTCACCGATCTGCGCACCCAGGGGACCGAGGACGGTCCAGACCATAAAGCTGAAGTCGAAATACAGAAAGGCAGCAAGAAGCGTCGGCCAATGGCCGGCATTTTTGAGGTCAGCTAATTTCATTCCGGCAGCCCGACTCTTATTTTTATGCTATTTAGACGCTTACATTTGCCGCTGTAACTATATTTCTGAAGATATGTAGCAGGTTGGATGCCAGAATGCTGATTGCATTGGGGAAACTCGCTCGATCCGCCTGTGCGGCCGAAACAAACTTAGCGCCATTCGGCAGCTGGAACGATTTAACAGCTTCGTGCGGTGCTCTCTGGCTGTGAGAATGTTCGCACATTTCGAATATTTTCCCGCGCAATACTATTCGTGCCCGAACAAGACAAGCGCCCCGGAGTACCGTCGAAAAAACGCTGTTGTTACCTCTTGTACTTCAATGTCAAAAAAACCACACCCACCTGAGAGAGAGTTGGTGATTTGATCGCCCGAAGAAGTTTAGGCGTTTTCACTCCGTGGCCCGAAGTGGCCAAGAAAGGATAGCCCAGGGTTTGTACGTGTTTAGCGCCGTGTAGCGCCAATCGTTCGCGTTCTCGATCTTTCAACGTCGTTGGCAATCAGCGCGATTCCCGCATCCACAGAAGGCGAGGACGAGAACGACGACGAGGACGACGACGATTCAGGAGGTACCAATGCCGCGCCAAACAGATACGCCCTTTCAGGGTGCCAGGCGCGGGCCTATAACAAGCGTCCAGAGAAGACCAGCATCGAAATTTAGGCGCAGTCACCGGTAGTAAGTAAGGCGTCCTGCCTTACTTACTGCGGATAGGCGGAACATACTGGGATATAAGGTGTAATCAAACCATCCTGGGTAAACCCTGGGCTTTCTTGGCCACTTCGGGCCACGGATCGGAAACGTCCAAACTCCTTCGGGCCGTATGACGCTAAACACGTACATGGCGTGCGCTGTCCATTCCAACGTTCCTCGGTGAGCGTTTCGCCGATCAAAGTTCGCGTCTGGCAGCGTCCGCTTCTTCCGCCAACTGTTTCACTACTTGGAAGAACTTCGGTGTCTGGCCAACAAAGAGTCCATCGCTCGTGAACGATGCAATGGTCGCTACTGCGCCTGCAAATTTGTCACTACTCGGACGAATCACCGCGCAGCGGGGCAAATCCGCGCTGATGAATTCGCACGGAACAGGGAAGATCAGGCTGGGTTGGAAGAGCGGCCCTCTTGTGAAAAAGTTAGGAAACGTCAGGCCTTGGTCCGAGACGGGTGCCACAGGCGGTTGGACCCCATTGCCTGCAAAATCGACCCATTCCAGAAAGTGAGCGACCTCGTCTCCCCCAATACCCAGCGTGATCTTCAGCACTTCCAGACTGCTGACTTTCTGGCTAAGCGCCCCATAGAGACTCGAGCCACCTTGTTCGATATATGCGAAGTGGAATGCAGCAGTGTTGGCAATGACCTGAATATGGTTGGCATCCCCGAAATCGGCATTGGTCCTGGGGATGGCGGTGCGGTCGTTGATGATAATGGCTTGCGGAAAGGTGGCACCAAAATCAGGATTCGTCGCGCTGCGATAGCGGACGAACCAACTGGTGTCGATGTTGAGGTGCATGAGGTTTGTCAGACGCCCGAGATCCTGCGCTCCCGTCGCTTGGCTTCCTTGGAGCGTGAGGAACTCATCGAAGTTGACCGGGTCCGCGCCTTTGGACTCCAGGTAGCCGTTGAGGAAATCTGCGTGGCTGATTTCGTCGATGGTATTGCTGGTGATATATTGCGGGCCATCGGGATCGAGGTTCGAGAGGGCGGCCTGATAGCCGTTCATCGGTTGGTTCGGGTTTACCTCCACGGGGACTTGGCCAGGGGTGAGACCACCCAGCTCTGCATACTGGATCCACAGATCACTTTCGATTAACTCCGCCGCGGCGAGGAATCGAAGTACAGCGATGTCTCCCTTGGTCAGGCTGCCTTCACTCTCCTGACCAAATGCGACTCTGCTACTGCCGAATAGCCCAGCACCGACCACAGCTGCGCCTGCTGCCAAGGCGCCCTTTTTCAAGAACGAGCGCCGATCACTCTGAATCCCAACGTCTGATTGCTTCATTTTTGTTTCCTTTTTTGGGGAGTTGCAGCCTTTTGACGTGATTGCTAACTCCGCAATGGTAAAACCGGTGGATGCACGATTTATTCCCCAGAATTACTCGTTTTTATCTTCAAAATGAGGTGAGACAATGATTGAAATTGCAAATGCTCCGTGCTCTTGGGGTGCGCTCGAATTCGACTTGGAAGGTGAACCCCCTGACTTTGTCCAGGTACTGAACGAAATCGCTGAGACCGGGTATGCGGGAACGGAATTGGGAGACTGGGGGTTCATGCCGACTGACCCGGAAAAACTCTCCCAGGAAATCCACCGACGAAATCTCAAACTGCTTGGCGCATTTGTGCCAGTGTTTCTCAAAGATCCGGCTGCTCACCAAGCTGGCATTGAACTCAGCGTACGCACCGCGCGTTTGATGGCTGCGGTGGAGGGCGCGCTGCCCTTTATTGTTCTTGCCGACGAGAATGGGAGGGTTCCGGAGCGCACAAAGAATGTCGGCCGTGTAACGCCCGAAATGGGCCTCAAAGATGCGGAATGGGAGGTCTTTGCGGAAGGCGCGACCAAAGTTGCGGAAGCGGTCAAAAAAGAAGCCGGGCTTCGCACGGCTTTTCATCATCACTGTGCGGGTTACGTCGAGACCCCGGATGAGATTGCCAAGCTGATGTCCATTACCGATCCTCGTCTTCTCGGGCTTGTATTCGACTGCGGCCACTATCGCTTTGGTGGCGGAGACGCCCTCGAGGGATTGCGCAAATACGGAAACCGGGTATGGCACTTTCACTTCAAGGATTATCACCCCGGAGTGGGCAAGCAGGTCGCCGAAAATGGCTGGGACTACTTTCAAGCCGTCAGAAAGGGCGTTTTCTGTGAACTGGGCAACGGGGAGATCGACTTCCCGTCACTCATGAGGGAACTCAAGAAACTAGGCTACGACGGCTGGGGCGTGGTGGAACAAGATGTTCTTCCAGGCATGGGGAAACCGAAGGAATCGGCGAAACGCAATCGGGAATATATTCGCTCGCTCGGCTATTAGTCGATCAGGGATCGATCAGAATCAGCGTTAGGTTCTTTGGGCCGTGGGCGCCGAGAACGAGGATCCGCTCGATGTCGCCCGTCCGACTCGGTCCCGTGATGAACGTGATAAAACTGGGGTAGTCGTCTCGGTATTTGGCCTGAAGCAGTTCAAAGGCCGCCGGCAGGTCCGGCACGAGTTGATTGACGTGAGCGATCACCACGTGGTGCGGGGGTAACACCGACAAGGAACGCCCGCCCGCGCTGCGCGCCGTCAGCAAAATGGAACCGGTCTGGGCAATCAAGGCGTCGCAAGCGGTGATGCCCACCGAACAGCGCTCCAGCGACTGCGAACTGAGGCGCTCCTCCGTGTACCGTGTTTCAAACCCGAGCGCCGGCACGATTTGGTCCAACAAGGGGTGGTGATGGGTCGCCGCCGCAGTCCATTGGTGCGCGTCACGAAGGTCGCCCATGATCTTCTTCGCTCCCTCAACGCCAGACACTCGCTGAAGGTCGGTCTTCAGTTGGACGCAGTTTCTTTGGAACAAGGCGAGTTGACCTTTTGCGTCCGAAGGCACCGCCGGAAGCCAGGCTCGCGCTTGCGCTGACCCTATCGGCGCAGCCGCAGTAGCGTGCCCGGCGTGCGGGCGCGGAGCGGGCGCTCGCAACGCTTCGCGGATCCGGCCCAAAATATCTGCGCGTTTGCCCGAGGTCAGTTTGTCCGGGTTCATCGCGCTCTCCAGTAATCCCGGAAACTCTTTGCGGCGATCGGCGGCAAGTCGCGCGAAGCCACCCACCCCTTTGCCGGTGGCGGGAGGATCGATCTAACCGCGTTCGCCAGCGGCATGAAAGGGCGGCTCAGCCGGGCGAGCCGATTGAGCAAGCCAGGGAAGCGCGTCAGGAAGGCGAAGACGCGAAAAGCGAACCGCTCCGCTGGGTCCGGTTGCTGGGCGACCGCGTTGCGGCGGTTGTGCAGCAGATGGTGATGCAGATCGATCTTCACGGGACAGGTCTCGGTGCAAGCGCCGCAGAGCGACGACGCGTACGAGAGGTGTTTCCAGTCCATCAAGCCGCGCAGGTGCGGCGTGATCACCGAACCGATCGGGCCCTGGTAGGTGGTGGCGTAAGTGTGCCCGCCGACGTTCCGATAAATAGGGCAGACATTCAAACAAGCGCCGCAACGGATGCAATGCAGCGCGTCCCGTTGCTCGGCGTCGGCCAACAACCGAGTCCTGTGATTGTCCAGCAGAATAAGGTGAAATTCTTCCGGGCCGTCCGTTTCATCCGGCTGACGCGGTCCGCCGATCAATGAGTTGTAACAAGTGATTTGCTGGCCGGTGCCGGTCGTGGCCAACATCGGCAGGAACAGCGCAAGATCAGCCAGTTTAGGGATCACTTTTTCAATTCCCATGAGCGCCACGTGCACTTTGGGGAGTGCTGTGGTCAGGCGCGCGTTGCCTTCGTTCTCCGTGATCGAGATCATTCCGGTTTCGGCGATTCCAAAGTTCGCGCCGCTGATTCCAATGTCGGCCTGAAGGTACTTCATGCGAAGCTCGCGACGGGCAATCATCGTGAGTTCTTCGGGACTCTCGGTAGGCAACGAATGCAATTTCTCTTGAAAGAGATCGCTGATCTCGTGCCGCGTCAGGTGCATGGCCGGGAAGACCAGGTGGTACGGGGCTTCCTCCCGAAGCTGGACGATGTATTCGCCCAAATCCGATTCCACCACCTCGTACCCGGCTAGCCTCAGAGCCTCGTTGAGATGAATTTCTTCGGAGGTCATACTTTTGGATTTAATGATCGAACGAGCCCCTTTGTCTTTGGCCAGCGCGACGACGTAGTCGCGCGCCTCCTGGCCGCTGCTCGCCCAGAAAACCTTCGTCCCGCGTGCGGTTAGCTTGTCCGCAAATTCAACCAGGTAGGCGTCCAGGTGATTGATCGCCTCCCATTTGATGGCCGACGCGCCCGCGCGGGCCGCCTGCCAGTCCTGATATTGCGCCTGCGTTCCACCGCGCGCTCTTTCGTAACTTCTTAGCGCTGTGCGGATCTTGACTCGGTGCCCTAGATCGGCAGTCAGCTTGGTCGAACTGTTCTTAAATTTAGCAGCGAAAGAAGAAATCATGGAAACAGGAGTTCAGGAGTTGCCGGAGTTCAGAAGTTACAGAATGGGAGCGGGGAAGGCGGGAGCTAGGGAGAGTCAGTCAGGGGTCGGGTTAGGAACTCGCCAGCACCTCGGCCAGGTGAATGGTTTTAAGCTTCTGGTTTCGCCGGCTCAAGAGGCCTTGGAGATGCATCAGACAACTGGAGTCGTTCGAAACCAGGTACTCCGCTCCGGTTTCCAGCGCCGAGGCGGACTTGGTCTCGCCCATGGCGGTCGAGATCATCGGGAATTTGACGGCGAACGTGCCGCCGAACCCGCAGCAGCTGGTTTGATCTTCCATCTCCACGAGCGTGAGATCTTTCACTTGCTTAAGCAGTTGGCGCGGCTGGTCTCTGACCTGCAGTTCACGCAAGCCATGGCACCCGTCATGGAACGTGACCTTGGCCGGGAACCGGCTGCCAAGCTCGGTGACGCCCAACTGATCCACCAAAAAGGAGGAAAATTCGAAAACCCTCTGGCTCAGTTGGACCGCAGCCTCGGCCTGCGGCGTTTTCCGAAAAAGCTCGGGGTAAAAATTCCTGACCATCGCCGCACAGGATCCGGAGGGCACTACCACCGGGTCCGACCCGGCCAAGGCTTGCAGCACCCGCGTGGCGATCTCGCGGGTTTCCTCCCAGTAACCGCCGTTAAACGACGGTTGGCCGCAACAGACTATGGCCTCCTTATACTCAACGGTGTGCCCGAGCTTTTCAAAGATGCGCACCGCGCTGATGCCCACCGAAGGGAACAACTGGTCCACAAAACACGGGATGAACAGGAAAATTCTCAACGCAGGAAAGCCTCAATAAGGCCGCCATCGACTGTGATCACCTGGCCAGTGGTTTTGCTCAACCGATTCGTCAACAAGACATAGAAGGCTTCGGCCTGGTCAGCCGGAGTGATCGGAGAGCGGGTCAAGGTCCGGTCCGCGTAAAACTGCGCCAGCTTCCGGGTCAACGATTCGGTCGGTTCGTCCGCAGAGTAAGGAATCTGGTACTTGGCCAAAGAGGCGATGACCCGCTCCCGCGGGAACATGGCGCTACCCTGTACAACCGTCGCCGGCGCCACCGCGTTAACGCGGACCAGCGGCGCCAACTCGATGGCCAATTCGCGCGTGAGGTGGTTGGCTGCAGCTTTGGAGGTGTCATAGGCGAGGCTCCCCTTTTTGGCTACTGCCGCGTTGGCGCTTGTCGTCAGCACAAGATTACCTCGGAGCCCTTGTTCCTTCCATGTCTTGGCCGCTTCATCAGCGACGATGTATGAACCCGTCACGTTGATCGAAAAGGTAAGCGCCCATTTATCGTCGGGAATATGGCCCGTGGTATCCGGTGCGACGAAAATACCGGCCGTAACCGCGATCGAGTCAAAGCCGCCGTACGCAAGCACGGCATTGTTCAACACCGTGCGGACACTGGCCCTATCGGTTATGTTCCCACTTAACCCGATAGCTGGACCGCAGTTGGAAATCCCGGTGCCCGCCACCCCAATCCCGACTCCGTATTTATCGGTAATTTCCTTGGCGGTCGCTTCGGCGGCCCCTTGGTTCAGGTCGACACAAACGGCGTGTGCGCCGTCCTTGACGATGCGGTGCACGACTTCCTTGCCAATGCCGGAGCCTGCACCGATGACTATAACGACTTGCCTTGCGAGTTCCTTCTCGGCCGGCATGCGTTGGAGCTTGGCTTCCTCGAGCAGCCAGTACTCGATATCGAAAGCTTCTTGCTGAGGCAGCGCAATGTACTCGTCAATCGCTTCGGATCCACGCATCACCTCTACCGCGCAATTGTAAAACTCTGCCGTCACCCGCGACTCCGATTTGTCTTTGCCCCAGGCCACCATTCCCAAGCCCGGGATCAAGATCACTGTAGGGTTCGGGTCGCGCAGGGCGGGCGAGTTCTCCCGTTTACAGCGTTGGTAATACTGCGCGTAATCTTTGCGGTACTTTTCCATGCCGCGTTCCAGCTTGGTTTTGAGTGTGGCCGCATCCTCTAGTTGCGGGTTCCAGTCGACGTAGAGCGGCTTGATCTTCGTCCGCAGGAAATGGTCCGGGCAGCTGGTGCCCAGTTCCGCTAAACGGGCCGCATGATGCGAATTAACGAAACGCAGGATTTTCTCATCATCCTGGACGGTACCGACGAAACGTTTCTGCTGGCTGACCTGCCCGCGTAGCCAGGGCAGGATTGCCGCAAAAGCTTCGCGCCGCGGCGCTTCGTCCAGCGCCTGGTATTTCTGCCCGCCGAATGCCTGAGCGTCTCCCCCTTTTTCCTGGTATTTGGTCTCAATGTATTCGGCAGCTTTCTCAATCAGCGAAAGTGTCAACTTGTAGCATTCCTTGTCGTCGTTGGCCCAGTTGATCAGGCCATGCTGTCCAAGAATTGCCCCTTTCGCCCGCGGATGCTCCTCCACGAGGCGCTGCAAGGCCAAGCCCAGCTCGAACCCCGGTCGCAACCAGGGCGTCCAGATCACTTCTTCACCGTAAATTTCTTTGGTCAGCTTCTCCGAGTTTTTCGCAGCGGCGACCGAAATGGCCGCGTTCGGGTGCATGTGGTCCACGTGCCGGAACGGGATAAAGGCGTGCAACGGCGTGTCGATCGAAGGGGGCCGCGGGTTCAGATTAAAAGTCGCGTGCGTGTACATGCCAACCATCTTGTCTTCGGCCGGCGTCTTGGCGCCTTTCTCCGGCTCCCGCGCGTAAAGGCTTTGCAACTCAATCAGCCTTGTCTGGTAGAGCGACGAGAAATTCTCGCGCTTGCTGGTGCGCAGGTCACCGCCAGAGCCTTTTACCCAGAGCACCTCAGCTTTCTCGCCCGTTAAAGGATCCTGCTCGCCGATTTTTGCTGAGGTGTTTCCGCCGCCGGTGTTGGTGATGCGCTGGTCGGAGCCCAGGATATTAGAGCGGTAGACGAGCCGCCCAACCGGGTCGAGCGTGGAGGCGACCGTGTCGTCCCACAGGTAGTTTACGTATCGATATTTCTGGTAGTCCATAATCGCGGGGTTACAGTTTAATAAATCGTTGGTAAGCAGGTTCCCAAGCCTCGGGGGCAATCGGCTCGAAGGTTTGCAGGGCAAAAGAATCGCGCACGACATGGCGCACGGCGGCCAGCGAACTGAGGTGCCCGAGCGCCACGGCCTGGAGGAGCACGTTGCCGATCGCGGTGGCCTCCGCCGGCCCCGCAACGACTTGGCGCCCGGTTGCGCTGGCGGCAAATTGGTTTAAAAGCGCGCTCTGGCTTCCGCCGCCCACGATGTGCAACCGGCGGATCGTGCGTCCGGTCAGATGCTCCAATTCTTCCAAGGTGACCCGGTAAAGCAGCGCGAGGCTCTCGAAAACGCAGCGCACAAACTGCCCCGGGGTTTCAGGTGCCGGCTGGCCTGTTTCCGAGCAAAAGAGGGCAATCTTTTGCGGCATGTCGTCCGGCTTCAAGAACCGCGGCGCCCGCGGATCGATCAGGGACCGGAACGGCTCGGCGTTCTCGGCCTCCAGCGTCAGGGTGGCATAGTCGAGCTCGTGCCCTTGCCGGGCCCACTCGCGTCGCGACTCCTGTAGAATCCATAGCCCGACGATATTTTTTAAGAAACGGGTCGTACCGCCGTACCCAGCCTCGTTGGTAAAGTTGCGCTCCCGGACTTTTTCGCTGATCAGCGGCTGCGGCAACTCCAGGCCGAGCAGCGACCATGTCCCGGACGAAAGGTACGCCCAATCCTCCCCCTCCTGAGCCGGCACTGCCGCCACGGCCGCCCCGGTGTCGTGGGAGCAGGTTGCCACCACCTGCAGCTCGTTTAACCCGGTTTCGGCCGCCACCTCGGGCAGCAGCGGCCCCAGCACCGTCCCGGGAGGGACAAGCTGCGGGAAGATTTTCGGCGGAAAACCGCACCGCTCGATCAGCACTTGCGACCATGAGCGCGTGCGCGGGTTGTAAAGTTGGGTGGTGCTGGCGTTACTTTCGTCCACCCTGGGTACACCGGAAAACAGATAATTGAAGTAGTCTCCAATAGTCAGAAAGCAGTCTGCCGCCTCGAGCAACGCGCGGCTTTTTTCGGCGTCGGAGGCCAAATGGTAAATCGTGTTGATGGACATGAACTGAATGCCGGTCTCGGCAAAAATCAGTTCCGAGCCGACCTTCTCGCGTACCCGTTCGTAGGTGTTTTCGGTGCGCGCATCGCGATAATGAAACGGGGGGCTCAGCATTGGGTGGACAGCGTTGATCAGCACATAATCGACGCCCCAGGAATCCACGCTCAGGCTCGCCACCGGCACATGGCGCCCGGCGACATGTCGCAGGCCGGTTTTGAGCTCTTCAAAAATGTGCAAGACGTCCCAGCGCAAGGAACCTAGCACGCGCACCGCGGCACTGGGAAACCGGTGCATTTCCTCCAGCGTCAACCGGCCCGCTTCGAGACAGCCGAGCATTACCCGTCCACTCTCTGCACCGAGGTCGCAAGCGATGTAGAACTTCATAGGACTAATAGAACTTTTGGTCAATCCAGATGGAACATCTCCTGGAGTTCGACCGCTCGGGGTGAACGGTCCTCGTTTACCACCATAAGATCAGCCATGTAGTCCCACCAACGACGACATGGCGTCGTCTGCGCAATAGCGTTCCAGCGGGCTTCATCCTCAACCTCAGCGTAGGCAAATAATTGCCCGGTTTCCGGGTGCAGGGCGATCGAGTAGTTATGTACTCCCTGTGAGCGAAGCACCTCTTCGAGTTCCTTCCAGATCGGACTATGCCGCTCTCGGTACTCCTCTTCGGCGCCGCGATTCAACTGCATGACAAATAATTTCCGGATCATGAACTGTTTTGATTTAGCAGACTTGGACCAGTTCCATGCCGAGTAAGGCAGCCAGTTTTACCAGTTTACCGGTGAGGTGGCCAACTCCGATCGCGCAATGATGCGCCGGGCCGTGCGCATTCCAGTCGTTCACGAACCGTCGTGAGCCGATCGAGAAACGGTACCGGCTATTGGTATTGCCGATCTCGAGGATCGGTCCTGGAACCGACTCGGCCTTTGCCGCCAGCAACTTCAACTCACCGTTCCGGGTTTCCACCACCGAGAGCAACGTCACGGGGCCATGCCTGACAGACATCTCCACCGACAACCCTCGACCGACCTTGCCATGGTACACTTCTAATGGACGCACTTTGATTTTGCCTTCTGCGATCGCAAGGTGGCCTGGCCCATCGTGCCCCATCAAGACCACGTCGTCGTTGAAGTCGATGCCATAATACTCCGTAAACGAACCCCCGGCACCGAAGCTGTCCATAATCTTCATGGCTTGGACGTTCTTGATTTCCATTTCACCAGCCGCGGGGATACCTCGAGCTGTCAGCAGCGAGGTACCAATGATGATCGAGCTGACGGCATCCTCGTTTTCCGCGTTGCCCGTCCCTGCGTAGTAGTAGGCCAGTGAGCCGAGTCGATGCCTCTCTACGAGCTGGTCAAGCGCCACCGACGTCCGTGCAGCCCGTTCGAGTTCGGCCCCCGGGCAATCGGGTTCCACGTCGAAATC
>Ga0302325_10017963_pt1 | contig 14916 bp, 15 predicted proteins | sample Palsa_T0_2_FD_201948 | JGI IMG/M metagenome (GOLD analysis project Ga0302325, IMG submission 201948) | Peat permafrost microbial communities from Stordalen Mire near Abisko, Sweden - Palsa_T0_2 | ecosystem: Environmental > Terrestrial > Soil > Palsa > Peat permafrost | place: Sweden: Abisko... | reverse complement strand
CAAGTAACGTCAAATCGGTCGAGCCTCCCTGGAATCCTCAGCTGCCTCGAGCTTTATCTGAGATGCGTAAAGCCTCACTTGGTGGCATGCTTGATCCAGCTCTGAAAGCTTTTGATGGTCCGGAATATGCGTCTGTATCTGCCTCGCCTTCGCCAACCACCCCCTCAATGGGCAACAATATCCAGACACCGTACTCTCCCAACACAGGATTGCCCACTCCTCAGCTTGGCCTCTTTACTCGTCAAAATACGTATACCATGCAGTCGGGGGATGTCTTGTCTGGTACGGGAGCAATGTTCAACTCCTTGCCTCAGCCTTGGTCAGAACAAACTTTCTCGGAGTTGAATAATCTTAATAATGCTTCTCCGTTCCATTGCACATGGGACGGATGTTCTCTACCTTTTATGAGCTACGACGAATGGCTTCCGCATCTACATAAAGATCACGTGGACCCTCAAATGATCTTCGGGTGTCCTATTCAAGCAGAGAATTGCCCCCAGACGATTGATACAAATCCCTTAGATCATCTGAAGATGGATCATGGCTTTATTTTCGACATGAATGACAATAATTTCAGTTGTCCGGCTCCTGATTGTCTTCCCACAGAGACCTTTTGTGATCCAGCAATGCTTCATAATCACTTCGATTACGCTCATGCTACCCCAGCTGACGGAGGTTTACGCTGCCGACTAGAAAAAACGTGCGACTTCTTTGGCAACTATAACCAGTTATTTTCCCACATCAACGAGCAGCATCAACTACCCCCTATGACAAAGGATGAGGAGATCGACCTCTCACTACCTATAGCCACTGCAGTTCAACTTGATCGCCCAACAGAAGGGGGTATTTCATATCCTGAGAATGGTGGTTCGCCTTCTACTGATGAAACAGTGCACTGCTGCATGTGGAAGGCAGATAACCAGATCTGCGGTTTAATATGTCAGTCTGAAGTTGAGCTTCAAACCCACATCAAGCGCAGCCATCTCGATTCTCTTGATAAGCACTCGGGATATAAGTGTTTGTGGGATGATTGTAAACGAAAGGAGATGCCACTTGAGAAGCAAGGTTTCTCACAACGGGGTAAGCTCGAGCGGCATATGCAGACTCATACAAATTGTAAGTAACTCATGCTTTATTGTCGTAAAATTCAACTAATTACTTCTAGTCAAATGTTCTATATGTGATGTGTGTGGCATCAAGTTCTCTGCTCCACAATCAATGAAGCAACATCGACTCCTTCACACCGGTGAGAAACCGTGGAAGTGCAAGCATTGTGGCAAAGCATTCCCACAACAGAGCGCGTGCAGTAAGTATCCCAACGAGGCCTTTGGGGACAAGTACCTAATGCCTTACAGCTATCCATGAGAGGACACACACGAATGAGAAGCCCCTAGAATGCTCAATATGTGGCAAGAAATTCTCCGAGTCTTCAAATTTGTCTAAGCATCGAAAAATACATGGGGAAAAGGGCATGCATGTGTGCAACTTTACCGGATGTGGCAAGTCTTTTCACCGTTTAGACCAGCTGAAGCGTCACGCTATTACGCATGAGAAGAAGCGTATCAAAAATCCCCCTTCGGAATCTGATTCTACAATAACGAAGACAGATATTGAGGCGCGCAGCGAGGAGGATTTGCTGTCTGATCGTTGAACTTTCGGAAGCGTTTATTGCATATGGTTTCAATACCCACTACTGCGGATAAATGTAGTTATTTCCGAGCGCCAACGGTTGTGCTAGTGTTTATTGTACAAGATACTAAGATTGAGTTCTGGCTATACGGTCACATCTGATGGTGTTCCACTTCAACAGAATTCAATTCCCTGCACTCAGAACTCCACCCTGCATTTGCCTGGATGTGATGAATCCATCAGCGTTATATAGAGAATAGCAGTCCTTACCGAAAATGGGCTGGATTTGCTTTCATGTTTGAGTGTTCAATGGGACGTGAAGAAGAGCAAGAGATGCGCAGATAGAAAAAGTTCAAGTTGGTCAACGCGATGGTATCATGTTGTCAAAAGGACAATCGCCGCACTGCTGGGAGAGAACCAGATCTTCCACGAGAGGGACATAACCTTGTAACTTCCAGGGCCGTGCAGGTGTTGAGTCCCGACCTTCATTGTTCTTTTTTCAGCGTCACAATTTTCAAAGACAGTCTCCGGAGGCCTCAATCGGCAAATCTTTCCAGCTTGCCCGATTTGCAATTCACAACAATAATCCAGGATCAAAAGCTTGCTCGATGTCGTGATTTATTTAGGGTGACTCCACGCCAGCCATGCTATTTTGGATGATACACCATGACCCTTTAAAATCAAGACCGACTGCAAAGTATCCATGCCAGAAATCAATTCATTCCGAACCCAGTCATCTAAGCCTCCGCCTGTAACTCGTCAGTCTCCTTTCCCCAATTCCCTAGCGATTTCACCGCTATATCTGAGGGTAAATTTTGTGACGCGTACCTTGATAGCATACTTTCGCTGAGGGAAATGAGTCGCCCGCTTCTTGGTCTTCAACAAGGTCTTCTCGCTCTCGTGCTTGCTCAGGCGTCTTCGGATGGCGCGGGTCTGCTTTGGTCGGAGATCGAGGGGGAGGTATTTTTTACCCTTGTAGAAGAGGCGAAGTTGCGATCGTTGATTGGCGTTGATGACTGTGAGAACCTTGGCGATTGACTTTCGTAGATCATGGCTGTAACAGCAGAATCATTAGTATTTTATATCTCGTTGGTGCTTGTGTTCAAGGTCTTGTGCTGAGGCTGAGTGGCTGCTGAAGGAGGAAGAACACGCACATCTTTGTGAGCTTCGATGCTGATCCTCCTGCAATCTTTTGTGTGCGAAGTTGGCCTAATTCGGTCTTCAACTCTCCTAGTTGCTTCGCCAGATCGGTCTTGCTCTTGGACCAGAGTTGGCCGGTCTTGACTTTTGAAGTCGACTGTCGCATCGCGCGTTAGCCATTGTCTTCGATTCGAAGGCCTCCGTATCTGCCAGCAGCAGGGCTTGTCCTTACCATTATGGAGATTGACGGGAACGGGGTTGTCAAGTAGAGTACCGGTCGTTGTTGATGTCGTCGCGAACTTTGCAATCCGTGATCGAAATCAAATGTGGGAGAACTTTTCGCTTAGTGGACGAATCATTGTTATCGGCGTGAGAGTGGTAGTCACATGATCTGCCTCAATCATATTGCCAAAAGCGGCACTGATTTTCATTGTCTCCCACCAAGTCGAACCCTGCAATCGAGAGTAAAGAGTGCCGCTTTTCTGTCAACCATGAGCCTACAACTAAGGCGCGGGCCGTCAGTTCGGCGCGGCTTCGTGAGCAGTGTCGAACAGTGTCAAAGAATCAACGACCACTCTTCAGCACATTCAAAAAACAATGTCTTCCACAGGAACTGGGTGGGCCCAACTTCGGCAACAAGCTCGGTCACTGGAATCACAAGTACGATGTTCAAAGACATGAGCGGAGGATTGAACTGACTATTTTACAGACTGAAACGCTATTCCATACCTACTCCCAATTCGCCTCTGTCCCAAATATACCTGCCAAACCCTCAGAAGATGAAAGGGATACGGAATCGAAATTACAGGAGATATTAGAGAAGGTGAGCTTTTTGCTCTCTAATTGAAAACTCCTCTGACGATCTCCAGCGAGAAACGCTTATAGCACAACTATCACGCCTACTCGACTCGGAAGCAACTCTTACAGCATCCGCTCTCAAGCAAAACAACCTTTCACGACATAAAGAAATTCTCCAAGAACATCGACGGGAACTCAGCCGATTAAAGTCTCAGATCCAGGATGCACGAAACCGCGCAAACCTATTATCGAATGTCAGAAGTGATATTGATGCCTATCATTCGAGTAACCCCGAGGCCGCAGAAGCGGACTATATGCTTGGGGAGAGATCAAGGATAGACAACAGCCACAATATGGCCGATAGTGTGCTTAGCCAAGCCTACGCTGTGAACGAGAGCTTTGGGCTTCAACGGGAGACGCTGTTGAGCATCAACCGCCGAATTACGGGTGCTGCAGCGCAAGTACCGGGATTGAATAGTTTGATCGGGAGGATATCGGCGAAGAAGAGAAGAGATGGGATTATTATGGGCGGCTTTATTGCATTCTGTTTCCTGATGTTCTTGTATTTTTCATAAGATGAGCATCACCTTCGGGAGCATGGGAGCGCGGGCGTTCAGGGGCTGGCAAGCCAAGTAGTGTTGTACAAGTATGGGTATATCCGACGAATTCATCATGCCGCAGTTGCGGCAACTTTCTGGTTGTCTGCCTCCAGAACCGGCTTTTGCGGGAGTGGCGTAGGCTTCTCCTTTCTCTTAGTTTTTAACTCCTCAATCAGCCTCCTCGTGCCTTTCACTAAGCCTTCCTTCTCGTCGCCTTCACATAGGCCACTTCCGGCCCATCTGATCTTACACTCTCCGTCCAACAAATATGTATAGCCGACTTTGCTGTTCAGTAATCCAACTGCATCCCTGATCTGGTCCGAGATACCTTTCCGAACCAGGAAATACCGTCCCCAGTTATCCACCCCGAGTCGCCTCCGCAGACTCGGCATGAACAATTTTACAAGCATTGCCTTCAGAGAATTATCTTCAACATTGATCTGAATTATCTGTGCTAATCCGCCGCTATTCTTGACCACTTCGTGTAATTCCGGATTGTTTTCCTGTGACGCGAATGTTGCTGCTTGATTTTCTGCCCATGCACTACTAAAGACGCTCACCACGGAGACTTTATCTTTGAGAACCGGAGTTGTATCTCTGAGGACCTTATCCTTCAGCAACGTTTGCCCATAGAAATTTGGGAAATATAAAGCTCGGTCGCCCTTGAATAGTCGTGGGGGAGCTAGGAAAGATTTCCCTTTGTGTAGGCGCATATTGCTCCATTCTCGGAAATATGGGGTTGATATCTTTTGTGTTCTGCCAAAATTGGTCAACTCTATGCTTGGAGTATCAAAAGTTGGTGTAATTGTTACAGCTCTTTCCTCCTCTTGAGATGCTTGTCGTAATCCACAAAGTCATCCCTTCTTTGCTTCAATGTCCTCTTGTCTATCCCGGTGTTCTCTCCGGGCCTGGGCGGATTTGGCAGGCCAATAGGCCTACTGAGCGGCTTAGGCGTAAACTCGGAGACCGCCTTCCCATAAGATCTTGGAGCTTCATCGAGGGGACCTGGAGGAGGAGTTGTTGGCGCTGGTTTCTCGGCCAGTCTCCGAAACGAAGTACTGAATGTGCGCCATTGACACAGCAGACAAGCTGCTGAGCCAATTTTAATATTGACCAGCCGAAATGGCCTTCGTGAGACGATCATGTTCATTGGACGAATTGCATTGAATTTTGGCGTGTTGACAATGAAATCCAAAAATTTGACTATGTTCCTAGTCGGGAAATACCGCACTTCACCCCTGTGGAGCTCGGTGCGCAGGGCCGCGGATAACCGCCCTTGTTTCTCCGCAACCCCAGAATCTGAACGTTGACAATCTCGAACTCCTTGGAGAATGTAAGTCACAATATTTTTCTCCTTTGCCTTGGAGGACCTGGAGAGTTTTTGGATTCAATATGCGTCTTCCAGTTTATCCGCGGGTTTTCTTACGGCAACGCCACGCCTACAAAGGTCTCAATTTCCCGAGCTCATTCCCGTCAGCCAGGACTTTTCATGCATCTGCTAGGGCGCTGGTTATAAAGCCATTCCTATTGGCAGATATTGGAGAAGGTAAGCGGTGTTGTTCTGGGGAAACTCGTTGATATTATTTTGACAATTAAAACAGGAATCCGAGAATGCGAAATCATTCAATGGTTCGTGGAACCTGAAGCCAGGATCGAGGAATGGGACAAACTATGCGAAGTACAAAGCGACAAAGCCTCTGTAGAGATCACGAGTAAATTCGCTGGAGTCATTAAGAAGCTACATTATGAGGCCGGTGAAATGGCCAAAGTAGGGCAGCCCCTCGTGGACATCGACATACAAGGCGAGATCAAGGAGGAGGATATGGCGGCTCTGGCGGAACCCGGAGAAGGGGAAGAATCTCAAGCCGAAACTGAGCCATCGAAAGCACAGTCCATTGGGAAAACACAAGCTCCAAGTACTCCCTCAGCCCGGGAGACAGTTTCGCCCCCGAAGGGAAAGCACGCAGCATTAGCCACACCCGCCGTCAGACACCTCACAAAAGAACTGGATGTCAGGATAGAAGAGGTCAATGGCACAGGCAGAGATGGCCGTGTTCTGAAAGACGATGTCTACCAGTTTGCAAAGCAAAGAGATAGTGTTCCTATTTCCAGTACACAGTCTTCTCTGCCAGCCACAGTACCCCAAACGGAGACGCCTACGAAATTATCAAACACCCAATACCAGATGTTTAAGACTATGACGCACTCTCTGGCAATACCGCATTTCCTATATGCAGACGAGATTAATTTCTCCAACCTCTCAGAACTGCGTGCCAGACTCAACAAGAGTTTGGGAAAGTCTCCTGTTAATGAGATCAGTAAGATATCCTATATGCCGTTTGTCATCAAGGCTGTATCCATGTCTATCCAGCGATATCCAATCCTGAACGCCAGGGTTGATATGGACCCCGGATCTGGAAGGCCAGTACTTGTTATGAGGAGTCAACACAACATTGGTGTAGCAATAGATACACCCTCTGGACTTATGGTCCCCGTGATCAAGAATGTGTCCAACCTCGATATCGTATCGGTTGCTGCGGAACTCAACCGACTCCAATCGCTAGCAGCGGAGGGTAAGCTCTCGAGCAAAGACTTAAGCGGTGGTACCATCACAGTCTCAAATATCGGCAATATTGGAGGCACGTACGTTTCACCAGTCATTGTCGACAAAGAGGTCGCCATATTAGGCATGGGCAAGATGAGAACCGCACCAGCCTTTGATGAAAATGGAGAAGTGGTGAAAAAGCAAATCTGCAACTTCAGTTGGAGCGCCGACCACAGGGTCATCGACGGGGCGACCATGGCCCGAGCGGCGGAAGTCGTCAGGGGATTTGTCGAAGACCCGGACAGCATGGTGATGCATTTGCGTTAGTCAGAACTGCTTCATGTTGTGGGACATTGGGTGCCATCCGGGGTGCAGCAAATACAGTACGAGACTCATGATAGGAGTTGCGAGGTGACCCATCACCAGGTACTCTATCGCCAATGGCCGAATCACTAGCAGCTCAGCCTCACTTTTTGTAATGGCTGTCACACGAGACTGGGGATGCGATGCGGGGTAGCGGCCCCGCGATTTGGGGATGGAAAAAGCAAAGGGATGGGGATAGAATAGACCTTAGAGAACATAAATGAGAAGCCATTCGGAAAAATAGATCAGGATCGGAAATATATGCATTTTCATCTAAGGTCTTGTGATCTCGAATCTATTCGACCAAGAACCCGCCCTGATGCATGTATGGCGAATAGCAAATGCTTGTCAACCCAAACGTAGCGCCATTTTTCTGCAACCCCCATAAATTTCCATAGCCCTATGCATGCTGCACCCGAGACCCGAAAGAGATGTGGTATCCCAGTATTAACAAAAAAAACATGCAGCAAGACGCCTGAACGGGCCCAGCCATAGGCTGCCCATTCCGTGCAGAAAACGCAGATTATGAACGCCGAACCGAATATACGCTTCAATCGCCATCAACGAATGTCATACCGCTCACGAGTGGCCTCTCGGATCTTGGCCAACGCCTCCGCCTCAACTTCTTCGATTGAGCCACTAACGTCAACGCTGATGACATCGGTCTCCTCCTTGCCTGGCGCTTCGAGGATACTGCATTGACTATGGACCATGTTCGCTCCCATATAGTGACCTTGTCTGGCTTGGACTCGTGCGATCAGGACCTCCTCGCGAGCATGTAGATATACAAAGTGTACGAGTACATCGTGTGAGTAATAGGGTGCTACGCGGATGACGTCGCGGTACTTGCGCTTGAGGGCTGAGCAGGTCAGGACGACTCCTTGGGCACCGGCTTGGATTTTGCTGATGGACTCTTCTCGCAGGCGGGTTAACCAGTCCCATCGGTCGGCGTCGCTGAGGGGTATCCCTTTTGCCATCTTGTCGATGTTGGCTGTTGGGTGGTACTGTAGGCTGTTAGTGGAGTCATGGTTGAGTTGAGAAAGAGGAGTAAGTACCTCATCACCTTCGATGTAAGGAAGGTCCATGGTTTTGGCAATGAATTGGGCCACGGTGCTCTTGCCACAGCCTGCGGGACCGGTGATGAGCCAGATGTGGTGATGTTGCGTTTCAGGCTGGTTGTACTTGTTGGTCTTCCCGTTAGACAGTGACGAGCCATTGGTAAGAATCGAGGAGGAGGGTAGGAGAGGGAGGTGATCTGAGGTGGCGGGAGTTGACGGAGTCATTGTTGGTCGATTCTCGTACGACAACATCATTTGGAAGATTTGTTGGGCCGTTACACGTGGGTTGGACAGTGAGTGAATCAAAGAGAGGCAGGCACGAGGCAAGAGTCAAGTTGACGTCAAGGAGATGGAATGGAACGAGCAATCAAGAGTGGAGAGATTATAACAGTATTTGCTATGTAGTCTGACGGCGGGACTCTGAGCCAGCAAGAAATGAGGCAATTAAGAAACTCACGATGTGGCGGGGCAGGGTCTTCCTTTATGGAATCCTGGATTCGATGGCGAGCATTCCTTCGCCGTTGCACTGAGCCTGCTGCCCCACACTAAGGGGCGTGGCAGGAGTCAAGACGGTGGAGTCGGTGGACACTGACGACTAAGCATTAGTGCATCCCAAATGAATGAAGAAAAAAGCCGCTCCGTTCTTTTTTACCAGTTCGGACAGGATCTGATCTGGAAACGAAGAGGATGCCGTGCTGCCAATGGGTGCGCAAATCTCCGCTGAGGGAGCCGGGGAGCCGGGAGGGGAGGGGGAAAAGGGAAGGGAGAGAGGGAAGGGAGAGAGGGAAGGGAGAGAGGGGGGCCGGTGCAGAGGGCAATCAATAGCCGCCAGAGAGCGAGGGCGCCTTGGTTTGGGAATTGGGGCAACCTGGGCAGTGCAGGTCAATAGCCGGATAACACGGAGCACAGACCGGGACTGCAGGGCAGAGTCTGCTGCTGAGTTCTCACTCCTGAACCTCTGCGGGCATGGCAATCCGGTGGGACTCGGATTCGCGTGCGTTGGGCAGAGCGGAGCAGAGCAGAGCAGAGCACATGAATTACCTGCAGCAAGTGCATATGAGTACGAGTATCCGTACTGGTCGCCGCGCCGTTTCGAGCACGAGAGCGATTCGGGGACTGGGCTCTTGCGAGGATGATGTCAGCTGGCCACTCACACTTCTCCGTCACTGCTATTTTGATGGCCCAGAGCCAGAGTTCCTGGATCGAGTTTTTCAACCCATTTTTTTTACCGCGCCCCCATTCGCGCAGCGGCGATCTCAAACATGGGATGCCTGCATCTGCAATATTGCTTCACGACGACATCGGAGAAGCCGTCGAAGGAACTGGTTTCCAGTGTCTTCAACCGCAGTACTCAGCGGTAACGTGAAGGCTTTTTGCAGGCTCAGTTTGAGGGTCATATGTCGCGGGCGGAAGTTCGTTCGTGGTGGTCTCGACTGCCCCTCCTCTCCGCCCTCCTCCCCCTCCACCCAAAGCCGTGGTTCTATGGTCAGGATTTGCCCTTGATGTGCCTGTCCGATCGAGTCTCTTGCATCTCAAAATCGCCAGGGTGCCATGCCGGTGGCTTTTCCCGCAGCGCCCACTTCAAAGCGCGAGCCAGCTGGGCCGTGGGTGGGATGGAGGAGGCGTGGGGGTGGACTGTGAGGTCCATGCAAATTTGTACGACACCCCTCATGGAAAATGTAACCACCATCATGAATTCCATCGGCAGGAGCAGCGACCCCTCTTCTCATTTGCCGCACACTTGTGGCCTTCGGTGGACTCTGAATGTTTTACGGCACACCGCCGCTTCAGAGAGAGAATTGCCCACAACAGCTGACCCTCCAGATCACGAAGTTCCAGCCACTGGCGCCCACAAATCGGATGTCCCCCAACTTTCTACCCCAAAGATTCGAAATTGGCAGCGTGGAGTTGAGAAGTGCATTGCATCGAGGGCATGAAGAATATCGCCATGCAGGCCATACAGTATGGATGATTACATCAGGCTTCTACTAACACCCGGAATACCTGCGGCTGCTCAGTCGAGCCTCAATCATTTACTTGGTCTTTGTCAGAGCCCTGTAAGACACCTGCCAATCTGGTATGCGGAGAACAGTACACTTTAAGGAGTGGGCTCTCAGACGCGCCGGCATGCAGGAAATGGCAATGAAACAGACGGGTTGTGCTCTGAGTATTTGCTGACATCCAAAGTTTAACAATTCCGGAAATGTCACTTACTTGCATACCTGCCCTGCATACTTTACAAGCATGCGTCTAAATTTGCAACGATTCAAGACTTTTTTCAGGAGCCACTCGGCTCAAACCCTGAAACTACTTCTCGAAATGTGGCTGAATAAGTGTATCGCTGATTTAGGAGATTCACACCGCTAGAACAGTTAGCACAAGCCGTCCGAAAGCAGTAACTGACCTATTTCGTTGAAAATTACTGGATTTGGAGGACCTTCTGGAGCTCTACAACCCCACACCGGAATAGGGGATCAATGCATCAGTATGATAATATCAGTCTCGCCACATTCGTCTCCTCCCCATCTTCAATATCCAAGATAAAAGCCAGGGAATTCTTTGAATATTCAACCATCACGTGATGGCAGTTGCAGGAAAATCTTTTCTCCTTTCGAGGTCGAACCCACATTTGGAAGCGGGTGAACTAAAACTGCGGGGCTGGGCCCGGCTGGCGGGGTAGTGAGCGTCGGAGTGATGCTACGGCCTGCTTCCCAAACCATGCAACGCATCACTCCTCACACGACCCCCCCTATTTACAAAGTGTACATCTCGATCCTTGCCAAGACGGTCATTTCAATCTCTTTTCCCAAGATCTAGTTATAGACATAGAGCTTTATATCATTCAGGCAACCGTAATCCTACAGCAATGGCATTAATGAAAGCTGCGAATCGTTTGAAGGTGGCTTTCGATGAGGCGAAGGGGCCTTCCATGGGATGTTGGTGAGTGGAGACGCAGCCCAAATTGAGCCAGCCACTGAGAGTTGAGTAGGCAGACGATTCCGGGGAGTAACATCTCCAGGACTTTGGCCAGAACTGGCGTTGACTGGGTACTTGTGGATTGTGAGTCTTGTACTGAGCCTACACCATTCGGACTCACCGACTAATACCAAGCGTGATGAGGTGAACATGGGAACATGGATGGTGAGTCTGCATTTGTGATTTGGCTCGCTTCTCCTAAGGTGTACATCCAGCAAACCAAGCATTCAGGCCAATGCCTAAAGCTAACTGGAAAATGAAATGGATGATGTTGTGACTCTTCAAAATTTTGGCGGATTGAGCCACTGCTGCTGCTCGAGGAAGTCTTGGATGAGCTTTTGGCACATGTTTTTCTATGAATGACTTTGAACAATATTTCTAACTTCACTTTCTCTAGATGCTGCGATGCACGAGGCTGTCCCAGTCATTGCGGCCTGTGGCGTGAGTCCTATTGTGCGAATACCCGATAACCAAGGCTTCATGGTCAAGCGCAAGTTTCCAGCATTATACTGCCTAAGAAGGTTGACTGATCTTCAATAGGAGCTTTGGACTCGGGGGCTCACGGGGTCCTTGTACCGCTCCTCTATACGGTTGAAGATGCAAAGAAGTTAGTCCTTAGTGCAAAGTTTCCTCCACAAGGTCGAAGAGGCTTTGGTTCCCCATTCCCACAGGAGAGATTTCATCCTGACTTAGGATCAACGGATTACCTTCAACAAGCGAACGATGCTCTCCTGACCATGGTTCAAATCGAGACGAAAGAAGCTGTGGAGAATGTTGATGGGATCGGAGCCGTGCCTGGAATCGACGTTCTTTTTGTTGGACCATTTGATCTCGGAAATAATATTGGTCGTCCAATCATCAATGGTGAGATGCATGACGAGTTGCATGCCGCAATTGCGAAGGTCCTGAAAGCTGCGAACGCGGCCGGAAAGAAAGCCGGAATTTTCTGCACTTCGGGCGAACAGTCAAATAAATATGCCCGAGACGGGTTTCATATGATCAGTGTTGCTACTGATACTCTGATTTTACAGGCAAGTATTATGGATGCTCTAAATACGGCAAAAGGGCTAGGACCTGGACCAAAATTAACTGGTCCCTATGGCAAGTAAAGGGGCTGTGTCATAACATTAAACGTTGGGAAGTTGAAGAATTATCATTCAAATAGAAAATCGTTGATGGGATTGAGAGACTTCTGTGTCATGAAGTGAAGGTTGTTCTCCCGCGACCTATAAATGAGCCACAAGTTCCCTCGGAACTATCGTCCAAAAAGGCCTGGATGTGGAGAGAGGCAGACGAGTAAGAGAGATCAGTATCCCAAGGTACCTCGTTGGTAGCAACTCACTCGAGGATGCAGCTGACAAAGGAAAGGATACGTAAAACTGATGCAGGATGAAAAAAAAAGAAAGACAAAGATCCTAACGATTCACCAAGTCCCCAGATTTGTATAAGAGGTGACATGTAAGCAAGCGAACATCTATGAATGTTTTGAGCTTGTAATCTTAGTCCCTCTTGATTGCTCAAGAGAGGCAAGGCCACCTACATTCATTTCTGAGTTCCCTCATCGTCGATCACTCTCGTTCGCAAGTTCGAAATTCCCATGCTGATCGTCGATTCAGCCAACACATCGCTCGAAAACATCCGTCAATGCTGGACTCACCGACCGGACTATTTGAACCAAATCAAGATGTTGTGATTTTGATCCCCAAAACTTCAACGAATATGCGTTTTGATAAACACTCAGGAGTTCCCAGACAGCCTTGATTTGCACAGAAAGCTCGCTCTCACGGATCTCAGATACCTTTCCCTTCAACAGCATCCATCTTCGCTTTCACATCCTCAGCACTGAATCGATGCATTAGCTTCTTCGCCTTCGGAGCGAGTTCCGGAAGTTCGTCTCCCTCTGTAGATTTGTTGATATGAATCTGTCTGAAATAAGTATCAAGTTCTCCTTGTGTGGAAGAACAGTGAACTTGCTACTGGCGTATCAAACTCATACAAATCACGCCAACTCTTCCCTTCCGGCTTCATAACATCAATCTCCTTGTAATCGAAAGGTCGAGCATCCCAGACTGCAGACAAAGTCTGTTTGGCATTTGTGCACAATGAGCAGTTGGCACGAGTGAAGAGTGTGATTCGGCAAGCATGCTGCAGCAGCCGAGCAGAGGGATACATCCCGTGGTGGTGTTTTGAAGCTTGAGATAGAAACAGTGGATAAGATGGAAATGGTTTCAAGGTTCCAACAACGAGAAGGCCAATCCGGGCCTTTTGCGCCCCCCTTGCTGTGGCTTGCAGGGCAATCAATCAATTAATCGGCTTTGCCAGGGTACAAGCATACTGTACAGGACTGTAATGTAGAGGGGCAGAATTAGCGACGGGAGCGGCGAGGCGGACAAAATTTCTGGACGCTTCCAAATCAAGATGCAAGAGTAAACAACAAGGCTTTCGCTATCTAACCTTCGTGAAATCCACTTGACGAACCTTCCACCTCGAATCTTCTAAGCTTCGGGCAGCTCAGGATGGCGCAAAAATGTGTTCATCAGTCTTGCGGGAAGATATTCACAGACCCTGAAGAGGAATGCCGATACCATCCTGGCCCGCCGATCTTTCATGAGGGGCAGAAGGGTAAGAATTGATTTGCTATGCTCTCAATCAAGATCTTATTCTGCTGAATGGGAGGACTAACCAATGCTCTCTTCGCAGGCTGGAAATGTTGCAAGCCTCGTGTCCTGACCTTCGACGAGTTCCTTTCCATCCCTCCCTGCACAACCGGCAAGCATTCCACGACCGACCTTCCCCCAACAATCGAAAAGAAGCAAGCCGAAGCTTCAGACGATACCTCGATCTCCAAACCAATCACACCTGCGGCTGAAGCTTCACGGGGCCCCATCTCAGCTCCCCAGCCTACCGCTACACCCCCACCTCCCCCACCAGAGTCGGATGATGATGATCCTAGCTTAGAGATTCCGAAGGGCAAGACATGTAGACGGAAGGCGTGCGGTCAGTCATATACGGGCGAAAGAGAGAATGAGAAATGCGTTTTCCACCCTGGCGTACCGATATTTCATGAGGGCAGTAAAGGCTATACATGTTGCAAGAGGAGAGTATTAGAGTTTGATGAATTTATGAAGATAGAAGGATGTAAGACTAAGGATCGGCATTTGTTTGTGGGTAGTGGGAAGAAGAAGGGTGGCGGTAATAGTGGTGGGGAGGAGGTTTTGGAAACTGTTAGGTAAGTTTACGGTCTGAAAATATTTGAGGAATTATATATTGATGTTCTATACAGGCACGATTTCTACCAAACGCCAACCACAGTTATCGCCTCCTTCTTCCTCAAGAAAATCAACAAAGAGGCAGCAAAAGTAGACTTCGCCCCCACAGAAGTCTCACTTGACCTTGTGACAACCGACACCCTTCCCAAACGGTATCGAACGGTAGTTCCCTTGTTCGGTCCAATCGATCAGGCAGCTTCGACATACAAGATCATGGGCACGAAGCTGGAGGTAACCTTCGTCAAGGCGGATGGTAGCTCGTGGCCGGTCCTGAGAAGTGATGAGCAACGGACTGGCGAAATAATCCAGGTGGGCAAGGCTGGAAGAGCTTTGTAACTTTAGCTTTATAGAGCTGTCGCGGAATCAAAGCTATCATGTTGGCCACGAGCTAGAAATGAAAGAAAACCGAACTCCAAATTGTTGTCGAGACGGTAATCAGCAGTGTGAGAAATGATTTGATTTGATTTGATTAGAGGGGGTCTAATCAAATCAAATCAACTGTATTTTGAACCTAATCAATTCAAATCAAGTCTAATTAT
>Ga0302325_10017962_pt1 | contig 14916 bp, 10 predicted proteins | sample Palsa_T0_2_FD_201948 | JGI IMG/M metagenome (GOLD analysis project Ga0302325, IMG submission 201948) | Peat permafrost microbial communities from Stordalen Mire near Abisko, Sweden - Palsa_T0_2 | ecosystem: Environmental > Terrestrial > Soil > Palsa > Peat permafrost | place: Sweden: Abisko... | reverse complement strand
GCCGCGCTGGTCAGCACTCACGAACAGGACACCGCTTTCTACTATGACGCCGGATTGGAGATGACCGCTGAGCAGGATCGCCGTACCGGCGGCAATATGGAGTCGCACATCTCCTACTACGATGTTTCGGGCAAGCTTAAGGAGATTTCGCCCCCTTACGGTTCCGATCGGCACTCGCTGACGGCGCACTATCGCACGGTGGCAGCGAAGATGGGCGCGGGGAGCATCGCCGTCTTTCCTCCCCCGCACCGTTATTTCTTTGCCCGCGATTATACGACCAACCAGGGATACCTCTGGTACAGTTCCTGGCGGGGCAGAGTTGGACTGGGAGTGCATCAGTACCCCGACGACGATACCACCATCGATCCGTGGATGAACGCGCCGCCGGATTCCGTTCAGGAAATGGGCTTGTTTCTGCTGCCGAGCGCGAAGGACTCGAGCGTAGCGCTCAAGGACGTTCTGGCTTACACGCACAACGATCACTTTGTGCACTTGGATGGTTTTGTAACCTTTGCATCGCATTGGCACCTCGCCTACACCGTGCAGGCCATGGAAAAGGGACTCGACTGGGAGCCTCCCTTCAAGCCGGTGATGAAGGCCACAGGAATTGACTCCGCCATGATCATGGATTTCCACGGCGATGGACATCCCGCGGATTTGACGGACCTCAGGCTCCACGAACTGAACGAATACTACAAAGCCTGCCGGGCGCAGTCTGGCCGGGACTTCCTGCTGATCCCTTCAGAAGAAGCGGATATCTATCTGGGTGGCCATTGGGGGCTGGTCTTTCCTCACCCGGTGTATTGGCAGCAGGATCGCAAACCCGGTGAGAGTTTTGAAAGCGCAGATGAAAAATACGGCAAGATCTATCGCATTCATGATGCCGAAGACATGTGGAAGATGATCAAGGCGGAAGGCGGGTTCGCTTATCAGACTCATCCGCGCACCAAGGGATCGACCGGCTACCCCGACAAGATTTTGAACACAGCTTACTTTCGAGACAGCAGTTACCTGGGCACCGGTTGGAAGGCCATGCCGTCGGATCTGTCTTCGCCAAGGTTGGGGGAGAGAGCATTCAAGACGCTCGATGACTTGAACAACCTCGGTTTGCACAAGCACATGATTGGAGAAGTGGATGTATTTCAGATCAGTTCGGCGGATGAGCTCTACGGGCACATGAACATCAACTATCTTCGATCGCCCGAGCTGCCTTCGTTCGATCACTATGGCCGCATCCTGAACTCGATCGAGAAGGGGGACGGTTTTATCACCACCGGCGAGATCCTTCTCCCCTCTACCTCAATGTCCGCGGAGGGTGATGGGAGCATCCGCGTCAAAGCAAGAATATCCTCGACATTTCCTTTGAGAATCGCTGAGGTGGTTTGGGGCGACGGGGTGAGCACCCACCGGCAGGTCATCGACCTGCAATCGACGCCGGCATTCTACGATCACGAGCACACCTGGCTGGTCGACACACCCCGCGGCTCGCCGGGGCAGGCTGGGTGGACGTGGGCGCGGTTTGCGGTCTGGGACGTGGCAGGAGACGGCGCGTTCACCAATCCCGTCTGGCGCGAGCGGAAATAAAGGCGAGCGACAAAATAGGTAGAATCCTTTTAGGGGCTGAAGAGGAGATTTGCTATGCGTATCGCACGAGCAACTATGGGCTTGATCCTAACGCTGGGTTGCGTCTGCTTACATGCTGACGAAAGCGATCCGCAAAAGATAACCCTGGTTGGAACGATCCACCGCGCGATGGCGATCGGGGCAGAGTCCACTGGTTGGACGGTGCAGGTCGATTCCGAAACCATCGTCGACGGGAAACCCATCAGCTCGATTGAAGTAAGCGATATCCGTAAGCCCAAGCAGCTTGAGGATTTCGAGAACAAGCGCGTGAAGATCGCCGGTAAGGTCGTCTATCGTCACGGCGTGGAAACCGGAGTCCAGCCCTATGTAGAGATCATGACCATCAAAGCGGACCCAGGCCCAGACCGAGCTAAGCCTTGATTCGGATTGATTAACCTTTCGTGCCATCGGCGTAGGGTTTGAGGAAGGCGAAGGTTTTCGTTGCGAGATCGATGGGAGTGTTGGCCTGCGAGGTTCTGGAATGTACCGTGAAGTAGCCGGTGTAGCCAATCTCGTGGAGACCCCGAAACACGGTATCGAAATTGACTCCGCCAGGTTCCCACAAGCCGAGATTGTTCGCAGCCCCTGCAGAGCCTGAACTGGATGGACTTTGTTGGTGCACCACTCCGCCTCGGCCGGCCAGTACGCACGATTCCACCGTCGCTTGCGGGACGGCTGCAATGGCCGGAGTCCCATCAGGAGGCGTGCCTGGTGGGCGAACCTTCTGGTTTTGCGCGTAGACGTTGACGAGCCAAGGAGCAACGCTCTTGATCACATCCCGGCCGTATCCCTGAGGAGTGTTCATCCAGTTGACCGGCTCGTAGACTAACCCGAAATTGGGACGGTTGATTTTCTTCAAGCAATCGATCGCATCATCAAGGTTCGAGAACAAAGTCGCCGGGTGAGATAAATGGACGATCCAAATGCCTCGCTCCCTGGCCTCGTCACAGGCACGCTGAGCCCAACCTAGCTGCTCTGGCCGCTTGATCTGACAACGGATAAGTTTGGCGCCAAAGATCTCTGCCATCTTGAGGCGAGGAGCGATGTTGAGCAACGCAAAAGGGGAGCAATCATTGTTAGGCGGCTGGTCTCCGTCGCACGTCACCATGGATACCTGCAAACCAGATGCCCTGGTCTTGCGGGCCATCTCCAACATCTCGTCAAGCGGGGTTGAGATGTTGCACTGCAGAGGACGGATACAGACGGCGTCGTACCCGGTGGTGCGGGCGATCTGGAGGAACTCGTCGTAGGTGAGGGGTTTTAAATTGCTGACCTCCCCGATCGGCTCGGAGATTCTTCCGGAGAGAGATAGTTTTATGCCGGGCCACGCCGCCCTGGCGATGCGAGCCCCGGCGGCGGCCAGCACGGCGGCGCTCAAGAACGCTCTTCGATCCATATTTTCCACCACTTTTGTCCAGGTTCGTTGACCCATCGAGAGAGTTATTGGATTGCCGTGGTGGCCGGCAACACAGGTAGTAAAACAGCGCTGGCGCCGGAAGAGCCACGCTCGATCGAGATGGTTGCCTTCTTATAGTCCTGAGGCTGGGCGAAGAAGATGTTGGGCACATAGGTCTGCGGATTGCGGTCATACAGAGGAAAAAGGCTCGATTGGATCTGGACCATGATGCGGTGGCCAGGCTTGAAGACGTAATTCATCGTGGGCAGCCGGAATCTATATTCCTGGACCTCGCCCGCGGGGATGGCGCTCGGCTCCGCGAAGCTCTTGCGGTAACGCCCACGAAAGATATCCATGCTGACCGCCAGTTGATAGCCGCCCATCTCGGGCTGCTCAGGCACGGTCGGTGGATACACATCAATGATCTTGACCACGAAGTCCACGTCCGTGCCGGTTGTCTTGGCAAAGATATCCGCAAACGGAGCACCCTCAACCAGCACGGGCTCCGTCAGCAGGGAAGTCTGGTAGGCGAGGACGTCCGTACGGGTGGAGACAAAGCGCTGATCCTGGACAAGCCACGTTCTCCAGCGTGCTTCAAGGTTGGACTGTACGGGAACCTCGATAAAGGGCACCGGTTTGGCCGGGTCAGAAACGTAGCTATCCTCACCTGCCGGCGCTGCCTGAAAGCCCAGACCGCTCTTGGCCTGCAGATACAACGGGGTGAGATGTTGTTCGGTCGCGCCCGGCCAGTCAGAGAACTTGTCCCAATGATTCTCCGCCGGGTTATAGATAAGGACCTGCGGGGTCGGCTCTGCCGGCTTGCGATCTTTGAGATAGGTGTCGAAGAAGGGAATGAGGACGCTTCTGCGGAAGTCCGCAGCCGTGTCACCCTTCCACTTGAGTGGGCCAAGGTTTTCCGCCGCACGATTGACCTGGCTGTGATACCACGGCCCCATGACCAGATGGTTATTGGCCGCCATCCCTTTGGCTTTGAGGGCCTCCCAGGTGTGGATGGCGCCATACATATCCTCCTGGTCCCACAAGCCCTGCAGCCACATGGTGGGAAGGGTGGAGTGATGCGTGGCCACCAGCTTATCGAGCGCCTGCTCCTGCCAGAAGGCATCGTAAGCGGGATGCGCCGAGAGGCGGTTCCAAAAACCGAGCTGCTGAAAGCCGTTCTTCTCGGCAAAGTTGCCTGCTGAAACAGCATCCAGAAAATTCTGATAATCGTCCGCGCCCCAACGCGGAACGGGATCTCCTTCGCCGGTCTTGCTCGTCTGTTCGGTGAAGTAGTCGAGGTTCACCTGGCGGAAGGCGCCGTAGTGAAACCAGTCGTCGCCCATCCAGCCGTCGATCATCGGGCTTTCGGGGGCAGCGACCTTGAGCGCGGGGTGTGGCCCCAAAAGCGCCATGGTCACCGTCCACCCGTCGTAGGAGGAACCAATCATGCCGATGCGCTGATTGGATTCCGGGACGTTTTTGCTCAACCAATCCACGGTGTCCCATGCGTCGGTGGCGTCGTCTGTCTTGGTTGGATTCAGAGGTCCCATGGGGGGACGGGTCATCACGTAGTCGCCCTCGGAGCCGTACTTCCCACGAATGTCCTGATAGACGAGGATGTAGCCATCCTCGACCCATTCCCGGTTAGCCGACCAGACGGCGTCTTTGAGATGAGGACTGTCTGTTTTTGCGAAGAACTTGGCGTCGTAGGGCGTGCGCTCCAGGAGCATAGGGAGATCGTGCGCGCCCTTGGGGATGACGATGATGGTGTGCAGTTTCACACCATCGCGCATCGGGATCATCACGTCGCGCTTGACGTAGTCATAGTCCGTTTCGGGCTTCTGCCATTTGGCGGGGATGTCGCTGCCGGTCTGAACCATATCGCTGTTCTGTGAACACGCAGGGGAGACCGCGAGAGAGAGGAAGAGTGACGCCAGAATGACACTTGCGGGAACCTTCACACACATCCTTTCGTGGCAGGGATTTGAGATCATGCCCCCTGCGCGGCTTATTTTATGGATTGTCGCAGGGAATGAGCTCTCAGATCGACGGAATTAACCGCAATTTTTGTTCCCTTGGGCGGGGGCGTGGCGAACGGGAAGTGGCACATCAGCGGCCATTATCTCACTCAAGCCAAAAGAAGGCTTGAATGGGGCACCTAGCAGTTGTTGCCGGTGTGACAGTCAGCCCAGATGCCACAAGGACGCCTGAGACCGCTCAAAGGAGAGCAGCCATGCGCACGTCGCCCCGCCTTAGAGAAGAATCATGGCGACAGGATGCCCCTTTGCGACGAGAAGAGCTGACGAAACAGGTTTGGGGGTTATCCCGTCTGTTCCGCGAATTGCTAAAGCAACTTCATCTTTCGTCAAAGCTCAGCTTCGTAGTTAGAAGTTTCGGGACCGGCGAATAACCACCATCGGAAATGCCGCGCACCTGGAAAGGATCTTGGATCGAGTTTGTCATTGCATCCGCTACCCGGGACCTCAATGAGATGCCTGATGTGGCGCAGCGGCAGTGCCGTCTGACCAATCGAACACGGGTACCATGAAAATGATTTCTGGCTCGGGAACGTCGCGATATTCGTCGTTGTACAACACCGGTGAGCCCGCCAGGTCCGCTCCCCAACTCGCCGCTTCTGCCTTGGGAACTGAAAACATGAGATGCGGGCGCCAGTGTCCGGCGGAATCACCAAGGTTTCCTGCTTTCGACATCATGTAAGACATAGCGCCAGCTTCAGGCATCGGAAGTTCGTTCTTCGCGACCGCGGCTGTGATGTTCTCACGGATCTGCGCTTTGGATAATCCGGTCAATGCCAGCTTCGTTCTATTCACTGTGTAAGGAAGAATTGTCCGCACCGCAGCTGGGTTATAACAAATAGGCCCGCGCATCTTAGGATTCCAGAACTCCGGACTATCCATTGGAGACATCCACGAGCGTTCAACGAGGCACGTGAACCCATTCTTCCCTTCGACTGCGGTCTGGTAGCCACTTTTCTCCAAGACGAGAACCGTTGCATCGCGCGATATGGAAGTGGGCGCGGCGCTCTGCGAAAGGGCTATCTCGGCATTCCGGTCCGCCATCAAATATTGGTCAAGCGGCGCCATGCTGGGATATTGAGTTTTGCCATCCTCCGCCCACGTCTGTCGCGAAGCTCCAGAGACAGAACCGAGGATTAGAATTAGTGAGGCTACTGCAGCGAATCCATTTTGACTCATCGGGTCCTCTGGGAAGGCATGTGACGTTGCACTCGTCCCATTCACTGGAGAGTGAGTGGGCGCCTGGTAAGCGACGTGGTGAATCGAAAAAAGTGTACCTCAGGGGCTAAACTGCATGCGGAAAAACTCGCTGCTGGGTTTAAGCTGCCTGTATAGGGTTGACGTGCAGGGTGGGGTTATTTCGACAGAGGAAAATAAGAAAAGTCAGCCCCGCCTTTGCAGCAGAAACTGTCTCACTGCCGGGTCCTCGGCTAGCCCAATCGCCCGGTCGAAAGCGTCTGCAGCCTCAGATGTGTCGCCTAGCCGCTGCAACAGATGAGCGCGAACTGCCCAGTAGGGCTGATAGCTGGAGGTCGCGTCGCGGTCGATCCTATCCAGTGCCGCCAGTCCCGCCTGCGGTCCATTCGCTTCGCCAACCGCCGCGGCGTATCCGATTCGGGCGCCAAGCGTAGGGGAGATGCGGATCAGCTGTTCGTAGAACAGCACGGTCGCGGCCCACTCGGTCCGGCCGCTACGCGCCCGCTCAGCGTGCACGGACTGAATCGCGGCTTCGAGTTGAAAGCGTCCGGCGCAATTGCGGCTCGACGCAGCGGCGAGATGGCGTTCCGCCTCATCGATCAAAGGCAGAGACCACTGCTGTGTGTCCTGTGCGGAGAGAGGAATATAGCGGCCGTCCGGCCCTCGCCGCGCCGGGCGACGGGCTTCGCAGTGGAGCATGAGTGCGAGCAGACCCCGCACCTCTGCTTCCCCGGGCATTAGTTGGAGAAGGACGCGTGCGAGCCAGATCGCTTCCTCGGCCAGATCGCGGCCGCGCTGGTCAACGCCCGCCATGTCATCCCAGCCGATCCCGAAGGCGGCATAAATCGCTTCAAGTACCGCGTCGAGCCGCTGCGGCAGATCACGCTCTTGCGGGACTTCAAAGCGAATGCCGCCGTCTCGGATCTTCGTCTTGGCACGCACCAGGCGCTGCCCCATCGTTTTGGGTGAGACCAGGAAGGCATGGGCGATACGGGCTGCGTCCAGACCCAGAACGGTCTGGAGCATGAGCGGCGTGTGCATGGCCGGATCGATCGCCGGGTGGGCGCACACGAACAGGAGTTTCAAACGTTCATCAGGAAACTTAGCCGACATAATCGCCTCCTCGGATTCCTCTCTAAGGAGCAGAAGAGTGGGTTCGCTCGCTTCAGCTACTTGCCGATGACGCACAAGATCGATCAAAGAATGGCGTGCCGCCGTCAGCAGCCAGGCCTGTGGATTTTGTGGCACGCCGTCTCGTGGCCAGGTTGTCAGTGCTGCTATCAATGCGTTGCTGAGGGCGTCCTCCGCGCTAGCCACATCGCGCGTATGCGAGGAAAGGTAGGCCACCAGACGACCGTATGACTCGCGGGCCACGCGCTCGATCGTCCGTTGTGTGTCCTCCTGTCTTCCGTTCATCCCGTGATCCGGCGCCCGGCTTCTGGCGCGAGGGGCCGGACCTCCACCGCACCGAGCGAAGCTGCTGGGCATCGCGCTGCCCAATCGAGTGCTGCGTCCAGCGAGGAGAGTTCCAGGATTAAGAATCCCGCCAGTTGCTCCTTCGTATCAGCGAAGGGGCCATCCTGTACCTGCCGCTTTCCTTCGATAAGCCGCACCGTGGTCCCAGTCTCCGGCACTTCAAGTGGCTCGCCACCGACATAGATGCCGGCCTCGACGAGCGCTTTGTGATACGCCCGCCACGCACCGAGGTACGGATTGCTTTCGGGGGCCTTCCGTGTCGCAAAAGCTTCTGGTGATTCGAAGATGAGCAGGGCGAATTGCATCAGCCTTTCTCCTTTGGGAACAGCGGTGAGCGCCTTTGTGCGCCTGATCGTAAGACGGATGAGACGCGGCCAATTCGACGGAGGTCAGGAAATCTCCAGAAATTTCAAGCGGCAATAAGCAAATTTGACCGACGCCGTGGTCCTGGCCGAATGACGGGCCAGGTGTCAATTGCCACTTGTGCACTACCACGCGGTTGGGGTGCGGAGGTAGGTGCGCACCCTGTCACTCTATCCACTTCCCAGCACTCGCACAATGCCCCTAGACTACACTGGCCTTCACTCTCCCGTCTGAATTCCGCCGATCCCGGTGGCCGGCCGGTGACCTTCACGCTGCGGCAATGTGTGAGTCCGAAGGAATTTCTTCGTCCCGGTTCTTCGATTACAAACGAACATTCGTAGGCGCAATCGACATGACGGTGGACGCAGCGAGGCCGATGCTCGAACGGCGCGATTACAAGGGTGACCAGTGTTCGCTGGATACCCACGTAGGGGCCCTCGCGCACATCGTATCGCTGAGCCACGAAGCAGGATTCGACAACCGATTGCCCGATACTCTATATGCGGTGTATGCGGCAGCCGTCGCTGCGGGACTGGGAGCCAAGGAGCTGCCGGCCGTTTATGCCACTGTTCCGGGCGAAGCGCACTTAAAGGTGTAGGAGAAAAACGGTCGAGTCCCAGGATCTGCTCCTCCAACGGTTTCTCTGTCCGCACAAATTCCGGGCTGGCGTACAGACGGAGTGCGGTCTGCGAATACTCCGTGCTCCACTATCTCCTATCCTGACGCGGCTTTGACGAAAAACCAGGACAACCAGGACAGACTGGCCCTAATGAGAAGGCATCTGCTTACTTCAGTCCAATGTGTTTCCTTTTAGGCTCCGTCTGTCCTGCGTTTCCCCCGTCCCTCCTGCGTTTCCCGCTGCCGTTTCCCGCAGTTTTATGCGTGCAGAGTTACGCTGGGGCTGCTGCCGGTAAGCCTGGCCAGCGGGTCGCCGCTCTTGGACAGAAGCGTGCTTGAGCCACCCGAGCCATTCAGCGTCACGAGTACGCTCTGGATATTCCAGTTGTCGTCGGTCTGGAGGAACCCGTTGTGCGAAGTCAGCGTGATGGTGACGTCGCCGAAGACCGAAAACGGCTGCGGCGGTCCGGAAAGGGTGAACGATTTCACGTGGTCTGTGTTGTTGCCCCAGCCGGGGTCGCTCTGCGCCTTGAGGGTGAAGGTCTGCGTGCCGCCCGGCAATGCAACAGCAGCGGTTGCTGAGCTATCTCCGCGCAGGTCATCGCCGCCGGTCTCGATGTTGAAGCTGATTTCGTTGAAGGTTTCCTTGGCCCCGGGCAGGGGCGCGGGGCCGCCGACGAAGAAGTAGCTGTCCCAGGAGGAGCCGCTCTCCATATCAAGGGTAATGGTGTACGGATCGGCGCCGCCGGAGACTGCTGCGTCGGTGGAGGGAGAGCCATCGTTTTCGCTCATGGTTCCATTCATGTCGGTCTGGACCCGCAGGTTGCGGAGGTAAGCGGACTTTGCCCATCCGCCGGCGGCCTGGTAACCGCTGCCCATCTGATCCTGGGTCTGCTCCGGATTGGAAAGGGTGGAGAAGACCTCTCCGCCGGATCCGACATAGCCCGCCTCGACAGCCAGGCCGGTCTTGTAGAGCGTGGCCGGATAATAGCCCATCCAGATGCCCTGGACGGCCACCCACCAATTGACGTCGCTGGAGTTCGGCTCTTGATAGAGCTGGAACTTCATGGAGATTTCGAATTGCTCGCCGTCAAAGACGCTGGTGCCGTTGATGCGGATGCCGGGGAAGACGGAGTTGCTGTACTGGATCCAGCCTTTGTGCTGGGTGTTGTAGCCGCCTTCGTTGTCGCCATCATGCGCGTAGCCGTTGGTGGTGTAGTAGGTGAAGACATGGGGTTGGGTGTCGCCGTTAAGGCTCTGGTCGACGGTCCAGCCGCCTTCGAGCGACTGGGTCACCCCGGTGCTGTAGTTCTGCAGCCAAACCTGAAGGATGGAGTGGTCGGCGCCATCGCCGCCGGCCGGGATGTTGATGGCCGGATCCCACATGTTCAGGTAGCCGTCCCACCCGTAGAACGTGCCGTTCTGGTTGTCGATGCCGTGGAAGTATCCGGCTGGGTCGGGGTCTGCCGGCTTGCGGTTGGGGCGAACTTTGTTCACCTTCAACCCGCCGCGTTTGACGTGGAGATCTTTGACGCCGGCGAATTGCGACAGGCGGGCGATATCCGGGCGAAGGATGGGAACGGTGCCGGCGGGGCCGCGCTCGATCCTGGGATCATCCAGTTCAAAGGATGAGGCCTTGGCTCTGCGCTCAGGTGCTACTGAAGGCGCCGCCAACCCGGCCGGCGGGGCAGTGGCGATTTTCCCGGAGGGATGCTGGCTCTCGATGGGTACCCAGTCAATGGTCTGGCCACTGGGGGTGGTGGTGGTTTTCACGATTTTGAGGGAGGCTTGGCGCTCTTTTAGCCAATTCACGAGCTCTGGATTGAGCTGATTCTGATCGTTTGCCATGGTTTGCTCCTGTCTCGTTGACTTCTGACAACACGGCTGTATCCGCTGTAATCGGGCGATCCCAACCAGCGGTTCCGTAGCAGCCCAGCATAGAAATAGTGCTCCCGAGTCGACGAGCGTTGCAGTCAACGGGGGAAATAGATTTCGGCCGATGAAGGGGGAGCAAACACCCTGGCATTATTGATCTGCGAGCAGAACCAGATATCCTTCGAACAGCAGTGGACATGACGAGACGGTTGTTGAGGATATTGCGTGAAGAAGAATCTTTTGCCGATTGAGGCGATTGCAGGCAAGCTCGGTTTACCCGGCGATCTATATGAGAAACGCAGCCCGGTCAGCGGGAAGTTAAGCCTGGAGCTACTGAACGATGCGCGATTCAACCGCGGCGGCAAGCTGATCCTGGTGACCGCAACCACGCCGACGGTTTCGGGCGAGGGCAAGACCGTCACATCGATCGGACTGGTGCAGGGGCTGGAAGCGATTGGTAAACGCGCGATTCTTTCTTCGCGTGAGCCTTCGCTCGGACCGGTGTTCGGTATGAAAGGGGGAGCGGCCGGGGGCGGGCGCTCGCAGGTGGAGCCCGCGGCCAAGATCAATCTGCACCTCCACGGCGATTTCCATGCGATTACGAGTGCGCACAACCTCCTGGCAGCCCTGATTGATTCGCACATGTTTCATGGCAATGAGCTTGATCTGGATCCGGATGCGATCACCTGGCCACGCACGCTGGACATCAACGATCGCGCGCTCAGGGCCATCACGGTGAGCGTGACCGGCGCGGACAAGAAGCGGCGCGACGGCAGCAATCGCTCCAGTGGATTTTTGATTACAGCAGCATCGGAAATTATGGCGATCCTTGCGCTCGCTTCCAGTCGCCAGGATCTGCGTGCGCGGTTGGCGCGTATCGTGATTGGACCGAACCGCGCGGGCCTGCCGGTGCGCGCATCGGACTTGCAGGCAACCGGGCCGATGATGGCGCTGCTGAGCGAGGCGTTGCTGCCAAACCTTGTGCAGACGACGGAGGGGACACCTGCAACGGTACATTGCGGGCCATTTGCGAACATCGCGCACGGCACCAGTTCGGTGATCTCGCAGCAGATGGGCTTGCGGCTGGCGGACTACGTAGTAAACGAGACAGGCTTCGCATCGGACCTCGGCTTTGAAAAGTACATGGATCTTGTAAGTCCGTCATCCGGTATTAAGCCGTCAATCGCCGTGTTGGTGACGACGGTAAGGAGCATGAAGCAACAGGGCGAGGGCGATCTCGAACGCGGATTTGCGAATCTCGATACCCATATCCGCATTGTCAAAGGCTTTGGCCTGCCGGCGGTGGTGGCGATCAACCGCTTCCCGGACGATACAGAAGCGGAACTCGAATCGCTGCGGGCCTATTGCGAGGCGCGGGGAGCGGCGTTTGCGCTGTCGGAAGCATTTGCGAAAGGCGGTACAGGAGCGGCCGCGCTTGCGCGGAAGGTAGTTGAGGTGATCGAGGCCCATCCAAATGTCACGCTAACGACAACGTATGAGGCCCACAATCCCGCTGTTGAGAAGATCACAAAGGTGGCTCAGAAGATCTATGGCGCAGACGGCATTGAGCTGAGCGAGCGTGCCAAGCAAAACCTGGCGCGGTTTACGCGCTGGGGCTATGGCGAACTGCCCGTCTGCATCGCGAAAACCCAGTACTCGCTGAGCGACGATCCCAAGCGGTTGGGCGCGCCACGGGGATGGAAGTTGCATGTGACGGACATAGCGCTCTCGGCGGGTGCAGGATTTCTAGTTGTTATCTCGGGTGCAATGATGCTGATGCCGGGGCTGCCAAAAGCGTCGCGTGCATTGGGGATCGATGTGGACGAGCATGGCGAGATTACCGGCATGTAAGAATGAGTGTAGTAACCCATCGTGTTTGAGATGTAGGATCGACAGACGATTCCTCTATCGCAAGGTATTCGATAAAGAGTTGACACTCACGGTGCACCCCTGACAGTAAACTCCGGTTTGGCGGACGATCCTTGTTACTTGTTCGTCAATCTCCTGTGCTTCCGCCGTCCGGTGTGCCTCAATTAAGTAGGAGCGGTATTGCGACATGGCGCCGGCCAGGCGAGGATCGGTAGCGGACAGCCTTTTCCGTAGTATCTCGAGAGCTTGCAGCATGTTTCTCTCCGCATCTTGTGACGCCCCGGTCTTCCACTGGGCAAACCCGAGCGACTCCAGCGCGAACCCGTTGGCGACCGATTCTGATTCGAAGTTTTTGTTTGCGAACGCAACCGCCTGCTTCGCGTTCATCAGTCCTTCCTCACAGTGCCCCCGTGAGCAGCGTGCGTACGTGAGAGTCATGAATGCGGACAGGGTTGCCGCCCTGGGTGGATTTGAAGAAGATTCCATCATTTGAAGTCCCTGCAGGGCGAGCCGCTCTGCCTTCTTATAGTCGCGCCGCAAGAGGGCTATGTCCGCCAGGTGTACTACACTCTGCCCGGTCCCCTCAGGGTCGCCCAGCTTCTGGCGCACCTTGAGCGCTTGCTTCCGGGTGCTTTCGGCATCGCCCAGACGGCCGTAGATCATGTAGAGCGAGGAGAGGCTGTCGAGTGTGGAGGCGTACTCTGCCTTGGCTGATGGTGCATTCTTCAACAGATGTAGCGCCCTCAGGTAGGCATCTTCCGCTTTCAGGAATTCTGCTCCAAGGTGGTATTCCTCTGCGAGACGTTCCCACAAAGCGGCTTGCTGTGCTGGGGGAAGATGCTGCTGTTCACCGGTGCGAGTCAACTCCAGATCGCGAGCGATCCGTGCTTGCGACGATGGGGGTTGGGCATCCGAAGTCTGAGCCCAGACGGCGCCAACGCGCGAGACGGAAGCGATGAGAAGAAGAAGGCACAGCATCGGGCGAAGATAAGAAAACACGGCGTTCATACGTGACCCCGCAATAGAAATTTGGAAGAATGCACGGAACGGCGACTACTTGCATTTTGATTACGCATTTGTTTGGCGGTAGGTTCCCGCACTTACATCGCTGCGCAAATATTTAATCGGTGGCATGCTAACGGCCACTTATCAAATCACAGCAAACGACTGAACTTATGCGATGAAGCGTGCGGTCATGATGGGAGGATTGGTCACAATCGAAAAACTGTGTTCACTCCCGGACAGCTCGCCGGTTGTCGTGAGTGTTCGTTTTTGAACACGCGCTAGCAAAACGCAGGACACACCGAATTTCTTTTCTGATCGCGCGAGAGCGCCTCGCATACGGACGACCTGGGGCAGAGACACCGGCTAACGCAGTGAGTTTTGCAACGTCCAAATTCGGACACCGCTTTTCAGTAACGAACACAGTCGTGAATCGGCCAAGCGTGTAAGTCGTGCTGCCTCTGCCGCTCATTACCGCCCAAATATGGACACCCGTTTGCACGAAGCTCTTATCATGGAACTCAATAGACACCAGTCCTCACCAAAGGAGTCAACATGCGTGTTCGTTCGCGAGTAAAATTTCTCTCGCTCTGCATCACCTTAGCCCTCGCTGGTTTCAGCCTTTCCGCCGGCGCAGAAATTCCTGCTTTGGCAAGCAGCCCTATGCTCGACTGCTCCGGCTTGCCGTGCGTCGATGTGACTGCCGGCAGCAACACGCATTTCAAGATGCTGATCGATACCGGCAATGAAGCGTCCATGCTGGACAAGGCAAAAGCGGAAGCACTGGGACTGGAACTGAAGCCGCTGAATGGGCCTGATGGCAAACCTTACCCTGGCTATTCCACCGCAACGTTAAAGAACGTACGGCTGGGCGGAGCCGCGCTCGGTGACCTGAAGTTGTTAGTTGTCGACCTCGAACCGTCCATTCAAAAAGGCGAGTATCCTGCCGCGGATGGTTCTTTGTCGTATACAGCTTTTAATGGCCGCATTTTGCAAATGGACTACAAGGACAGGCATATCGGGGTATCCGAGTTGCTGAAGAGCGACGGACCGTGTCCAGGTTTCTGTGGAGCCATCACCCATCCGACTTTCGGAAAGCAAGGACCTCCCATTGTGGTAACCACCGGCTTCCAGCTAAATGGAAAAGAAGTCGCAGTGCAGATTGACACTCTTTACTCCGGCACGATGCTCATCTACTCCACATCCGTTGAGAAGCTTGGATTGTCGGAGCAGCAGAATGCCGCAAAGAAACGCGTGTTCCCGTTTACAGATGGGGGAGTCGAGATGATTGAAGGGACAGCTTTGGCTGAAAGCTTTGGCATGAGGGAATTGAAGAGAGATGTGGCTGTCTATTTTGCAACACCCAAGGTTCATCAGCCGGATGGCATGTTCGATGGCACTGTGGGCCATGAACTCTTTGCCGGGCATGTATTAACTCTCGATTTTCATGCGCATCGCTTC
>Ga0302325_10017960_pt1 | contig 14917 bp, 13 predicted proteins | sample Palsa_T0_2_FD_201948 | JGI IMG/M metagenome (GOLD analysis project Ga0302325, IMG submission 201948) | Peat permafrost microbial communities from Stordalen Mire near Abisko, Sweden - Palsa_T0_2 | ecosystem: Environmental > Terrestrial > Soil > Palsa > Peat permafrost | place: Sweden: Abisko... | reverse complement strand
ACAGTGACACGCTTCACAAAGCCATAGTCTCCCCAATGATTAGAGAGGCCCGGCTCACAGTCCTTTTTGATTGTTGCCACAGCGGCTCAGCAATCGAACTCCCATACGTGTACAGACCAGATTCCCATGGACAGGTCAATCTCGTCGACAACGTCAAGCAAGGCATCAATTTGGCCAGCTCTGCGGTTAACCTTCTTCGTGGCGGCCTCACGGCTGCAAAGATTCAAGATGCTAAAGTCTTGATCGGTGGTGCCAAAACATTCTTTGCTAACTTGCAGGGTCGTCCCGCCCAAGAAACCAACGAAGATGGCTTGGGTGAAGAGCACTTTATTGAGCCATGGAAGCATGAGGGAAAGGATGTCTGGATGTTCAGTGGCTGTGCTGACAATCAGACTTCTGCCGACACTAGCATTGCTGGCGCTGCAACTGGTTTGTGGATCTCAACTGCGCGTTCGTATATGGCTGACAGTGATTAATAGGTGCAATGTCTCACGTCTTTCTTCAAACCATGCGATCGAATCCACGTCAAAGCTACATTCAGGCATGAAGCCGCCCGCGACCGTCACGTGATGATGCTGACATTTCTCATGCAGGTTCTGCAAAACACTCGCGTGTCTCTTGCCCAAAAATACAAGCAGATACCACAATTGTCTGTTGGTGGCCTCTACAACTTGAATCAACCAGTGAATGTAAGTGGGGAATGTCCGCATTGTTCAATCCCGAATCTAATGCGTGCTTTCAGTTCTAGATAATCCCGGATGATGTAACGAACGATGCTTTACATGCAATGAGCTTGGTGGAATGAATCAAAACTCATGAAATTACCCTTTATGCCAAATTTGGTGATTGCGATCAAAATTTCCCCTTTCGAACTTTTTCCAGTACGCCTTTCACATGTTGTTTCCAAAAGATTTCTGCGTCATCCAAAGTCTTCTAAATGGAAACAGCTCTGTTGTTTCAAGTTCTTTGAGATCTCTGCGCCCAATTTGCAAATGTCGCTCTCTGAATCATTTCTATGCAATATCTCTCACTCTAGCCTCCATTCACGAAGCTCTGCACTCCGCATTTAATGTGTCATCAGAAGTCTGAGATGATTCGCAACCTCGAGTCTACCCAATCGAGATATGATAAAGTCATCCTTCCATTACATTTTCCGAGCTTTCATTTCCTCTTCCTTCACTAATTCTTCAATTCTCTCATCCACCAAGCCAAAAGACTACACATAGTCCTGCAAAAAAATGGTCGAACACACTGAAACCCGATCAGCCCATTCCAGACAGGAGCCATCGCGCACTTCTCACTCTAGTTCCCAATCCCGCCCACAATATACAACTTCCTCCTCTCATCGCCCCTCTAGCTCTTCTATCAGCAGACCCGCCGCTACGTCTATCGAAGCCACCCACGTCCATGACGCATCTCGGGCCAAAGCCTCCTTAGCCCCTCTGGGCAATATGGAGCGCACCTACATTGAAGGCTTGAGTCTCCCCGCCGCACTCCAAACCAAGAATCACAGCCCCAGAAAGGCCCCCACCAGAGAGCCCAAGACAACCGTCGGAGCCACCCACGTCCACCACAGCTCGCGGGTCAAAACCTCCATGGCCCCGCTCGGCAGCATGGAGCGCACCTACGTTGAAGGCATGTCTCTCCCCTCTTCATACCAAACCAAATACACCAGCAACAAAACCAAGATTCAAGGTTTAGTTCCCGCTTCACGGTATCAGCAGGAGAAGGAGGGGAAGAGCTATCCTGCACACACGACTACGGGCTCGTCGTTCAAGTCAAGACCTCCGACTAATGCAAAGAGTTTCCTTTCGAGTCTCGACGACCAGAATTTTGCGTCTAAGCAAATTCGAATCAATACTTTGCCGCCAGAAGAAAGAAGGAAACAGGAGTCGTGGGCACAAAAGATGATTCAGAAGGCCGGAGTGTGTCCTGCCGGCTTCGATTAGCGCAGAGTCACAGACGGCTATCATTGCAAGGGCAGGGGAACCCACTTTATTTCCGACGAGCTGCTTGCAGAGGGGAGAGGTGAAGTTTTTTATGTGCCTGCTAGTCCTCATGGCCGTCTAAAACCCAAGTGGGGTCCGTACTATGAAGATCCCAATGACCCCATCCCTGGATCGTTCATCTATGCCGGAGATCCAAGTGTGGCGTGCCCTGAGGGAATGAAGGACGGATGTGCTGTCTGGCCGAAGATCTGGAAACTAGTTCCTGGTCTAACAGGCATGCCACAGACGCAGGAGGAAATAGATAGACTGAATGATGCGCTGGGGGAGGTGTATGGCGATCGAAGTATGCAGTTGCCGCCGCAGAACCGAGCTGGCGACTCGGACGGCTTTGGTTTTGGAAGTGATAATGGAATGAACTTCACGTTCAATGGAAAACCAGTGCCTGGCATGCATGGCATGGGGCCAGGTGGTATGAATTTCACGATTAATGGAAGACCGATGCCTGGAATGCCTGGTATGGGACCAGGAACTGGTTTTATGTTCGGAAATAGCAGGCCTTTTAGGGGGGCAGGACCCAGATTCTAACACGGCTCGTCGCATTCTCGCAATGACCCCCAGAGCTTCAGATACTGAAAGTGTGCGATGGCGGAATCTGGATCTTTTGTCGGTCATGATGGAGAATGAGACTATCCAGTCGCGGTATTCGGGGCTTTTGGTGGGCATGACGGGATGTTATTTACATTTGATTGGAAAGGCAAAGCTGCTCAGCAGCTTGGCTGTACCCTAGTATTCTATCAAATCAAATCTATGAGTTTTCAACACTTTCTCTCCTGCGACTAACACGCAACAATGAGCCCCGAACGTCAGCGCCAACCCCAGGGCGTTTACTTCGACTCCACTTCCTATCATTATTCACAACCTTCTAGTTCTCTATAAGGGAATAATCAAGCTAATTAAGTTATGTCAAATAGCTAAGCTGGGACGTGAATGGCTTGGGACTTTGCTTGTGATTGATGAATTTCTTGGATATATGAATATGTACAAAAATTTTAGTCAAACTTTCCTTTCCACAGATTATAAAGTAGTCTTCGCATTCCTCCGCCCTCGCCTTCATTTCCTCGTTCTCCACCAATCTTTTCAACGCTCTCATTCTTTACTACCTATCAACTGGACCCTTTCAAAACTCAAATCTAAAACAATAGATCGTCCAGCACAAGAGAAACATGGTTGAGCAACGTGATGTCCGAACAGCTCATGAGCCAACCACCTCTTCCTCTTCCTCATCATCTCGTCGCCCGCGACATTCTCATCCCTCTTCACCCTCTCGATATGAGTCGTCAAGCAGCCATACTGCTAGTCATGATCCTTCCAGCCGTGAAAATTCACGCCACGAGTCTTTTCGCAGGGAGTTTCCCTCCGTCGCTCATGGTTCTTCTGGACGCGAGCCACCCTCCCACATTCCTTCTAGAGACGAAGCATCCATCGCTTCCTATGACTCACATAATTCTTCCAGACGTGAACCCTCCAGTATTCCTCATGTCATCTCTTCTAGAAGGGAACCTTCTTCTGGGACCTCCAACAACGCCTCTCAAAGTTCTTCCAGACGGGAACAATCCCACCGTCCACAAGCCTCCTCTCAACAGTCTACCTCCGCCCGCCGTCCTCTTGCCACCTCTATCGAAGCTACCGCCGTTCATGATACGTCGCGGATCAACACGGCTAGGGCCCCCCTCGGTGATATGCAGCGCACTTATGTCGAAGGTCTAATCCTTCCCACTGTACTTGAAAGTCATCATCCCAGCAACACTAGCGGCAACCAAAGCCTCTCCGTACGAGACACACCCGGCCACACTCAAACCGCCTCCCACCAAGCCCACCCCACCACCACAAACCATACCGCGGCCAGAGTCATCGAAGCCACCCAAGCCCGTCCTCACACCTCGCGGGTCGCAACTGACCGGGCACAGCTCGGTGACATGCAGCGGACATATGTGGAAGGTATGCGCCCTCCCACCGCTCTGGAAAGCCATCTCTCAAGCACCACTGCTCCCAGCAGGCGCACCCAGCGAACAACATCAACACCAACCCCAACACCAAGAACCAAACTCCCCGGCCTCGTCCCCACTTCCCAATACGCCCAAGACAACGGAGGAAAAAGCTATCCCGCACTTACGGGAGTAGTTTCGCGGCCACCAAGCAATGCGCGCAGCATCTTCACGAATGCTGAAGATCAAGTGATGGCAACTCGCCAAACGCGCATTTCATCCATGGCGCCGGAAGAGAGGAATCGGCAGGAGAACTGGGCGCAGAGTATGATTCAACGAGCTGGTGTGTGTCCTCAGGGCTTCGCGTGGAAGAGAGCGGAAGGCGGGTATCATTGTGAGGGGAAGCACCACTTTATCACCGATGAATTGCTAGCGCAAGGTAGAGGAGGAGTGTTCGTTATGCCGGGCGGGAAAAGGGGGAAGATGGAGCCGAGGTGGGGTCCTTATTACCCGGATCCTAATTCGGGGAGTAGTGGTGGGGCAAGGTTGGTGTTTGGTGGTGATGGACGGGATAATCACCCAGAATGGATGGAGATGCAGCGGGGGCTTGTGCATTGGCCTAATGTTTGGAAGTTGGTGCCTGGGTTAAGGGGTATGCCGCGGACGAGCGAGGAGAAAGAGGCGTTGAACGATAAGATTGGAGAGATTTGGGGGAATCCATTGAAGGGGATTGTGCAGACTAATGGCGATGGGACGATTGGGGTTGGGAGGAGGCCGGTTGCCGAGGTGGATTCTGATTCTGATGCTTCCGATGGGTCCAGTGGGTCCAGTGGGTCTCATTTTGTGGGTGCAGTCAATGGGCAACCGATGACTATTAGAACATCAAGAAATCGTGTAGTTCATACCGTTAATGGGAGGCCTGTTAACGGTGGAGCGGTGTTCACTGATCATGGGATGGCGGACTCGAGGTTCCAGCCTGGAGTATCTTATTCTGGGTCTCGTCCTCACACCTACCGGTACTGAGAGTGTAAGATCGTGGAATTCGGACCTTCTGTTTCGAATGACGGGAGAATGTTCGACATCTGACTTGGAATGAAGGTTAGCAGCGTAGTTTTACTAATACTAAAGATAGTTTATCAGATCTGCTCTTTGACTTCCTGTTCGGTTCTATTCTTTTGGATAGCGAATTAAAATGGGAAATTGCTTTGAAAATTGGTATAAGTGACATATTTCTCAAATATATAACTAAGAGCAAGAAACTTCTCTCCAAAAACTTTGGGAAAGAGTGTTAGAGTAAGCAGAATATGGAACAGAGAAGTCTATGCAACCACATCCCCTTGGACGATATACTGCTTCTCTTTCTTGAACTGGGACACCGTTGAGTTGGTTAAATTCAGGGTATCCATCACGATCTGCGGTGGCGTGAGGCCAACCCATTGGCCAACGGAGACATCTGTCTCTTGTCAGAATATCCTCCTCATGGGGTGGAGTGTTAGAACATACCCGAGAAATGATCAGCCTGCAGTACCTCGATGAAAATCACGTCGTCCTTGCCCACATTCTCAACATAATGCGTCATCGCCTTTGGGATATAACCGGTATCACCAGCATGCTGTGCATCTGTCAGTCCTTTCCATCCAACCCCTTAACTCGAAGAAGGAAATTATACTACTCACATAATCAAAAGTCCTCGCATTCCCTTGCGCAGCATAAATACCAATCCTCGCACTCCCACCCAGAAAGAAATTCCACTCGTCACTCGTGGTATGCCAATGAATCTCCCTCAACGCCCCCGGCTTAACCGTCACAACCGCTGCCGAGAACATACTCGCGATAGGGAAGATCGTCGGATCGATGATCTTCACGCTACCGCCAGTCACGGAATGATCTGGGGATTTTTGGGACAGGTGGTAGGTGTAGGATTGCGCGGTTGGGACCAGGCCTGCGCTGCCGACTATGTTTTGTGCCGAGATATCAGTGGGCGCTTTCGTGCCGGGGAAGATGAAGAGCTCGCCTGGTGGGATGTTGTCCCAGGCTGAGAGGGGGAGGTCGAAGTTTTTAGAGAGGATTTCTTTCTGTTTTGCGTCAGCATGGCCATACCTCCCTCTGAGATTGAGATTCGACAAACTGGATTGTGTGCAAAGACTTCGGAAGCAAGGAATGTATTATCTTCCGAGAAACTGCCATCGTCGAAGACCAGAAGAAATTCGACACCACCTTTCAATCCCTGCAGAGAATGTGGCACACCTCTATTTCGCTTGTCAGACTCGGTCTCGGTTCGGAAAAGGGGTAAAGTTTTGAGGCTGCTTACGGTGGAAAAAACCACACATCACCAGCTGTACGCAGATCAGCATGGGCTTTTGATGTAAACTCTATGAGCTGACTTACCAGACAGATCGTCCACAAACGTTTGCCCCTCCTCGTTTACAGCTTCGACTCTCACACTACCATTCAACACATAGCTCCACTCACCCGCCTTGTGCCAATGCAGCTCCCTATAGGCCCCCTCTTCCAATCTCATATCTACACCCGCCATCTCCGTCGCAACAGGGATATTATCCACATTCTGCTGTCTCGACCACCCCGCTCTATTAAGCCCCAATTTCGCATGACTGAGTCCCATCGGCCATTGAGCATTACTGACATCGCCGTGATCAGTTCCTGGCGGTGCGAGCTTGTCCGGATTCAGCTGATCGTATTCCTCTGTTCGCGGGCCAGGATCCGTTCCGCCTTTGCTACCTCGAATTGGTTGGGGATTTTGCACGTTGTTGAAGTCGAGGTAGGCGCCGATGACTGCGGTGTCGGTTTGGCCCGGTACGAGAGAGTAGGGTATGTCGTCTGTGTTTTCGTTTTTGACGACGTTGGCAGGGTTGTAGCCTAGGAGGGAGGAGGGTGCTGCTGCGGAGGCGGTGCCGGTGGGTGCTGCGAGTGCGAGATGCTGGAGGCTTGTAATGGCTAGTAGGGCAATGGGCAAGTTGAGACGCGATTGAGGAGCCATTGTGTATGAATTAGAAGCTCTGGACGGTCAAATGACTGTTCAATGATATTGAAGTAGCGCGAAGAAACGCGAAATTCACAGCGATCTCTTCTTATATTTGTACTGCCTGAAGATCTCACAATGTCAAGTTGTCGTCATAGCTAGGACACAATTAGAATCCGGAGAACCTCCCCTAGGAGGACCCCTCATCGGTCCTTCATACATCCTCTATGCCGGCCATTGCGTCCCAACGGGGTATTCCAAGACAGTTCCCATGTGATTTCCCGCCAATGTCACCATCTCCAATACTCGAATTCGTGAAATCGCGTAGAACCTGCGGTGATAGCTCGGGTATGTGTTGGAGCCTGTAGGGAAATGCAAGGCGGTAGTTTGTTGACCTGGGGTCGTAAGCATTTGTCACGCACAGCGTGACCTAGCTGCACGGAAGAACACAACCGGGGGATCTTCATTCGTCTTTCGAATAATCCAGTATGAAGCTTAATTTAGAAGGTTAGGGATCTAAGAAACTGCTTGCCTGAATTGAAGGGATTGATAAAGCTTGGACATGTGCCGTTCGACCCCGCGATGAGTGGAGCTGGTCTGGGTTCCGGAAAACGTGGGTAGAAGCCCCCGAGTGGATTGTTCCCTTGCAACTTTCAGGGGTTGGTGGCGCAGGATGTCTTTGAATCCTGGTCATATTCATCACACAAGAGCGTATCTCGCAAAAAGACGGCAGAAAACATAAATAAACGCCCATGGTTTACCTAGAGAGCATCGTAAGACTAGGTACTTCTCAGTCACGATTATTCCAATTGTGCTTACACGTGGATATCATAGAAAATCGAAACGGGACTTCGTCCACCACCCGGGTTATATACGTGATGGTTGAAGTGATTGAGGTGAGATTGTTTTAGCTGCCTCCGATAGATCTCCGCCTCGGAGATCTATCTCGGAAATGGCTCGCAGTGCGCGACGTTATGTCGCTGCTTAATACAGTACCTGCAAAGGGATCACAAATGCCGGCATTCTCCTTATACCCCGCAGCGCCTTTAACCCAACACCCGGCAGTACTCCCTGGCCGACCAGCCAATGAAAAATACCACACCCCTGCGCCTTACAAGTGATCATCCATTCCTAAGATCAAAGTTGTTGGTCCCATTGCATGAAGCTCGCATTTGGATCTGCGAGAGAGAAATTTGCATCGAAATTCCAGAGATCTGGTGGTGTGTCTCCGTCTGCGATATTCATGTTGTGGAGGTGATTGTCCCATAATTCCTGCGATTCAATGCCAGGTTAGTGAATAGCTAAAAAGGGAGATACTTTGACGGGGGAGTCTTTACCCAATCTAGTTCCATTGTGTCCGTGGATCCGCTGCCAATGCTCTGAGAAAATTGTTGGAGGTTCGGTACTGATTGGTCTGGTGGAGTTGGGAAATGAGGGTTCATCCACGAGATTCCCATGTTCGGCGGGTTCTGGACGCTCTGCATTGGTTGATTCATCGGAGCATGCGCCGCTAGTTTGAGATGTAATTAGAAACAAGCAAGCATCTTCATCGTTACATCGACTTACATGCAGGTGACGCGCCCGCGGTATATGCTAATCTGAAGGCCTCTTGACGAATTCTATTCGCTGTCGGTGCCACAGGCGGAGTTCTTACTCTAGCAAGCATAGATTTTAGAGTCTTTGCCATTTTGGTCGCCTCCTTTGAGGTTGCACTCAATTCCTCCCATATTAGGTAAGATCCTTGTAAAGCTTGGAGCATGTCGTCTCTCGCCCATTGGACTCGAATTCCTGTCTGGTTGGTCTGTTCAGCATCTTCGGCGGCAATGGAATATCCAAGATAGAGGCAAAGAAGCATAGCTGCAAGTAGGAAGTCGTGAGTTATCAGTGATGATGCCCTCCATTTGTGATCATGCAATGTTTTTCGAGGTGCTGTCTCGCCGTACATAATGATTTGGGTTTGCAGAATCCTCATGCTCGCCTCGATACACGTTTTCATAGAATAAGGGTAGGGGTAAATCGCGGTAGATTTCTTTGGGAAGAACCACTTCCTGTGGAGAACGCATCGAGCTTTCTGAAATGTGAGATCAATGGAGAATTTGCGAATTCTGGACTGTGCTAGGCCTGTATTGAGATCTTCGACAGTTGTGGCCAATAAAGGTGGAGGTAGCGTTTGGTGGGTCTCGTGGAGAATTTTGTCCAGCCTCATGACTTCTTCATAAGAGATTGTGTTTGTTGAGTTAGATTGATCAACAATCACCCCGAAGATATGTGTTATCCGATGCTTGGCATTCGTATACACCATTGATGACAGCTCATTGTCTGGCCTTGGTGGTGGAAGTTGGGTTGTGTGTTCACCAAAGTCTTCGTCCAAGATGTTCCGCGGCTCCTGAGTATCATAGTCGCTATCCCGAATCATTCTGGGAAGCCCGACTTGCAAGGAGTTTATGAGATCGAGGTGGACAATCGTGTGCCAAACTCGACGCTGTATTTCCCCTTTGTAGACGGAGATTTTGGGGAAGTGGGAGGCGTCGCGATGGTAGCCCAATCGCATCGCGGCTCTGACAATGAGCCCGAATACCATCCAGGATCCGAATTGTGCGTCTGACGTTCGAAAATGGTCGCTAATATAGTACAGAATGAGCGCTTCCACAGTACAAGCCCCAGGCTCAGTGTAATTGCTAAGTACCAAGCACTGAACGGTTTTCTCGCGAAAGTTATTGATTACGTCTTGAGGTTCTCGGATTGCTTCAAAGGCCATGACTCTTGAGAGTGACTTATTTGAGAGCATCCAAAACTGCACCGCCAGCGACAGGACGGAGAAAAGCAAGCCTACCCATGCTATGTGCGTCGCCGATGGGTCAACCCAGAATCTTTCACACTGCCGCATATTTAGCTCATGTAAATGATAATAGGAGGGTGGGAGCTCTCACTTCTTTCTTAAAAGTGGGAATATGAAGCAGCGCTGCACATTTATCAGAATATTTCATGTTCAGAAAGGAACCTAAACTTACAACATCCCATATCCGGAGTCGTGCAGAATTCCGCTACAAGAGCATCAACAACGGAGCGCGATGGCAGAGCCGCCATGATCTCGGCCCTGGTAGCAGCTCTGACGGAGCCGACTAATAAGTCGGGTCCTTGTATGCTTGGAGAAGGATGCGCCTCCTTCTGAGGGGGCTCTGCAGCTCCCAATCGATCTTTCAAGAAAGAAATCTGCTCTCAGTTAGTCAAAAGAGACTTGACATCTCGATGTGGTATAGCACTAGATGATATACTGACATTGTCGAGAATCGCCGCCCAGTGAGAGCTGCCCACATAGTTCGGTTGGTCATCTTCAATGCTGATTCGTCCAAAGGATTCTGCAGCGTCCACAGTGCTATTAGCAGCTTGGTCGGGAGATTGGCTTGGGCTGGTCGTGTTTGACGAGCTTGATATAGACGACCCCTCAGGCGTAATTGGCGGCTGGCTTTTTCCGGACAGAGTTGCATTCTTTGCGGTCTTGTTCATTAAGGAGATTACCAGCTCTTCTAGATGACGAACTTGACTTTGAACATCTTTTGGGGCGTTGTTAGACTTCTGAACCTGGGAAGATCGGTCCCGCGGCCCGTGGATGTAGGTGCATGAAGAAGACGAGTTTCGTTTTACGCAACTAAAATACTTCAGTTAAGAGTAAGCAGATTAAAACAGGTCATCGACGCACTTTTCGCATGGTAATTGACGATCACATTTCAGCCTGTCCACGGGTGGTCAGCTAGAGCCACAGGGAAGTCACGAGATCTCAAGTGAATGATTCGTGTGAACAGTGGAGATGGAGTAACTAGTAGCGGATGGGACTTACTTCCGGTTCCTGCAAAACGTGCATGACAACTGTGGCTTGAATCTCTGTTTGCTCGACTTTGTTGGCTGCTGCGACTGTTGAGTCTCAGCAGGCCGTCCATTTTCGGAGGTGGAGGTGACTGTTGGGGCTTGCATGGCCGAAGAGGACGATGCGACCGTTGCAACCGTCCGAGAGAATTTGGGTGCGATGGAGGATTGTTCAAATCCGAGATGTAAAGGAAGGGGGATGCTTTTGATAAGGCTGAAGAAGCCTCTTCTGACAGATGTCGATAGGTGGAAGTTTATGGGAAAAGCCGACGTCCGCTGGGCAGGTTCCTGTTGGCCAATAAAAACGGTGATCCTCGCGGATGACCAGCCTGCAGCTCCGAATCTCCGTCGCCAAGCTCCGCTCTCTCGTCAGCACACTGCATGAAAATTCAAGGCATCACCCATCATCGCGGCCGCCTTTGTAAAATGGAGCTAGGGTGAAATTCGGCGACATCCGTCTTTTTTCAGCTGACTTTGTCTCGTCTGGTTTTCGTGCAGAAGTAAATATAAGCTAGCTGCCTATTTTTCGCTTCGGAAAGGAGTTGTTCGGATTTTGAGATTAGAGTTGATGAGATTCCACAAGCAAAACCCTCGTTAAATGTGTATGTAAAGACGCCCAACTTGGATGGAAATCCATGCTCCTTTTTTTTTTTTTTTTTTTTTTGCAAAGCTTTTGTGTGACTTCCCATGCTAGCAAAATTGACTTTCGAAATTTCACATGGAACATCCTTGTCAAAAACTGTTCGAATTTCTGAGAGACATTGCAAGTGATGTGGTATCGGAGCTCCCTTTTGACATCTTTGCTTTGGGCTACACGCATACGAGAGATGAATATGTATCAAAGTCCGGGACATTGAAAATAGCCACTACTTGATCATAGCGGATAGAACGAACAAGACCATCGGATGCATGAGTATCTCATATATCGTATTCCTCAAGCAAAATGCCCAGACTGAAGCATCAATACCCTCATAGTGCTAAGCTCTTGTGACATATTGTTTGCTCGACTCTTCACATTCTCTGCAGCAGCTCGTGTCAAGGCCAGAGTTTCGTTGCTGGAAGACTCATTCGACGACTCGCTTTGAGGACTCTCCTCCTCAGGCTCTCTAATCTCCTCAGCTAAGTCCGCGGCGTAGTTCGACAGTCGTGTTGCAAATTGGACTAAAAGAAGCATCTGCATCGGAACGGCGGCGGAGGGAGGAGGTGCAAAATCTCCGATCTTCAGTTGAGGTATATTCAATGTCGCTTGCTGGGGTGTTCTTGCGATTCCTCCTTGCTCGAAGCAGAGTTGCATAAGGGTGAACAGTTTTTCATAGATTCCTATGAGACGCAAGTGGCAAGACAGAATGAGAAGAATAGAAGAGTGGTCGAGTGTTTGTGGAATGGGAGCCTTTGATGAGCTCGTTGTTGAATGCTGAGCAGTTTCAAAATAAGTATTAGACATCCTGTCGGACGACCAAGTGGGATTTGCATTTGAGGATTGGGATATTGGATGCGATAGAAAGGCATTGAGGAATGTTGGGTATATGTCGACAAGATTTTGGGTGAGACGTAAGGTCTCATCAACCCGGTACCCTGAATAGTCCTGACAATTTTGGGGCTGAACATAGACTGTATCGCCTTCCCGATTGGTAGAGGGAGAATCGAATATGGACAGTGGAGGAATCGTATTGCTGTGTTCAAAGAGGTCGATACCGAGCTGTGACAACTTACGAATACAGTTGCTCTCTGATTCAGGTTCTAGTATTTCAAACGGTTGACCCCACTTCGTTACATTACCAACTAACTCACGAAAGTTGGGTTGTGGTGGTAGATTGTCAGCAATATTTGACGTGGCTTTGATGGTCCGACTCAGGTTTGCTTCCTTCAGAGATTGGACCCTGCTGCTTCTCGGTGAAAGTGGTTGCTCATGCTGACTGCCTGTGATTAGACTGTTGAAATCCATGGGTAAGAAGGGGGTCTGGTCAACCAAGTTTACGTCATCGAATGTTGAATCAGGGAAAATGTCCGAGAGTGAGAAGTTGTTTGACATCCAGTTAATATTTTGGGGTGCTGCCTCGACCTGGACAGTTGAGCCTCCAAAGGTAAGATTCTGATCGAGCTCTGCCAATGATCAGTCATTTCTTTCAAACGAAGCTTTAAGTGGAGTACTAACCAATTGACTGTTCTCTTTGCATCTGTGGGTTTGGCCGACGCCGTCTCTTGCGATGGGTTGCGCCGACACTGCTCGTTGCATCGCCATGCTCGTTTGAGGAACGGCCTGGAGAGACGGCAATACCCTCATCTGTTTCGCCATCGGCTCCTGGGAGTTTCTTCTGCCTGAAAGGACTAAAGATACACGGCGTTCGAGCTTTTATGCATCGATCACAAACGTCTTTTCCTGGCTTCCTGGGACATCGGATTTTCTGTGCGTGGCATCGGTCACAGGCGGCACGCCGGCGGATGGTATCTTCGGCCATCGTGTGCAAGAATCCACAATGTACGTCCAGTACCTGGACATTGACTGGGCGACGAGCTCACAGAGTTGCAGGGGGGTCGCTTGAGGCTTACTGTCACGCCCCGGCTCTCAGCCTCCGGCTTCGAATCGTGTATTCTACCTCGTAAACAGCTCAATCCGATCCCAGTTGTGGAATAGCAGTTACTCCATCGAACTTGAAAAGGATGAGACTTAAAATGTTCCAGAGAAGATTAGATCATTCGAACGTCAAAAGCTCATGCTTTCATGGCTAGGCTGTGAAGACGACGCGTTGTTGGTTTGATCCTTGGAATATCGGCGCTCGGCGGACGGGTCAGCATCGGCGTTCGCGACTCCTCCTTCCCGTGACTGCTTCGACGTCTGACAACATAATAGAACATTTTTTAATCAAACACGGAAAGCTCTCCCAGACTATGAGCAAGGGCCTCATTCATGAAAGTCAAGGAGCAGTGACACAATATCAATCTTATCGCGAGTTTGCTAGCTACAAGTGTGCAATATTCTTTTTGCACTCTCTAACATGAAATGCATTTCTCATTTAGTCTTGTGAGGCGCAAATAGCTCTTGATTTCTTCCGCTAGGGCCTTCTGTAGAAGAAGATACAGGCGCAAGACCTTCCACAAGCCCACAAGCCTCTTGATAAGTTGCCCATACTGCCAGGTTCAGGAGAAGTCCACGTCTGCATCCCCATTCACAGGCCGTTGCGAATGATCACGTGATGACGAAGACCGAGTGGACCGGCATTCGGTTTGTGGGGTCTCAGTCGGCCCTGTGCCGCTTCGGATGGTTCTACATAGCTGTTAACAGTGCCATAATATCATGCACTATCCAAGTGTATTCGTCCCTTTCAATCTCTCGTTTTTCAAGCCCCTTCCTCTTTTTCCTAAACTCTTTGGACACTCCAAACACACTCCTCTATGTCGTCCATTGATACTGCAGAACCTTCCATGAAGGAAGGACACACAGTTCTTGAAAAGCCAGTAGTTCAGAATAGGGATTTTTCTAATAATGAAGAGCCCAAGGCGCAAGCCAGGGATTGGCGCTTCTGGATGGTATTTACAGCTCTTTCCATTACTGGCACTCTCGGTGCCATCGAAGCAACAATCATAACAACCGCATTACCAACTATTGTCCACGATCTAAAAATCGGAGACAATTACGGCTGGATTCCAAATGCCTATTTCTTGACCAGGTTAGTCTAATCTTCCCAAATCAAGTAGAGTCTGCTGACTTGGACGTCTCAAGTCTGATCGTTCAACCCCTATACGGGCAGATTGCCAATATTGTATGGATGCCGGGCTCCTTACATCCTTTGCCCTTTACTCCAATTACTCCATTCTACTCTAGAAACTGGGACTAGCCTCATGTACTCTACTCCGTAGATACAGGCGGAAGAAGTCTTCTTTGTCCATGAAATCCTTACCCTAAAAACATTCTCAAATAGACGAATGCTGACTCCCCCGTCATCCAGTGGGGCAGGCGTTATCTCATGATATCTAGTGTTATAATTCTGATGATTGGAAGTGCAATATGTGGATGGGCCACCAATGGTGCCATGCTAATTGCGGGTCGAGCAGTGCAAGGAATTGGTGGTGGAGGTATCAACATGTTGATTGAACTGATTATCTGTGATCTTGTCCCTCTCCGCGAGCGAGGCAAGTTT
>Ga0302325_10017959_pt1 | contig 14917 bp, 12 predicted proteins | sample Palsa_T0_2_FD_201948 | JGI IMG/M metagenome (GOLD analysis project Ga0302325, IMG submission 201948) | Peat permafrost microbial communities from Stordalen Mire near Abisko, Sweden - Palsa_T0_2 | ecosystem: Environmental > Terrestrial > Soil > Palsa > Peat permafrost | place: Sweden: Abisko... | reverse complement strand
TCCATGAAGTCGAGCTCGCTCCGAACGAGGCCGTCGACGACGAACTTGCCGAGGAGCGTCGGCTGAAAGCGTGTCCCGTCCATTTTCTCGACGTAGTCGCGAGCTTGCACCTTGCTGATGATCTCCGCGTACGTGCTGGGGCGCCCGATGCCCCGCTCCTCGAGCTCGCGCACGAGCGATGCTTCCGTGTAACGGGGCGCGGGCTGAGTAAACTTCTGCTCGGTGATTGTACCTGGGGGTACGAGCAGGCGCAGAGGCTGCCGCTCTGCCAGATCCGGCAGTATCGCCTCGCCGTCTTCCGCAACCGCGTCTTTGGCGTCACGCTCGTTCTTCTTGTCGTCGTCGCCATCACCCTCGCCGGCCAGCGAACCGGCTTTGGTCGACTCGCCCCGACCATAGGCCTCGAGCCAGCCCGAAAACCTGAGAACACGCCCACTCGCGCGAAGGCCATATTGGTTGGTCGCGGCTTTGGCTTCGATGTCGACGCTCGTCTGGTCGTAAACGGCTGGATTCATCTGACTGGCGATGAATCGATCCCAAATGAGCTTATAGAGCTTCAGTTGGTCGTCTTTGAGGTGACGCCGAATGGTGTCCGGCGTAAGCTCCAGAGACGTGGGCCGGATCGCCTCGTGCGCTTCTTGCGCGCTCTTTCTCGACTTGTAGACGTTCGGTTGGGCGGGGACCCATTGCCGGCCATAGCGCTCCGAGATGAAGTCGCGAGCCGCGTTGACCGCGTCGGGTGACAGGCGGACTGAGTCTGTACGCATGTAGGTGATGAGCCCGACCGGGCCGCCGTCTTTGCCGAGGTCGATGCCTTCGTAAAGCCCCTGCGCGATCTGCATCGTGCGCTTCGCCCCAAAGCCGAGCCGGTTGACCGCATCCTGCTGGAGCTTGCTCGTCGTATAAGGCGCGGGCGGGTGCCGTTTTCGTTCGGTCTTGGCGATTGTCGCAACGGAAAACTCGGCACCATCGAGGTCCGTCCGCACGCGCGCTGCTTCGTCGGCGTTCTTGACGGCTAGCTTCTCCCCATCACGTGCAACGAGGCGCGCGAAGAACGTCTGAGCGCCGCCCCCTGGCGCGAGAGATGCGCCACAGTTCCAGTATTCTTCTGGAACGAAAGCCTCGATCTCGCGCTCTCGGTCGACGATGAGCCGAAGCGCGACGCTTTGCACGCGACCTGCGCTCAGCCCAAAAGCCAGCTTGCTCCAGACGAGGGCGGACACGTCGTAGCCGACGATGCGATCGAGCACGCGACGAGCCCTCTGGGCGTCGTACAAGTTCTTGTCGAGCTCTCGAGGATGACTGACGCCATACTCGACGCCTTTCTTTGTGATTTCGTGGAATTCGACGCGTTTGGTGGTCTTGTGCGCGGGCTTGAGCTCTTCGGCGAGGTGCCATGCGATGGCCTCCCCCTCCCGATCGGGGTCGGTCGCCAACAGAACCTCGTCGACTCCGCTTGCGGCCTGCTTCAGCTCCTGGAGCACCTTCTCTTTGCCGGGGACGACCTCGTAGGTCTCCTGGAACCCGTTCTCGATGTCGACGCCGAGCTTCTTGGGCAGATCTTTGACGTGCCCCTTCGACGCGATCACCTCGAACCTCGCGCCCAGGTATTTCTTTCTCGTCTTGGCCTTCGCGGGCGACTCGACGACGACGAGCGTCTTGCGCATCAGGTGCTTCTCTTTCGTATTTTCCAATGATCTTCAGCGGCTAGAGGGCACGTGGTCGTCGGAACAATCCCGGCGGCCCCTCTACTACTACGTTCTCTAAGGCAAGCGTCAAGAGCGCCGCCGTTACCGCCTGCGCGGATCGCCTTACCTGAGTGACGATGGCGTCGACGTGAAGTGGCTTCTGCGAGATGGTGTCTAAGACTTCAGATTCACAATCAGAAAACGGATACGTAGATCCATCGGCCGCGGTGTGAAGTGAGGGCTGCCCGGCTGCTGCGCCTTTAACTGTCGGGAGCGAACGAAGAAGCGACTCGACCGATGTGAGCACTCTGGCCCCTTCCTCGATGAGCTTCAGCGAGCCGGCAAAGTCCGACATCCAAGGAGCCGCCGGGACAACCCAGAGAGGCTTGCCGAGCGTCTTGGCACATGAGGCCGCATGCACCGCCCCCGATCGAAGACCCGCCTGAACGACGACGACGGCGTCGGCCAAGGCGACGAGGACTTGGTTACGAGCCAAAAATGCTCCGCGGTTTCCGCCACCCTCGAACGGCCACAACATTGCCCCTGGGCCCTGTGCAATGGAGTTGAAGAGCTCGGAATGCGCTGCGGGGTAACAGTGGCTTGGACCGGTGCCGGCGACCGCCCACGTTCTGCCGCCGATCGCGAGGGCAGCTACGTGCGCTGCAGCGTCGATGCCCAATGCGCCCCCGGAGACGACTACGGCGTCGGCACGCACGAGCGCGTTCGCAACTTCGGAGGCAAACGCAACGGCTTCGTCCCGCGCGTGGCGCGCTCCGACGACAGCAACTGCCCGGCCCGCTTCAAGCGACCCGCCTTGCCAGCAAATCGATGCCGGAGCGCCAGGGAGGCCGACGAGGCGCGATGGATAGCGGGGGTCGAGTTGCGTCAGGCTGACGGGCGACGCCACGTAGCCCATTCGGACTTCTCGGCAACGGGGTTGCCAAGAACCTAGCTGCGGACGGAGAGAGTGTGTGCGACAGGAAGGCGGGAAGACGGGAAGATTTGGGGATGGTTCGGGCTATCAAGCACGAGCTGCCGGGGCTCACGCTGTCGGACAAATTCCCGTCTTCCCGACTTCCTGTGAATTCTCAATCTTCGCCCGAAGGGCCTAGCTGACCCATGACTTGCGGGACGCAGCACTAGCGGCTCACTTGTCCTTCTTCGGAGCCTTCTTCGAATAGAGTTGAACGGCGAACTCGCCGGCGCCTTGGTCGGCGACGATGTCCAGCGTGTACTTGACGGCAGATTTGAAAACCGGGCACATCGCGTCCGGTGTCTTGCCGATGACCGGCTTGTTGTCGTCGGTCGTATCTTGTCCGGAAAGGACTCCAGGCGGCAAAAGAAGGTAGAGGTCCAGGTCGGTGACTTTCGCCGAGTAACCGACGACCGTGTAGCACCTGCCTGGCTTTAGAGTGATTTCCGTCCGCAGGTTTTTCTTCTCTTCGAGCTTGCCGGTGGCGAGCGGCCCGTCCGCCTTCATTCCTGATGCCGCCGTCTTCGCGAGCTCTCGTACGCCCTTGGCGAGCGGTCCCGCGCCGGCCACACCGTTGGGTTTCGTGACGGCCTTCGGTGCGGCCTTGGCCGCGTCAAAGATCTTCTGAACCTCAGCGGGATCCGTAACGAGCACCGCAGCGAGGGCCGAGCCACCGCCGGCGGCCGCGCTCGAGCCTTCCGAGCCCCCTGCGGGGACCGGGTGGGCTTCGTCTGCTTCTGGGCTGGCGCCGCCGTCGGATCCGGACGTCGGTGCCGATCCATCGGCGTCGTCGGGACTGCTGCTCGGCGGAGCCTTCGCAGGGCGACACGCGACGGCGATTGCAATCAGCGAGGCAAGGAGCGTCGGAAGCACGAAAGAAGAGGTGCGAACCCTCATGCGGCAACCCTCTAACACGCTTGAGATCGCCATGGCAGCGGGAAGACTGACGGCCGCTATTGCAGTAAAAACTTGAAGGGAATGGACGTCGTCTGCGTGCACCCCATCGCAGGGAAACGCCAGCTGCGCACGTCGTTCTCGATGCACTTCGCCACGGAAGGATCGTCGCCGGATGCGCTAACTGCCTGTGAGCTTCCGTCGGCCCCGACCGTCAGTGTCACGTTGATGTTGACCGAAGGCTTGGTGTTGGCGGTCTGGTTGCGTTCCCAGCACGAACGCCGCACGGCGACCATGTGAAGCTGTACGACCTTCCGCACTTGACCTTCCGAGAGGCACTGCCCCGCGACCTTCGGGCCGTCGCCCGTTGGATCGTCAGCGAGCGCCACGTTGTTGCTGCCCAGCCCGCGAAGGTCGAGTGATCGACCGGTCGACGTCGGCGCCGAGGTGGCTCTGGCGACGGCGCCACCGGCTTGAGGTCCCTTGACCGGTGGCGGTGCAGCGGCGGTGGCCGGGGCTTCGGCGCTGGGCTGGGCAACAGCGACCGAGCTGGACGAAGCGACCGGGGGCGCGGAGGCCGACGAGGTCGTCGGCGCTGGCGTGACCGAGCCGTGCATCAAGTCCGAGAGCTTTGGAGCCAGCGCCAACCCGAGAGTCACCGAGAAGCCGAGCCCGCAGACCACCATCAAGATCGGTATCCACGGCAACTCTTTTCGAGCCGGTGGCGGAATGATCGAGGACGACGCTCCCGCCGCCGGCTCGATGCCTGGCTCCGTGGGTTGCGGTAGCGCCGAAGGTGAGATCGCCGTGGGCTCGTTCAGTTTCTCGGCCGTCGCGAGCCGTGAAGAGATCGCCACGACGTTGCTTCTGGTGGGCGCGGGCCCCAGCGGTGTCGATCGCGGCACCCCAGGACGCTGGACCGACGGGTTGGTCGTCGAGGGACGCGATGAGAGCCGAGCTGCGGGCGGGGGATTGGTGCGGGCTTCGGGCGGAGGCGGAGTGACGGAGGTTCGTCCTCCGAGCGCCGCCGTCCTCACTATGGCGGTGAGGTCGGGGAAGGATCGAAGGGGGCGCCATTCATCGAGGCCCTCCTGCCAAACCAGCGAATCTTCGGTGACGGCACCGAGCGCCGCTTTGCGACGGACCTCGGCGACCCGCACGGGACCGACCGGCACGCCATTGATCGCTACGTACCAGTCGTCGCTCCCCGAAAGCTCCGACATATCGAACGGGGCCGACGACTCGTCTTCGTGTTGAACGGTCGTCTTGAAGGCTCCGGCGAGCGCACCCTGCTTGGGCGGGGCTGGGCGAGCCGAGGTGAGGCTGGCCGCCAACGCCGTCGATCGTGGTGGCGCCGGCTTCACGGCCGGACGCGGCGCCGTGGGGGCTTGACCCACTGTGGGGGCCGAGGGCCGCTCGGTGTTGACGCTCGTTTCGGTGACCTCGGCGCGAACCTCGATGAGGTGACCGCACTTGCGGCACTTCATCCGAACCGTCTTGCCGACGATCTTCTCGTCAGCGATCTGGTACTTGGCCTTGCACTGCTCGCAAAGGAACTTCACGCCCGGATCCCGCTCTCGGGAACGTTAGCAGGGAAGGAGGCGACGACGCGAGCCGTCAAATCAGGCCACGAAGGTGATCTCGAACGGATGTCCGGGTGGCCTCATCGGGCGCCACCGCTGCGCAACGCTCCCACATCTCGACAGCCTTGTTCTTGAAGCCGGCCTTTTCATAGAGGACGGCCAGGTTCTTTAGCGCCGGAAAGTGCCGCGGATTGAGGTCGATGGCGCGCTCGAGCTCCTGAATGCCCTCGTAGACGTTGCCCTTCTTTCCGTGGAGCAGCGCGAGGTGAAAGTGGAGGCGAAACGCCAGGGGGTCGATGGCCACGCCACGCTTCAAATGCTCGATTGCGGGGTCGATCTGACCGGCCTTGTATGCCGCGATGCCCTCGGTCAGGGCGCTCTCCGCGTCGGCTGAGAGGTGCTCGGGGTCGCGCCCCGCTGCCGCTTGCCCGTCGCTTCTTGCGAGGAGCCTTTGAACGACATCGATGACTTCGGTCACTCGAAACGGCTTCTCGAGGAACGCTTCGACGCCGTAGTTTGCCTTGAGATCTTCGGCTATGCGCCAGCCCTTGTAGACCGCGCTCATCATCACGATCGGAATCGCGCCATACTTGGCGCTCCCCTTGATGCGTCGTGCAATGTCAAACCCGTGAATCTCGGGAAGCATCGCGTCCAAGATGATGAGATCAGGCACCTGATCTTTGACCAGGCGTAGCGCGAGGAGCCCTCGATCCGCGTCGATGACACGAAGGCCCTTTTGAACGAGCAAGCGCTGCAGCAGCCTGCGGATCTCCTCGTCGTCGTCTACGACGAGAACGAGCTTGCCGGTTCCGACGCTGGCTACCCCGGCGGCTGCGGACGCTTGACGCCGGAGGTCATCAGGCAGATTGCGAATATTCGAAATATCCTGCTCGAGCTCGCCGAAATCGCTCGTCGAGACTTCCGCGTCTCGAGACGCGGACTCGATGGCTCTTTCTACGACGACTGCAGGCCCGCCGCCGGGCTCCGCCATCGCCGGTAGCTGCGAGATCGACATCGCCACGTTGCTTGGCGAGCCGGGCGGGCCGTCTGGTGTCCCCGCGGGCGTGGCCTTAGTTACCGGCGCGCCCTTTGGCACCTCTGGCGCCGATCGCGCGACGGCGGGAGTCGGCTCGGGGGCGGCGATCCCCAGCTGTCGCAACGTTTCTGCGGGCACCTGCGGAGCGATGTAGTGGGCTTCACCGCGAGCCTTTGCGTCATAGGCGGCCGAGATGGCCTTCGCGAGCGTCGCGTGTACGGCCACGTACGGGAAGACTTTTTTCCCCGTCACGAACTCGAGCTCGTCGATGACACGCTTTTCGTGAGGGTCTGCAACGGCGAGAAAAATGCGATCCCCTCGGACGAGGACCGGGAGGATCCGGTTCGTCTCCGCGAGCTCTCGCGGCAATACGTCCAAGTGATCGAGCACGATGACGACCTGAGTGAGGTCAATCCCCGGCATGCCGTGTTGCTCGGAGAGCGCGCGCAGGGCCTCGATTTCGGTGACCGTGCCACTCTCTACGAGCTGAGAGAGAAGGGGAGCGGGGGTGACGGAACGCTTCTGGACGCGCAGGGCTGCATCGAGCTCCTGTTGCGAGACGAGCTTACGCTGGAGCAGGATCTTTCCGAGCGGTCGCTTCTCGTCGCTGGACATGCGGCTATGCCTTGAAGAGTAGAGTACTTGGGCCGCCGATCGCACACAATCGGCCGCGCTCCGCTTTCTCGTTCACGGGTTCTCGCCCATCTGGGCGAGGGTTGCCTGCGCCCACTCGGCATAGCGGTTTTCTTCGATCGCTCGCCGGGCCCCTCGGGTCAGCTCGGCATAGAAGTGCAAATTGTGAAGGGAAAGTAACCGTAGCGGCAGGATCTCGCCGGCCAAATACAGGTGACGCAAGAATGCGCGGGAGAAACGGCGCGCACAGCAGGGGCAAGCGCATTGATCGTCGAGCGGACGGCCATCCTCACGCCATTGCGCCTGCTTGATGACGATGCGCCCGCTCCGTGTGAATGCCTGCCCGTTCCGGCCATTTCGTGTTGGAAGCACGCAATCGAACATGTCGATGCCCGCGCCGATCGCTCGAATCAAATCGCGCGGCGTGCCCACTCCCATCAAGTAGCGAGGTCGGTCGGGATCCAGTTTCGGCGCGACGTCGCGGAGCGTTTCGTGCATCCGCTCGATTGGCTCACCCACGGAAAACCCTCCCAAGGCGAGCCCGTCGAACGGAAGTGCGGCGAGGTCCGCCGCATGGGCAGCTCGAAGGTCGGCAAAGCATCCCCCCTGCACGATTCCGAAGAGGGCCTGCCGCGCAGGGCGGCTCGTCGACAGCGCGCGGCGGGCCCACCGAGTCGTGCGCAAGACCGCTTCTTCGACGACTTCTCGCGGCGCGTCGGCCGGTGGGCAAACGTCGAGCTGCATCTGGACGTCCGCACCCAAGAGGCCTTGCACGAGCACCGCGCGCTCGACGGTCAGGGAAAAGAGCGTCCCGTCCAGATGCGACTTGAAGAGAAAGCCGTCTTCCGCATGTTGAACGAGGGGGCGCTGCGGGAAGGATGGAGAGGCGGCGGCGAGCGAGTAGGCCTGAAAGCCGCCGGAGTCGGTGAGCATTGCGCGGGGCCAGCGGCTGAACTCATGGAGCCCACCGAGCGCTGCCACGGTCTCGGGCCCAGGTCTCAAAAGCAGGTGGTATGTGTTCGCGAGCACCATCTGCGCCCCGCTGTCCGCCACTTCGTCGGGCGAGAGGGTCTTTACAGTCCCTTGCGTGCCGACCGGCATGAAGGTCGGCGTGGCGACTCGACCATGCGGGGTATCAAAGACAGCACTGCGAGCGCTTGCGTCCGTCGCGACGATGTCGAACGAGAAGCCTGGGGTGGATGGCTTCAACGGTCTCTCCGCAGAAGCATGGCGTCTCCGTAGGAGAAGAACCGATAGCGCTCCCGCACGGCGGCTCGATATGCAGCCAGCACGCGCTCGGTGCCTGCGAATGCGCAGACCAAGGCCATCAAGGTCGAGCGTGGCTGATGGAAGTTGGTCAACAAAGCGTCGACGACGCGCCACGGATGGCCCGGTTGAATCAGGATGCGAGTCTCGCCTGAGGTCGCGCGCACGTGTCCGAGGCGCTCGGGATCCGCGGCGCTCTCGAGAGCGCGGACGCTCGTCGTGCCCACCGCGACGACGGGTGCGCCGCGTGCGCGTGCGCGCGCGACGGCGGCGACCGTGCGCTCCGGTACATCGAAGGCCTCTGCGTGCATTGCGTGTTGATCGAGGTCGAGCGCTTGAACGGGTTTGAAGGTGCCGAGCCCCACGTGCAATGTAAGGCTCGCGACCTCGCAGCCTTTCGCCGCGAGCCGACCGAGTATCGGGTGCGTCAGGTGCAGACCCGCGGTCGGCGCGGCAATCGCGCCGTCCACCCGCGCATAGACCGTTTGGTAGCGGCTGAAATCCTCGGTGACGTCGCTTCTCTTGATGTACGGCGGCAGCGGGACGTGGCCGCAGGCCTCGAGCGAGTCGCGCACGGGGCTGCCCGCGGGCGTCCAAAGCAAAACCTCTCGCAAGCCGTCGTCGTTCAATCGGCCAAGAAGCGTGAGCCTCAGAGGCGCGGCCTCTTCATCCGAAGAGTCGCGCGCGAGCACCTCGAACGTCGTGCCGGGCTCGCCGGGCCCGAGGCCCTTACCGAGGGCTCGCCAGACTTCGCCTGCACGAAGTTCGCCGGAGCTCTCCCGGATTTCTCCGGGGCCCCTCCGTTCCACGAGCAACCATTCGACCCTTCCCCCGGTGCGCTTTCGACCGAAGATACGCGCCGGGACGACCCGCGTATCGTTTACGACCAGGACCGACCCTCGGTCCAGGAGATCCGGTAAATCGGACACCTTGCGATGGGCGACGGCCGCCGCGCCGGCTTGTAAGACCATCAGCCTCGCCAGGTCGCGCTCAGGGAGAGGCTGCTGAGCGATCAGATCAGCAGGGAGCTCGTATTCAAAAGCATCAACCCTCATCGTGCGGCCGAGACGAGACTAGCTCCGCCCCAACGAAGGGCGACCGCGTCGTCGAAGTTAGGCTGCCGCTCCGGGGGCTGTGTGTGGACGGCGATCGTCCCCCGGGAGTTTGCTGCGAAGAAAGCGCGCCAACTCCGTCAGGTCGAATGGCTTGGGCACGAACGCAATAGCGCCGCAATCGACCCTCACGAGCTGGCGCTCGCTCAGGTGATACGCGCTCGTGAGGACGATGCGCGTCGCCGCGTGACGCTCCCGAATGAGCCTGGCCAGCTGAATGCCGTTGGTGCCCGGCAGCATGAGGTCGACCACGGCCACGTCGAAGCTCTGGCCGGCCATGAGCTCCAGAGCCGCATCGGCGTTCTGTGCCATTTCGACCTCGAAGCCGTCGATGCGAAGCCCGATCGCCGTCACCCGCGTATGGTTCGCGTCGTCGTCTACAACGAGCAAACGAGGCAAGCTGGCACCCACTTTCCGAAGACTTTGGTGCGGAGCCGGGGTCCCACCGTGTGGTGCCCGCTCCGTACCTGCATTCCGCTAAGCAAGGCTTATGCCTGATGAGCGGAAGAGTGTCGAGCTCAAATATTCCGGGATTTCTCCGCTTGGGCTCGATCCAAACATGTCAGCGCCGTTTCATGTTTGCATCAACGCCCTTCAGAGGTGAACGAAGAGGCGAGGGACACGCGTCTTGACGTACATCCACGCATCACCCTCGCGCGTCGAACGTAATGCCCAGGCGAGTCATCTTTCGCCAAAGGGTCGTCGGCGAGATGTTCAGTAAGTCGGCCGCTCGTTCGCGGCTTCCTTCACTGTCGCGCAACGCGCCTTCGATGGCGCTTCGCTCGGCTGCGTCGACGACCTCAGCAAGGGCTCGACCGCCGGGCCCAGCGCCCGGCGCCGTGCCGCTCGCGACAGGGGGAAGAAGGTCATCCGCCGTAATCACGCCCGTTTGGATGAGAGCCACGGCTTGCTCGATCATGTGCTCGAGCTCGCGAATGTTCCCGGGAAAGTCGTAGTGCATCAGCGCTTCGGCCACGCTGTCGTGGAGCTTGGGGCGAACCCCCATCTTGCGAGCGTACTTGTCCAAGAAATGCGTCAGCAGATCTGGGATGTCCTCGCGTCGTTCGCGAAGGGGGGGGAGCTGAAACCGCGCGACGTTCAGGCGATAGTAAAGGTCTTGACGGAATCGCTTCTCGGCGACCGCGAAGAGTAGGTCTTGGTTGGTCGCGGCGATGATGCGCACGTTCACGCGAATGGGCTTGTTCTCCCCGACGCGACGTATCTCGTTCTCCTGAATCGCCCGGAGCAGCTTCGCCTGAAACGTGAGAGGTGTTTCGGCGATTTCGTCGAAGAAGAACGTGCCACCGTCGGCTTCCTCGAAGAGGCCCTTTCGAGCGCTCACGGCTCCGGTGAAAGACCCCTTTGCGTGACCGAAAAGCTCGCTCTCGAGCAACGTTTCGGTGATGGCCGCACAGTTCACGGGCACGAAGGGGCGGTCACCCCTCTTGCTGTTGGCGTGAATGGCTTTTGCGACGAGCTCCTTGCCCGTCCCACTCTCGCCCGTGATGAGGACGATCGCGTCGGTCGGCGCAACCCGGACGATGCGACCGAGGACCTCGCGGACGGCGCGAGACTGTCCGATGATATTCTCGAACTTGTAGCGGTCCTTGAATTCGCTCGCCAAAAATGTCACCTCGCCGACCAAGCGGCGATTGTCCAAGGCCTTGGCCACCTTGACGAGCAACTCTTGCTCCGTAAACGGCTTCTGGATGTAGTCGAAAGCGCCTAGCCGCATGGCTTCGACCGCGCTCTCGATGGTGCCGTAGGCGGTCATGACGATGACCTCCGTCAGAGGATGAGCGTCCTTGGTCGACCGAAGGACATCGATGCCGTCTTTGGTCCCCATGCGAAGGTCCGTTAGGACGACTTCGTAGGCTCCCGTCGCTCCGCGCTCCGCTCCTTGCTCTCCGTCGGCCGCCTCGTCGACTTCGTAGCCGGTGCCTCGCAGCATCATTGCGAGGGTCGTGCGCATGTTGCGCTGGTCGTCGACGATGAGAATCTTGGGCATCCGCCGCGACCGCCGAACTAGTTGTTCGGCGCCCCGTCCTTGATCCACTGCGTGATGAGAGCTACGTCGCTCGGCCCGAACATATAGAGGCCCGACTGAGGCATGTTGTTGGTAAACATGCCTGGCGTACCGCCCGTGGCGAGAACGCTGAGGAGGTAAGCTTTCGTCGGGTTTGCAGCGTCGCTCGCGGTAACGAGCGGCGGGGTTGCGTTCATCATGCCGGCGTAACAGCTGGCGGCGGTTGTGCCGCAAACGAAGCCGCTGACGGGTGCCACCTTATCGCCGCTGTCTCCGGCGGCTTGGTGACAGATCAGCGAGAGCGACCCGCAGCCGCCTGTCGCGGTATTGCCGAAGTAAAGCGCATACATGTTGGTCCAGGTCGCGGCCGGTGGCGAAGACCCGCTGCTCCCCGTGCTGCCCGCCGAGCCACTCTCGCTCGCACCGCTGCCGCCGGAGATGGCCCCGCTTGAACCGACCGCAGGCAGAGTACGCGACTCTCCTCCCTGAAGCGACCCCGTGGCGTCACTGCACCCGCAGAGGGTGAGCCCGATCAGAGCGAGTTCTAGACGAGAGCGCATCTTGGGCGGCAGGTTAACATGGGCTTTTATCATAGCGCGCCCCGCGGGTACGCACGTCTGAACCAGACCTCGACTAGAACACAACCCCGAGAAAGAGGCGCACGGTCTGCGCGACAGACAGCCCAGCTGTCTGCCCTGAGGGGATGGTCAGATAGTTCAGCCCCGCAAGCGGGAAAAGCACTCCGTATTGGAGCATCGAATAAAAGCCGCCGATTTTGGTCGGGTCGTCGTTGAGCGACCCGTCTTTCGATTGGTAGTAGATTTGCCCGTCGAGCTCGACGCCGAGGTCGCTCTCGTGGCCAGGAGTCTGCACGAACTCGCTCGCGCGGCTCCAGATCACGGCCGCTCCGCCCCCGAGCTTTTCACCGTCCGCGTGACGTATGAAGTCGTAGTCGGCGCTGGGCCTGAAGTAATACGCACCTTGGATCTGCGTCATGATGTTCCGAAAGAAGATCAGGTCGACGCGGTAGTCTGGATGAAAGGCGAAAGTTGAGAGGGGGCCGTAGGTGTTGCTCTCGTGCGGCAGCCCGGGTTGCGGGCTGAGCGCCATCTGGCTCGTCGTGCCGGCCGTGTTCACGGCCCACGGGTCGCCGCTCGCCCACCCGAAGCCGAATTGAAGGTTCAGCTTGTCGTCGATCGCGCGATACTGAGTTTGGGTCGCCACGCCGAATTGCCGGATGTGCACCGGGTTGCCCACGTCCGAGTTTAGCGTCGGGATGTTGCCGATCTGACCCCAGATCATGGCTGCTTCCCCTTCGATACGAAGCTTGTCCCACAAGAGCTGCACCCAGAGGTCTGGCGTGACGGCCCATGCACGACGCACTTCGAGGCCGTTGGCCGTGGCGGAGGTCGAATAATCGACGCTTTGAGGAGTCGTCCCCGCGGCCACGTCGAGATCTTGCGACCGAAATTTCGTGTAAACGCCGCCGTTGAGGACGACGTCTCCGCGAGCCAGAGCCAGCCTTTGCGTTTCGGCGTTCGTCTTGTGCGCGACGAATGCAGCCCACTCGTTCACGTTGCAAAGGTTGCACGTGTTGTACGGTTGTCCGCCGTAAACGCTGTAAGCGTCCGTCCCGTTCGAGCCCGGCGTCGCCGTGGGGCCGGTGGAAATGAAGTCCCAGGCGCCGCCGATGTACAGATCCATCGACTTCAGCCCGCTGATGAACATGATCCTGTCGGTGGTCGTCTGATAGTCGCTGTCGATGCCGTCGCCGGCGTTGTCGACCATTCCGAGGCCCCACTGGCTCGGCATCCGCCCGAAGCGGAGCTGACCGACCGGTGTGACGTACTCCCCCCAGACTCGCTTGACCGCGATCGAGTTGGTGGTCGAGTTGACCCCGGCCGTCGGTGGACCTTGAGTCGTGGAGAAGAACCCGAGCGGCGCGTAGGCGTTGTACCCGGCGCTGGAGTAGCCCGTCGGGAACTTGAGGGTGGAGCTACCCTGCGTGGCGGGTTGAGTCGCATAGGCGTTCGGCGTCGACCCGAGCACGACGTTGTCGAGAAGATCGACTTCGGACAGGACGCGTAGGTTGTCCGAGACGTGAATCTCGGGGTCCAATCTGAATCGGACGTTCGCCCCCGATTCCGTCTTGTCGGTGCAGGGCTGGTTCGGTAGCGGAGTCGCCGGGCCGCAAAGGGACACCGTCGCTCCCGCAGCGCCGCTCAGCGGCGTGTAGCTTTGGTCGAGAGGAATCGGCCAAAGGAACTGTGGGTCGTTGGATTGGAAGCTGCTGTTTCTACGGCCCAGCGAAAAGTTCTGAAAGAGCTCGGCTCGCGTGCGAAAGAAGCCGTGCAGCTCGATGACCGGGCGCGCGCGGCCCCACCAGTCTTCGCTGAAGACCTCAGTGGGCCCGGCGGCGAGCTCGCCCGAATCGGAACGCGGCGCACCTGATGCCGGCGAAGGTAGGGGGTCCCGTGACGGATTGATCACGGTTACCGTTGGCCTCTCGGAAACAGGCGCGGGCCCCGCAGACGCGGGGACGGGCGAGATGAGCGGCGGTCGCGCGGGAGACGGCGCGGGTGTCGGCTCAGCAGAGCCTGAGGGAGACGGCGATGCAGGTGCTTCCTGGGCTCGGGCTACGCGTGACGTAAGCACGAACAAGGGAAGCGCCAACGAGAGCGCGGGTAGCGAAAGGCGGCGCCAAGGCATGGTCGGCCGCGCGTTGTATCACTTCTTGGCGCGAGCGTAAGCGTCGCTTTTACGGGCTCGACTCGGATGGCGGGTCGATTTCTGCGAGAAAGTCCTCGATTTCTCGACGCATCGCAAGCAGCTCTTCGCGCACTTTGCCGGCATCGCTCCAGGTGCCCTCCGGGGCCGGTGCGGCTTGCGGCTCGGACTGCGGCTCCGCTCGCTGGGCCTCAGAACCAACACCAACCGTCGGATGTAGGAGCCTTTTCTTGGCCCCCGCGATCGTGAAACCCTCTTTGTAGAGGAGCTCGCGCACGCGCATTAGGTTCTCCACGTCGCGTCGTGAATAGACACGCTGGCCCTTCGCGCTTTTTGTCGGCCGAATCGTCCTGAACTCACGCTCCCAGTAGCGGAGGACGTGCGGTTCGACACCGACGAGACCGGCGACCTCACCGATTCGGAAATATAGCTTGGCCGGCAGGCTCGCGGCCCCTGACTCCGCCACGCGCTCGCCCCTCAGTCTTTCGAGACAGCCGCTTCGCGGCTACCCGACAGACCGACGCTCGTCGCGACGCCCTTGGCCGTCGGCCCGACGCCCGGGATATTGAGCACTTGTTTGAGAATCTGGCTGGCCTTGAAGGTCAGCACGCGGCGCTCGGTGATCTTTATGGGTTGGCCGGTCTGCGGATTGCGACCCGGCCGCTGGCGTTTGTCGCGCAACACGAAATTGCCGAACCCGCTGACTTTGATCTTTTCGCCCCGGCCGAGCGTCTCCTTCATCATCTCGAAGACCAAGTCGACCAGATCGGCGGATTCCTTTCGCGAGAACCCGCCTACCTTGGTGTAGAGCGCCTGGACGATCTCCGCTTTCGTCATGAGCGTCTGCCTCCCCAGGCAGCAACCAGAGGGCAAGTGTAAACGCGAACGGTTGCAAACGCTACGTCAGAAGTCTGCATTGTAGAAGCCCGCCGTGCCGAGCATGAAAAATACGTGAGGGTAGGTAGTGGCATCGCCGACT
>Ga0302325_10017958_pt1 | contig 14917 bp, 5 predicted proteins | sample Palsa_T0_2_FD_201948 | JGI IMG/M metagenome (GOLD analysis project Ga0302325, IMG submission 201948) | Peat permafrost microbial communities from Stordalen Mire near Abisko, Sweden - Palsa_T0_2 | ecosystem: Environmental > Terrestrial > Soil > Palsa > Peat permafrost | place: Sweden: Abisko... | reverse complement strand
ATCGACTACGCCGAGAAGCATCCGCAGTGCAAAGGCATGGGCACGACCTGCACCGTGTTGGCGTTTCGCGACGATCAAGCATGGCTCGCCCATATCGGCGACAGCCGCGCTTACCTGTTGCGCGGCCGCACGCTCACCCAGCTTAGCGAGGACCAGACTCTGGTGGCCAAGCTGGTCAGTGAAGGAACGCTGACACAGGAAGAAGCCGACCACAGCCCGATGCACAATGTCATCCTGCAGGCGCTCGGCGCGACGCCGCACATCAAGCCTATGATCGGCGCACACGGCGTGCAGTTGCAGCCGGGGGACGTCTGGATTCTGTGTTCCGACGGCGTCTACAACATGGTGCCAGACGCCCATATGGCCGAGATCGCCTCGCGAATGTTGCCGCAGGAAGCTTGCAATGCGCTAATCGAGGCGGCGCTCGAGGCCGGCGGCCACGACAATGCGTCTCTTGGCATTTTCAGCGTAACAGCCGCCGAAGACCGTGATCACGCGGCTGGCATGAAGACGCGGCGCATCAAGATCCCGCTGCCGGGTCCATCAATATGAGCCAGATGATCGGCCAATACGAAATACGCACGCTGCTCGGTGAAGGCGGCATCGGCCAGGTTCACGCTGCCTATGATACGATCCTGCAACGTGAAGTGGCCATGAAGTCGCTACGACCGGAGCTTCTAAACGACGCCAATTTCGTCGATCGCTTCCGCGCCGAAGCAACCAGCCTTGCGAGACTCAATCACCCCAACATCACTACCCTCTATTCACTGTTTCCCGATGGCCGCAACCTTTACATGGTGATGGAACTAGTGCGCGGCACTACGCTCGACACCATTTTAGAGAAGCGCAAGACCGCACTCGACGTCCGCGAGTGCCTTGCCATCATCGCACAAGCTGCCGATGGCCTCGATTACGCACACAGCATGGGCGTGATCCACCGCGACATCAAACCGTCGAACCTGATTGTGTCGGAAAATGGCACACTTAAGATCATGGACTTCGGTATTGCGCGCGTTCGCGGTTCGCAGCGCCTGACCCGAAGCGGCAGCATCGTCGGCACTCTCGCTTACATGGCGCCCGAGCAATTGCGCGGCGAGGAAGGCGACGATTCCTGCGATCTCTACAGCCTCGCCATCGTGCTTTACGAAATGCTGTCGGGTTCGCCGCCGTTCAACGCGGCCAGCGAATACGATCTGATGCAGGCGCAGATCAATCAGAAACCCGAGCGGCTGACTCCGAAAGTTCCGGGCCTCGACCCGAAGATCGAAAATGCCCTGCTCAAGGCGCTATCGAAAAAGCCCGACCAGCGGTTTCCTTCGACGCGGGCGTTCAGCGACGCGCTCGGCGCATCAACGCTTCGCATGGATGCGCCGAAAATCCTGCACAACGATACGCGGCTGATCCAGGCTGCCGATATTCCTGCTTTAAACACGCCGGCTGCCGGCGTCAGCAGCCGATCCGGCTTGGGCTTTCTGAGCAACATGTCGTCGGATCTGCGTGCCGCGATTTACGGTGGTGGCGCGGCTCTGGTCGTTGCGCTCGGCATTATCGGCTTCTTGCTCTTCCCCTCGTCGAAGAAAACTGTGCCGCAGCCGCCACCGCCGAGTCCCGCGATTGCAGCAAACCCGACTGTTCCAGCCAAGCCTGCCGCCGTCGCCGTACAGACACCGGCCGCGGTCCCTGCCGTGCCCGCACTGCAACCGGTGCCTGCTCCAGCCCCGGCTCCCGCACCGGTTGTTGCGGCACCGGTCGATACCAGTCCGCCACTCGACCCATCGACGCTTCCCGCGGATCTCGCCGATGTCGTCAACGCGGCGAACCGTGGCGATCCGGCAGCGCAGAACCAGTTGGGCGTGAAATACGCCCAAGGCGAAAACCCTATCCCGCGTGATGACATCAAGGCGGTTTCGCTGTACCGGCAAGCCGCCAATCAGGGCTTTGCCAAGGCCGAGACCAATCTCGGCGATATGTACCTCTTTGGCCGCGGCGGTTTGCAGCAGAGCAATAGCGATGCCGCGTCGTGGTATCTCAAGGCCGCGCAACAGGATTGGCCCGACGCACAATACCGGCTTGCCTATCTTTACGAGAAGGGTCTCGGCACTGACAAAGACCCGGCACACGCTGCACAGCTTTACCAAAGCGCGGCTGATCACGGTTATGCCGAGGCGCAAAACGTGCTCGGCACTCTCTACGCAACGGGCGGCGACGGCCTAAAGGAAGACGATAAGCAGGCAGTCGCCTGGTATCAGAAGGCGGCCGATCAAGGATTTGCCAAAGCACAGAAGAATCTCGGCGACCTCTACTTCTTCGGTCATGGGGTCGACAAAGACTACAAGCAAGCGATGACCTGGTATCAGAAAGCGGCGGACCAGGGTTTTGCCGAGGCACAGTTCCGGCTTGGCTACATGTACGAAAAGGGCCTTGGCACAAAGGCCAGCCTTGACGACGCTATTGCCCAATACAAAAAGGCAGCAAGCAACGGTAGCGTCGATGCACAACGCGCGCTCGACCGCCTAGCCAGTGGCAACAAATAATTAATTTCAGGCGATGGTCAGCGTGATGGAGCGAAAGCCGGTGCGTCGTTGGTGCCGCGGTTCGCTGACGCCGACGATGAAGCTGGCGCCGACGGTGAAGACGATGACGGAGCGGGGTCGGAGGTCTGCCGCATCGTGCTGGGCGAACCGGTCGGGTGCGATCCTCCGTTGGACGAAGCGTCCTCTTGCGTAGCGTCCTTTTCCGGTGTCGAGGAGGACGAAGATGACGAATCGTGGCCACTTGAGCCTGACGACGAATGATGGCTGGGCGCCGGTGCACGATAGTTGTTGTGGTAGGTGGGTCCAAAGTGCGGTGCGCCGATAAATGGCAGCGGGATGGTAATTGATTGTGCCACGGCCGCAGCCGGCGCCAGAATCAGGAGGCTACTGGCAAGCGCGAGCCCCATTATCAGCGAAGGTTTGCCCGTTCCACGCATCTGTATCTCCCACGCGGAACCGAACCGGGTCCCGGCTTGTGTGCAAATTGTGCCCGATGAATCGCCTTTAAGCAATCAATCCGCACCGGCGCTGGCTGCGTCATGCCAAGGCATTGACAGAAAAAGCAATCAGCCGGAAATTTCCCACCGTGCCGGTGTCGAGCGTCGCTGATGATAGCCGCCGATTGGGGCGAACGAGGGGCGGACGCCCCATTTGGGCCGGAAAACGACGGTCCAAGCATCGGATACTTGGTGCCATAAGCGCTCGGCGGCAGGAAGTGCTATAGGTTCAAATGGGACCGCTACGCTACATGGCTGGGGTGATTTCAAACCGCCAGGCGGAGACTTGAGGGTCGGGATGTCTCAGTTCCGGCAGCGCTATTTTTGATGCCGAAGATCAGCATTTCCTACCGCCGCGCCGACTCCGAGGCGATGACGGGCCGTATCTTTGACCGCCTGATTGCTCATTACGGCAAGGATGCGATCTTCCGCGATATCGACGACATTCCCGTCGGCATCGACTTCCGCGTGCATATCAACGAGGTGCTGCGGTCAACCCACATTCTGCTCGCGATCATTGGGCCTGCCTGGCTCGGCGCGATACCGGGCGCCAACGAACGAATCCAGGAAGAATCCGATCCTGTTCGCGTCGAGGTTGAAACTGCGCTGCGTCGCCGCGTCCCGGTTATTCCGGTACTGATCGGCAATACGCGGATGCCGAGCTCCGAACAGTTGCCACCGAGCCTGAAGGATTTTGCTTTCCGCAATGCGGTGAAGCTCGATACCGGTCAGGACTTCGACTACCACATGGACCGCCTGATCAAGGCGATGGACGGTATTCTCACACAATCGCCGAAATCGCCGCCAAGTCGCGAAACGAAAGCGCCGTCGCCCCGGCCCCCGACCGCGGAGCGTCAGGCCGCGACATCCGGCGATGCACCAGGCCGCAACGCTACCGGCAGCCGTACCGCCGTCCAGACACCCGCTTCATCGGACTCGGCCACAGCAAGTAAGACCTTCTCGTTTGCATCAGCAGTCCCGGCCAATTGGCGCGAGCAACTATGGCCGGACAACCGGCAAGGCAGAATGGTGCGGTTGTCGATCGCCGGCGCCTTGGCGATCGTCCTGTTGATCGTTGCCGTTATTGCCTTGTCCGGCGGTTCCGGTGGTTCCGGGGCCAAACTTCTTACACTCAGCGGACATTCCGGCCCGGTCACTTCGGTTGCATTCGCTCCGAATGGACGCACGCTGGTATCAGGCAGCGTCGATCGGACGCTGAAGATCTGGGACTCAACGTCGGGACAGGTTCTCAAGACCCTGACCGGCGACACCGATCTTATTTCGTCGGTCGCGTACTTGCCGAACGGCAAGCGCATCATCTCCGGCAGCTTCGACCGCAGCGTGGTGATCTGGGACGCCGATACCGGAGAGGCAATCCGCACCTTGCGCTCCGAACAAACCTATTCGTGGGAAGTGCCCCCCGCGGTCTGGGCGGTCGCGGTATCGCCGGACGGCACCCGTATCGTTTCGGGTAGCGCAGATTCCAACATCAAGGTCTGGAGCGCAGCGACCGGAGAGCTGTTGCGCGTATTGCACGGCCACTCCGATGTCGTCACTTCTGTTGCCTATTTTCCTAACGGCAAGATGCTGGTTTCCGGCAGCAAGGACGGCACCGTCCGAATCTGGGATGCCGACACCTGGCAGAACCTGCAAATGTTCACGAACCAGGCCGGCCAGGTCCTTTCCGTTGCAGTCGCACCCGACGGCAAGCGCATTGCTGCAAGCGGCAACGCCAACTCAGTCGCAATCTGGAACGTGACTACCGGACAGCAAGCCCGCACGCTCGTCTCGGAATCCAGTATCCTCAACGCCGTGCAATTTTCGGCCGACGGCAAATATCTGTACGCCGCGGGCAGCAACAACAATGTCATGATGTGGGATGCCCAAGGCGGGCAATTCCTGCACGCGCTGACCGGCCATTCCGCCGCCGTACGCTCGCTCGCGGTCGCGCCGGAAGGGCACCGTCTTGCCTCGGGCAGCGACGACAAAACCGTCGATATCTGGTCGGCAAACTAGCTCGCGATCGCGCGGTTGGCCGGCGCCACAAAAATCTTTTGCAGCATCTGCCGCTCGATCGGCTTTTGCAAAACCGGCACATCCTGGAAGCGGCCGTCGACGCTGTCGGAATCGTAACCGGTGACGAAAATGAACGGCACGCCGCGCTCCGTAAGGATCTCCGCGACCCGGTAAACCGAACCATCGCCCAGATTGATATCGAGGATCGCTGCATCGAAGTGACCGTCCCGGGCGGCAGACAGGGCTTCCGAAGCGGTGCAGACCGGTCCGGTGATCCGGAAGCCGAATTCGGTCAGGCATTCCTGGATCATGATGCCGACCAGCGCCTCGTCCTCGACAAGGAGCACGCGCGGCCGGTCCGCGTTGCTGAAGGTGATGGGCGAACCGTTAATTCTGCCGTCGTCGGGGGCTCCGTCGCGCTTGAACGGCGCAAGCCGCTCGGCAAGCGGTATCGACAAGGTGCAGCGCAATCCTTCGGGAGCCCAATCGAACACCGCCTCACCACCGAGCTGCTGCTCGATGCTGGCGCGAATGACTTTTAGTCCGAAACTGCGCGATGTTGGCGGCTTGATCTTCGGGCCGCTATCTTCGACCCATTTCAGCACCAGAGTATCGGACTGCATCTGCCACGCTAGGCCTACATTGCCTTTCAGTGACGACAGCGCGCCGTGCTTCGCCGCATTGGTAGCAAGTTCGTGCAGCGCTAGCGCGATGCCCTGCGCAGTGGCCGGCAGCAATGCGATATGGGGACCCTTGATCTCTACTTTGTCGCGCGCTCGATAAGGCGCCAACTCCTCGACAACCAATGTGCGCAGATCAGCTCCGCGCCAGCGGGACTCGGAAAGCAGCGTGTGCGCCCGCGCCAGCGCCTTGATGCGGCCCTCGACAGTTTGCACATAGTCGTCGACATTCTTCGCCCGCGTCAGGCGGATGATCGACTGGATCACGGCAAGCGCATTACGCGCGCGATGGTCAACCTCGCGCGCCAAAAGACCCTGGCGTTCCTCAGCCTCCTTGCGTTCAGTGATGTCGATCGTGACTCCACTGATGCGTTGCACTTGGCCGTTCGGATCAATCGACGCTGCTGCCGTGCCGGTGCACCAGCGTATTTCCCCACTAGGGCGCCGCACCCTGAAATCGTTCTGCTGGGTCGGCTCGCCTTTCGACATGCGTTGGACCAATTCGCGCAGCGGTTGAATGTCATCCGGATGGATAAGAGCAGCCACGTTCTCGGCGCTGACGTGGAAATTGCTGCGATCAACGCCGAAAATACGGTACTGGCCTTCGTCCCAGCGCCATTCACCGGTCGTAATGTCCCAACCCCACGACCCCATCTGACCCGCGGCAAGCGCAAGGCTCCTGCCCTGCTCGCTTTGCAAAAGCCGGGCATTCGAGGCTTCGAGTTCCTCGGTGCGCTCGGCGACGCGGCGTTCAAGCCTCAGGTTCAATTGCTCAAGCTCGCGCGTCTTTCGGTGCAATTCGACGAAAATCTTCACTTTGGCGCGTAGCACGTCCGGAATCACCGGAACGGGCACATAGTCAACCGCGCCCATCGCATAGCCGCGAACACGGTCCACATCGGTCAGATGGATCGCTGAGATAAAGATGATCGCGGTTTCCTTGAACCGCGGATGCTCGCGCAGCATTGCCGCAAGCTGAAAGCCATCGAGTTCCGGCATGCAAACGTCGATCAGCACGACCGCAACATCATTCTTCAGAAGAAACTGCAAAGCCTCGCGCGCCGACGCCGCCTTGACCAGGTTCTCGTTGAGCTCACCCAAAATGACTTCATAGGAGAGCAGCTTGTCAGGCTGATCATCAACGAGCAGGACGTTGACTTTATCGCTCATGAGCACCCCGCCTAGCGATGCAGCCACATCCGCAGGGCGGACAATAGCTGTTCGGTGTTGACGGGCTTGGCGAGATAATCGGACGCGCCAGCCTCGAGGCACTTCTCGCGATCGCCTTTCATCGCTTTCGCGGTGAGGGCAATGATCGGCAGCCGACGATAGGCCTTGTTCTCGCGAATCTTTCCGATGGTCTGATAGCCATCCATTTCCGGCATCATGATGTCCATCAGAACAATCGCGAGTTCCGGCGTTTCCTCTACCAGGGCAATCGCCTCGTTACCCGTGGTCGCGGTCAGAACCTTCATGCCGCGGCGTTCCAGCACGCTCGACAGCGCGAAAATATTTCGCGAGTCGTCGTCGACCAGAAGCACGGTGCGCCCGACGAGATCCTCGTCGGAGCTATTGAGCTTCTCCAGCATGTTCTGCTTTTCGGTCGGCAAATCGCCGATGACGCGGTGGAGGAACAAGGCCGTCTCATCAAGCAACCGCTCGGGAGACTCCACACCCTTGACCACTATGCTGCGCGCCATGGTGTGAAGCTGCGCATCCTCTTCGGCCGACAGTTCGCGACCAGTGAAGACCACGACCGGTACATCGGCCAATGCGCTTTCCGAGCGCATCTTCTCCAGCACTTCGAAGCCCGACATATCGGGCAACCGGAGGTCGAGCACAACGCAGTCGCAAGTCTGGTCGCGCATCGCTGACAAAGCTTCGTCGCCGGTACCGGCGTTGACGATTTCGATATCGTCGTGACCTAGCAGCTCGCGGATGCTCATCTGCTCGGCTTTGTTGTCTTCGACTACCAGCAAGCGCCGGCGCCGCGGCTGCGCGAATTCCTTAATTTTCGACAAGGCGTCCGCGATGCCTTCGCGGGTCGTCGGTTTGGTGACGAATGAGAAGGCGCCGCGCGCCAGTCCGTGCTGTCGATCCTCGTCGAGCGTGACGATTTGCACCGGAATATGCCGGGTCAGCGAGTTCTGCTTGAGTTGGCTCAACACGTTCCAGCCGAGCATGTCGGGCAGGAACACGTCGAGCGAGACCGCGCTCGGCTGATACTGCTTGGCGAGATTGAGCGCATCGTCGCCGCGCTGGGCCAACAAGGCCTTGAAGCCTTTGTCGCGCGCCAGGTCGATAAGGATCCGCGCATAGTGCGGGTCGTCCTCGACGATAAGCAAGATGTTGTCGCCCGGATTCAAATCCATCCTGTCGTCCGGGATCGGTTCGACCGTGCGCTCGGTTGCGATGTGCAGCCCGGCAAGCTGCTTCGGCACCGTTGTCGCAGCCGCCGACGAATGCGTCGGCATGGTCGGACCGACATATTTGACCGGCAGATAAAGCGTGAAGGCCGACCCCTCACCCGGCGAGCTGTGCAGGTGAATTTCGCCGCCGAGCAGGCTCGCCAGTTCGCGGCTGATGGCGAGGCCGAGGCCGGTACCGCCATATTTGCGGCTGGTCGAGGCGTCGGCCTGCTGGAAGGCTTCGAAAATGATCTTTTGTTTCTCTAGTGGAATGCCAATGCCGGAGTCGGCGACTTCGAAAGCCACCACCGCCGGTGCCTGGTTGAGAACCGGATGATCCGCACTCCAACCGCCGAGCACAGCATTGACATTGAGCCGGATGCCGCCCTGCGCCGTAAATTTGAACGCGTTCGACAGCAGGTTCTTGAGCACCTGCTGCAAGCGCTTTGTATCCGTAGTGATGGTGCGCCCAAGAGCCGGATCGACGTGGACGTCGAACGATAGCTGTCGCGTATCCGCCTCATGCCGGAACGGCCGCGCGACTGAATCAACAAGATTCGAGAAGAACACTTCCTGGGCATCGACGGTAACCGTGCCGGACTCGATCTTCGACAGGTCGAGAATATCGCTGATCAGGTTGAGAAGATCAGTGCCGGCACCGTGAATGGTGCGGGCGAACTCGACCTGCTTCCCACTCAGGTTGCCCTCCGGATTGTCGGTGAGCTGCTGGCCGAGGATCAGGATCGAGTTGAGTGGCGTACGTAGCTCGTGCGACATGTTGGCGAGAAATTCCGACTTGTACTTCGAGGTGAGTGCGAGTTCGGTCGCCTTTTCTTCCAGAGCGCGGCGTGCCTGCTCGATTTCCTGGTTCTTGCGCTCGACTTCGACGTTGCGCTCAGCGAGTTGCTGCGCTTTCTGCTCGAGCTGTTCGTTGGTCTGCTGCAATTCCTTCTGTTGCGCCTGCAATTCGCCGGCGAGCTGCTGCGACTGTTTGAGCAAACCCTCGGTCTGCATGGTGGCTTCGATCGAGTTGAGCACGATGCCGATCGACGTCGTGAGCTGTTCGAGGAACATAGTCTGCAATGCGGTGAATTCGTGAATCGAAGCGAGCTCGATCACCGCCTTTGCCTGGTTCTCGAACAGCACCGGCAGCACGATCACGTTCTTCGGCGGCGCCTTGAACAGCGCTGAAGCGATCGGGACGGTGGTCTCCGACATTTCTGTGATCAGCACGCGCCGCTTGTCCATCGCGCATTGCCCGATCAATCCCTCGCCCAGCCGCAACCCACGCGGGTGGCCGTTTTTGCCATCGTCGGCGTAAGCAGCGAGCAGGTTGAGGCCCGGATTTTCATCACCCTCCATCTGATAGATCACACCCTGATGAGCGTTGACCAGCGGCGTCAGCTCCGACAGCAGCAACCGGCCGACGGTGGTGAGATCGCGCTGGCCTTGCAGCATGTTGGTGAACTTGGCAAGGTTGGTCTTCAGCCAATCCTGCTCGGTGTTGCGGTCGGTGGTGAGCCGCAAATTGTCGATCATCGTGTTGATGTTGTCTTTCAGCTCCGCCACTTCGCCGCGCGCTTCCACCTGAATAGACCGAGTCAGGTCGCCCTTGGTCACGGCTGTCGCCACCTCGGCGATGGCGCGCACCTGTGTGGTCAGGTTGGCAGCCAGAAGGTTCACGTTACCGGTCAAGTCCTTCCAGGTGCCGGATGCACCGGGCACGTTGGCCTGGCCGCCAAGCCGGCCTTCGACGCCGACCTCGCGTGCCACCGTCGTCACCTGATCGGCGAAGGTCGCGAGCGTATCGGTCATGTTGTTGATGGTTTCGGCAAGCGCTGCCACCTCGCCTTTCGATTTCACTGCGAGGTTTTGTTTCAGATCGCCATTGGCGACCGCGGTCACCACTTTCACGATGCCGCGCACCTGCTCGGTGAGGTTCGCCGCCATGACGTTAACGGTGTCGGTCAGGTCCTTCCAGGTGCCGGCGACGCCGGGCACCTGCGCTTGACCGCCGAGCAAACCCTCGGTGCCGACCTCGCGCGCCACGCGCGTCACTTCCGAAGCGAAACCATTGAGCTGGTCCACCATTGTATTGATGGTGTTTTTAAGTTCGAGAATTTCGCCCTTCACGTCCACCGTGATCTTGCGGCTCAAGTCGCCGCGCGCGACGGCGGTGGTCACTTCGGCGATATTGCGGACCTGAGTCGTGAGGTTCGCCGCTAGAAGGTTGACGTTGTCGGTGAGGTCTTTCCAAGTACCGGCGACACCGGGCACCACCGCCTGACCGCCGAGCCGACCGTCGGCGCCGACCTCGCGCGCGACGCGCGTCACCTCGGCGGCAAACGAACGCAACTGCTCGACCATGGTGTTGAGCGTGTCTTTGAGCAGCAGCATCTCGCCGCGCACGTCGACCGTGATTTTTTTCGACAAGTCACCACCCGCGATGGCGGTCGCGACCTCGGCGATATTGCGCACCTGCGCGGTCAGATTCGACGCCATGAAGTTGACATTGTCGGTCAGGTCCTTCCAGGTCCCGGCGACACCCGGCACCTGCGCCTGACCACCGAGCTTGCCTTCGGTGCCGACCTCGCGCGCCACGCGCGTCACTTCGGAAGCAAACGCGTTGAGCTGATCAGCCATCGTATTGATGGTGTTCTTCAGCTCGAGAATTTCGCCCTTCACGTCCACGGTGATCTTGCGGCTCAGGTCGCCGCGCGCCACGGCCGTCGTCACTTCGGCAATGTTGCGCACTTGGGCCGTCAGGTTGCCGGCCATCGAATTCACGCTGTCGGTCAGATCCTTCCAGGTGCCGGCGACACCGGGCACGTTGGCCTGACCGCCGAGGCGGCCTTCGGTACCGACCTCACGGGCAACACGCGTCACCTCGCCGGCGAAGCGGTTGAGCTGATCCACCATCGTGTTGAGCGTTTCCTTCAACTGAAGGATTTCGCCGCGCACGTCGACCGTGATCTTGCGGCTCAAATCGCCGCCGGCAATCGCCGTCGCGACTTCGGCGATATTACGCACCTGACCGGTAAGGTTCGACGCCATCGAGTTGACCGAGTCGGTCAAGTCTTTCCAAGTGCCGCCGACGCCCGGCACGTTGGCCTGGCCGCCGAGCTTGCCTTCCGTACCGACCTCGCGCGCGACACGCGTCACTTCGGCGGCGAACGCATTGAGCTGGTCCACCATCGTGTTGAGCGTATCTTTCAGCTCGAGAATTTCGCCACGCACGTCGACCGTGATCTTGCGACTCAAGTCGCCGCGCGCAACGGCGGTCGCGACTTCGGCGATGTTGCGGACCTGCCCGGTAAGGTTCGAAGCCATCGAGTTGACGGAGTCGGTCAAGTCCTTCCAGGTGCCGGCGACGCCGCGCACCATGGCCTGACCGCCGAGCTTGCCTTCGGTGCCGACTTCACGGGCGACGCGCGTCACCTCGCCGGCGAAGGCGTTGAGCTGGTCAACCATTGTATTGATGGTGTCTTTCAGCTCGGCGATTTCACCGCGCACGTCCACCGTGATCTTCTTCGACAAGTCGCCGTTGGCGATCGCCGTCGACACTTCAGCGATATTGCGGACCTGCGCGGTGAGGTTCGACGCCATCGAGTTCACTGAATCGGTTAGGTCCTTCCACGTGCCGGCGACGCCGAGCACGTTGGCCTGGCCGCCAAGGCGACCGTCGGTGCCGACTTCGCGCGCCACGCGCGTCACTTCGCCGGCGAACGCGTTGAGCTGGTCCACCATCGTGTTGATGGTTTCCTTAAGCTGCAAAATCTCGCCGGAGACGTTCACCGTTATCTTTTTCGACAAATCGCCGCCGGCAATCGCGGTCGCGACGTCGGCAATGTTGCGGACCTGGGCGGTGAGATTTCCGGCCATGAAGTTCACGCTGTCGGTCAAATCCTTCCAGGTCCCCGCGACACCCGGGACTTGCGCCTGGCCGCCGAGCTTTCCTTCGGTACCGACCTCTCGCGCGACGCGCGTCACTTCCGATGCAAACGAATTGAGCTGGTCCACCATCGTGTTGATGGTGTCTTTCAATTCGAGAATTTCGCCGCGCACGTCGACGGTGATCTTGCGGCTCAAGTCGCCGCGCGCCACGGCGGTGGTCACGTGGGCGATGTTACGGACCTGGTCGGTGAGGTTGCCGCACATGGCGTTCACCGAGTCGGTCAGGTCTTTCCAGGTGCCGGCGACGCCGGGCACGATCGCCTGTCCGCCGAGCTTACCATCGGTGCCGACCTCACGGGCGACGCGCGTCACCTCCGAAGCGAATGAGCGGAGCTGGTCCACCATCGTGTTGATGGCTTCCTTGAGTTGCAGGATTTCGCCCCGGACGTCGACCGTGATCTTCTTCGACAAGTCACCGTTGGCGACCGCGATCGTCACCTCGGCGATGTTGCGGACCTGCGCGGTGAGGTTCGACGCCATCGAGTTCACGCTCTCGGTGAGGTCCTTCCACACGCCGGTCACTTCACGTACCTGCGCCTGACCGCCAAGCTTGCCTTCGGTGCCGACTTCGCGGGCGACACGCGTCACCTCCGAGGTGAACACGTTGAGCTGCTTGATCATCGTGTTGACGATTTCGGCGGACCGCAGGAATTCGCCCTGGAGCGGACGGCCATCGACGTCAAGCGCAACAGTGCGAAGAAGGTCGCCCTGCGCCACCGCAGCGATGGCACGGGTCACTTCCGTGGTGGGCCAGAGCAGATCATCGATCAGCGAGTTGACCGAGGATTCCATCTCGCCCCAAGCGCCATCGGTTTGGCCGAAGCGCACGCGCTGGCGGGTCTTGCCTTCGCGGCCGACCACCTGCCCGACCCGTTCGAGCTGGATCGCCATCCGCTCGTTGGTGGCAACGATCTCATTAAACGTATCGGCGATCTTGCCCATGATGCCGACCCGGTCGCCGGCCATGCGGACCGAGAAGTCACCGACCCGCATCGATTGCAGCGCATGCAGCAGTTCAGCAAGCCCGCGGGCGTCGCCGTTGAGGCCATTCTCGGCCGATTGGGCCATCTCTTCCGAATGGGCAGAGCCGTTGGCGGCGCCATTGCTGGTGGGATCAAGCAGTTCAGCGGGCGTTTGCATAAGGCTCTCCAGAGCCCGCATTGGCGCGGGGACAGTGCAAGGATGAGGTGATTGCGGCAGCGGAGACACATGGGGAAACGGCAAGGTGCAGCGCGAACAGCCAACCCGCTCGCTCACCATCGGACGGGCTCTGGGCCCGCCATAAGCCATTAATCCGAAGTAGAATCCCCCGCACTCGCGGATCTCACCTTCCTTGCCATGACCGCGAACGCAGCAATGACGGGAAGGTTCCTGCCCAAAACCCTTTTAGATTGAAAAAATCTTACGAGGGCGGGGGGACTACCTTACCCTGGGGTTGCGCCGCCTGTTGCAGGAGCTCCTGCACGGCCTTCGCCACTTCGAATTCCTTGGCGCCCTTGGGCGGAACTGGTTCCGGCGCAGGCTTGGAGGAAGGTTCGGCCGCCGGTAGCCCGTCGCCGCGGATGAGGTCGTGGATTGCGCCGAGCTTCTTGATGACTGACCGCGACAGGATGAACGGATAAATGTCGGGCTGGCCCATGGTTCGGTTGAGCTCATTCAGCGCATTGCTCAAGGGAATCCAGGTTTCGACCAGGGTGTCGACGTCAGGCGCCCGATACGGCTGGAAATCGACTGCAGCCTCGAGCTCGTCGGTGCGCGCCAGCGGCGGATTGACGTAGATGCCGAAGGCCCGGGCCATCTCCAGCGTATCGACGATGTGCAGGTAGTGCGCCCAGGTCTCGGCGAAGTCTTCCCAGGGATGGGTCGTCGCGTACGCGCTCACAAAGTTATCCTGCCAGTTCGGCGGTGCGCCGTCGGCGTAGTGCTTCTGCAGGGATTGCGCGTAATCCTGCCGTTCATCGCCAAAAATGCGGCGGCAACCTTCAAGCTGATTGGCGTCCTGCACCAGAATGTCCCAATAATAATGCCCGACCTCGTGGCGGAAGTGGCCGAGCAGCGTTCGGTATGGCTCGTGCATGCTGGTGCGCCGTTTTTCCCGCTCGGCATCGTCGGCTTCCTCAAGCGCCACCGTAATCAGGCCGTGCTCATGGCCAGTCAGGACCTTCGGCGTCGCTGCGTCGAGCGGTGTCGCCAGAAAATCGAACGCCAGCCGCTCGCGATCGTCGTTTAAGCCGTAGTCAAGCGGTAGCTTCAGCTTTATCAGCGTGTAGAACAGCCGATGCGCGGCGATCTCGATTTTTTGCCAGGCGGTCAGATTTTTTGGGATCGATGTATCCGGCACGGTGCGATTGTGCCGGCAGGCCGCGCAGAACATGTCTGGCGAATCCGCTTCGACCAACCAGTTGCACACGTCGAATTTCGCATTGGAGCAAAAACGGTAGAGCTTGTTCTTGAACGCGAGCGAGCGCCAATTGTCGCCCTCCGGCTCCAGTGCGGAAAGTGTCTCCGACTCCGCGATATAGCCGAGGCTATGACCGCATTTTTCGCATTTATAATTTTCAAAATAGAGAAGCTGCGCGCAATGCTGACATCTGAAAAGCTTCATGGCCCCTCTTCAATCGGCTTAAGATAAAACAAAGACAACCGAGTTGAGATAACAACGCCAAAGCATAAAGAAAGTCCCCCGGCCGAGAAGCCGGAGGACCTTTTCACTCAAATTTTCAACAAAGACCCGCTTAACGATTCTGCTGGCCGCCGTGCTGTCCACCCTGGTCGCCGTGCTGGCCACCTTGGCCACCACCTTGCTGGCCACCACCTTGCTGGCCGCC
>Ga0302325_10017957_pt1 | contig 14921 bp, 9 predicted proteins | sample Palsa_T0_2_FD_201948 | JGI IMG/M metagenome (GOLD analysis project Ga0302325, IMG submission 201948) | Peat permafrost microbial communities from Stordalen Mire near Abisko, Sweden - Palsa_T0_2 | ecosystem: Environmental > Terrestrial > Soil > Palsa > Peat permafrost | place: Sweden: Abisko... | reverse complement strand
GGGTTGGCCAAGCAGGAGGGCGCCGGCGACGCACAGGATTCCGGCGAAGCCACCGCCACGTTCGCCGGCCAGGCCACATCCGATGGAAGCAGGTTTGGCGCCGGCAATGGCGATCTTACCTCGCCGGGATCGACCCTGGGCACCGTCGCCTACATGTCACCGGAACAGGCGGAGGGCCAGGCGCTCGACGCCCGCACCGACCTTTTCTCGCTGGGCGCCGTCGTTTATGAGATGGCCACCGGCAAGGCCCCCTTCGCCGGGGGAAGCACCGCCGCTATTTTTGCCGCGCTGCTCACCAGAGAACCTCCGCCAGTCAGCGCCGTTCGCGAGCAGGAGGGCCGGCCGCCCCTGCCGGCGGGTTTTGACGCCATCGTCACCAGGCTGCTGGCCAAAGACAAGTCACAGCGCTATCAGAGGGCCATGGAGGTCGAGCGCGAACTCGACGAACTCGACGCAACGGCTCGGGGCAGCGGTACGCATGTCGCTGCCGGCGGCGGTCACGCGACGCACGATGGCGCCTCCGGCCCGGCCTGGGTACCTCCCGCGGCAGAGGACTTGCGGCCAACGGAGAGTTCGCGCGGCGGCCGGGGAAAGCTGTCAGCGGGCGTGGTGATCGTACTCCTGCTGGCGGGAGCCGGCTTGGCGTGGTGGCAGCACAACAGCGCCGGATCGATGAAAAACGCCAATGGGAGCGCGCCGGGCAACGGACCGTCCGCCGAGGCGGCGAAGAACGCCATCATTGTGGCGGACTTTATCAACCAAACCGGGGACCCGGTCTTCGAGTCAACCTTGAACCAGGCGCTGGTGGTGCAGTTGGGGCAGTCTCCCGTGCTCGACATTGTGAGCCAGCGGCATTTGCACCAGAGCCTGCAGTACCTGGGCAAGAAGCCGGACACGGTGATCACGCCGGAGATTGCCCGCGAAATTGGGGAGCGCGAGGGCATCAAAGCCATTCTCACGGGGACGATAGCAAATTTGGGCAATGATTTTGTGGTCACGCTGGCGGCGCAAAATACGGCCACCGGGGATCAGATAGCCAGTGTGCAGGCGCAAGCGGCGAGCAAGGAAAAAGTGCTCGATGCGCTGAACCAGGCGGCAACGCAGATGAGGGCCAAGCTGGGGGAAAGCCTGGACAGCATTCAAAAGCTGAACACGCCGTTTGGGCAGGCGACGACGCCCTCGCTCGAGGCTTTCCGCGCCTTTGCATTGGGGGATGCAGCGCACGACAAGGGCAACGACATTCCGGAGGCGGAGGACCACTACAAGCGGGCCCTGATGTTGGATCCGAATCTGGCCATGGCATGGGCGCGGCTGGGTGTGATCAATCTGAACAGCGGGCAGCACGGCAAAGCGGTCGAGTATTTCACCAAGGCGCATGACCTGACTCGCGATGTCAGCGAGCGTGAACGGCTGTACATCGAGGGGCATTATTACGGCGAGGTGCTCGGAGACCTGAACAAAGCTATCGAAACGCTGCAGGTGGCCACGCAGGAATATCCGCTGCAGATGGAAAATCACATTAACCTGGCCGTGTTTTATACCTACAAGGGGGAGCCGGAGAAGGCGCTGGAAGTCACGTTGAAGGCGTTGTCATTGCGGCCAGATGATGCGGTGGCGCTGGCCGACGTCATTGGCGGCTACACCTGGATTGACCAGTACGACGAAGCGCGGAAGTATGTGGCCAAGGCGAACCAGCTGGGGATGCGCGTTACACCGATGCTGCAGTATGAGATGGCGCTGGACGGGGCGACCGGGGACATGGCCGCCATTCGAAAGAAACTTACGGAGGGGGCGGGGCGCCCCGACCAGTTCCAGCTAACGTGGCAGTGGGGAAACATCCAGGCCGAGTGGGGGCAGTTTCGGGCAGCGGTTGCGACGCTCCATCAGGCCGCCGAGCAGGCCGGGCGGGTGAAGGCAGCCGATGCGGAGGCTTCGTTCCTGCTGAACGCCGCGTATCTCGGTTGGCCGGTAGGTGAGTGCCAGGACGTCGAGGGCGCAGTCAAGCGGGCGCAAGAGCTGGACCGGAGCAAGTCGACGCAAATTGGCGTTGCGGCCACGCTGGCGCTCTGTGGGGACCAGAAGCCGGCGCTCCCCGCACTGGACGCGTTGGAGAAGAAATATCCGGAGGATACGCTGGTGCAGCAACTCGTCGTGCCCGAGGCGCGCGGATACCTGGAACTGCGGACGGGAGACGCGCGCAAGGCGCTGGCGTTATTGCAGCAGAGCGAGTCGTTTGACGCGATTTCCCCGGGGTCATATCTGCGTGGGCTGGCCTACTTGCAGCTCCATGACGAGGACAACGCGATTGCGTCCTTTAAAGCCGGCACCCGATATAAGGGCACGAGCTATTTGAATCAAAGCGGACTTCCCTTCCCGCTCAATAACTATGCGCTCTCGATGCTGGGGCTAGGCCGTGCGTATGCGATGGCGGGAGATAAGGCCCAGGCGAAGAAGGCCTATGAGGCGTTTTTTGCGGAGTGGAAGAATGCGGATGCGGATTTGCCGGTGATGGCGGCGGCAAAGAAGGAGTATGCGGGTTTGTAGCCGCAACAGATGCGTGTGATGGTTGTATGTAACAGTAGCCAGATCGGGTAAGGATTCTGTATGCTTCGAGTCACCCTTGGATCGCTTATTCGAATAAGGATTTCATTGAATGTCTCTGATGCGCCGTGGTCTTGTCTTTCTGGCTTGTCTGCTTTGCCCTGCCCTGTCCATTAGCCAGCAGTTCAAACCAAACTTCAGCCGCCTAACCGCATATCATTTTCTCTACTTCCAGGTTCCGGGGGCCGCCCTTACGACCCCATCCAGCATCAACGACTCCGGTACCGTGGCCGGGTCTTACAGCACCCTGGCCGGCTTCACAGGCGGCTTTGTGCGGACAGCCTATGGCCAGACCACCACGTTTGACGTCGGTCAGGTCTATACCGGACAACTGCGCATCAATGCTGCCGGCGAAATTGCCGGGATCTACCGGGATGTTTCAGGAATGAGTCGAGGATTTGTACGGTCTGCGAATGGCTCGATCACCACATTCAACCCTGGCGGCCCCGCCGGTTCCACCCAGGTGACAGATGTCAATGATGGAGGAACCGTCGTCGGGATTTATCTACCAACCAACACCGACCCCCCATCGCAGGCTTACCTACGCGCTCCGGATGGAACCATCACCACATTCACCGTGCCCGGAAGCACTTCTGTGTATCCGTGGAGCATCAATGATCTAGGAGAGGTTACAGGAACCTACTCTTACGATAGCGGTGACCAGGTAGGTGGGTTTGTTCGCTCGCCCGGCGGAATGATTGCCACCTTCACGTACTCCGCCGGCATTGTCCCATTAGCCATCAACAGCGCTGGGACCACGACTGGTTGGTATGGGCCACCGGTTGGAAACTTCGCGGGCTTTGTGGCCGGAGCGAACGGGGCGATCACTCCGTTCAGTATGCCCGGAACGGGAGCGATCAATACGCTCTCTATGGGGCTCAATAATGCAGGCTTCATTACTGGCTCCTTCACCGTCGTAGTAAGCGGCTCTCCGGTCCAGGGCCCGGGGGAATACATGTACGGATTTGTGCGCACGCCCCAGGGCGTTGTCTCGAGCTTCTCGGTTCCCGGGGCTTCCAGCACGACGGCGGTTGCAATTAACAATTCAAACGTGGTCACGGGGTGGTCTGATAGCACCATAGATCCCGGCGGGTTTATCCGGATACCCGATGTAGTTAATTGAGCAGAGTCTGAGGCAAACACTACGGGCACAACAGAACTGTCATTTCGAAAGATGAAAAATGACGCGGACGAACATTAAGTATTAAGTGGGTGGCCCAGGTCACGCGACCTTGCAATGTGACGCTGAGAAAACTTGCTGACACTTTGGACAACGTACACTCTGAGGAGCTGCCAGGACGACCTCACTCGGTTGAATCCGGTACCCACAGGCGGTGCAGGTAACGGTGAGGTCCAAGATCACGGTGTCGATCGGTTTAAATGTCATAGTAAGTCTGATGCCTTTCGCGCTAGCAAACTGTCGCAAAATGACATCGTGCTTTGATGGGGCTTTAGCATACTTTGGTCTTATGCAATAGCCATGTTCCCTCCCCTGGAATCCTCCGCCTGCTAGCGAAGCGTCACGGCGAGCTTCTTGCAAAAGACACAAACCTCTCGCTTAGGCATGCTTTAGCGAGACATCGGGATGGCCCTCTCAAGGGGCCATCCCAGCTAAAGAGTGCATTCAGTTTTGTGTTTTCGTTCGGTTGAATTTTGTGGCTTCTCCTGACTGTTCTTCCAGAGTCGCAGGCGGTAGTGTAACTAAATTCCCATCACGAAGTATCACGCGTGAACCTTCCGTGGGTATCGCCTCATTCTGGTGTGTAGACCTGTTGCCGGATCTTGTGGAAAGGTGCTTTTTCATGTCGGATTGTTGGAGGAAGCTCATAAGGTTCTCCGGTGATTCTGTTATCTGTGGTGAGTGCCCGTCTGAAGCTAAGCAATCGACAGCTGGAGGCGAGGAAGGGATCCGGGCTGTATAGATAAGCATACGCTTCATAAGGGAGACGTGCGGTGGTAAGGAACCAGGTAACACCACGGCGCTTCCGCTCTTGGTGGCAAACGGGTAAAGGTTACCATTCAGGCTTGCTTACACGCCAAAAGTACACGGCGGAACGGACCTGGCGGTTCCGGTTATGTTATGTGCCGTTTTGAAACAACAGGTTAGCAGACTGCTGCAGAGGGGCCACCTACATGCAACATCACGGTGGAGTGAGAATGCTTTCTCCTCTTTCAGGTTCCCTGAACTAAGTCAGCCCATCTGAAGTTCCCTCATCTTAGTGACTGACAACAACCTTAAGGAGGTTGACATATGTTTGCTCGTAATGTTTCGTTCCATTTGAAGTCGAATACGCTTGCCGATTACACCCGAACTTTTGACAAGGAGATTCTTCCGCTGCTCCGCAAGCAGAACGGCTTTAAAGATGAAATTACATTCTCCGCTCCGAGCGGCGATGTGACTGCGATCAGTCTTTGGGACAACAAAGCCAGTGCAGACACTTACGGCAGCAATTACTACCAGGAAGTGTTGAAGACGATGGCAAGGTTTATCGAAGGAACGCCCACGGTTCAGACCTCCGAGGTCGTTAACTCGACCTTCCATAAGATCGCCGCTCACGCAATCGCGTAGGACAGTGAGCTTTTTTTAACACGGGAAGGCGGCGAATCCCGCCTTCCTGTACTTGATGATGCAAGATAGCCGAAGGTGTCTGAATCGGACCTCTGGGCGATCTTGTCCAACCCCGGTTCATCCTGTCGAGACGCAGTTCTCTTTAGCAGTCATCGCAAGTGGCAACACTTTGGTTTGCCTGAGTAGTTCAGCGCAGTTGAAAGAGTGTCAGCAAAAGGATCGTCTCTCGCCTCCAGCCTTAGCACTAGCCGAGCACCAAAGGTCCAGGTATGCATCGGCCCAAGATGGAGCAACCTATGAGTTTGCGAACCGAATGGGACGTCACAAATTTGCCGTCCAACCAACCAGGCATTGTGTGGAGCAATCGCAGCTTAGCCACGCAGTGCGCAAATCCACAATGCTCTAAAGAGCTCCTCTATCTTCGCGAGGGCAGGCTCGCGTTGCTTGACATGGAATCGCATGCGAACGATCAGCCGCGGCCAGACGATGGCGCATTTGCGATCAGGTCGTTACCCAGCAGGTGGTTTTGGCTTTGTGGTGATTGCACGAAGACATACGTTGTAAAGCGCTGGACAACCTCCGGTATTGTCGTGGTGCTCCGCAACCGTACAGGTGACAGCAAGCCGGCTGATCGTCTGCACAGGAACGACCCAGCCGCTTCCGCCGGGCCTGACCTAGCCATCGCCGGCTACGGGCCATCTGCTCCGATCGGGACGACGCCAAAAGTTTGGGTCACAGGTTTATCTTTCCCGAATTAAAATGAGCGGCTCTGCAACGAGAGCCGCTCATTTGCGCCTGGGATTACAGACCGGACAATTCTTCTGGTGAAGGACCGTCCGCTCCTTGGCTGCGTTTCTCTCATTCAGTGCCTTTTGCTCAACCTCCTGGACCAGGCGTCTTGATGCAACGGACAGCCCGCTCGTCTTTAACGACAGCTCAGTTTGCGCCCAGCGCCGAAGCGCTGCCTCATAATGCCGGCAGAGCTGCAAGTATTCCGGGCATGCCATCTGGACTGAGATGCAATCCCCGGCGGCCTGTGGAACGTTTTCGCTTTTTATTCTCCTATACTCGGTTCATGTCTCGCTACGACAGACCGAGCCATCGGGTCTACATGAGCTTCTTCTTCAAGTCAGGCTGGCAGGTTCAGTTTCTCGAAGCCGACTTGAAGACCGCGCTGCCCCGAAAGCTGACGTTCAGTGACCCCGAGAAGATCAGGGAGCTGGCCAAACGCGGCGAAGCCTGGGCCACGTCAGAGGCTCGGCAGATGTTGGAACTCGCGATCGAGCAAGGGAGAGGAGGACTCTACCTTAAGCTGACGGCTGAACAATACTCGAAGCTTCGACAGATGGGGGCGGCGCACTGATGTGGGCGCCCCTTGCCATTTGTATCGTTTTGTTTCGTTTGCTCAGACACATGTTTTGGGATGAATAAACTTGCGAATCCTTGATGAACATCTGGACAGCACTGGATACCGCCCTTCCTCATTTCGCCTGGGGGCCCAAATGATTTGACTTTGCAAGTCTTTCCTTGTATTACGAATGCTTGCGTTCCATTTCATTCCGCCTTTTGCATGCGCGGACGCTGATTCAGAAGAGGCTTTATGTTTCCGACCATCAACCTACTTCGGCTGCGAGCGATTGTTTTCATGGCTGTGTTTGCGTCTTGTTCCCTCGCGGTCGCGGCGGACAGCCCTTCCGGTAAGCCTCAGATCCAGGCCGGCAATCTCCGGGTCGAGTTCGATAACCGCCTGCGAAGCCGGGTGGTTGCGCGTTTCGACAAGACGGAGACGGTGTTAGGGCCGTTCACTGCGTCTGAAACGCTGACCACCGCCGGCAAGGTCTGGACCGACTTTCTTCTGACCTCGCAGAAACAGGAGCGCGTCAAAGACGCTTTCGGGGGAGGGACGCGGCTCACCGTCGAAGGAAAGGCCGGAACGCTCACCAAGAGAGTTGCGGTCACCGTATATGACGACTTCCCCGCGATGGCGTTTTTCGATGTCAAGTACACCAATACGGGAAAGACCGAGGTTGCAATCAAGAGTTGGACGAATAACGCCTACACGCTGGACGCGCAGCCCAGTGGGGGCCAACCCGAATTCTGGTCTTACCAGAGTGGCTCGTACGAGAAACGGCCCAACTGGATCTTGCCGCTGCACACCAATTTTCAGCAAGAGAATTACCAGGGGATGAATGCCAGCGACTATGGCGGCGGGACGCCGATTGTCGATATCTGGCGGCGTGACGTTGGCATGGCTGTGGGACACGTCGAGACGCGGCCGAAGCTGATATCCCTTCCCGTCTCCATGCCCGATGCCGCACATGCCAGGATGGCTGTGCGCTTCAACAAAGAAATCACGCTGGGCCCGGGAGAAAGCTTTTCTACGTTCCGCACCTTCGTTGCCGTGCACCAGGGAGACTACTTCCGCACCCTCACCGCCTATCGCCGCTTCATGGTGAAACAAGGCTTCCAAATGGCAGCTGCTCCCACTGACGGTTACGGCGCTATTTGGTGCGCGTGGGGATATGGCCGATCGGTACAGCCTAAACAGGTTTATGACACGCTTCCGACGGCCAAGAGATTGGGCTTCAAGTGGGTCACTCTCGACGACGGTTGGCAGAACAATGTGGGCGATTGGGCGCTTGATCCGAAGAAATTTCCGCACGGAGACGCTGACATGAAGGCCCTGGTGGACCGCATTCACCAGGAAGGATTCAAGGCTCAGCTCTGGTGGTCTCCGCTCAGCGCCGTGCCGAAGTCAGAACTGCTTCAGGATCATGCCGACTACGCGTTGCTGAACCGTGACGGTAGCAGGAGAAAGGTCTCCTGGTGGAACTCAGACTATCTGTGCCCGGCGGACCAACGCGTGGTGGAGTACCACAAGGCATTGGTGCGGAAGATCCTGGTGGATTGGGGATTTGACGGGCTGAAGCTGGATGGCCAGGACATGAACGGAGTGCCGGCCTGCTACAACCCTGCTCACCATCACGCGCAGCCGGAGGATTCGGTCGAAGCTCTACCTGATTTCTTCCGCGCAATTTACGATACGGCGCAACAGGTAAAGCCGGGGGCGCTGGTGGAGTTCTGCCCTTGCGGCACGGGGTTCTCCTTCTTCACCATGCCGCACTTCAATATGTCGGTGGCTTCTGACCCGGAGAGTTCCTTCCAGGTGCGCTCCAAGGCGAAGACCTTGAAGGCCCTCATGGGAGACGACGTTCCCTTCTTCGGCGACCACGTGGAACTCAGCGATGGTGGCAACGACTTTGCCTCGACCGTGGGCGTGGGAGGCGTGGTGGGAACGCAATTTGTTCTTCCGTCCCTGGTGCAGAAGAGGAGTAAATCGGATCTGACTCCGGAGCGGGAGCAGAATTTCGAAAAGTGGCTTGGCATCTATCGCGACAAGATGCTGTCGCGAGGCCAATATGAGGGGCAGCTCTATGACATCGGCTTCGATGTGCCGGAGACGCATGTTATCCGTAAGAACCAGACCATGTACTACGGGTTCTTCGCCAAGCAGTGGAAGGGCCCCGTCGAACTGCGCGGTCTTGAGGACCGCAACTACAGTGTGGTGGACTACGTTTCAGGAAAAAGCCTGGGGACGGTGAATGGACACAATGCGCGTCTGCCGGTTGCGTTCGACGGAAATCTGCTGGTGGAGGTGCGGCCGGAATGAGCCAGCGTTACCAGCCCATTTGTCGCATTCGCTCGAGGATGAGGGCACTATAGCGGTTCATGCGCGCGGGCCGTCTCTTCAAGGGAGCGGGTAGAATCGCGGCGAGCCGTGCCGCTTGTTGCCGGTCGGTGTTCCGGGCCGCGGTTCCGTCGTAGTAGTGACAGGCTGCATCCGCACCATAGATCCCGGGCCCCCATTCGACCACATTCAGGTAGATCTCCAAAATGCGCTGCTTGCCGAGAAAGAGCTCGGCCAGCGGGACCAGTGTGAACTCCGCGCCTTTGCGGAGGATGGAGCGGCCGGTTCCGAAGAATAGGTTCTTTACAAGTTGCTGTGTGATGGTAGAGGCTCCGCGTTCTCGACCGCCTTCCCAATCCTCGGCGGCAGCGATTTGGATTTCGTGCCAATCGAAGCCATGATGCTGGTAGAAGCGCCCATCTTCCGCGGCGATGACCGCGTGCTGAAGATTGGGCGAGATTTGACTGAGAGGGATAAAGTCGTAGCGCTTACGATATGGCGTCTGGTGAATCCAGGCCTGCAGGTGACGCTGGACATGCACTGCAGTGGTCGGCGGGTCTATCCATCGGGCAGCTACAAGGAGCAGCACGGCGAGCACCCAGAGAGACGCCAGACTGATGGCAAGCCAGCGAACGATTGATCGGAGGACATCTTTCTGAAGCAGGTTCCTGGGGTGTATTCGGGGCCAGTTAATCACTTGTCTGAATCATAACCGGGGGCGGAATAGCCTGACCTCGCGGCCTTGTCATGCACCCGTGCGGATGTAGCCGGTCTCCTATGGCGCCGCCGAATCTCTCTAAGAGACCTAAGTCCTTTGTTTTATCAAGGTGTCCAAACTTTTTAATTAATTAATTTGGCCATCTTGCCTTCTGCATGCTGGTCAGGTACTCCGGGACAAAGTGCGCGAAAAGGCTCCGGGGGCTGACGTTGGGCGTGCAGAAATGTGCGAACTAAGCGAACTAAGTGCGGTGACAAGCGGGACGAGCTTGCTCTGCCTATGAGCTACGTATTGGCGAACGTCCCGTCTGTCATCCGGCGGCCGTGTCATCATGGCCCGGCATAGCCTCGGGCTGGCCGTTGGTACAGTGTTTTCCGAATTGTCAAAACTGCTCAATCAAGAGGACGCCTGAGCGTACCCTGGTTATCGCGTGATTCAGCTCTCCGCAGGCGCGCCCTCGCGGGCGCAGGATGCTGCGGACAGGCGTAATCCGTTCACTTCGATGTCACTTTATCGTTCGCAGCACCCAAGTCATCAGAGCAAGCGCTGATGTTTTCCCGGGTGGTTGGCGACACATGCACGGGTAGAGGGCACCAATGCATGGCCAAACAGGGCTGTCGTGTAGCAAAAGACGGCCCTGACGTCTGAATCTTACTTCCACAATGGTACGGTTTTTGGACTGCGCACAAGAGGGTAAACGGATTTTTTTTGGTAACCATGTCTGTGCGCTGTTACTTGATCGGCACGCAAAACCCTCCACTTCGCTACGCTTCGGTCGGGATCAAGGGTAGAGTCCGGAACGAAAGGCTGTGGTGGGCTTCGCCCATCGTTTTTCGGCCCACGTACGCTGGTGCGAACGTAGGGCACCCGTGGAGATCTGTGAGGCCCGCGAGAGGCTTAAGGGCAAGACCTGCGGTATCCCACATCTCGCGAAAACGAGCGAGATGCCCCGAATTTCCTGTACGCAGCTCTGGACAGGACAGCGTGTGCGCCTTTCTTAAAGGAAAGGCGCATGAAGTTCAGGGAACCCACGAAACTGCACAGGAAATCGGGGATGTGGGGCACCCGGCTGTGGTGGCGGGGATAGGCCCAAAAGGGCGCTTACTCCACACTTGACTTTCACCTACAAGTCGTTGGCGGTGGAAGGGACAGACGTGCGCGACAGAATTCCTTCATCTCTTGCCGCGCATGATCAATACAGAGCATCCTTAAGAGTGATGATGCGCACTGCCAAGCCGAAGCGGAAGCCACCGCATCCGTTTATTGTGGAGGCGCTTGCGCCCCTCAACCCTGAGGTGCGCCCGATGTTCTCGGGTTTCGCAGTCTACGTGGGCGACCGGCTCGTCTTGATGCTGAGAGATGCTGCCAAGTCTGCCAGAGACAATGGCGTCTGGCTCGTTCTTTCGGAAGCTACCGATCCGGCCGACGAAGGGCTCCGGCGGGAGTTCCCTTCTCTCCGTCGAATTGAATTACTCGGCAACAAGATCGGCCATTGGCTGGTCATTCCCAGTGACAGTCCTAGTTTCGAAAAGGAGGCGCTGCATGCGTGCGATCTGCTGTTGCGCCACGATGTGCGGCTGGGCCGCATTCCTCAGTCAAGACGCTAGCACCCGTAATCTCACCAGCGAAAGGGTGAAGCCGACGGCTTAGCTTAAAAGCACCTGGTCAAGTAACAAGCTCACCGCTCTCTTTGCTTCCAGTATGGAATAGCGATGATCCATCGCTCCGGCAAGATCGCTGTTGGCAAAGGCGATCCGGCCGAACGGTTCCCTGCGCAGGATTTCTCGCGGCGCCGGTTGTCCATTCAGACCAAAGAAAAAGCCTGGCTGCGGACTTAGATAGGCGTGCCCCCAGCGGTTGAGAATGATGCCGGCGATGTCTCGCTGCGCGTCGAATCCGTAGGCGGAGAACATCGCGGTCATCTGCTCGCGGATTTGCCGTTCGTAGTCGCGGAACGAGGTGCGGAACATTTCCGCGCGGCCGCGGTTCCCCTGCTCCTCGGTGTTGAGCCCTGGATAGGAATAGAGAACCTTCAGGGAGAGAACGATGGGCGAGTCCGGACCGATGGTGGGATCGGCCACACCGGTGAGGGACTGCTTGCAGACCTCCAGGTAGCTGCCGAAACCTTCAAACCAGCGGCATCCGCTCACGCCCATCTTGTAAAGAAAACGCCAGTTACGCAGCGCGACGTTGGCCATCATACAAGGGGAACGGTAAAACTGCGCGTAGGCCTTGCGGTGGGTCTCCGGCAGGTCTCTGACGATGTGCTTGGTGGTCCAGCTGCCGCCGGCTACGACGACCGAACGAGCCTTGACGCGGTAGAGTTTGCCGGCTTTGAGGTAGACGATACTGACGAACTCGGCCTGGCTCGGCGCGCCCTCGTGCTGAACGGCAACCACGGTCGAAGAGAGACGAAGCCTGGCGGTCTGCGCTGCATCGAGCGCTGCGAAGTTGACGGTGTTTTGGGTGACTCCTTCGATGGTGTGCGAGCCGTCGATTCCCGAGGGGATCAGGCTCTTCAGCAGCAATCGCGCAATGGTCGCGTTGCCGCCTGGGAACATCTGGTCCGTCTCGCCGGCTGGGTCTGGTAATGGATGGGTCATGTCGAAGGCATAGTCGCAAAAGGCCGACAGGGCATCGGGACCGAGACCGGAGCCTCCTCCTTCTACGGGTGAGAGGAAGGTGCGGACGGTCTCGCGGCTTAGTCCGAAGCGCTCCATATAGTGCTGTTCGAGCGTGATGGAATCGAGATAGCGGGAGCTGGCGTCTCCCTCCACCTTGGGGCGGACGAAGGCGTCGCCCTCGACCGGCTTCGCCTTCAGCCAGCGGAGCAATTCTGTGCGTGTTGCCGGGGAGACCGGAGCGCCTTTCAGCTCGGTGCCTATGGGATCGATTAGCCAGCTCCCCGGATTGCGGTGAAACTGGGCTCCGAACCAGTAGCCGTACTGCCCGTGCTGCAGGCCTATGGCCTGATAGGGAGTTCGGGCAAGGGTCATCTCCGGTTCGGGTCCCGCCCACTTCTGATATATGAGGCGGGGCGTGTTGAGACCGATGGAATCATAAAAGTGCTCGAGGAAGCTGTGCGGATACTGAAGCTGGTAAATGGCCGAGCCCTGGTGGGTGATGAGACGCTTGCCGTCCACCAGGAACTCGTTTTGCTTGGCTTCGCCGCCAAAGATGGGATGATTCTCGAGAACCAGGCAGCGGGTTCCCGCGGGCGTTTGCCGGGTAAAAAACAGGGCGGCAGCGAGTCCGCTGATGCCTCCGCCGATGACGACACAGTCATAGGTTTCGCCGGTGTCGATCAGGTCTTTGGGTAGGGGATCGTAGGTCCCATAGCGGATGGAGTGGCCGGCCTGCATCACTTCCAGGGTGTTTCCGTTGGAGGTGCTGTATTCGCCGACACCGCCGTAGCCGGTGAAGTGATCCGCAGTTAGCTCCGCAGGGCTGGCAGATTCGAGCAAAACGGCTCCGGAGGCGAGAAGCACGGAGCCGAGGAAATCGCGGCGAGTGATGGCTTCGTCCATACCGAGTTTGGCGTCGCCCGTGCGTGCGGGTTTGGCTTCGGTCATCCGTAGGGTTCCTTTTCTCCATGGAACCTCATGCCCGGGAGATGGCTCTGAGCGTGTCACTTCTTCGGTAACGCGACTGCGGGTTCTGATTGATCGCCATGGCCGCTCGATGAGGAAGATGGGGTGCTCCTCAGAGCATAGCGAGAGGGTCGCGCGGAAACAACAATAGAGTTCGGTTTGCACTGCCCACTCGAGGCTACTGTTCTTCTTGTCTATTCCTCACAACTGAAGCGAGGCAGCGATCGTTCCGCTACCTCGCTCTTGGCATCTCGCGGCTCTGCTTCTACTGCCCGCCGAATACCTTTTGCAGCGTGGCAACCGAAACGTGCGGCCAGCTCAGGTTTGCACCCGGAGGATTACCAGGGGTTATCACAGGAAAGTCCAAAAACACCGTCTGCACATATTGCAATTGGAGAGATGTTTCACCCGGCGCCTGCCCTTTGATCGTCTCCAGCCAGAAAGTCGCAAACACCGTGGCGACGTTCGCATTGCTCTTGAGGAACGGAATGTCCTCTGCTCCGCCGCCCGTGCTCAAGTTCGCCAAGATGTCTTTGGGCGCGGCTCCCCCGGGCTGCGACTGTGACAGGCTGCTTACAGTGGCAACGTTAATGACCACCATGCTCTCGATCGTCTGGCCCTTGAGCGCAGCTGTTAGCAGAGCCGCTGGATCCTGGACGATTTTTTGCATACTCACTCCGAGAATCGACGCTGGTAGCGGCACAGGCGGGACGTTTCCGGCCGGTGTTCTAAAATTGACCGCAGCCGGTGTCGTGAGCGATAGGTCATAGGGTGGAAATCCACTGAGTGTTCCCGCCAGCGGAATCGTGGCACCCACGGGGAAGGGCGAGGTATTGACCGCGCTAATCGCGTCCGGATCAAACGTCCCTCCGGGCAGCGGATTGACTTCGACTGCAATACCCTCCGCAAGGACTGAATTGCCGTGAGGAATGGTTGCCATGCGGGCGACGCTCTGGCTCTTACCCGGAACGTCCCGCGAAGGGTTATGGATCCAGATACCCGGTTCTATATGCAAAGCACCTCCGGTCACTGTGTCCACGATCTTCTGTAGATAGGTGAGTCCGAACAGCGATATGTCATCGACCTTGCTGCCCCGGTTGGGGATGGTGGAGGAGATGGGATCAAAACTCAGCGTCTCAAAGGTCTGGTTCAGTTCTAGAAACAGCGGGGAGCCGCCTTCCCTGTCGGGCCTTGCGATGAGGTTGAAACCGGGGCCTTCCCATGTGCCGGCCAGGTTGGCCAGTAGGCCAAGACTGTTGTCTACGGCTGCACGGTTTGGAACGCGCCGGACGGAGGGCACCCTTAAGGCAGGCGCGGTGATTTTGCTTACATCCAATCCTTCAGGAACTTCTGTAATTACGTTAGCCATAGGTCTCACTCGCTTCTCTTCCGTGGGGAAGGATTAGCGGCCGGCGGAGATCACATCAGGCGTCGCACTCTTGTTTAGATTTGCTGTACGAGCTTGGTGGGCTCAGCACCAATCCGATGTTAGTCGTGATGCACTGACGTCGCGTCAGGCGTGGAAACGCTTTCGTAGGCGAGCACCGTTCTTGTCTTCGCTGGACTTTTGGTTCCGACGAACCCAGGTAGCCTCAGTACAAGAAAGCTAGTTTGGTATCGCTTGGAAAGATAGTGAAACTATGCGCCCGCACGTTACGGTGGGTACACATTAATTTTGTTTAAGGTCGCGTTTCTGAGCCGGGGAAGGCGCGGCTTGGGCCCCGATCTTGGCGCCAGCTTACAAGTGCTGGGTGA
>Ga0302325_10017955_pt1 | contig 14923 bp, 15 predicted proteins | sample Palsa_T0_2_FD_201948 | JGI IMG/M metagenome (GOLD analysis project Ga0302325, IMG submission 201948) | Peat permafrost microbial communities from Stordalen Mire near Abisko, Sweden - Palsa_T0_2 | ecosystem: Environmental > Terrestrial > Soil > Palsa > Peat permafrost | place: Sweden: Abisko... | reverse complement strand
GGGCGAACTCGGCCCGCCCGAGGTCGATCGTTCGCGTCGTCCCCTCCAGTACGACGCGCACGGCGTCGTCGAAGCGGGTCGGGATCCCGTAGGTGCGGCCGAAGTCCCGCCCCGTCCCGGACGGAATGACGGCGATCTCGGCGTCGGAGCCGGCCGCGCCGTTAACGACTTCGTTGAGTGTTCCGTCTCCGCCGACGACCACGAGCAGCCCGCCCTCAGCGGCGGCCGTCGCCGCGAGCTCGATCAGATGGCCAGGTTGTTCGGAGACGAGCAGATCACCAGCGAGACCGAGTGCGCGGGCGCGACGCTGCAGGTCCGGCCAGCGCCGACCGGTGGCACCGTTGCCGCTAGCGGGGTTGACGAGGAAGACCGTGCTGCGGCTCATCGCAGCCGCGTGCGGAGCCCCGCCGGAAGCGCTCTCACTCTGCGACTGCGACGTCGAGTGCGAGCCTCGTCATCCGGTCGACCGCGGCTCGCAATTCCTCGTCGGATATCCGCGTGAAGACGCCTTCGACGACGATGTCGCTCACCGTCAACAGGCAGCCCGTCGCGATACCGCGAATCGCCCCCACCGTGAAGAGTGCGGCCGCCTCCATCTCGACCGCGAGCAACCCGCGGGATGCCCAGCGCTCGTACTGCCCCTCGTCGGGGTTGTAGAAGAGATCGCTCGAGACGATCGGGCCGACGTGGAGCTGCTGCTCAGCATGCGTCGCGATGTGGACCGCTTCGTGCACGAGCGACCACGACGCCGTCGGACAGTGCGGCTCTCCGCCCACGAGGTGCATTGCCGTCGAATCGGCGGGCACTGCGCTCAGCGCAACGATGAGGTCGCCGAGCTGGTGGCTCGCTTGCAGGCCACCGCAGGTGCCGACACGGATCAACTTCTTGCATCCGAGCTGGGCGAGCTCCTCGAACACGATCGTCGCTCCCGGGCAGCCCATCCCGGTGCCCTGGACGGACACCGGCCTCCCGTCGTAGGTACCCGTGTAGCCCAGCAGGCCGCGCTCCGCATTGCGCTGGACAGGCGCCTCGAGGAAGGTCTCCGCGATGTACTTTGCCCGCAGCGGATCGCCGGGGAGGAGGACCGCCTCGGCGTAGTCGCCAGGTTCCGCGCGGAGGTGGATCGGCATCGGCGACGAAGCCTAGTGGATCAGCGGGATGGTGCTCGAACGGTGATGCCTCAGGTGAATTGGACGCACGCGCCGAGGCAGATGGTGCCGCCGCGGCCAACGCCAGGGGAGCTTCGCGGCCGGTGAGGGATGGTGCATTCGAACCGAGCTACGAGCAGGTGCTCGAGTTCTGCGCTCGTGAACCTGTCGAGCGCGTTTTTCTCGAGGACGTAGCCCGACGCGCCCTCGGTCGCTTCGTCGCGCTCGAGCAGCCTGGTGGCTCCCTTGCTGCACTCTGCCTTCTTGGGGCCAACCTCGTTCCGGCCGGGAGCGGCTGCGGGGCGTTCGCCTCTCACGCCGCCTTCAGCGGCTCGCGGATGATCATCGGCGAGGAGGACGCTGTCGGCGAGCTCTGGTACGCGGCCGAGCCGGTGCTTCCGGCGCCGCGCGCCGATCGGCCCGGCCAGCCGGTGTATGCGATTGCGGAACCTCCGCGGGCGGGGGGAAGCGGCCTGCGCGCAGCGCGGCCCGACGATCTCGATCTGCTCGTGCCGGTCTGTGCCGCTGCCCACGCCGAGGAGCTCGGCGTCGATCCGCTCGGGCAAGACCCCGAGAGCTTCCGCTGGCGCACCCAGATCCAGATCAGCGACGGGCGCTCATGGCTGTGGCTCGAGGATGGCGTCGTCCTCTTCAAGGCCGAGGTCTCGGCCTGGACACCCCGGGCGGCCCAGGTGCAGCAGGTGTGGGTCGATCCACGGGCTCGCCGAAGCGGATACGGGTCGCGCGGGATGCGCGACCTGTGCAGGCTGCTGCTGGAGCGGACACCGGTCGTGACGCTCTTTGTGCGCAGCGAGAACGTGGCGGCGATCGCTCTCTACGAGTCGATCGGGATGGAGCTCGTCACCCACTACCGCTCGATCCTCTTCTAGACGTGGAGAGCCTGATTCTCGCGCGTCACGGGGAGAGCACCTACAGCGCTCGCGGGCTCCTGAACGGCGATCCGCGGATCTCCTGCGGCCTCACGGAGGTTGGCCAAGCCCAGGCGCGTCGCCTCGGTGCGGAGCTCGCGCGCTGCGAGCTTGACCTCTGCGTCACGAGCGAGTTCGAGCGTGCCCGCGACACCGCACGTGCCGGGCTCGCCGGACGCGAGCTCCCGACACTTGTCCTCGCGGAGCTGAACGACCCGGTGTACGGGTGCTTCGAGGGCGCGAGGATCGAGGAGTACCGGGCATGGGCCGCGCGCGCACCTTCAACCGAGGCGCCCCCGGGCGGGGGCGAGAGCCGCTTCGCGATCGTCGATCGGTACGCGCGCGGCCTGGCCACCCTCCTTGCCCTGCCGGAGGAGACGATTCTGGTCGTCTCCCATTCGCTCCCGGTCGCCTACACGCTCGCGGCCGCCGCGGGAGCGTCGCCGCGTCCCCGCGCCGAGCTCGTCGAGTATGCGGTCGCCTATCCCCTCGACCGCGGCTCGATCGAGCGCGCAACCGCCGTGCTTGAAGCCTGGCTCGCGGCGCCGGACTGGTGAGTGCGAGACTTCCGCGCATGGACACGCTCGCCAGCATCGACGCGCACATCCGTCGCCACCGGCTGATCGACTCGGGCGGGGATGTCCTTTGCCTCGTTTCGGGTGGGGCCGACTCGACCTGCCTGCTGCTCGCGCTCGCCGAGCTTGGCTTCCGTGTCTCGGCCCTTCACATCAACCACCGTCTGCGTGGGGCCGAATCCGACGAGGACGCGCGTTTCTGCGCCGAGCAGTTCGGCGCAGATGTCGTCGAGGTCGAGATGCCCGGGGCGAGCGAGGCGGCGCTGCGCGCCGTCCGCTATGCCCAGAGGCCCGAGCGCCTGCGCGCGACCGGGCACACGGCAAGCGATCAGGTCGAGACGATCCTCTACCGGCTCGTGAGCAGCGGCAACACGAAGGGGATCAAGCCGCGTCGCGAGGACGGCATCGTGAGGCCGCTGCTCGCGCTCTGGCGCGAGGAGACGGAGGCGTTCTGTCTCGCGCGCGGGGTCGCCTATCGGCGCGACTCCTCGAACCCGGGGACGGTCCGCGGGTTGATCCGAAACGAGGTCATCCCTCGCCTCGAACAGATCCATCCGGGGGCACGGGCGAACATCCTTCGCACACTCGAGGCGCGGCAAACGCTGCCGCCCGCGCTCGCCGAACTCCTCGCCGCACCTCCCGGATCACTCCGGGTGGACCTCGGCGGCGGGACCCAGGCCGTGCGCGAGCACGACCGGCTCTGGCTCGAGCGCGGCCCCCTGCGACTCAAGGGCGAGGTCAACTGGGGCGGCTGGCGGATCCGCTCGTCGCTCCCGGGCCTCGTCGTCCGCGGCTGGAGGCCCGGCGACCGACTGGCCGGCCGTTCGCGGAAGATCCAGGACGTGTTCGTCGACGCGAAGGTGCCGCGCTCCGACCGGGAGGGCTGGCCGCTCGTCGTCCGCGCCGGGGAGGTTCTCGCGGTGCCCGGAATCGTCGAGGCAGACGGGGTGGAGGCGGTGCGCCTGTGAGCCGCTCGGAGCTTGAGAGCGGCGTGAGCAAGGTGCTCATCGAGGAGGACGTTCTCCAGGCCCGCGTCCGGGCGATCGGCGCCGAGATCAGCCTCGACTACGCCGGCCGCGACCTGCTGCTCGTCGGCGTGCTCAAGGGCGCCGTCTTCTTCATGGCCGACCTGATGCGCGCGATCAGCGTCCCCTGCGAGATCGACTTCATGGCGATCTCGAGCTACGGCGCCTCCAACGACTCCTCGGGGGTCGTGCGTATCCTCAAGGACCTCGACATCAACATCGAGGGGCGCCACGTCCTCGTGGTCGAGGACATCATCGACTCGGGCCTCACGCTGTCCTACCTCGTCCGCAATCTCGACTCCCGCGAGCCCGCGAGCCTGGGGGTCTGCGCGCTTCTGACGAAGCCCGACCGGCGTGAGATCGATGTCGAGGTGCGTTACGTCGGCTTCGAGATCCCCAACCGGTTCGTGGTCGGCTACGGGCTCGATTTCGCCGAGCGCTACCGCAATCTCCCCTACGTCGGGGTGCTCGACGACGATCTGACGGCCGAAGCCCTCGAGAGCGTCTCCTGACCGCGGCGCAAACCTTTCCTCCACCGTCAAAAAGGCTTCCGGTACGCTGAGCGGCGAGTTCTCGTGAATCGTCTCTTCCGCAGCGCATTCATCCCGCTCATCGCGATCGTGCTGGTCGTGTGGCTTGCGAGCAGCACGCTGATGTCGAAGGGGTCGAGCACGGTCAAGGGACTGCAGACCTACTCGCAGCTCGTCAAGGACGCGCGTGCCGGAGGGAAGAGCCCGCGCCTCTACGAGGTCGTCTTCAATCCGAGCAAACGGGCGATCACGGCGACGACCGGCAGCGCGAGCGGCGGGCCGACGGTGACCGTCCACTACCCGAGCGACGAGTCGGCGCTGCAGCTCCAGAATCTGCTCGAGAAGGACGCACCCGGCGTTCTCTACGACTCCAAGGGCACGGGAGGTTTCTCCTGGACCTCGGTGATAGCGTCCTTCCTTCCGATCCTTCTCCTCATAGGCTTCTGGATCTTCCTCATGAACCAGATGCAGGGCGGGGGTTCGAAGGTGATGAGCTTCGGCAAGTCGCGCGCCAAGCGGATGGCCCCCGACTCGCCCAAGATCGGCTTCAAGGATGTCGCTGGCGTGGACGAGGCGGTCGAGGAGTTGCAGGAGATCAAGGAGTTTCTCGAGAGTCCGAAGAAGTTCCAGGCGCTCGGGGCGCGAATCCCGAAGGGCGTGCTCCTCTACGGGCCTCCCGGGACCGGCAAGACGCTGCTCGCGCGCGCGGTTGCCGGCGAGGCGGGAGTTCCCTTCTTCTCCATCTCCGGCTCAGACTTCGTCGAGATGTTCGTCGGCGTCGGCGCCTCCCGTGTCCGCGACCTCTTTGAACAGGCCAAGCAGGCCTCGCCCTGCATCGTCTTCATGGACGAGATCGATGCGGTCGGCCGCCACCGGGGCGCCGGGCTTGGCGGGGGCCACGACGAGCGCGAGCAGACGCTGAATCAGCTGCTCGTCGAGATGGACGGCTTCGAGATGAAGGACAACATCATCCTGATCGCGGCGACCAACCGCCCAGACATCCTCGACCCGGCCCTCCTGCGGCCGGGTCGCTTCGACCGTCAGATCGTCGTCGACCGTCCCGATCGCAACGGACGGCGCAAGATCCTCGAGGTGCACTCGAAGGGCAAGCCGCTCGACCAGGAAATCGACCTCGACTCGCTGGCGGGCGGAACCCCGGGCTTCACCGGTGCCGATCTTGCGAACCTGGTCAACGAGGCCGCGCTGCTCGCCGCGCGTCACGGCAAGAAGACGATCGGTCAGGATGACCTCGAGGAGGGGATCATGCGCGTGATCGCCGGTCCTGAGAAGAAGGCGCGGCTTCTGTCGGAGAAGGAGCAGCGGATCACGGCGTACCACGAGATGGGCCACGCCCTGGTCGGGCACTTCCTCGAGAACACCAACCCGATCCACAAGATCACGATCGTCTCGCGGGGCCAGGCGCTCGGGCTGACGATCTCGCTCCCGACCGAGGACCGCTACATGCAGACAAAGCAAGCGCTCCAGGAGGAGATCGCGATGACCCTCGGCGGACGCGCGGCCGAGGAGCTCGTCTTCAACGAGGTCACGACGGGCGCGGCCAACGACATCGAGAAGATCACCCATACGGCCAAGCAGATGGTGATGCGCTACGGCATGAGCGAGAAGCTCGGGCCCCGCGTCCTCGGCCGGAACACCGACATGCCCTTCCTCGGCCGCGAGATGGGTCACGAGCCCGACTACTCCGACGAGCTCGCTCGCGAGATCGACGACGAGGTGCGGCGGATCATCGAGGACGGACACGAGCTTGCTCTTCGCGTCCTGCGCGAGCATATCGACGAGCTCCACCGGATATCGCAGATCCTGATCGAGCGGGAGACGATCGACAAGGACCAGTTCGCGCGCCTGGTTGCCGGAGAGCCGGAGGACGACGTGTTCCCGATCGAGGTCGCGCCGGCCCTGCCGCCGCCCAAGGCAGAGCCCGAGCGCCGACCGGAGATCAGGCCGCGTCCCTTCCCGCTGCCGGGGTCGGCGATGCAGCCGCCCGAGCCCGAGGGCGCGAACTAGTCCACCCGATGGACCGGGACATCCCGGGGGATGACCGGGTAGCGTCGCTCCCGATCGCCTCGCGCGCTGGGATCGAGGTTCGCTTTCCCCGACCCTCGGTGATGGGCGTCGTAAACGTGACACCCGACTCGTTCTCCGACGGGGGCGTTCATCTCCATCCCGAGGCCGCGCTCACTGCGGCGCGGGCGATGCTCCACGCAGGGGCGGCGATCGTCGACATCGGCGGAGAGTCGACGCGCCCGGGTTCGGGCGGCGTCCGACTGGAGGAGGAGCTCGCGCGGGTGCTGCCCGTGCTCGAGGGCCTCCGGGGAGAGGCGTTCTCCATCGATACGGCCAAGTCGGAGGTCGCCCGACGGGCGCTTGCTCTCGGCGCCGAGTTCGTCAATGACGTGACCGCGCTGAGCGGCGATCCCGAGATGGCGGCGGTCGTCGCCGGCGCCGGCGCCTATCTCTGCCTGATGCACATGCGGGGCGAGCCCTCGACGATGCAGCTCGACCCGCGCTACGACGACGTCGTGAGCGAGGTGAAGGCCTTCCTCGAGGAGCGTCTCGCCTTCGCGATCTCGGAGGGAGTGCGGGAGGAGCTCGTGTGCCTCGATCCTGGCATCGGTTTCGGAAAGACAGTCGAGGACAACTTCGAGCTCATCCGTCGGCTTCCGGAGCTCGCCGCAATCGGCCGACCGTTGCTGATCGGGTTCTCGCGCAAGAGCGCGCTCGGCCGGATCATGGGAGACCCGACCGCCACGAGCGGGACGACGGCTGCCTCGATCGGCGTTGCCGTCGCGGCCTTCGAGCGCGGCGCAACGCTGATCCGCGCCCACGATGTCTGCGAGCACGTCGAGGCGTTGACCGCGGCGGCGGCGGTCGCCGGATGAGGGTCGAACTCCACGGAGTCGAGCTCTACGGCTACCACGGCGTCGGCGAGGAGGAGCGCGAACGCGGCCAGCGCTTCCTCTACGACGTCGAGCTCGAGGTCGGCGAGCGCGGCGCCGACGATCGGATCGAGCACGCGCTCGACTATCGAGAGGTCGCCGCCTGCCTCAGGGAGGTCGCCGGTGGTCAGTTCCGGCTGCTCGAGGCGCTGGCCTCGAGGATCGCCGACACGCTCGCCGAGCGCTTCGCCGTCGAGCACGTCACGGTGCGAGTGCGAAAGCCCGACGTCACCCCGGCCGGAGTCGCGCTCGACTTCGCCGCCGTCACCGTCGAGCGCCCCCGCCCCTGAACGGCGTGAGGTGGATTGGGTGACCCGCGCCTTCGTCGGGCTGGGCGCGAACATCGGCGAGCGGGAGCGTTCGATCCGGACCGCCGCGGAGCTGATCGGCGCGCGGCGGCTCTCGAGCCTGCGCGAGACCGAGCCCTGGGGCCTTCGCGATCAGCCGCCGTTCCTGAACGCCGCCGCCGTGCTCGAGACCGAGCTCGGGGCGCGTGAGCTGCTCACGCGGCTGCTCGCGATCGAGCTCGAGCTCGGTCGCGTCCGCGGCGCGCAGCGATGGGGCCCGCGCACGATCGACCTCGATCTCCTGCTCTATGGCTCCGAGACGGTCGACGAGCCCGGCCTCGCCGTGCCCCACCCGCGGCTCCACGAGCGCCGCTTCGCGCTCGAGCCGCTCGTCGAGCTCGCACCCGAGCTCGTCGTCCCGGGGCACGGGAGCGTCTCGGCCCTCCTCGCGAAGCTACAATCCTCGCCGTGAGCCACCTCGACGAACTGGACGAGTTCGAAGCTGAGCTCGAGCTCCGCCTCAAGAAGGAGTACGGGGCGGTCTACTCGTTGTTTCGCTACTGCGTGCTCACCTCCGACGGGACGTACCTCTGCAACAAGCTCGACATGCAGTACGTTCCCCAGCCCACCTACCCCTTCTTCCAGCTCAAGATGGAGGATGTCTGGGTCTGGGACAAATCGCGTCCGACGCGCATGATCCCGCGGGTCGAGCTATGGACGTCGGGTGACGTGACCGTTGAGGAGCTCCGGACCGATGGCGAGGAGCCGGCGCTCACCGCCGAGGCGCTTGCGAAGCGGATGAGCGACCTCGGCAACGACGACGCGTAGCCCGCGCGGCGGGCGTACCGATCGATGCTGCTCGCGATCGACGCCGGAAACACCCAGACCGTATTCGGGCTCTTCGAGGGCGAGGAGCTCCGCTCCCAGTATCGGGTGGGCACCGAACCGACGAGGACCGCCGATGAGCTCGCGGTGCTTCTCCGGGCGCTCGTCGAGCTCTCGTCGCTCGAGGGGGCCGTCCTGTGTTCCTCGGTCCCGAGGCTCGTCGGCGAGTACGAGGGGTTCGCCGAGCGCTGGGCGGGTGTCGAGTTGCTCGTCCTCGGCCCCGGTGTCGCAACGGGCGTCCCGATCCGCTACGACGACCCGCGCGAGGTCGGCCCCGATCGAATCGCCAACGCAGTCGCCGCACGCGAGCGTCACGGCGCTCCGGCGATCGTCGTCGACTTCGGTACCTCGACGAACTTCGACGTCATCTCTGCCGCCGGCGAGTTCGCGGGCGGCGTCCTCGCGCCGGGGATCGAGGTCTCGATGGACGCGCTCTTCTCTCGCGCCGCACGCCTACCCAGGGTCTCGTTTGTCGCGCCCGAACGGGTGATCAGCCAGACGACCGTCTCGGCGCTCCAGTCGGGGCTCGTCTACGGCTCTGCCGGGCAAGTCGACGCGATCGTCGACCGGATCCGCGACGAACTCGCCGCGCCCGCCGCGCCCGTGATCGCGACCGGCGGCCTTGCCGCGTTGATCGCTCCCCACTCGCGGACGGTCACCGCGGTCGATCTCGAGCTGACGCTGCACGGGCTGCGGCTCGTGTGGGCGAGAAACCACTAGAAGCGGGACCTTCCGGCCGGGCTACCCGCCGCCGTAGATCGAGATCGGCAACGAGTCGAGGACGACCTCGTCGAGCGGGCCGTCGAGCCGCTCGAGCTTTTCGAGCAGCTCGGCCGCGCCCGGCGCGGCGGCGAGCAGCCGCCGCTCGACCTCCTCGACGCTCTGGAGAAGGACCAGCTCCTGTCTGAACGCCCGGGGGAAGCGGCCGCGGCCGAGGTACCAGGCGTAGAACTTCTTCAGAAATCCCGACGCGCGGCGTTCGCCGAGCTCGCGCACGCTCTCGCGCATGAAGAGCAGGAGCTCGGCCACGACCTCCTCGGGTGAGGGCTCGCCGCTCATCCCCCTGATCTCACGGATCACCCACGGATTTCCCTGTGCGGCCCGGCCGATCATCACCGCCTCGGCGCCGGTCTGGGAGAGGACCTCCTGGGCGCGCGCTGCCGAGGTGACATCTCCGGAGGCAACGACCGGTACGGCGACGAGCGAGACGAGCTCGGCGGTGAGCGAGTGGTCGGCGAACCCGGTGTACATCTGCCTCGCCGAGCGCGGGTGAAGTGTCAGCGACGCCGCACCTGCCTCCACCAGCGCCGGCCCCACGACGAGGCAGTCGCGGGAGCCGTTCGCTGTTCCGCGCCGCATCTTCACCGACACCGGCAGGTCGACCGCCCGCACGACCGCAGCGACGATCCGCGCCGCGTGGACAGGGTCGTCGAGCAGCGAGGCGCCGGCACCCGTCTTGGTCACCTTGCGCACCGGGCAGCCGAAGTTGATGTCGACGATGTCGGCCCCCGCCGCCTCGACCCTACGGGCGGCCTCGGCCATCGCTTCCGGGTCGGAACCGAAGATCTGGATCGCGAGCGGGTGCTCATCCGAGGCGACGCGGAGATATCCGAGCGTCCGCTCGTTGCCGTGCTGGATGCCGGCGACCGAGACCATCTCCGAGCAGACCAGCCCGGCGCCGTAGCGACGGCCCTGGCGCCGGAACGCCTGGACGCTCACCCCCGCCATCGGCGCGAGCACAACCCGGCCGGGGATCTCGACCCCGCCGAGGAACCAGCGCGCCTCAAGGTCGACGACCACGTCCCGATGGTAGCGGTGCCCTTGCGGGAGTCTTGTCGTCATAGCTACGATGGCCGCCCGTCAGGGGCATTTCGTCCCCGCTTCGGAGGCGTTCAGGAGGTTTTTTTTGAAGGAAGTCATACTCACCTCGCAGGGCTACAAGAAGCTCAGTCAGGAGATCGAGTACCTCCAGACCGAGAAGCGACGCGAGGTCGCAGAGCGAATCCGCGTCGCGCGCGAGTTCGGTGACATCGCCGAGAACGCCGAGTACGACGACGCCAAGAACGAGCAGGCGATGCTCGAACACCGGATCGCCCAGCTCGAGGAGCGGCTGCTCTCGGCCCACGTGATCACCAAGAAGGAGATCTCGAAGGACAGCGTCTCGGTCGGTGCCACGGTCAAGCTGCGCGACATCCAGGCCAACAAGACGGTTGAGTACCACATCGTCGGCTCGACGGAGGCCAATCCCGCGGAGAACAAGCTCTCCAACGAGTCGCCGGTCGGCAAGGCGATCATGGGGCGCAAGAAGGGCGACACCGTCGAGGTCGCCGCCCCGCGCGGCGCGCTCCAGTTCAAGATCCTCGAGATCAAGGCTGCCTGAGCAGCCACCGGCTTCACGCCGGACTGGAGCTCGCGCGGCCGCGCGAGCGGCGCGGATATGGTCTCGCGGGGTGGAGATCGTTCCGCTCGGAGCTGACCAGTTCGAGGCGGCCAGCGCGGTCCTCGCGCGCGCCTTCCTGGACGATCCCGCGTGGGGATGGGTGCTGCCGAGCGCCCGGCGGCGAGCGGCGCTGCTGCCCTGGCTGTTCCGCGTGGCCTTCGAGGTGACCGAGGCCGAGGTCTGGACGACGGCCGGGCCGATCATCGGCTGTGCCCGCTGGCTCCCGCCGGGGCGGACCCAGGTCCACGTGGGGCCGATGCTGCGCGCGCTCGTCGCGACCCCGCTGCGCGTGCGCGACGCAACCGCCCGCTTTCTCGCCTACGGGCGCGCCGTCGAGGCGATGCGCATCGCCGCCGTGCCTGAACCGCACTGGTACCTCGCGGGGATCGGCGTCGAGCCGACCCAGCGGCGACGCGGAATCGGTGGCGCGCTCCTGGCGCCGGGAATCGAGGCCTCCGTCCGCGACCGTGTCCCTTGCGCGCTTCTCACCAACACGGAGGCCAACCTCGCGTTTTACGCCAAGCACGGCTTCGAGGTCATCCAGGAGGGGCGAACGCCCGATCACGGCCCCCGCGCCTGGATGATGTGCCGCAAACCGAGCGTCTAGGCTTGGCTCCTTGCTAGCCAAGCGCTTCCCCGACCGCGACCCGATCGCCGCGGTGCGAGCCGAGGCAGAGGCACTCGAGCCCGGCGTCGAGGGGCCGCAGGAGCGCCGTCTCGCAGGGCGCGTCGTCGGGCGCCGGGAGATGGGCAAGCTCGTCTTCCTCGACCTCGTCGACCGAGGCGGCCGGATCCAGCTTCTCTGCAGCGCCGCGCGCTGCGGCGAGGTCGACGTCCACCTCGGCGACATCATCGGCGCGAGCGGCCGTCCGACGCGGTCGCGGCGAGGCGAGCCCTCCCTCCAGGTCGACCGGATCGAGCCGCTCGCACCGATCCGCACCCCACTGCCCGATACCTTCCACGGGCTGACCGACGTGGAGCAGCGCTACCGCCGCCGCTACCTCGATCTGCTGATGAACGAGGAGACACGGGCCGACTTCCTACTCAGATCGAGGATCCTCGCGTCGCTACGACGCGTCCTCGACCGCGAGAGCTTCGTCGAGGTCGAGACCCCGATCCTTCAGCCCCGCTACGGGGGCGCGTTCGCGCGTCCGTTCGAGACCCATCACAACGAGCTCAACCAGACGCTCTACCTGCGCATCGCGAGCGAGCTCTACCTCAAGCGCCTGATCGTGGGCGGTCTCGAACGCGTCTACGAGATCGGCAAGGACTTTCGCAACGAGGGCGTTTCCTACAAGCACAACCCCGAATTCACGATGCTCGAGTGGTACGAGGCCTACGCCGACTACCACGACACGATGGACCGGATGGAGCGGGTCGTCGCGCAGGTCGCCGGGGAATCGCTCGGAACCACATGCGTGAGGTTTCGCGGACACGAGGTCGACCTCTCGCAGTGGCGGCGGGTGCCGTTGGTCGAGGCGCTCGATGCGAAGGGCCTGTGGAGCCGTGAGGAGGCCGAGCTGCGCGCCCGCCTCGAGGAGCAGGGCGTCGAGACACGCCACGATCGCACCTGGGCCCAGCTCGTCGACCACGCCCTCACCCACGCGGTGGAGCCCGAGCTCATCGCGCCGACAATCCTGTACGACTACCCGGTCGAGCTCTCGCCCTTCGCCCGCCCGGCCGAGGAGGAGGGAATCGTCGAGCGGTTCGAGTTCTTCGTGGGCGGGATGGAGCTCGGAAACGCCTTCACCGAGATCAACGACTCCGACGAGCAGGCGGCGCGTTTTGCGATGCAGGCGGCCGAGGGCGGCGGTGGGAACCTCGAGGCCGAGCAGGGAGACCCCGACTACGTCGAGGCTCTTTCCTACGGGATGCCTCCAACGGGCGGTCTGGGGATGGGGATCGATCGGCTCGTGATGGTGCTCGCCGGCAAGGACTCCATCCGCGATGTCATCCTGTTTCCGGCGCTTCGCGAGCGCCACGAGTAGGGGCCGGGGAGGGAAGATCTCGTTGCCTCGCTCGAGCCTCCGACCGCGGGCCACCGGTCCTGGCTACCATGAGCGATCCCGACGGAGGTCGGCCGCCGAGTTGGTCGCCTCAGGCGAAAAGAGAGGTCGAGGTGTTCGAGAGATTCACTGAACGAGCCCGGCAGGTCGTCGTTCTTGCACAGGACGAGGCCCGCGCGCTGAAACACAACTACATCGGGACGGAACACATTCTGCTCGGGCTCCTGCGCGAGGAGGAGGGTCTTGCCGCGCGCGTCCTCGAGTCACTCGACATCACCGTCGAGGAGGTGCGCGCACAGGTCGCGCGCATCGTCGGCCAGGGCGATGAGGTCACCAGCGGGCAGATCCCGTTCACCCCGCGTGCCAAGAAGGTCCTCGAGCTCGCGCTGCGCGAGGCGCTCTCGCTCGGCCACAACTACATCGGCACCGAGCACATCCTGCTCGGGCTCGTGCGCGAGAACGAAGGGGTGGCGGCGCGGATCCTGCTCGATTTCGACGCCGATGCCGAGAAGATTCGCAACGAGATCATCCGCATGCTCTCCGGTCCGGGCCGGCGCGGCCAGGCCCAGGGCGGCCCCCCGGGAGAGAAGTCGAAGAGCTCGAAGCTGCTCGACCAGTTCGGCCGCAACCTGACCAAGCTCGCCGCCGAGGGCAAGCTCGACCCGGTCGTCGGTCGTCAGACCGAGATCGAGCGCGTGATGCAGATCCTCTCACGCCGCACGAAGAACAATCCCGTCCTGATCGGCGAGCCCGGAGTCGGGAAGACCGCCGTCGTCGAGGGCCTTGCGGCGCGGATCAGTGCCAACCAGGTGCCGGACATCCTGAAGAACAAGCAGATCTACACACTCGACCTCGCCGCACTCGTCGCGGGCTCCAAGTACCGGGGCGAGTTCGAGGAGCGCCTCAAGAAGGTGATGAAGGAGATCACCCAGCGCGGCGACATCATCCTCTTCATCGACGAGCTCCACAATCTGGTCGGGGCCGGCGCCGCCGAGGGCGCGATCGACGCCGCGTCGATCCTCAAGCCAGCGCTCGCCCGCGGCGAGCTGCAGACGATCGGCGCCACCACCCTCGACGAGTACCGCAAGTATCTCGAGCGCGACGCCGCTCTCGAGCGGCGTTTCCAGCAGATCCGGGTCGAGGAACCCTCCACCGACGACACCGTTCAGATCCTCCGCGGGCTGCGCGACCGCTACGAGGCCCACCACCGCTGCAAGATCACCGACGACGCGCTCGTCGCCGCGGCCACCCTCGCGGATCGCTACATCCAGGACCGACAGCTTCCCGACAAAGCGATCGATCTCATCGACGAGGCGGCCTCGCGGATGCGGATCAAGACGATGACAGCCCCACCCCGCTACCGCGAGCTCGAGGACGAGATCGAGCAGGTGCGGAAAGAGAAGGAAGAGTCGATCGAGAACCAGGAGTTCGAAAAGGCGGCTTCGCTGCGCGACAAGGAGCGCAAGCTCAGCCAGAAGAAGCGCGAGCTCGAGGAGCAGTGGCAGAACCAGGAGCCAACCGAGCAGCCCCAGATCGGCGAGGACGAGATCGCTGACATCGTCTCCATGTGGACGGGCATCCCGGTCTTCAAGCTCACCGAGGCCGAGTCGCAGAAGCTGATTCGGATGGAGGAGGAGCTGCACAAGCGCGTGATCGGCCAGGACGCGGCGATCATCGCGGTCTCGAAGGCGATCCGCCGTGCACGCGCCGGGATCAAGGACCCCAAGCGCCCGACCGGATCGTTCATCTTCCTCGGCCCGTCGGGCGTCGGGAAGACCGAGCTCGCCCGGACGCTCGCCGAGTTCCTGTTCGGCGACGAGGAGGCGATGATCCAGATCGACATGTCGGAGTACATGGAGAAGCACGCCGTGTCGCGCCTCGTCGGCTCGCCTCCCGGCTACATCGGCTACGACGAGGGCGGCCAGCTGACCGAGTCGGTCCGCCGCAAGCCCTACTCCGTCGTGCTATTCGACGAGATCGAGAAGGCGCACCCTGACGTGTTCAACATCCTGCTCCAGATCCTCGAGGACGGGAAGCTGACCGATTCGCAGGGGCGCAAGGTCGATTTCCGCAACGTGATCGTGATCATGACCTCGAACATCGGCTCGACGTCCATCTCGAAGAACCAAGCGCTCGGCTTC
>Ga0302325_10017952_pt1 | contig 14923 bp, 19 predicted proteins | sample Palsa_T0_2_FD_201948 | JGI IMG/M metagenome (GOLD analysis project Ga0302325, IMG submission 201948) | Peat permafrost microbial communities from Stordalen Mire near Abisko, Sweden - Palsa_T0_2 | ecosystem: Environmental > Terrestrial > Soil > Palsa > Peat permafrost | place: Sweden: Abisko... | reverse complement strand
AACGAAGTTCGACACACCATAGGAGCTCGACTCTTTCGGGTTCCTGGCTCGGGCCTGACTACAACTGGGAGTTGAATGATCAATGGGTTCCTTCGGGGATGACCGAATTCGGGCGTGGAGCGTCTCAACCGACACCGGATACACGTTCTCGCACACTCGCTTTCGCCCGCGTCCTCTGCTGCGGTTCGACGCTTATAGCGGAGACTGCGACGCCACGGGGCGCACACTCGGGACATATAACCCCTACTTCCCGCGTGGTGCTTATTTCACGCCGAAGACGGTCCCATCACTTGGACCTCAAAATCTGGTAGACCTTCATCCCGTGCTTCAGTTCGCGCCAGGCAGAATGTAAGGGGAGAAATCAGCTGGAACTGGTACTGGCGGGAATCGCCATAGGATGGAGTCTATGCCTTTGGCAGCGCCGCTTTGGTTGACCTATCCAACGGGAGCCGCGTGAGATATCTGGGTAATCAGGGAGACATAGAAATTCGGTGGTCTCCGGCAAAGCACATTGTTACCGCCTGGAACGTGGCGGGGTTCACCCCTCTGGATTTCTTACTCAGTTCCCGAACCATCGATCGCCCATCGCCGCCAACGTTGGACTCACCTATCGCTTTTAAGGTGAAACTATGAACCAGTTCAGATCGTTTGTCATTGTTCTCGCACGCGTTCTCGTTGCCCTCATCTTTCTCATTAATGGATTCGGTATCATCGACCAGTCCTTCGCTGTCCACGAAATGATTGCGAGAGGAATTCCTGCCAATCTTGCACCTGCGTTTAGCATGAGCGGCAGGCTTGTGGAGATCCTCGCCGGAGTCGGGCTGGTCTTTGGTTTCTATCCAGAGATCTGCGCGCTTGCGCTCATCGTCTTCATGATTCCTGCAACACTGGTGGCACACTCCTTCTGGCTTTAGTCAGGTAAGCTGTTCCAGCTTGAACTGGTCAACTTCCTCAAGAACCTTGCGATGATAGGCGGTTTGCTATTCATCGCATCCTTGAGTTCACACTCAAAGACTGGAAGAGCCAAGCGCATCGGCCGATAGTTGCCAGACAACGATCTTGATATCTATAAAATGGTGAAGCTGAATCACGGATTTCGAGGACTTGCTTTGGCTGACGAGATCACAGAGCTCCGACTGTTCGTCGCAATCGTGCAGGCAGGCAATCTTTCGGCTGCGTCTCGCGCGCTCAATGCCTCGACGGCAGCTATGAGCCGGGGTCTCAGCAATCTCGAATCCCGGCTTGGAGTACGCCTGGTCACGCGAACAACGCGCAGTTTTGAGTTGACCGAAGAGGGCCGGGCCTTCTATGAACGATGCGAGCGAATCATCGTCGATATTGACGAAGCGGAGGCGGAGGCATCTTCGAAGGGTAACTCGGTCAGAGGCAATCTCCGCATCGGCGCTCCAATGGAGATTGGAAGAAGGCTGATTGGTCCGCTGATCGCTAGATTTTCGGCGACCTACCCTGGCACGAAGGTCCACCTCACGCTGTCCGATTCAGGCTTTGATGTCATCGACGACGCCCTTGATGTCGCTTTGCGCGTTGGGTTGCCGTCGGACACCAGCGTCGTTGCAAAGAAGTTGCAATCGACAAAGCGGATTGTCTGCGCGTCACCTGAGTACTTTGCACGCCACGGCAAGCCGCAGACACCGCACGATTTGAGAATGCATAACTGCATTCGTCTTGTGCGGGGCAGGCGAATCTTGAACGACTGGTTGTTTCAGCAGAACGGCGAGAAATTTACTGTGACTGTGAACGGCACACTTTCCACAACCAGCGGGGAAGTGGTCCACGATTTGGTCCGAACTGGCAACGGGATCGCGCTCAAGGCAACCTGGGACCTGCAGAAAGAGCTGACCAGCGGCGTTATTGTCCAATGTCTGGAAGAGTATTGGTGCGACACAATTGACTTGTTTGCCATCTGCGCCAGCAGACAGAATCCGGGTATTTCTCGATTTCATCGCACGACAGTTACCTGAGATCGTGAAATCGGAAGGATTGATGTAGCCTGACGTGCGGATGTTGAAGTGGTGGAGGCGGTGGGAGTCGAACCGGGAAGACTCTAATGGAATCAATAAGTTACATATTCTAAAAGGCGATGATTTCGCCCATTCCGCTGCTCCCGACGATCCGTGACACAAAATTGACACAAAATGCAGGGAGTTCTCGAACCTCACCGACACCGCAGCACGTATTCCGTAGCTGTGCAAAGCAGACTTCTACGTACGCGCCGGAAGTGAATTTGGGAAGATCTTTCGACAACAACACAGCAAATCCAGAAAGTAGGCAAGCAAAAAGGTCGCTTTAGGCCTGATAAGATCCTACTTCAATCACCAAAGTTTTCAGCCAGCATGGAACACTCGACCGGAAAGCGTTCGTCAACCCTCGGTATCGACGCGGCGACCGTTGTGTCTATTTCTTTTTAAGCGTTTTCCCCTGTCGATCTTTCAGTTTGCTTTTTTGAGGGTTGCGTTTATCTGACTCAGCTTTCGATTCCGGTGCTACCGGAGCCTTCGAACTACTCGGTTTGATGCTCATCTTCCGTACCTCCAAACTGCTGCGACCGCGATAACGACGATTAGTAGCATTCCACAGATCAGCAACCTGCTTGCCCAGATAAGCAAGATGGCGGTTTCGCCGTTTAGATCCCGGTTTCTTGATGACGCGACAGCGTAATCTGCGATCCTGTCTCCAAAAAACTCAGCTTCAGTCGGCCAGTCCTCATAGTCATTGATTAAGGCCTCTCCATCATTCACAGCCTCCGCAGCTCTCATACGTAAGGCAGCCATGATCAGTACTAAAGCGATGCTCAAGAATAGTCCCAAAACCAAAAGGAGAGGAAACCAAATCTTAAGTTTCGCAGCACTTGATATCACCTCATCAGTCTTTAGAAACAGCGCGACTAGAAATGCTGAGACTATTCCGAGATAGACTTTAGCGCGACCTTCAAGTTCTGTAGCGGTCCGCTCCTCTTCTTCATAGAGTCTTTGGAAGAACTCATATTCGTCCTTCGTCGCTGGATTGGCGCTTGCATCATTCTCTCGCATTAGGTTGTCCTGCCTTTTCCGTGAGGTGAAATCCTACTGGACGCCCTGCGCTCACACAAGTATTCCTTCTGCTGCTTACGAATCTTGTTCGGCCCGAGACCGGGGAGAAGCATCTGTCTTGCGGTAGCGGAACTAAATTGGCAACACAGACTCTGACGTCGGACAGTAAACATCTTTAGGCCTTTGTCGCTGAAGGGTTCTAGTGAGCAGAAGCCCCATTGACCCGTGAGAGCCCATGGGGTTAGATGCGTATCGAAACGGCCCTTATCAAGCAGCCGCCTCATGGCGACTGTTTCCGAAAGGTTATCCCTTTAGGGAGTCGCGGGGCACGGATACGATGCCGACATCGACATCTGAATGACGCCATAGCCAGCCCAATTCAGCTTGTCAGGATGATCGCTCAACCACTTCACCAGCACGCGGACTATCTGGGGCCATGTCACGTCCTTAGGTACGCAATACGAGAGCAGTTTCTGCGCCTTCGGTCCGTACGCCTTGGCCTCAGCAATGCCCCAGATGCTGTCTGCATCCATGGCGCCCTGAACGAATCCCAGGCAGTAGAAACCGGCGGACCACTCTTGGTCAGATAGCGTAGGCTTCACGTCGTCCATGTGGATCGTGGCCTGGCATTTTGTGATGAGCGTACTGCCCGTGACGGAGCTAAGGTTTCGCTGCTGGCTATGAGCGATCAAGGTTGTGAAGAATGCGAACGAGAGAGCGGCAAGGATCTTCATACCCGAAAGTGTAAGGGAGATCGTCGCTTTCGGCGGCTATACTCTTCCGATGTCCTTGAAGAGTTGTATTACATGGCTGGCATCGTTACGGCAGCAACCTCCGTACTTGGACTCATCGGTCTAGTCGTTTACGCCAGGGAAACATGGAAGATGCGGAAGGCGGCGGAGGATCAGGTCGAGAACATGATCAAGCCTTGCGTTCTGTTTATGGAGAACCCTCCGGGAGAGGGTCAGGTCGGCGGCTTCGACGATAAGGGTCTGTTCGTGAGGAATGTTGGAAAGGGACCGGCGATCAATATTCGCTGGCGAACGGTTGGAAACACGAAGTGGATTGAGGGCCCTGCGCTCGATGTGGGAGCCTCTTACGTGTCAACAATACGCTTGGCCAACGTGATTAATAAGGGCGTGATCGAGTGCGTGTTCGAAAGCATTAATGGAGTGGGGTACATGACGCAGACGGGTTTTAGTGGCGAGGCATCGGAACTAGACCTTCGCCATACGTTCAAGAAGCTGGATCACAATCCATAGAAGCGTGCGGGACTTCATTCCTATACCGAGACCGACTTTTGCCGAACGGTTTTGCAGAACCGTTTTAACTGCCCATTTGGATGAGTTAGCTAATATGGACCGGGAGCTACTAATGACCGACGCGATCCAGGCTGATCTCGAACGCGCCCAGCAGATGCATCAGATGATTTCGGATACTTTGGCTGGGAGCTATGACGGTGAACTTCGAAGCACTTTATTTGCCGGCTTCATGTCGGTCTGTCTCTGCCACCACGAAGCAATCTTGTCCTTAGTGAAAAATGATCGACTAACAGCGTCTGCATTAGCTCTGATGCGACCCTTGGTAGAGTCGGGGTGTCGTGGATTGTTTGCCGGTTTTGAGGCAACGCCAGAACAACTGGAGACGATAAGGACCGGTGGCGAACCCTATCCTCCATTCCGTTCCCTAATCGCGCTTTTGGATAAACGCTTCAACACCCGCAAGCTCTTCGGTCAGTACGGCGATATGTGGAAGCTCCTAAACGATTTCACACATACTGGAATAGATCAGCTCTCAAATCGCTTCGACGAGAACGGCACTATAGGGTCTCACCATAGTGAAGGTACTATTTGTGAGTTGATGCGGAGCTCTACATCCACTTTGACACGGGTTGCAATCCCTTTCCTTGGTTCGCTAAAGAGCCAGGATGCCGCGACCTCGATCAATGATGTATATATCGCGCTCTATCCACTACCCACCTCCACTACCGCAGAACCCGCTCAAGAATCATCTTCGCCAGACCAATCGAATCCGCAATAATGTTCACCAGCCTCGGCGATGACGGGTTTATCTCCTGGTCCCGGGCCACCCGTATTCCGACGATGATCGCGGAATCACGATGCTTAGAGATACCAGCACCTAGCTCGCCAATTTCTGGATTAGTCTTGATTCGGGCTCAGTTGAGGAGTCTCACTGATCCACTGGCTGACCAAAACGCGTCTTAGATCGACACTTGTCACTATGGCGTTCTTTATCGTCTTCCTTGTCTCGGGACCGCTCTATCTAGCGACCGCAACCCGCAAAGCACCTGCGGCGCACAGCTCTCCTCCGCCGTATGCTGAGAATGGTGGGCCCACGCACCATAGGCCCCCGGAAGACCCATTACCTTATGCACCTTCTGAACACATAAAGCCTGCGAGTAGTAGCCCGGTCCCGCTAATCTCCCTCGCCACCATGCTTATAAGTTTCATGGGAACCGTCTCGACGATGTACTTCTCATGGCGAACCGATCGGCGCACTGCCCGTGAATCCGATCTCAAGGTCATCCAGATGCAGCAGCAGATTGTAGAGCTACAGACCAAGCTGATCAGTGGGCAGAATGCTGTATCGTCCAGTGATCCGAGTTAAGATCTGTCGCGTCTTCCCATATACGGCATCAAGCCGAGGTGGAAGCGACTAACAAAACAGCGGAGTCATGCTGTGGACCGGGTTGCTGTTCGTAGGAGGCGAAATGCTCAAAGTAATCTTTGCGTGTGCACAACCCGGGGGCGGTCGCAGAACACTAGAATCAAAAGGCAGGGAAAGAGTATGTGGACAGCTTCATTGGGAGGCATCTAAGCGCACTAGTGTCTACTAAGAAGAAAGCTCCGGTGATGACCGAGTGCGAGGTGAAGGTGCGTGGCCGCTGGCTCCCATGCACCCTCTACGAAGCGCTTACAGAACGCGGCGAGATCATGCGTTGCAAATATTGCCACGGCCCCGTGCAGGCACTCAAAGAGTCCAGCACCGGAGCCAGAGCCCACATCGAACATCTTCAAAGACATACTGGCTGCCGGTTCCCAGTTAGCAAGTTCAGTGGAGTCGAATCGGAACATCCCCTCGCATTGAAGTAGGCGAACCGCCGCAGAGATAGATGCTACAGATGAACAATGCTGAGCGTTCTTGTCGTCGCAGTGGACTGACGACAATGTATGGTCCGCCGTGTGACTGCAAGGATTAGTTTGGTCGAGAGACAAGTCTGCGGCAATGTATTCGGCCTTTGATGGAGCCGCGTGCTCCTGGCCAGGATGAGTTCCGCTGCGCATCTGTCCTAACAAGCCGATCGGTCGTTGAGGCCCTTATCGTCAACAGGTTTCAGATACGCCGTTGTGACTGTTCTTTCGTCCTTGCTGTTCCTATGCAGACCTTGGTGGGAAAGCCGTCGTCGTAGAGCGGGAAAGTGGGAGCGCGTCAGCGCTTCCAAGCCGCAGGCATCTTTTCCGCTCTATTTCATGCCGCTGCGAGACTCGCTACAGGCCTGTAGTCTTCTCCGCTGGAGAGCACGGCCCATGCGATGCGGGCAAGCTTGTTCGCCATGGCGACCACCAGTACGTTGCGTGGGGCTCTGGCTTCGAGTGCGTTCATCCATGCCCCGATCGAGTAGCGATCGCGCTTTATTCGCATCGCGGCAGCGCGTGCTCCGTGAATCAGAATTTTGCGAAGGTAGGTGTTGCCCCGCTTGCTGATGCCCAACAACCTAGCCTTGCCGCCAGTCGAGTACTGCCGCGGCACCAGGCCGAGCCATGCTGCGAAGTCTCGGCCCTTGCGAAACGCAGCGCCGTTGCCTATCGCGGCGACGATGGCCGTAGCAACAACGGGGCCGATGCCCGGGATCTTCCGTATGCGGCAGCACCCCGCATCGTTGGCAGCGATCTGTTCGAGGCTGTCGGTGAGCTCATCAATCTGCTCTTCAACGGCCTTCCACTCCTCATACAGGCGACCGATCAGGTTGCGCATCATCGGCGTCAGCGCGTTTTCCGCGTTCTCGAGAACGTCGGCCATCCCGGCCTTCAGCTTCGCAGGCTTCTGCGCAAACACCATGCCACGTTCCAGCAGGAAAGCTCGGATCTGGTTAATGACGGCTGTGCGTCGCGACACCAGCCGATCACGAATCCGGTGCATCGCCTGCAGATCGAGCTGGTCGTCCGTCTTGATCGGCACGAAGCGCATGTTCTTGCGCTCGACGGCTTCAGCTATGGCTTCGGCGTCAACGAAGTCGTTCTTGTTGGACTTCACAAACGGCTTCACGAACTGCGCTGGAATCAATCGCACGTCGTGGCCCTGTTGCCTAAAAGCTCGTCCGAGGAAATGCGCTCCTGAGCAAGCTTCGAGACCGATCAACGAAGTCTGCATGTTCGCCGTGAACGCCAGAAGCTGCTTCTGTGAGAACTTCTTCTTCATCAGAACCTTGCTAGCTGCTCCCAGCGCCACAAGGTGAAACGTCGTCTTGCCCAAATCGATGCCTACCGAATGTATCTGCATGTCGATGATCCTCCTCTAAAACCGCTGCTACCATCCTCCACCTCAGCGGAGGTTTACAGCGGCGGACCATCTCATTAGCCGACTTATGAGGACTAATCCGGTTGAGAGATTCTTTCGCCACGGCTAGGAGGCCGTCTACATGGCGAAAAGAGCAAAGAAACCCAATAGCATCCTCAAACTGCCAGACCTCGATTATTCGAAGTCAGCGGTTCTCAACAGCCTTCCATCCCTGAACTCGCGACGGTCGTACGAACATGCCATCCGCGACTTCATCGGGTGGTATTGCTCCGAGCCACGGCTCGCGTTCAGCAAAACGGTAGTGACCCGCTATCGGATTGCATTGGAACAGCGAAGATATGCACCTTCAACCATCAATCTCAGACTCGCTGCGGTTCGCAGACTTGCATATGAGGCTTCTGACTGCGGCTTACTTAGCCCCGATCTAGCCGCTGGTATTCGCAGAGTAAAAGGTGCAAAGCGACTTGGTGTTCGCGTCGGAAACTGGCTATCTGCTGAACAGAGTAAAACACTCATCGCCGCGCCATCTGGTTCGCAACTTCGAGATTTGCGCAATCGTGCAGTGCTAGCCATGCTCATTGGTTGTGGACTGCGGAGAGCCGAGATCGTGACTGTCAAGGTTGAAGACTTCGAGCTTCGAGAAGATCATTGGATCCTGGCAGACCTCATTGGCAAGGGTGGTCACATGCGAACTGTGCCAGTGCCGAACTGGGTCAAATCAACAGTCGATGCCTGGACAAGAGGTGCCGAACTGCGGAGCGGGATACTGTTCCGCGCCATCGGAAAAACTGGCAAGGTTTATGGTGATGGATTCACCGCCAAGGTAATCTGGTCTATCGTTCGCGGAACAGCTTCGAACTGCGGCTTTGGTGTAATCGCTCCGCACGATCTCCGCCGGACCTGCGCCCGTCTTTGCCATCAGGCTGGTGGTGAACTGGAACAAATTCAATTCCTACTGGGACACGTCTCAGTGCAAACGACTGAGCGCTACTTGGGGTGCAAACAGAGATTCCGCAACGCAGTAAATGATCGGATTGGGCTGGAACCAGATCAGCCGGAATCTTCATAGATTCCCCCTCGCTGACACTGGCGCGACGGAGGGCCCGGCGGCGCTTGCCTGGTTTGGCGAACGCTGATGCCGGACTGGCCCGTCTCTTCCGCAGAAGCTTTCGATCTCCGTAGCTCAGTGTCTGTCGTCGGGGTCCCTGACCGGCTTCGCCAGGTAAGTGTGAGATTCACTGGGGTTGCTCTTCAAAGCCGCAAACCCGATGATCTCGCCTTTGTCGTTGATGGAACATGCGGACTCCAAGAATAAAGCTGTGTCTTGAGGAACGAGAGTATTCAGATCGATTGCTAGTCCGTTGCGCCACAGGACGGCCGTCGTGCTAAAGCTGTCGGTTATGGAGAGTCCAAGCACCATGCCCTGGTTGCTAACAGTGACGGCGTAGCTGAACGCATCGCTTGGCAGTGGTAGTAGATCGGCGATGTGGCCTCCCTGCCAAAGAAAGGCATGGAAACTCTGGTCATCGGTGGTGTCTGAGACTCCCACAACCTGCCCGTAATCATTGAGGCCGGTCGCGAAGATTCCGAAAAACATTCCGTCTCCACCTAGATTGCCAAGGTTGATCGCTTTGTTGTTTTGCCACAGAACAGCATGAGTCTGTGTGAGATTGTTCTGCGCAAGCGGATTGAATGGTCCGCAGGGTCCGGTGGCACCTACGGCCTGGCCGCGATCGTTGATCGCGTACGCAATGCCGTCGGGATCGCCATCAAGCGTCGGAAGTTCCTGGAGGTCAACTTGCGACAACGGGAAGGCTTTTGTCCAGATGACCGGCTTGAACTGGATGGTCTGCGGCGAAACTGACGCGCCCGGACACGTCGCGTCGACTTCGGCGTTTTCCGCAGTTCCGACTATCATGCCGAAGTTGTTGTTCTGGCTCGCTACGCCGTTACTGCCCTCCTTGCCCGCTTTGTTGCGCAGTCTCGGCAGCTCGACCATGGCGCCGTTTTGCCAGAGAAACGGCGCGCAGGTGTTGCCGCTATGGGTGAGACCGAGCGCCGTGGATCCGCAGAAGTCTTCGCCATTCGGATCCCGAGTATCGGTGTCGGCCTGCCCCACCGCCTGCTCCCAGATGTTCACGCCGTAGGCAACGCTGTTTGGCCCTCCGAGTCCGGGGCTGCTGATGACCTTCAGGTTCGTTCCTTCCCACAGGACAGCCTGGGATATGGATTCGCTGGAGTCACGGGGGTTGGGGACGACGATTTCCCCGCTGATCAGCCCATTGTTGGTGATCTTATATGGCTGGCCTGGCGATGACGCCGGCCCTACAGGTCCGAGATCGACGACGGTATAGTGCGCGGGAAACTGTGCAAATGCGTGAACCGACCCGACAAACGCAACCAGGGCCAGACTTAGCCGCGCGGAACGCGACCGTTGAGCTGCACATCGTGTGGATTTCATTGTTCGTCTCCTGTTTTCGAGTCAGTTTTGGGGTTACCGAACCTGGGAATGGCTTCGGCTTCGAAGCACTGCAGCAGCGACGGAAGGCAGATTTGAGCTGAACCTTCGGCGGGACGCCAGAGATGCAGCTTGCCGGTTCTGAGCCAGTGCCTTACGTAGTTGGAAGGAATGTCTTTGCCCAGGCTGTCGCCCTCAAGCGTCATCGCTTCCACGTTGGCGCAACAGGCGGGACACCAGGTCACGATGGTTTTGCCTCTGCGCACGACCAGCAGGTTTTCGGTTTCAATGGTGATCCTTGTCGTTTTCACCACCACGGCACGCTCCTATCGTCCTTTTCGCTTCTGCAGCGGCTTCGATTGGGTGCATCCTGAGCGAAGTTGCGGAGGAAAGTCTTCAAAGCGCGGTTCAATATTTCTCAGAGAGTTTCAATAGAGCGCTTTGAGATAACAAATGAAGGGACTTATGACAGAATGCGCAGGGGGCCCGGTGCGGTGTTCAAGGGGAGTCCAGGGACTTTTGTGGTAGATTCGGTTACGCTCAATTTCCCTGCGCAGCGGCTTTTCACCCCTCTGGTTATCAACCTATGACCACGGACCCCAGAATTGTTTACGAATTTGGGCCGTTCCGCATGGATCCGGACAAGCAGGTCCTGCTGCGTGAAGACCAGCCCATTCCGGTTACTCCGAAGGCGTTCGAGACGCTGCTCGCACTGGTTCGCCGCAGCCGCGAAGTGGTCACAAAGGAAGAGCTCCTGAAGGAGGTCTGGCCAGACTCGTTTGTCGAGGAGTCGAACCTGAGCCAAAACATCTTCATGCTGCGCAAGGCGCTGGGAGACACCGCGGAGAACCGCCAATATATTGTGACGTTGCCAGGAAAGGGCTATCGATTCGCGGCGTCGGTTCGCACCGTTACGCAGCAAGACGAAGTCCTCGTGGCCCACGCACGGGCACGCACGCAGATCGTGATTGAAGAGAACGAACCGGAGACGGAGCAGGCGTTGAAGACTGTTCCAAAGGCCGCTCTGCCGCCAAAAACGAAGCCGCGAAGGGCTTTCTATTATTACGTTGCGGCTGTAGTTGTTCTTTCTGCCGCTCTAGCCGGAGCGCTTTTCCTCCGTCGCTCGCATCCCGCTAACTCCCCTGCCAACAAAGAGTGGGAGCAGCTGACCTTTTTCACCGATTCCGCCGTCTATCCGGCGCTGTCGCCGGATGGGCGCATGCTGGCGTTCATCCGGGGAAGCGACTCGTTTTTAGGTCCCGGACAGATCTATGTCAAGCTGCTTTCGGGAGGCGAGCCGGTCCAGCTTACCAACGACCCCAGAACGAAACTAGCCCCGACGTTCTCCCCCGACAGCTCCAGCATCGCGTATAGCGTCACTGAGCCCTGGGACACCTGGGAGGTCCCGGTTCTTGGCGGCGAACCTCATATGCTGATGCCCAACTCTTCCTCGTTGACCTGGATTGAGCAAGGGAAGCGTCTGCTCTTCTCTGAGTTCAGAGAAGGCCTGCATCTGGTAGTTGTGACCACGGATGAAGGCCGAGGGAGTAGCCGCGGCGATGTCTACGTGCCCTCTGGAATGCGCAGCATGGCGCATCATTCCTATCTTTCGCCGGATGGCCGCTGGGTACTCATTGTGGAGATGGATAGTCAAACCAAGATTGGGCCATGCCGCGTTGTTCCGTTTCCAGCCGCAGGCGTTGCGCCCACAAACGAGGTCAAGCTGGTTGGCCGTCCGCATCGCACATGCATCGCAGGTGCGTGGTCGCCGGACGGTAAGTGGATCTACCTCACCGCAAGCGAGGAGCCTGGAGGGCTAGGGCGTGCCGGTTGGCTGCTCGCGTCCGGTTCTCACATTTGGCGGCAGCGCTTTCCGGACGGAGAGCCCGAGCAAGTGACCTTTGGCCCCACGTCGCAGGAAGGAATCGCAATGGCGCCTGACGGCAAGTCGCTGATCACCTCCGTTGGCACGCAGGATCGCACCGTGTGGATGCACGACAAGGACGGAGACCACCAGATCTCCTCCGAAGGGAGTGCTTCTGCGCCATCGTTCTCTTCCGACGGTCGCAGTCTCTATTTCCTAATGTCCAACGGCCAGACGCACGGCGAGGAGCTGTGGATCAAGGATCTTGGCAGCGGAAAGGTGGAGAGGGTCCTGCCGGGTTACCCGATGCAGGACTACTCGGTTTCGCGAGACGGGAAAGAGTTTGCCTTTACCATGAACGACCAGGGCGGCCGTTCGAACATATGGGTTGCCCCGGCCAGCCGTCGGTCATCCCCAGTACGCATCTCCTCTCCTGTCGCCGAAGACGCCCCATTGTTGCTGCCCGACGGCGACCTGGTCTTCCGTGCAACCGAAGGCGGCGCGAACTTCCTCTATCGCATGAAAGCCGATGGCAGCGCCCGTCAGAAGATCTCTCCGGAACGCATCCTTGATATCTATGCCATCTCCCCCGACGGTCGGTGGGTTATTGCCGACACGCCAGGCTCCGGCGACGAAGAGCATATTACGCTGGGCATAACCAAGGCGTTTGCAGTGGATGGAACTGCGACGGTACCCTTGTGCATCGGATACTGCCTGGTGAGTTGGGACACGAGTGGAGGATTCGTCTACTTCCGCTTCCCAGATGTGAAGGAAGGCTCTTTCGCGTTGCCAGTCATGCGTGACTCCGGGCTTCCCAGGATTCCACCTGCAGCCACACGCATCGACATTACGAACCTGAAGGAGATCATCGCAATCCCCTGGGAGGTGGAGTCAGCCGTGAATCCTTCCGTCTACGCCTACACCCGACTGAATACGCGCCGCAACCTATACCGAATCAGTCTTGGCGATTGACTTCAAGGTCACTGAGACTAAATGATTTATCGGTTCGATCAATTCGAAGCCGATGATCGGGAGTTTCGCCGCCGATGCCGAAATGCGGATGCACGTGGAGCCGAAGGTGCTGCGGCTGCTCGTCTACAGCTCGATCTACATGAATTGCGCTTATTCAGCTTCACTTGCGGTATGGCGACGCAGCCATGGTCAGATAAGTACTGAGAAACGCATATTGCGTCAGGTTCGGATTGCTTCCGCCAAGCCGACTAATGAGATGGTCCGCCGCTGTCACCCCCCGCTGAGGCGGAGGATATTAGCAGCGGTTTCAGAGGAGGATCATCGACATGCAGATTCGTTCGGTAGGCATCGACCTGGGCAAGACGACATTTCACCTTGTTGCGCTGGGAACATCGGGCAAGGTACTGGTGAAGAAGAAGTTCTCACAGAAGCAGCTGCTGGCGTTCACGGCGAACATGCAGACCTCGCTGATCGGATTGGAAGCCTGCTCCGGAGCGCATTTTCTCGGGCGAGCGTTGCGGCAGCAAGGCCATGACGTGCGGCTGATCGCAGCTCAGTTCGTGAAGCCGTTTGTGAAGTCCAACAAGAACGACTACGTCGACGCAGAGGCTATCGCCGAAGCGGTCGAGCGCAAGAACATGCGCTTCGTCCCGATCAAGACGGACGACCAGCTGGACCTGCAAGCGATCCACCGGGTTCGAGACCGGCTCGTCTCGCGGCGCACGGCGGTCATCAACCAGATACGGGCATTCCTGCTGGAACGTGGCATGGTGTTTGCGCAGAAGCCGGCGAAGCTAAAGGCAGCCATGGCAGATGTTCTCGAGAACGCAGAGAACGCGTTGACGCCGATGATGCGCAACCTGATAGGTATGCTGTGGGACGAGTGGAAGACCGTCGAACAGCAGATCGACGAGCTGACCGACAGACTCGAACAGATCGCCGCCAGCGATGCGGGTTGCTGCCGCATCCGCCAGATCCCAGGCATCGGACCTATCGTCGCGACGGCCATCGTTGCCGCCATCGGCAACGGCGCAGCGTTCCGCAAGGGACGAGACTTCGCAGCGTGGCTCGGCCTCGTTCCGCGACAGTACTCTACGGGCGGTAAGGCCAAGCTGCTGGGCATCAGCAAGCGCGGCAACATCTACCTGCGTAAGGTACTGATCCACGGCGCACGAGCCGCGGCCATGCGCATAAAACGAGATCGCTTCACGATTGGAGCCTGGATGAACGCACTGGAAGCCAGAGCGCCGCGCAACGTGCTGGTGGTCGCTATGGCGAATAAGCTCGCCCGCATCGCCTGGGCTGTGCTCTCCACCGGCGAAGACTACAGGCCCGCGGCGAGCGCAACAGCGGCATGAGATAGAGCGGAAAAGACGCCTGCGGCTTGGAAGCGCTTCACGCTCCCACTTTCCCGCTCTACGACGACGACTTTCCCACCAAGGTCTGCACAGGAACAGCAAAGACGAAAGAACAGTCACAACGGCGCATCTGCAACCTGATCCCGATAAGGGTCCTCAACGACCGACCGACTTGTAAGGACAGATGCGCAGCGGAACTCATCCTGGCCAGGAGCACGCGGCTCCATCAAAGGCCGAATACATTGCCGCAGACTTGTCTTCTCGCCCGAACTCACCCTTGCAGTCACGCGGCGGACCATACATTATGAGGACTAACACCTCTTGAATATCTTTGGCACCGGCACCGGCCTCCTTATGGGGCGATGGACTGGATAACCTCGAAGAGGTTCCCCCAGGGATCGGCAAAGAACGCGACTCGGAGACCCATTGCGGGTACGTCGTGTGGCTCGCTGGCGACGGTCACGCCGCGGCGTTTCAATTCGTTGATCACAGCGTCCACGCTATCGACACTGAAACCGGGGTGATGCCATCCAGACATGTTGTAGCTGTCATGCAGATCTTTATAAGCGGGGCGTTCCGCCGCGCCCGGGCCGGCCATCAATTCAAAATGGAAACCTTCGTCGCCGGCTGGATAGAGAAAGCCGAAGCTGAGCCCGGCTACGGACACTGTTTGCTTTGATCG